>Ga0265780_10010296_pt1 | contig 11155 bp, 9 predicted proteins | sample P1T30metagenome_FD_192432 | JGI IMG/M metagenome (GOLD analysis project Ga0265780, IMG submission 192432) | Plant litter microbial communities from East Loma Ridge, Irvine, California - P1 T30 | ecosystem: Environmental > Terrestrial > Plant litter > Unclassified | place: USA: California... | reverse complement strand
GAAGCTGGTGGCGGAGAGGGCCAGCTTTTCGGCGTAGCGCGAGAAGCCGAAGTGCGGCCCCACCGTTTCCTTGATGAGGTCGGCGAGGTCTTCGAGGTAGAGCGTGGCCAGGTGGCGGGCCTGGTCCGTCAGGCCCATGGTGCCGAAGGCCGTTTCGAGGTCGGCCACGTTGTCGAAGCGACTGGCTTCGGGCAGAAAACGGCCGTGGCAGATGCGCGGAGCCAGCGTGAGGTCCTTGTTTTGCAGGAAGCGAATGACCGGGCCAATGGTAGCCAGGTAGCGGTTTTGCAGCCGCAGCATGCGCTTGGCATTATCGCTCAGGTCAAAATCCCCAGCTTCAACTGCCTGAAAAACCCGCCGCAGGCCCGCCTCCGAAAATAGCCGCAGCACCAGCTGCAAGCCCATGTCGGCCTGCGTCACGGCATAGCCGCGCCCGCCCAGAAAGCCCTTGATGTAGGCCGTGGCCGGGTAAGGGGTGTTGAGCTGCGTGAGCGGCGGTGTGAGCAGCAGGATGCGGGGCGAGGCAGTAGGCACAGTTGGGACTAACCCGATGGCAGGCACCGGGGTTCATTTTGAGGAGCAAAGGTCGGGCCTGGGGAGTTGCCATCGGTCGTTGAAGTCGGCCAAATCATATTCCCTTGTGCTTGAATTACAGATGGACTCGCCGCCTCTTTTCTCGTAACAACAACTAATAATCAATCATTTCCACCTTAACCAGGCCTTCCAAATGAACACGCCCGCCCCCCGCGCCCGCCAAAACAACCAAGCCGTCCTCGACGCCCTCAGCCGCTGCATTGCCGCCTGCGAGCTCTGTGCCGACGCTTGCCTTGATGAAGAAGATACCAAGATGATGGTGCCCTGCATCCGCCTCGACCGCGACTGCGCCGACATCTGCCGCCTCACCGCCGCCTTCATCGCCCGGGGCTCCGACCATGCCCAGCACGTCCTCAAGGAATGCATCGAAATTTGTCAGAAGTGCCACGACGAGTGCGCTCAGCACCAACACGACCATTGCCAGGCCTGCGCCGCCGCTTGCCAAGACTGCCTGGAGGCATGTCGGGCTTACCAAGGCCAGTAGTATCATTGCAAGCGCAGTAATTCGTCCTCTATTTAAGAGGTTACCAAGCCTGCTTCCAGACAGAAAAAGCCCCGGTACTGCGCAGCGCCGGGGCTTTTCACATTATAGGTTGGTCGCTGAGCACAGGACGGATTAGCTACGCTGAACTTCGTTTGCTTCGGCTGCGCCTCGCAATGACAGGCATTACCCTACGCTAGGGCGTCGAGCGACATGCGCTCGGGGGTCATCAAGCGGCGGAATTCGCTCACGGAGTAGCCCGTCACCTGGCGGAACTGGTTGCTCAGGTGCTGGCCGGAGCTGTAGCGCATCTGGTCGGCAATCTGGTTCAAGGTCAATTCGCCATAGCTGAGCAGCTCTTTCACCCGCTCAATTTTGAGGCGGATGAGGTATTTCTCGATGGTGAGGTGGGCGGTGCGCGAAAACACCTTGCTCAGGTGCGAGTAGGTGGCGGCAAACCGGTCCGTCAGGAAAGCGGAGGTAGTGAGCGGCGAGCGGGCGGTGCGCAGGTGCTCCAGGTACTCGGCCAGCGTGCTCTTGATTTGCTCGGTGAGCTGCTCGGCCCGGCCGCGGAGCAGCTCGAAACCGGCGGCGTGCAGCAGCGGGGCCAGTGCCTCAGGGTCGGCGGGGGTGGCTTCGTCCAGCTCGGCCACGCCCAGGGAAACCGCCTTGGGCCGGTAGCCGGCGCGCTCCAATAGACTATGCACGGCCTCCACACAGCGGGGGCACACCATATTTTTGATATGCAGCAGATTAGTTTTCAAGGGCTTTACGATTTTTCGGGCCGCCGTGAGGCAGCCGGTGAAGAATGAGAACGCGCTGTGGCAGCACCCGCTGGGGTCCGACGCGGACGCGGCGCCGGCGTAGAGACTTCGGCCCAGCCCCGCCCGAACCAGTGAGCGGTGGCCCAGGTCACGAACGGCACCACGGCCAGAAAAGTAACCGCCAACAGCCAGCACAATACGAAAAAGGCAGAAAAAAGTCGACTAAAGAAATGGTCGCTCACTCCGAACAAATAAATTACCAGCATTAGTGCCAGCAACAAGCTGATACCCGCCAGGATGCCCGCTCGCCGCCAGGGCCAGGCGGCAACGTGTTTCTGAAGGCGGGCACGCAGGGGTAACGGCATAAGATATTGAATTCGGGACGGTGAAAATACGCGAATTCTAGTGAACAACCCACCCCTACCCCAGCAGCGCCAGCAGCTCCTGCTGCAATGACTGGCCATTATCAGCCGCGTACCACTCGTTCATTTCCTTCACTACCTGATTGGTGTGCAGCAGTTTATCACTGTGTAGTCGGTGGGCTAGCTCCTGCGCGGCGGCTGGCCGCGGGCCCCAGTCGCCGAGGTCGGCCCCGGTTGCTGCATCGCGCCGAATGAGCTTGGGAATGCTGTTCTTCCCATTGCTTTGATGAGCCGTCATCAGTTCGGGATGCTCGGAACGAAGCACCACGTGCAGCGTGACGCGGCCGCTGCTTTCGTCGGCCAGATGCGCCAGGATGGGCAGGATGTGCGCGGTGTCGCCGCACCAAGCCTCGCCCAGCACCAGCCACTCTTCGGGCCGGGGTAGCTCGCGCACTTTTGCCACCAAGGCGGGCACGAGCGGCAGCACGTAGGCGCGGTCGAGGTGGCCCTGGTTTTGGTCGGTGTAGCGAATGAGGCCCGGCGACTGCTCCGGGCCAGTGGTGCGGCGTTCGGCGGCCAAGCCACTAATTAGTTGTCGGAATTCATCATAGGTGTAAGCCGGGGCAGGCACAGCGGCTGGGTTGAGGTCGGACATGAGCAAAAAACAACGAGTGAGCGGGGTAGCGTGTAACCAATGAGGCACGCACACCGCTACAACCGTACCCGCGCCTTGTGGTTCGGGTTGCGCCGCGGCAGGTTATTTCTTTACCTTGCGGTGTCGCTCATCTTTCACCTCCCCACACCTTGCCTTCATGCTTCTGAAATCCCTCCTCCGCCCCGTTGCCGTGGCTTGTGTTCTCACCGCTTCGCTAAGCGCCTGTAGCTCTGGCACCAAAGAAGGCGACACCAACGTCGAGCGCGGCTACACCAAAAAAGGCCCCGCCGCTCAGCAGGACGGCGTAGCCAACGGCGACTCGGCCACATCGGGCCTCTCCCGCGATACCACGCACCGCCCCACCGGCAAGGACCTATACAAAGCCGCCGGCGAAGCCACCGACCGCAACCACGACGGCATTGCCGACTAGTCCGCAGCTTTTTGAGTCACTAAAAAAGGCCCCCACCTTACAGTGAGGGCCTTTTCCCTTTTTATACAGAAAGAAGGGCGCGTGGAAAAGAAGGGTGGAATAAGATTCCGGCCCGGATGCCAAGGGCTAAAAGAACACGAAACCATTGGGGCCCGCGCCCACCACAGTTTCGTCGATTTTGGTGCCGTCGGGCTGGTAGCGGGTCATTTTATCGGCGGAGAATGTGCCGGTGCCGGTGTAGATGGTGCCATTGCTAGGGTCGATACCCAAGCCATAAAACTGCCCAATGATGAATGGGGTTGTGAGCGAGGGCAGCGCGCCATCGGCAATGCCCATGCGCACCACGGCCCCGTTGCCGGTAAAGGCATTTACCGCCCGGAAATACAGCTGGTCGCCCGCGCCATTGGCGTGCAGGTCGCTGGGGGCAAACAGGTTGCTGGCAAAGGTGCGCGTTGTGGTGCCAGTTGTGGGGTTGGCAGGGTCGATGCTGTAGAGGCTGCCGGCCGTGGTGCGGGTATAGTCGACGGCACTGTAGTTGCTCGTGTACACCACATTGCCGCCACAAAGCACCCAGAGTCGAGTGTTTTTGTCCAGAACAAAGCTATTGGGAGAAGCGCCCACCGTCAGGGTGTTAGTCACGCGATTGGTAGTAGGGTCGATAACGGTGACGGTGCCGCTGCCCGAGTTGGCCACGAATACTTTGCCGCCGGCCAGGGTCAGGCGGCCGGGGGTGGAGCCGGTGGCAATGCTGTCGACCACGGCGTTGGTGGTCAAATCCACTACCCGAATACCTTCACTCACCACATCGAAATTGGAATTGTAGTGGCCCCACTGCGTCACGTAGGCGCGGCTGGCGCTGATGGGAAGGAAATAGCGCGGGCTTTGCACGCCGCTAATCACGCCCACGGATTTGAAGTCGGGCAGCGACACAACTTCCACTTTGTTAGAGCCATTCATTACGATGTAGCCACGCTTGTCGCGCACGGCCATGCTCTGCGTGAGGTTGCCGAGCCGGCGGCTATTCACACTCTGAAACAGGTCGTTGGTTACGGTATTCGTTTTTTTATCGAACAGCGAGATGGTACCGACTCCGCTACCATTAGAAAAAGGCCCTTCATTGAGGACGTACACGCTGTTGTTGTCTGACGCAGGTGCTACGGTTACCTCATCATCGGGGCTACAGCTGGCCAAGGCCAGCAGCGCCATCATCGGGAGGGTCAGGAGTTTAGAAAAACGCATGAGCAGTGAAGAATTGGGGGTTAAAAGTTGGTGAGGAGAATCAGCGCCAGCCCACCCGCAGGCTGCACACGAAGGCCCGGGGTGGCGCGGGCCGGCCCTCATAGCTTTCGTAGGTGTGGTTGAGCAGGTTGGTGGCTTGCAGCAGCAACAGGCATTCGGCGCCCGCGCCGGGGTGCAGGGTGTAGCTCAGGTTGCCGCCCAGCAGCCCATAGCCGGGCAAAAAAGCGCGGGCGGTGGCATCGGTATAGCGGTAGCTGCTGGTGCTGCCAGTGGCGCCCAGCCGCCAAGGGCCCCATGCGTAATCGAGGCTGATGGCCCCGGTGTGCGTGGGCACGTAAGCCAACGGCTGGCCAGCGGGCACGAGGTCGTCGGTAGTGGGCTGGCTGGTGCGGGCGCTGGTGAGCGAGTAGGCCAGCCGGGCCGTCAGGCCCCGCGGGCCCCACCGCCGCGTGAGCGCCGAGCTGGCTTCGAGGCCCTGCGTGCGCACTTGGCGCAAGTTGCGGGGGCGCCAGAAGCCTTCGGGGCCGGGCGTCCACTGCACCCAGTCGTTCACCAGCTGGCGGTAGCCGGTGAGCTCCGTTTGGAGCGTGGTGCGGGAAGTAGGCCGGAAACGGTGCAGCAGGCCGGCTTCGTAGCCCAGCCCGGTTTCGGGGCGAAGACCAGGGTTGCCGCCGGGATTATAATACCGCTCGTTCAGCGTGGGAGCCCGGTAGCTGCGGGCAGCACTGGCCTTGAGGGTGAGCGCGTGAGTGGCTGAGTACGTGAGGGAATCGGCGGCTGGGCCACTCGTCCAGAAATTCCATTCCAGGCCCAGCGTGGGTGTGAGGGGCCGCCCCTGCGGCAGCGCGGCTTGGCGCAAATTGGCGGTGAGGCGCAGGTTGGGGCGCGGGTCGTAGCGGAACAGGGCAAATGCAGCGGCCCGGTTTTCCGTCGTCACGGGGTTCAGGTACTCACTGAAAGCAGCGTTGAAATGCTGTACCTCAGCCCCCAGACGCAGTGAGCCCCGGGCACCCACGGCGGCCGTGTACTCGGCCTGGGCCTGGGTGGTGCGCACCCGCGAGTCGCTCAACACGGTGATGTCGTGGTAATTCAGCACGTCCTCGAACCACGCGGCGCGCACCGTCCACTGCGTCCGTGCCGAGGCCATGTGGCGGTAGCCCAGCACCAAGCGCCGGCTTTGGTCGTACTGGCGGGCATTGCGAACCACTCCGGCGGCAGGCTCCACTTCCCGGTCGGTGTCGGTGAGCCAGGCGCTGGCCGTGAGCTGGCCGGCCGTGCCCAGCCGCACTGCTACTTCTGGTGCCACGCTCCACTGATGACGCAGCGCCGCCCCCGTCAGCGTATGCCGTACGGGCCCGCTGAACTCCTGAGTGGTGTAGGAATAATTGTTATCGGCCTGCCGGTAGCTGGTGGCCACCCGCACCGCTACCGTACCACTGGCCCCCGAAGCCGCCAAGCTGCTGCCGCGCAACCCAAAACTGCCCGCATCGGCCTGCACGCTGCCGTGGATGCCAAGCTGCCAGTCGGGGGCAGTATTTAGCAACACTGCCCCGCCAATGGCACCGCTGCCGTAGAGCGCGGCGGCTGGGCCGGGCTGAACAGCCAAGCTGGTATTGGCGCCTACGGGCAGCAGGGCGAAATCATTCTGGCCCAGGGTGGGCAGGGTGATGTTCAACCCATTCCAGAGCACGGCCGTGTGCTGAGCCGACGTACCTCGAATGGAGATGGAAGCCAATTGCCCCGGCCCGTAATTCTTGATGTAGAGTGGCGTGCGCTCTTGCAGCAGCTCGGCCACGGTGCCGTTGCGGTACTGGCTCAGGGTCACCGAGTCGGCGGCATACTGCCGACTACCCGTGGCAAAGCGCTCCGGACCTACGGCGCGCACCTGCACCTCGGCCAGGCGGTGCTGCCGCCGCGAGAGGCGCGCCGAATCGGGCGGTGCCGAGGGGGCCACCTGTTGCTGAGCTGCTACCGGGCCAGCACCGCACACCAGCAGCACCCCGCCCCAAAAGGCAACCCAGGCAAATGAAAAACAACGCAACGGAATCAAATTTTCGGCGAAGAAAATTCGATTCAAAATCTGTCGTCAGTTCGCTTTTTTCGAAGCCAACTACCGCCAGACCGAGGCCGAAAAACAGGGTAATCTGGCCGCCCGAAGGTGACCACTGTTTTCTTTCTCCATTCGTCCTCCGCGAATGCTGAACCTGTGAATGCCCTGGCAGGTCTCCTGGCTTGCTCCGCCGAGCGGGCCGCCTTCCCATTCGGCAGGCTGAAAAATCAACCGTCGAACAGTGGCATCGTGGCCCGCCCCGATGTGGAGCGTACAGTTGCGGGGACAGCTCCGGCTTCGAACCGGATTCCCTTTTCAGCCGCGCCCCAGAGCTGGGGTCTGGCACCATTGCAGGGGCAAAGGTAAGACGGGGATGGTTAGCAGCTAGCAACGAAGAGCGCGCGTTGTTAATCCCCAATTAGTCAGTGCTTTTTACCGGCGGAAGGTAAAGCCGACGAAGTATTCGTGGTCGCTGAGTCGGTTCAGGGCCAGGTGCGTGCCGAAGTCGAGCTGCAGGTTATCGGTGACTTTGAAGATGGGGGCAATGTTGGTCGAGGCTTGCCAGCGGCGCTGTTCGGTGTTCCACTGCGTCACACCTTCGAGCACGATGCCTACTTTTTTGGCAAAGTCCCATTCCAACGCAGCCGACGGCATTAGACGGACGAACCGCTGGGCATGTTCCCGGTCGTAATTAAGGTCGGTTTCGAGTTGGGCTTCCAGGTTAATCTGCTCACTCAGTTCGATGTCGATGGGCAACACTATGCCGTATTCGGTACCGCCATCTCCGGTAGAGCCACCGGTGGGCAGGCGCACGTAGCCGATTACGGCCATGGCCAACGAACCGTCCTGGTCGTCGCCCAGGAAGTTGTGCTTCACCCGCAGGGTCACGTCGCCGAAGCCGGCGTTGCGCTCCTGCCATTCGCTGGCATTGGTAGGACGCCGCTTTTCCACGCTGTAGAGCGGCACTTCCAGTTGCACATCGGTGCGACGGCCCAGGCCCAGCTTTAGCATGCTGTAGGCCAGGTGCAGCTCGCGGTTCTTGTCCTCATTGCCCGAACCGTTGTTGCTCAGGCGAATGGCATCCATTTCTACTTGCGCATGGCCAGCATCTACGGTAAAAGGGCTTTCGGTAACGCCGGGCCGGTCGGGCTGTAGCTCGCGCAGGCGGTTGCGCGGCACCGGTTTGCGCCAGCTAAAATGGGCCGAATCATAGGGCGAGGATTTCGGTGGAGCCTGGGCATGGCTCAGCACAGGCAACAGGCAAATGAGCCAGAAAAGGTGTTTCATGGCCCCTGTACGAAAGCGCGGTACCGATGTTTCTGCTTCAAAGAGCCCGTTTAGCAGTTAAAACGGCACCACTACTTTCACGCCCAAGTTGCGGCCAGGGTTATAAATCCCGCTACGCCCGGTGGGTGAGGCTGCGTAATATTCAAAGTACTTCAAGCGGTTGAGGTGAGCCTGGTAGCTGGTGTTGAGCACATTGTCGGCCTGCAGAAACAGTTGCACGGCGTCGCGGCCGGTGCGGGTGCGGAAAGTGGTACCCGCGCCCAGGCCCAGCAGCACGTAGCCGGCGGTAGCCGTTTCGGCCCCGTCCACGGCGTAGAACTGGTTTTGACGGGCTACGCCATCGAGGCCAATGCGGAAGTAGGTATCGGCCAGCAAGCCGGGCCGGGCGGGGGCAGTCAGGCGCAGTTCGGTGCGGGCCTGTGGCGGCGGAATGAGGGGCAGGTAGCGCGCGGCTGCACCCAAACGCTCCAGCAGCGGAGTATTTTCGTTAAGGCCGCGCACCAGCGCTACGCCGCTGCGCCAGCTCAGCCACGGCAACGCGGCCGGGTGAACGTTCACGCTGACTTCCAGCCCATAGAGCCGGGCGGCGGCCTGCTGGTATTGGTAGGTGGCATTGCCGGGCACCAGTTCTACGGGCTGGCCAGCGGCATCAAACAGACGGGCCTGGTAGATGAAGTTCTGCACGTAGTTGTGGAATATTTCGGCGCTGGCCTCCCAGCCCGGCGCCTGCCACAGCACGCCCACGTCCTCCTGAAGGCTGAATTCAGGCTGAAAGTCCCGGTTGCCCAGGTACACGATGTGAGCGCCGGGGTCGAGGCCATTGGAGCCAATTTCAGGAATGTTAGGAGCCCGGTAGCCCCGCGCTACGTTGGCCCGCAGCGTGAGGCGCGGTCCCAGCACGTAGCTCCCGCCCAAGCTGGCCGACACGCCCTGATACGTGTTGCGGAACGAGGGAAACGGCAACTCGCTGCCCGCCGTGGCTGGCCCGGCGGCGCCCGCAAAACCGGTAGCCGGGTTCGGGGCCACGTAAAAATCAGCCCACCGCACCAGCCGGGTATCGTAGCGCAGGCCCCCGGTTATTTCCAGTGCGCCCAAGGCTTTCTTCACTACCCCAAAACCACCCAGGTCCGCCAAGTCGTAGGCCGGAATGGGAAAGTCGGTACCGTTCTGATGACGGTTGATTTGGGTCATGCCATTGCCGCCCACCGTGATTTCCAGGCCGTGCCAGGCCGGCAGTAGGTAGCGGGCATCGTAGCTGTACGTTGTCAGGCGCAGGTCGAGGCCCGGCTGGCTAGTGGCAGTGGGGTGGTTGAACTCCTGCCGGTGGTTTTGCTGCACGCCCAGCAACAGCCGCAACTCGCCCTTGCCTAGGCGGAAGGTGCTGCGGTTGAACACCCGGTAGTGCTGAATATGTTGGCGCAGGTCACTGATTTGGTAGGATTTCAGCTCTTTTTCCGTTACCAGTGGACGATTTTTGATGTCATCAGTCAGCCCCTCCCCTACCTGCCGGGTGAAACGACGGCTCAACGAGTCGCGGCTGCCATCCGGTATTTCCTGGGCGTCGTCGTAGGCGGTAAGGTAGAAATGCGAGCTGCCCCAGCTTTTCTGCACGCCCACCATGCCGGTCACGGTCAGCTCCCGAAAACCGGTGTTGTACACCAGGCCATCCACAGCGTTGCGGTAGTCACGGGCCAGGCGGTGGCTCACCCGCAAGCTGGTTTGGAGACCACTTTTCTGATAGTTTAGCCCCAGCGAATTCCCAATCAACCCATTAACGCTCTGGTATTCGGCCAACGCTTCGCCGCGCAGCTTGCCATCGGAGCCGTTGGGCAGGGCGGGCAGCAGGTTCACCACGCCGGCCACGGCATCGGAGCCGTAGAGCAAGCTGGCGGGGCCCTTCACCACCTCTACCCGGTCAATATCATAGCCATCCACTTCGAGGCCGTGTTCGTCGCCCCATTGCTGGCCCTCTTGGCGCAGGCCGTTATACATGGTCAGCACCCGGTTGTAGCCCAAGCCCCGGATGAACGGCTTGCTGATGTTGGGACCGGTCGTGACGGCACTCAGGCCCGGCACGCCACGCACGGCCGCGTCGATGGCATTGGTGTTGGCATTGAGCTGCATCTCGCGCTTGCTCAGGGCCGCAATGGGCACGGGGCTGCGGCGGATTTCGGTGGCCCGGCCCACGCCCGTCACCACTACCTCCGTGAGTTCGGCCGTGGCAGGTGTTAGCACAAATTCAACCCGTATGGGTTGGCTCGTGCTTGTATTCAGGCTTTTTGTAGCACTGGTAAAGCCGACGGCACTGGCCTGCAAGCGCACCGTTGTACCTGCGGGCACCCCGGCCAAGCTAAAACGACCTTCGGCATCGGCCGTGGCACCGAGGGCCGTCCCCAATACGGCTACGCTTGCAAAGGGCACGGGCTGATGCCGGACATCACCCACTAGCCCGGCCAGGGTTATCGCCTGAGCAGCAAGCAAGTGCGGCAACATGAATAAAATAGCCGCAAGTATTTTCATAGATAAATCATCGGATATAAAATGACACACGAAGTCACAGCTGGCTAGCAGCATTTGGTTTGAGCGCGTGGCTATTTCCTTACACGCTCACAGCACCCCAAGCCTTGCCTTCTACGCGAAGGTTTGCCAGAGCAAAAACACGTTCAGCACGATGATGATGCCGGATACCGCCCAGGCCACCGCCTGCACCCAGGGTCGGTTCACAAACACACCCATCTTGGCCTTGCTACCCGTGAAAAGCACCAACGGCACCACTGCAAAGCTGAGTTGCAGCGAAAGAATTACCTGACTGAGCACCAGCAGCTGACCGGTGCCTTTTTCACCATAGAGCAGCGCCACAATTAGGGCCGGCACCACGGCAATAAGCCGCGTGATGAGTCGGCGCAGCCAAGGCTTCATCTTCAAATCAAGAAAGCCTTCCATCACAATCTGCCCGGCTAGTGTACCGGTCAGTGTCGAATTCTGGCCCGAAGCCAGCAGCGCCACGGCAAACAAGACGCTGGCGGCGCCCGCGCCCAGCACCGGGGTCAGCAGCTTGTAGGCATCGGCAATGTCGGCCACGTTCTCATGCCCCTTGCCGTGGAACGCCGCTGCCGCCGTAACGAGGATGGCCGCATTTACGAAAAACGCCAGAAACAGCGCTACCGTCGAGTCAATGGTCGCAAATTTGATGGCCGAGCGTTTGCCAGGCTCGTCTTTGGGAAAATCGCGGGTCTGCACAATACTGGAGTGCAGGTACAGGTTGTGTGGCATCACCGTGGCACCAAGAATGC
>Ga0265780_10010295_pt1 | contig 11155 bp, 11 predicted proteins | sample P1T30metagenome_FD_192432 | JGI IMG/M metagenome (GOLD analysis project Ga0265780, IMG submission 192432) | Plant litter microbial communities from East Loma Ridge, Irvine, California - P1 T30 | ecosystem: Environmental > Terrestrial > Plant litter > Unclassified | place: USA: California... | reverse complement strand
CTGCCATGGGGTGCTGGTCATTCAGATTCTCTACATCTGCTCCAATAATAAATCCGATATCAACATGGCCGACTGGAATATCAGCACTTAACAAAGGGTTAAACATTCTATTGGAAAATCCATATCTACCCCTGGTAGTTAAGCGGAAAGAACGGGTATCTATCGTATCGGTTATGCGGGTATATGAGATTCCGTAGTTCATCCCAAACCCTTCTACCGTATTATAAAAGGCTGATTTCAATAATGAACTGAACTCGATATATTCTTTCTTATACTTATAATCGTGCCGGTAACCTGAGCCGAATAAAAAAGCGAGAGGTTTAAATCCTCTATGGGCTTTTTCCAGTGAATCCAGATTAAATTCAGATTTTACAGTACCACTTGGCTGGATAATGTACTTTTCTTCCTGCGGTAATCTACCGGAATGACCGGTAACTATAGCATTCGAAAAAACAGTTTGTGCAGGTAAAACGGTGGATATTGCAAGAAAAAAGGACAAAAGAAAAAACGGTCTCATCTAAACTGTGGTATTCCGGCAAGGCGGTTAACGCATCGAAATTTCTCTAAAGATGAAGAAAATACATTTGTCAGAAAAAAATATGTGTAAAACGGTTACCTGTCAGAAACCATAGAACAATCTGTATGTATGATAGACCTTGCGGCCCGGTACCCAGGAAAATCCGTAGTCAAATCTGAATATAAGGCGCTGTATGCCGATATAAGCTTCTTTATAATCAATTAGGGGTTGGGTAAGATAAGCCCCTCCAATAATTTCTTCGAGTTTCAGCGTACGTACAAGCGGGATTCTCTTAAATAAGATCCCGGAGAAATTATGTTCGTAATGAGCCTCATAATACCGGTCGTTAGTTGCGTATGCGTAATAGTCAAGAAAGTGAAAATTAGGGAACAAGGGGTTATAAATGGCTGTCTGGTTGCCCGAAAAATGATGCATATCGGGATAAAACAAAGACTTTGTATTGATAAATTTTCCCGTAGAAAGATAAAATGAGCTGTATCCCAAAAGACCGGTTTTCACTTTATCCTGGTAAAGATCGGCAGATATAAAGTCATAATTGACAACAGATCCGAGTACTCCCTTAATCCCTTTTCTATAACTTAGTTTTATGGTAGGGTACCTGGCGGGCTCATAGATTTTCCCGTCTGGCCTGCTGGTATAACGCTGTCCGTAAGTATAAGATATTTTCGTCTCGAAGCTGAACGCATTATTTGTCGGGAAGACATCCTCATCACTGGTTGGATCCAGCGGGTTATTGGAACTTAGTACCTCCTTTGCATCTGCGAATATTCGTTTATTGGAATTATTCCTCATTGGAAATCTCCTTGCCATCTCCAATCCGCCGTTAACGAGCAAGCCATCTGCTATTTCACGCTGTGCACTAAAAGAAACATAATTTGCCTTGTACAACTTAAGATAGTTTTTGCCTTCGAATAATGTGGTGAGCGTATTGTAAAATAAGTTAATCGTACCGCGATTATTGAGATCCAGAAAATCACTGCCGGCCTTCAACGTAAAACTCTCATGCTTTAAGGTATCAGACCGATAAATAAGTTCTGTATTTATATTCAGGGATTTAGTTGCAAAACCATAACGTGCATTTGGCTCGAACTCTATAGAACGCCGGTATCCATATTCTTTTCTGTATCGTACCCGGAGATTGGTGCCCCAGCCTTCTACCGTATTATAAAACAAAGTACGGCTGAAAGGATAAAAATACCAGTAACTGCGGTTCGACAGATTATTCAGTGTATATCCTGCGAGGGCATATTTTATCGGTTTAAACTCGTTCTGCTCTTTCTGTACAGAATCACGAAAATGTTTGGTTGCTGCTTTCCGTTCGATGCTGTCTTTCACAAAATAGTTCCAGTCTTCTTCGTCTGTTAGCGGCACAGGCCGGTTTTGTGCCCACCACAGGCTGTCTTTTGAATTGACTCCCTTTTTTATCTGGACAATTTCGTCGTTAAAAAAGGATTCAGGGAAAGGTGGATTTGGCTCATAATTACTGTACAAGCCAGTAAAATAGCCGGCAAACTGGAAACCCATCACCTTTCCCTTGAACCGGAAAGTAATATCAGAGGGGAGCCAGTATTTATTGTGTACATGACTGAATTGCTGGCTGATCTGAAGTGTATCTACAAAATTGATCCTGGCATCTTTAGTGAGCATTAAATCTACGCTGTATATACGGAGGTCATCTTCTTCGCCCACCAGGTATATAAAACCCTTGAACGCTGCATCAAATCTGTTTTTGGGTTCTATTTTTATTTTATAGATAGTATTTCCGTTCTCTACTGATGAACCAAGAAGTTTATAATTATAATAACTCAGGGCATTATCGGCCACGGGCGAAACAAAACTCTGGGTGCCCCAGGCTCTCCATTGAATCAGATTATTATATAAATTTACATGAAGGTCAAGAGCCCTGTTAAAACTAAATCCGGCATTGTCGCCGGCCAGCTTCGACGCCTGCATAATTTCCTTGGTGTGCGGGTACCTGAAATAAAATTTAGACTTGGTTTCTGACTGGTAAACTATTCCTCTTCTGTTAGAATCCAGATTAAGAGCCTTTGATACATCCTCTCCGAGGAGTTTTTTCGGGGCTTTGATTAGTTTTTGAACGCCTTTTGTATAAATGTCGCAGCTATAAGAAGGTGTTTCCCTGAGATACTTCCGTGCAGCCATTACGGTCCTGATCATCGGTATTGCCGGGTCTTCCTTATCTGCATTAACACGCACTTCGTTTAATGCGAAAACATCAGCCTCCATGCGTATATTCACTTCGAACGGGCGGATAACGTGGATCTCCCTTTTATAAGGCCTGTAGCCTATAAACCTGAAATTCAATACATGTGTTCCCGGTTTAAGACTTAATGTATATACACCGTTCTCATTAGCCATTGTACTTATTCCGGCATCCGGTACGTCTACAGAAACAAAGGGTATAACATCTCCTTTGCTGTCTGTTATTTTTCCGCAGATAATAACGTTTTCCTGACAGAAGAGGGTAAGGCCCTTAAACAATAAACATATAACCAGGACACACTTTAACATCTAGTATAATTTCCCATTAGAAAATTTATTCCTTCAAAAAGTTTTTCGATTTGACAAAATAGTTCTAAAGCGGGGGATTTCCTCCGACTTACACAACTATTTTTTCGTACCGATATTGTTTCAGGAACCGATCTGTTTAGTAATTTTGCAGCATTATTGCTTTCTTTGTTTTATCCGCAGAGAATTTGCCCCCGTTTGGTATTTCTTAACACGAGAAACTGAATGCTGTTCACATTGACAGTGCAAAAGCATAAATTCTCAAAAGGTAATATTAAAGCCAGGCATGGCGTTATTCATATCCGGACCGCAGGGAGAAGGCAATAACCTTAATTCAGTTTATAAAATGCAGGAAAAAATAGATCAGTATATAGCAGAGGTCAATGCGTTTACCCCTGTTACAGCAGAGGAACTTGAAACATTCAGAATAAAGTTTCTCGGATCGAAAGGGCTCATTAAAGATCTTTTCGACGAATTTAAAACGGTATCTCCTGAAGAAAAACGATTATTAGGGAAAGTGCTGAATGAATTCAAAAAGCTGACTGAAGAGAAACATCAGGTTTACAAAGACCAGATGGACTCGCAGCTTCAGCAGGAAACGGCTGCAATAGATCTTACCCTGCCCGGCGAAGGTTTTGAACTAGGCTCACGCCACCCTTTATCACTGGTAAGAAGAGAAATTATTGAGATCTTCAAAAAGCTTGGTTTTACGGTAGCCGAAGGACCTGAAATAGAAGACGACTGGCATAATTTCTCTGCCCTTAACTTTCCTGCCGAACATCCGGCGAGAGACATGCAGGATACATTTTTCATCAAGAAGGATGCCGAACAGGGAGATATCGCCCTGCGCACCCATACATCCTCTGTCCAGGTTAGAATGATGGAAAATGGCAAACCTCCGTTCAGGGCTATAATGCCGGGCCGCGTTTATCGAAACGAGGCTATATCTGCCCGCGCCCATTGCTTTTTCCACCAGGTGGAAGGTTTGTATGTAGATGAAAATGTTTCTTTCGCGGATCTTAAACAAACATTATTTTATTTTGTACAGGAGCTTTTCGGAGAAGGCACTAAAGTACGCTTCAGGCCATCGTACTTTCCTTTTACTGAGCCCTCCGCAGAAATGGACATATCTTGTACCATATGTAAAGGAAGCGGTTGCCAGTTCTGCAAATACAGTGGATGGGTAGAAATTCTCGGCTGTGGAATGGTCGATCCGAATGTTCTGGAAAACTGCGGCATAGATAGCAGTAAATACACAGGTTACGCGTTTGGCATGGGTATTGAACGTATCACCAATCTGAAATACCAGATCAAAGACCTGCGTTTATTCTCTGAGAATGACATACGCTTTTTAAAACAATTTCAAAGCGAAATGATATGATGAAACTGCTATCCCTGTTAACTGCTGTATTTTTGCTATTTGTTTCGTGCGGGAAAGACCCTTCGGGAATACCTGATGTACCGCTAAACTTTCATGCATCTATAGATCTTCCAAGCATGCGCACCTTATCTACTGTTGGAGGATATGTGGAAATACAGGGATATGGTGTAGCCGGCCTGATCATATACAACAGCCCTTTTGATGGATATGTAGCTTATGACCGCTGCAGCCCCGTTAATCCTGAGCAAAAATGTGCAGTAAAAGTAGACGATACCGGTTTGACAGCGACCGATCCCTGCAGCAAAGCAATATTTTCTTTGATGGACGGAACACCACAAGATAAAATATCAAAAAAACCGTTAAAGCGCTATTATAATATTTCTTTCAACAGAACAAGCAGGGAGATCTTTGTATCCAACTAATACATGGAAATTGACAAAATAAAAGAAAGCATTCTTCGGGCAGCTCAGGACCTTTTCCGAAGATATGGCTATCATAAAACCAGTGTAAATGAAATTGCTAAAAAAGCTAAAATAGCTAAGGCAACTATTTACAAATATTTTGACAGCAAAGAAGTTCTTCTGCATACCATCCTGATGGACTACATCAGGATAAGTGTAAATGAGATCATCGAAAACACCAATGAGGAAACTGATAAAGAAGCTTATTTAAGTAACCTGATCCTGAAAACCAGCCGTTTGTCTTATGCCGTGTGTAATGAATTTATAGGCTGGGACTTTATTCGTGAAAATACCAATTCCCAGGAATTCCTGAAACTGCTTTCTGACGATCTGGAAAAACTTCTTATAAGGTCATTCCTCGAAACTCAGCTTTTCAAACACGATGAAAAAAGTGCGGAGAAACTCCGGTTTCTCATTAAAGCGAGTAAAAGCATAGTATTTTCTTTTGCCTTTACATCTGTAAGCGACAGCGATGTTAGAAAGAATTTTGTGAGTTTTCATAAAGAGATCCTTCCTTATCTGGTTAAAGCCGCGATCTGAAAACACTTTATAAGCTTCCTGATAAACCTTCACCGGGATAGACAAATCCCATATATATTTCTTTATACCAATTTGGTTCTTGGTATAAAAATAGCTACATTGCTACAATTGATACTGTTATTATGAATCGTGAACTATCAGATTTTTCGAACAGAATTGATGAGCAGTTTGATTTCGTTACAAAACCTTTCGACGGATTGATTAAATTCCTTTTAAGATTTTTTAACTAGATCGTTCCCTTAGCTGCATCTGAGCCTGGATTTTTCCTTAATGAGGAAGTTACGCCTCTTTATTGGCCTTCGTAAAAACGCCCCTTACCTCTGGCTATTACCTGTTTTCTACTTGTTCGCTCTTCTTTGCCTGCCGGGCAATAAAAGTTAAGAACGTATTATGGAGGTGTATATAAGCCAGATACTATAATAAATAATTGGTTATATACTTATTGTAATATGGACAATAGTTTATAACGGCCTCAGTCCTTATCACACACAAATAATTATTCAGAAGCAAAATTTAGTTTAATTTTGCCCCGATGAAAAGAGTTCCGGCTGAGAAAAGATTTATTCAAAATATAGACATCATTGATATTGCCGAAGAGGGCAAAGGGGTAGGTAAAGCAGACGACCTGGTTTTGTTTATAGAAAAAGCGATACCCGGGGACGTGGTGGATGCCGAATTGCTTAGAAAAAAGAAAAACTTTGCTGAAGCCAAAGTCGCCAGGCTGGTAAAGCCTTCTGAACACCGCACAGATCCGTTTTGCATCCACTTTGGTACTTGCGGAGGATGCAAATGGCAGCATATGACCTATGAAGCCCAGCTTATTTATAAGCAAAAATCTGTAATAAACGCAATGGAAAGGCTTGCAAAGATTGAGACCTCTTTTGCTGAACCTATTCTTCCTTCTTTCGAAACCAGGTATTACAGGAATAAACTTGAGTTTACTTTTTCCAACAAGCGCTGGCTTAATAATTTAGATCTTCTTGATGCCGGCGACCAGGATATGAATGCCCTGGGATTCCATGTTCCGCTGCGCTTTGACAAAATCCTGGATATAGAAACCTGTTATCTGCAGAGCGAGCCGTCTAATGAGATCAGAAACAGCATCAGACAGTTTGCACTTCAGAACGGCATATCATTTTATGATCTCAGAAACCATGAGGGTGCGCTAAGGAACCTGATCATCAGAACGTCAACTACCGGCGAACTGATGGTTATCGTCGTTTTTGCCTACGCCAGCGATGATGAGGTAGAAACCCTGATGAGTTTTGTTAAAGAACGGTTTCCTCAGGTTAACTCTCTTCTTTATATTCTTAATCAGAAAAAGAACGACACGATATTTGATCAGGAAATAAATATATATTCAGGGAGGGACTATATCTTTGAAGAGATGGAAGGCCTGACATTCAAAATTGGTCCTAAATCGTTCTATCAGACCAATTCCCTTCAGGCTCATGAATTATACATGATAACCAGGCAATTCGCCGGATTTAAAGGCGATGAGCTGGTTTATGATCTGTATACAGGAGCGGGTACGATTGCTAATTTTGTAGCGAAACACGTCAAAAAGGTTGTGGGGATTGAATATGTTCCATCTGCAATAGAAGATGCAAGGATTAATTCTGCCATTAACAATATCAGCAATACAACTTTCTATGCAGGGGATATGAAAGATATGCTTACCGCTGATTTTGTAAACCAGCATGGCAAACCTGATGTTATTATAACAGATCCTCCAAGAGCAGGCATGCACGCAGATGTAGTCCAGAGGCTGTTGGAGATGGAATCGCCTAAAATTGTATATGTAAGCTGTAATGCAGCCACACAGGCCAGAGATATTGCCTTATTAAAGGAAAAGTATAATGTAACTAAAATCCGTCCGGTAGATATGTTCCCCCATACGCAGCATGTAGAGAATGTAGTATTACTGGAGTTGAATAAATAAATTAATGCTATATGCCTCCGGGCATATGGCAAAATAAAACTAACGATGGAATTACAGGATCTGATAAATCACTCGGAAGACGGACAGGCACCTAAAAAGGACAGCCCGTTAAAAAGCTTAGAAAGAGATCTTAAATTTTATAGTGACTCTATTAAAGAGGTATCTGTGGAGATTATGGCAGAAGGTTTATCGGCCTACCCGATCTTCGTTGCTCACCAGCACGAGGTAAAACTTGGAGAAATCATCCTCGACAGAGCTGAGCTGAATACCTCCTGGACAGTTCAGGCTTCGATGCTGGAAGAATTTGTTGAAAAGGGCATTGTTCTTCCCGAAAAGAAAGATCGATTTATAAAGTATTATAAAGATCCGGATCAGTTTATGTGTTTGTTTGTGGTTGTTGAGGAAGGAGCTAATTTTGTATTCTTCCCTTACCAATAACAACCTGCCGTTTGGTAAATCAATTGTATTGTCTATTTTTCCTCAAAATTAGAAAAAGGGATGCCTGATAAAAAAATTCTTATTCTCGATAAACAGCAGATCCAGCAAAAAATAACCAGAATAGCTTACCAGATCTGGGAGGATAATCTTGAAGAAGATACTATAATTCTGGCAGGCATTGTTGATTATGGATATATCCTTGCAACACGCTTAAAGGAAGAACTGGAAAGAATATCGGGAATCAGGGTATTGCTAATGAAAATATCATTAGATAAGGTAAGCTCTCATCTGCAGGCAGAAACCGACCTTTTGGTCGAAGAATGTGCCAATAGGGTCGTTATTCTTGCCGATGACGTTCTGAACAGCGGGAGAACACTTGCTTACGGCATTGGAGTTTTTCTGGACATTCCTTTGAAAAAATTACGCACAGCTGTACTTGTTAACCGCAGCCACCGCATTTTTCCTGTATCTCCCGATTATACAGGAATGGACCTTGCTACTGTAACACGTGAGCATGTGGACGTGTTCCTGGATGGAAAGGATGCGGAAGATGCCGTTTATTTAAGATGAGGGCAGGTTAAGAATACTTATCAGTTTCTCAGGTGTAATATTAATTCCCTGTGCGGTTAACGAGGCCTGCTTATAGAACATTTCTCTCTCACTTAGTTTTTGAGTTATAAATTCTACCAGCGCATCACCCTTAAGCTGTTGCAATAACGGTCTTTCTTCTGCGGCTGTTTCAAGCCGGCTTGCCAGCGCTTTTGGGCTTAAGCTAAGATAAACGGTTGTTCCATTGGTATTCATCCACTGCATGTTATCGAAAAAACAGGGGGCACCGCCACCGGTTGCTATGATTGAATTTAAAGGAAATTCCGAACTCTGCAGAGTTTCCCTTTCCAGAACACGAAAGGCAGCCTCACCGAATTCTTTGAAATAATCAGGAATAGACATTCCTGCCCTTGCCTCAATTTCTTTGTCAAGGTCTATAAAATTAAAAGACATCTTTGCCGCGGTTTTCTTTCCAAGGGTAGTTTTACCGCAGCCCATAAATCCAATAAGATAAATCTTCAAAACACAGTCTCCCTTTTTAGAAAAATATAATCGGTTACAGGCGGGGCTACATCTTTAAGCCTGAACTGTGTAGCAACCTGTCCGCGATGATAAGTTGAATGATTTACAACATGAATCAGTATATCTGATACTGTATTTATAAATTTCCCCCCATTCGAATTGGCATAATTTATCTCCTCGGCAAGGTTTTTTGTTTCCAGTATTTGATAAAGATTCGCGATGTTGCTTTTATGAATGGTTAAAAAATCAGATCGTTGATGTATTGCAAACCGCTCATATTGTTGCTGCTGATAATTAATCCGGCTGATCCATATATGCTGAGCGTTCAATATATGACTGAAAAGACCGATAGCCTCAGGCATGTCAGCAGCATTATTGACAAAAGTGTCAATAACCACTTTGTCAGCAATTTCTGTGTACTTTAAAAGTTCTTTAAGCATATTATATCAAGGGTTCTTCCTTAAATACGTCTCATCCAGTGTCTCATAAGACGGGAGTTTATTGTAATGCCATTTATCAATAACGACGCCTTCTTTAAGCAGCAGCAAGCCGGGGTTAGCGCGGACCATACTTTTCAGCGGCACGGCATCGGCATAAAACACCTCTGACACCAGACGGTTCTTTTTACGAAATCCTTCGGCTTCGCTGAAAGACGCCGAGGTAAGCAGCACAGTACGGATATTATAATTCTCAGCTGCGTTAATTGCCAGAGCATTCAGATCGCCAATTGCTTTGATATTAGTTTTTTGAAGGTCGTAAGCTACAATAATAAGATTGTAGTACGGATTTTCAATAATCTCGGATGTATAATCGGTTCCCTGGCTATCTGTTATTTTAAGGTCTCTGATCTTTGCCTCATATCCTTTTTTTACCAGCTTGTTTTCAGGCTCGCCGGTAACCTCCCAGTTACTGTCTTTCCAGATACCCGTACTCAGGTATTCTTTGTCCGTCATCTTCTTTGTTTCACCCGAACCCTTATGCTTAAGGACATAGGTTATTTCGTAAACATCTTGTGGTGCCCCTACCGGAATTTTCATATAAGCAGGAAGGCTGGCACCTTTATGGTAAGGCAGAAAATCCTTAAAAGGCAGAAAATTATATGTATAAATACCGAAGCCGAAAGCAAACAGACTGATTAACACCAGTGCCATATTCTGGCTGCCAGACGACATGATAAGTGGTCTGATGCTCTTCCTTTTGTAAAAGATGTACAAAATAAGTATTAGAAGCACTATATCCTTTGAAAATGACTGCCAGGGTGTAAGTGGGATAGCATCACCAAAACAACCGCATGTTCGTACCACATCAAAAGCTGCAGAATAAAAGGTAAGGAAAGTAAAAAATACTATTGTAAGCAACAAACCCCAACTAACCTGTAAGGCTCTTATTCCGAGAAGCAGCGCCGCACCGAAAATAATTTCCAGCGCGCATAACGTAACAGATAAAGGAACAGCGAGACCATTCAGAAAGGTTATATGAAAAACCTCGAAATATTCCTGCAGCTTATATCCGAAACCCAGGGGATCATTCGCTTTTATAAGACCTGAAAATATAAAAAGAACGCCTACCAGCGTACGGGCCGAATTAAGTAGCTTATCACTTTTATTTTGTATTGCTGCCATAGTTTACTACGCTTATGCTTCCGGGTGGGAAGAGGGATTTAATCTAATTAATGCAAATACTGAATAGTTAAGCATGTCCTGGTAGTTAGCTTTAACACCCTCGGAGGCCAGGGTTTTTCCCTGATTATCTTCAATCTGCTTAACGCGAAGTATTTTCATCAATATAAGATCTGTTAGCGAGCTGATCCTCATTTCTCTCCAGGCTTCGCCATAATCATGATTTTTGGCAAGCATCAGCTCCCTGGTTTCATTTACCTTTTCATCAAAGAATGCTTCAGCTTCTTCTAAAGGCAGCTCGGCGGGTGCATTTGACGGAAGCTCGAGCTGGATCATTGCAATAATGCAGTAATTGATAATGCCGATATACTCAGAGCTTATATCCTCTCCTACCAGCGACACCTTCTTTTCTTCCAGCGTACGGATACGCTGTGCTTTGATAAAGATCTGATCGGTAATGGAACTTGGACGCAGAATACGCCATGCGGTACCATAATCTTTAGTTTTTCTGATAAACAGGTCTTTACAAACCTTTATTACTTCATTGTATTCTTCGGAAGTATTAGCCAAAACTTTTATTATTTGATTAAGCGATGAATTAACCAGTATTTTGTTGGTTTATGAGCGATAAAAATA
>Ga0265780_10010294_pt1 | contig 11157 bp, 11 predicted proteins | sample P1T30metagenome_FD_192432 | JGI IMG/M metagenome (GOLD analysis project Ga0265780, IMG submission 192432) | Plant litter microbial communities from East Loma Ridge, Irvine, California - P1 T30 | ecosystem: Environmental > Terrestrial > Plant litter > Unclassified | place: USA: California... | reverse complement strand
ACCGGCCAAGGTTCCAGCGATGCGCAGCATCGTTGGAAAGCCGGTGGAGGGTGGCTCTATCTGGCGGTGGTCATCGACCTGTTCTACCGCCGCGTGATCGGCTGGGCCGTCGGCGACCGCCTGCATCTTGATCTGGCGCTGGCCGCGTTGCGCAAGGCCCTCGTCATGCGGCGTCCGCCCGAAGGGCTCATTCATCATTCGGACCGCGGCAGCCAATACTGCTCTGTGGACTATCAGGCTGAGCTGCGCCGCCACGGCATCCGTATCTCCATGTCGGGAAAGGGAATTGCTACGATAATGCGATGGTCGAGACGTTCTTCAAGACGATCAAATCCGAGCTCGTCTGGCGCACCGTCTTCTATACCCGTGACCAAGCCGCGCAAGCCATTGCCCGCTATGTCGACGGCTTCTACAACCCGGTCCGGCGCCACTCCGCGCTCGACTACATCAGCCCCGCGCAGTTCCAACGAACCGCGTCACGCTGAGCAAATGCCTCTCCACTAAGCGGGGCAAGTCCATATGCCACTCTCCGGAAGAATGATCCAAACTTTCAGCTATCGGAGGAGGACCTTCGGCATTGGGATATCAGTTGCTTTGGGCCAACAAAAACAAGGAGTCGATCGGCGTCTTCCGACTGGTCGCGTGGCTCTTTCCCGACAGCTTCAATGCGTTTGACTGTCTGGCAGAGGCCTACCAGCAAAAAGGGAATTACGAGCTTGCTATCATCAACTATCGCAAGTCTCTTGATCTCAACTCTGCCAACAGCAACGCTGTTCAGCATCTTAGCCAGCTAAAGCAATTGAAGCTTGGTACCTGACGGTCGCGATTGGTAGCGCTTTCGACTCGCGCGAATTCCTCAACTTAAAGCGGCAGCTATCACGCCCTCAGATCCTGGAAGCTGCCGGTCGGAGAACCACCAAACCCAGGTGTAGGAGGCGAAATATTGCTCCAGCCAGTGAACGTCCGCTTCCGTTCAACCCTGCCGTACGGCGCCCGCTGCTGGTACGGCCGCTAAGTCCCATTCCAAGCCGCTCTCAGCGGCTGGCTCGATCGCCGGACCACTTCCACGCTCACTTGAACGGAGGTGCGCTTTGGGGAGCGGAGAAGATCCCCTGGATTGCGACCTTGTGAGTCAGAACTGAAAAGCGGCTTCGTATTAAACGAGCTTGCGCTAGCCGGCAACGGGCTCAAAGATGGCTGTTAGTTTGCCTCACCAGCAATCATACAGGTTCAGAAAAGCCAACTGATTGTGTGGGACAGAATGTGGTCGCTTTCACCGCTGACCGGGCAAAAAACCAGAAATGCTGCCACTTTCTCTTGACCGTTGTGACCCCTACGCGAGGAGAATGCATACCCAGAAAACGGCAGAAATCGCCATTTCCCACTATGTGCCGAAACGTCTTTTGTAGCCATCAGGCGGTTGTCGCCGGACCTCATTCCGTCTTTTGTGATGCCGTCGCCGGAAGGTCAATCCGTTCGGCTCCAGTCCCAGGTGCAACGCTGCGCCCGCCTGTGGACCGGCGGGGCCACCGCTCCACCACTGGCGGCGAAGGCGATTTTTCAGACCTCGCAGCGGTCTACGCTACCAGCTCGTCCTACGCGGCTCCCTGAACGATCGCCCGAGCGGCCTGCGTCGCGTGGAGCCACATGTGGTGCTCGCCTACGGCGTCGGCGAGGGCGCGGTGGGCAGGATTGCCGCTTTTTGCGGTCTTCACTTCCTTGAGGATTCTCTCCACCTCCATGGACACGGCGTTGGACGGCAGTACGGGATCCAAGATCTCCGCGACCGTCCATCTCACCGCGTCGTCGGTGTCGCGAAGTCTGAGGGTGTGGCGTGCAAATCCCGCTTGGCGCAGCAGGAAGCTCAGCCACTTGCCGTCCCAAGACGGCGCGCTGGCGAAAAGATCGTGGCCGGAGAGCGCCTCCACCATGCGGCTCGCCACGAAGGCGAAAGGCCGTCCTTCCGCCGACAGGGCCGGACGGCTGATGCCGTGGATCGCCTCGGAGGCCTCGCTCCAGTCGATCCATCCCGGCCCGGGAGCGATCATATGCGCCTCCGCGCGACCGTCCTCGAACACCCAGGCGACCTCGATCGGGTAGCTTTGGTCGGACAAAGACGACGCTTCGAAATCAAGGAAGGCTTTCATCGGAGACATGATCGCGCATTTGATTTCTCCGGCCAAGCTTTCATCGGATTGGCACGGCCAAAGATGTCGATCCCAAGGTACCGCTCCTGATCACGGCTCGTCCCGGACGGGCAGCCGGCGACCCCGTCACGAGCTTCAAGTTCCTAATTACGCGATCCGGCCGTATCCGACAGCGTAGCTATTCTAGGTCGTTCTCTGAAATCGTGACTAGGCTTACCGCCGGACGTTGGGCTGCCGCTTCCAGGCAGACGTCCACGATCTCGTCGCTGAACCGCTCGAACAACTCCAGGGCGTCGTCGTCCGGCTCGTCGCCACTCAGTTCCTTTAGGACGGAGTACTTGACCGCGAAGTCGCGATCCTCACCGTCCACCTCGGCGGTGAACTCGACCTGCCGCTCGCGCTCGTTGTCGATGAGGCTGGCTTGATCGATCCTGAGTGCTTCCGCCATCTTGTAACTCCCTGTCTGCTCAACGACCTGCCGTCTGGATGACGCGTGCACAAGCCGCAAGTTCTGTCTCGGCACCGGCGGGGGTATCGTTGAACTGGATGATGGCCTTGGGGCAACATTCAGCGCGAGGGTTTTCTCGCGGCCAGGATCTGCTCGAACGCGTCGGCGACCGCATGACCGTCCATCACTCTCGTCAGCAGATCGTCGCGATCGGCGACGACGTCTGCGGGCAGCGCGGCCTTGTTGACGGTGTAGAAATCCCAGATCATCCGGCGGGCCTCGACCGCTCTAACCTTCCTCCGCTTGACCGGCGGCCCGGCGTGCTGATCGGAGATGTAGAGTTCGAACTGCTCGTCCACCGAGGACCAGTCGAACTCCGCGATCTCCGCGCGGCGCGCGACCGGATCCGTGCCGAACGCCGAGCCGACTTCACCAGTGGCGGCGTTGACGACGAGGCTGGTGATGTCGGGATAGCCGCGCTCGTTCGTGAAGACGCGCACCGCTTCGAGCCGCCGCCCTGCGGAGACCGCGATCGCCCGCTGAACGAACTCGTTGTCCGGATGGCGAACCTTTGCTCCAGCAACGAGGTCGCCGTAGCTGAGCGTATCCCCCACGCGTGCTTGTTCGACGAGCATGTCATAGTAGATTCGGCCGATCTCCAGGTCTGCCTTGGTCAGCTTTTGCGGGGGTTCGCTCATCGGTAAGCCTGTCGTTCGTGCTCGGAGTGGTCTGCCTTTGGCATGGACTAGTTTAGACTGGTTGAACGAGATGGACCCGGTAGTCCCCGGCACCGGCCTATCCGCGATCCGTTCAGCATGGGCGCGGCGGGTCAGGACGATTACCGGTGCGATGTGGAGAACCGCTTTATCTTGCGGAGCAAGGATCATCAGCGGTGATTAATCCGGGACCCCCCGGGTTCTGGCGAGCCGCCGAACGCTCGTGATCACTGCGACCAATCCCAGCGCGGAGGCGCCGGCGCCGGCCAGAGCCACCGCAGGGTATCCAAGACCCGCTGCGATCACTCCGCCACCCAAGGCGGCCCCGATCGCGTTGCCGAGATTGAAGGCCCCGATGTTCATCGCCGATGCGAGGTTCGGCGCGTCCGCCGCCGCTTGCATGATCCGAACCTGAAGTGGCGGTATAAGTGCGAAGCTCGCCACGCCCCACAGGAAGATGATGATCGCAGTCGGCGTCGCGAACTGCATGAGTGTCGCAAATGCGACTAGGATCGCCGCGAGAGACGCCAAGGTGACGATAAGTGTCCGGTCCACGGATCGATCGGCGAAACGGCCTCCCAGCCAGTTGCCGAGTGTCAGACCCAGGCCATACGTCACCAGCATCGACGTGACGAAGCCGAGCGAGGCATGCGTCGCCTCGCGAAGGATGGGCGTGATGTAGGTGAACACCTTGAACATAGCGCTCGCACCGACCACGGTCAGGCCAAGCGCGGCGAGAACGGAACCGCGCGTCAGCACGCGCAACTCCGCCATGGCATTGCTCGGCTCGGTCACCGGCAGTCTCGGCAGAGTGAACCGCAGCGCAGCCATCGTCACCACCCCCAGTCCGGAGATCCCCCAGAAGGACGCGCGCCAGCCGAGATGCGCACCCGCCCAGGTGGCAAGCGGCACGCCGACCACGTTGGCGATCGTCAATCCCATGAACATGGCCGCGACCGCGCCAGCGCGACGCTCTGCGGGAACTAGGTTGGCGGCCACGATTGAGCCAACGCCGAAGAACGCACCATGATTGAAGGACGTCAGGATACGCGCGGCCATCAGCATGCCGTAGCCGTCCGACACGGCTGCTAACAGGTTACCTGCTGTGAAGATGCCGGCTAAGATGATCAGCAGCGTTCTTCGCGCGACCCGCCCAGTGGTCAAGGTCATCAATGGCGCACCTAAGACGACTCCGAGTGCATAGGCGCTGATCAGCAACCCGGCGGTCGGGATCGACACCCCGAGATCATTTGCGATGACGGGCAGGAGACCCATGGGCGCGAACTCGGTGACGCCGATTTTCTGCTAGTCACTAATACGGAGGTCAGTGGCGGCCCTCGAGAGGCGGTCCGCTCGACGGTCACGCTTGCGAACTCACGCGGGCGGACGTCGCGGATTCTGCGATGTCCCGGCGTCTGCGTAGGTTGAAGGTTGTCTTAGCTGCCCGCACGAAGCATTGCGGAGAACCTGCTCTCTGCGGGCGCGAGAGTGCGCTCGGGATGCCGCAGCATGCGGTATTGGCGGTCGGGGAGGGGGAGCGGCACCTGATGGAGCAGGCCGGCCTCGATGCGCCCGGCGACCACGCTGGCGGAAAGCACCGTCGCGGCCGGGCCCGTCTCGACGGCGCTCGCCATTGCTTCGTTGGACGCGACCTCCATCATGATCGTCAGTCGTTCCGGATCAATCCCGAGCCTGCGCAGGTCGTTCTCGAACTCTATCCGGGTTCCTGACCCCTTCTCGCGCAACACCCATGCGCTTCCATCAAGATCCTCCGGCCGCGGCGGCGCGGCGACCCATTGATGGTCGGGAGACACGACCAGCACCAGTCGATCAAGCGCCACGACGTCGCTCACGAGCTCGGGCGTTGGCAGCTCGCCCTCGACGAGGCCCAGCGACGCCTCGCCCGATTGGAGCATTCGGCAGATGTCCGTCGTGTTGGCGATCGTTATGCTCAGCTGGACGTTCGGGTGGAGAGCATGGAACTCGTTAAGTCGGGCTGGAAGCCAGTAGCTGGCGATGGTGTGGCTGGCGTGGACGCGCAGCACGCCCTGACGCAGGCCGCTCAGGTCGAGCAGCCGCTCGCGCGTCGCTGCCGCGCGGTGCAAGATCCCGCGCGCCTCCTCGAGGAAGACGCGGCCGCTGTCAGTCAGCTCGATCCGGCGGCCGACCCGGTTGAAGAAGGCGAGGCCGAACTCTTGCTCTAGCTGGGCGACCGCATGGCTGACGGCGGATTGCGCCAGATGGACGTCCTCCGCCGCGCGCCTGATGTGCTCGCGTTCGGCTACGGCGACGAAGATCCTCAGCTGCTCAAGCGTCATGCGTCCTCCACTTCAAGGCTGTGGTTCAGGCGGGGGCGCGCCGCCGCTTCGGAGTTCCGCCGGCTCTCTGCGCCCGGCGCTATGACCTGACCGAGCGGGCCCACGTGTCGCGGAGTCGCTCCTGGCCTCACCGATGCAGGCCCCTGACGCCGCAGATCGCGGGACGTCGCTCCGCTGGCCACAGGCTGACGGGCTGTCACGCGGCCATTCCGCGCACGTCGAGACGCTCCGCCAAGAGGCTCGCGAGATCACGTGCCTGCTGTCGGATCTCGGGAATGGCGATCGACTCGAACAGCACGCCCAGCCGCGCGGGGCCGATCGAGAACAGCCCATCGGCCTTCGCTCCGTTCCGGTCGATCAGCGCCCCCTCCGGCGTGCAGCGCAGCCCGGCGCCGCCGAACCCTGGCGCGATGTCGCCCGCATTGAGCATCGAACGCAGCAGGGGCGAAGCCGCCTTGCCGTAGTCGAGGCTCGGTCCGGTGCAGTTGACCACGTATCCCGCGTCGATGTCGAAGCTTCCGACACCGTCGCGGGCGGTCACGCGCAGCCGGCTGCCGGTTGCGGTCACAGCGACGACTCGGCCGTCGAGCATGCGGAGCGCGCCCGATGCGAGTTCCCGATCGATGATGTCGGCGATGTGCGGTGCCATGCGGTGACGGTGGACATCCCAACGCCGTTGCAGGTGTCTGCGGAAGCGCCGCTTCTCGACGTCGGGCAGGGCGCACCACAGGGCGTTCAGCACCGGGCGCAGGCTGTCCACGGAGGCGCGCCAATCGATGCCGTACCGCAGCGCCGAGCGGAAGGCGTGGAGGTAGGCCCGCGCCGTGGGCGGAGTGGTGCCGGGTTCGAAGACCGGTGCGGGCAGGTTCGCATGTGCGGCGTGCCGCTCCGGTAGCAATCCACGGCGTGACACGGTCGTAATGCGGCCGCGATGCCCATTCTCGCGCAGCCGCATCACCACGTCAACCGTCGTCAGCCCGGTGCCGATGAGAAGAACCTCCTCGTCCGGGCCGATCCCGGCGAACACGCCGTCGGCCCATGCGTCGTGATGGTAGCGGCCGGTCGCGTCGAGTTCGAGCGGAATGCCCGGCAGGCGCGCGGGATCGAAGTGACCGCAGGCGAGAACGACCTGGCGAGCCTGCAGTGTTCCGCCGCCTTCCAGCGCGACCGTGTAGATGCCGTTCCGCCTGCCGCAGCCGATCGCCAGTTCGCGCACATGCTCCGGCGCGGCCGTGCAGTAGAGCTGGCGTAGATACAGGCCGTACACGGCGCGGGGGACGAAGGTGTCTGGAGAGGTGTCGGACGACACGTTCTCGCGCATCCACTCGAGAAAGTGTTCGGGATCATCGGGGTCGGCGCTCATCCCGGCGGCCGCGACGTTGAGGAGGTTCTTCAGCGACGGAGTCGAATAGGCGAGCCCGAAGGCGGGGCGATCGGTCGGAGCGACGATGGTGCATGTTCGTCGGTGATGACGGGCCAAGTTCCATGCGATTAGCGCGGCGCTCGCGCCGCCTCCGATGACGACGACATCCAGTACGGTTTGCGTTGGCATTATGGTGTCCCTTCTTCCATGCTGGAGATATGGCGGGAGGCTCCGTTCATTCCATACGGCATTTGAGACCGGAATGATCTCGTCAGCAGAACGGTCCTGCGGCCAACCCGCGTTGCCGCCATGGCGCGGCTTCTCCGCCGAACTGACCCGCTGTTCGTAGGCGCGGGCAATCCCCTAGAGCTGACCGCCAACTGGCTTTTTTGACCTTGGATCGTTGGTCCACGTCCCCCAATAATTATCAGGAGCTCAGCCTGACCCGCGCGGAAGCGAACGGGAACTATACCTTCCGACTAATGGCCCGGTGGCATCTAACCCGCCACCTGTCGCCCTCATCGTCGGCGGGCAGGACAGTCGAAAAGGCTTCGGCGTACGGTCCGGTGTTCCAGCCGAGGACGGAAGCCGGCGCGCTTCGCCGCTTACACCCTGACGCGGCGCTGCAAGGATTGATTGAAGCCGCGTCGGCGATGACCTCATGTGAAGGAGAACACTCATGCGCATCTTCCCGCCGCTACTCGCACTGACCGCTCTTATCGGCGCCCCTGGTGCACAGGCCGCTGACCAGCCTGCCGGTTTCTGGACCACTCCAACGATCCATGGCTACGGGCGCATCCACTATCTTCCCGATGCCGCCTACCGGCCCCGCGTGGAGGAGACCTACCGCATCGTCTTCTCGGTGACGCACGACGCCGGTTCGCCCGCGAAGCTCGCTCAAGCCGCGATGCACGATCGCCAGGCAGCGGTCTGTCACCGGCCGTCGACGAGAACGCGCGCAACCAGAGGTTCGCGCGCTCGTCCGACCGGGCCTACACCCGCGCAAGACGACGGCGAAAGCGCATCGAGCGCGTGTTCGGGCACCTCAAACGCAACCTGAAGCTCCGAACCTTGAAGCTAAGAGGCCTAGCCGGGCGGCCGGGAGTTCACGAGCGCCGCCGCGGCCTACAGCCTCCAACTCCTCGCCAGCCGGGGGGCACCGGCCTGCGGGCCAGCGCCTGATGCAAGCCGGCGACGGCCAGGCCTATGCCGGCGTGCTGGCGGGCGACCTGGTGACGATCGCAAATCGTAAGGCGCTGGAGAACTGCCGCAAGCAGTCATGCATGGCGAAGAAAGCGGTGCGCTGCGCGATTCAGATCAAGGCGGAGGATTGAGATATGGATAGTCTGCCCGGACACGATTGGTGGTGAGGGTATGGTTTGCGGTCGACAGCCCCGGGAATGTCTTGGTTGGTTGCGGCGTAGCGCGTAGTTAGGTGTAAAGCTGCGTTTTTGCGGCCATTTTCGAGAGAGTTCATGGTCGAGAAGATTCCGCAGGATCCCGAGTTCGAGTCGCTGCTTCGTCATATCCAGGAGAGCCGCGGATTGGATTTCCGCGGTTACAAGCGGACCAGTCTGCGCCGCCGGATCACGCTGCGGATGGAAGCTGTGGGGGTGGAGGAGTTCGGTGCCTATCAGTCGCACCTGGAGGCCGATCCCGGCGAATTCGAAAGTCTGCTCAACACCGTCCTCATCAATGTCACCTCCTTCTTCCGCGACGCGGACGCGTGGGAGGTGCTGAAGACCGAGATCGTGCCCCGGCTCGTCGCGCAGGCCGAGCCCGACAAGCCGATCCGCGTCTGGAGCGTCGGGTGCGCATCGGGCGAGGAGCCCTATTCGATCGCGATGCTGTTCGCCGATGTGCTCGGCAAAGTCGAGTTCTGTCGCCGGGTGAAGGTGTACGCGACCGACCTCGACGAGGAAGCGCTGAAGATCGCGCGACTCGCCACCTATGCCCCGCGCGATGTGGAGGGGGTGCCTCCGCAGTATCTCGAACAATATTTCGAGAGGACCAACAATCACTACATTTTCGATCGCGAGCTGCGCAAATGCGTGATCTTCGGCCGGCACAACGTCGTCAATGATGCGCCGATCTCACGCATTGACCTGCTTGTGTGCCGCAACCTGCTGATCTATCTCGAGTCGGAGACACAGGGGAGCGTGTTGCCGCGACTCCATTACGCGCTCAATCCCAACGGCTATCTGTTTCTAGGCAAGGCGGAAACCCAGCTTGCGCGCTCGCCGCTGTTCCGCGCGATCGAGATGAAGCATCGCATTTTCAGCAAGGTCGCGCAGGAATGGCGCCGGCCGGTCGGCGGCTTCGGCGTGGGGCGGCTTCGCTCGGCGGAACTCACGCTGCCTAGCGCCATCGTGCTCGATGCGGTGATCAACGAGGCGGGCACCGCGCTGCTGGTGGTCGATGAGGGCGGCGCGGTGGTGCTGGCGAACCGGCCCGCGCGCCAGCTGCTCGGCGTCGGCGAGGCCGATATCGGACGGCCCTTCCAGGACCTGCCGATCTCCTACCGCCCGATGGAGCTGCGTGGACCGATCGAGGAGGTGTTCCGCGAACGTCGCGGCATCCGGTTGGAGGATCAGGAATATCGCCTGACCCAATCCGACGTGATGCGGCTTACGATCGACCTGCGCCCGCTGGCCCGGCCCGATGGTGCCGTCCAGGCGGTGCTGCTCGCCTTCACCGACGTCACCCGGACGCACGCGCTCCAGCAGGAACTGGAAACCGCGCAGGAAAGCCTGGAGAACTCGATCGAAGAACTCCAGTCGGCGAACGAGGAGTTGGAGACCACCAACGAGGAACTCCAGTCGACCAACGAGGAGCTGGAGACCACCAACGAGGAACTGCAATCCACCAACGAGGAACTGGAGACGCTCAACGAGGAAGCGCGATCCAGCAACGAGGAGATGGAGTCAGTCAACGAGGAGCTGCGTATCCAGGCCGAGCAAGCGACGAGCTATCGCCTGCACCTCGAATCGGTGTTGCGTAGCATGAATGGCGGGATCATCGTTCTCGACGCCAAGCAGCAGATCCAGACTTGGAACCGCTGGAGCGAGAATACCTGGGGTCTGCGGGCCGAGGAAGTGATGAATACCAGCTTCGCCGCGCTCGACATCGGGCTGCCCCTGCATCTGCTGCGCGACGCGATCAGTACGGTCCAGGCGGGGCGTGAGGAACAGGCTACGGAAATGCTGGAGGGCATGGACCGGCGTGGTCGCCGTATTCTGTGCCGCGTCATTGTCTCAGGACTGCTCGACGAGGAGGGCGGGAAGCAGGGCGCAGTGCTCGTCTTTCAGGACGTGACCGACGAACATCGTCGTGACGAATATGGCCGCTATCTCGGCCGGATCATGGGCCGGGCGCTGAACGAGATATACTTTCTCGATCCCGTTTCGCTCCATTTCACGCTCGCCAACGAGGGCGCGCAGCGCAAGCTGGGTCATTCCGAGCAGCAGCTGGGGATGATGACCTTCACCGATATCCTGCCCGGCGTCACGATCGATCAGGTCCGGGCGCTGCTGGCGCCGCTGATGACCGGCGCCAAGCCGGAGATCGTGTTCGAGACGGTGATCCGCCGGGCCGACGGCAGCGAGTATCCCGCCGAGCTGTGCATGCAGTATTTTGCCGACGAGTACCCGCCCATTCTCGTCGCCATCGTCCACGATACCGGCGACCGCCGCCAGCTCGCGGCGGAGTAGAGGATCAGCCGACGCCGTCGGTGATCGGCTTTCGCAGGCTGCCCATCGCCTTCTCGAGTACCTCGATCATGTCGGCCGACTCCTTGGACGCCTCGACCCAACGGCTCTCGGCGTGTTGCAGGCCGCGGGCATGCGCACTGTTACGCATCTGATCGAACAGTTTGATCCGATCGCGGTGCGTGCGCGCCGCGATGCTTAGCGCACGTTCCAGCTCGTCGCTCTGCGCGGCGGCGAGGCCCAGGGGAGTAAAGGCGTGGCCGACCTGGCAGCGGAACCGGATCTCGTCCTGTGTGTCGATCTGGTTGAGCACTCCGCCGCAATCTGGGCAAGAGATATGGCTGGGGTAGCCGGGGGTGATGACGTCGCTTTCCATGATCGCGAACTCCTGCGCGGCCATCCGGTCCTCGACAGCGTATGCGTCGGGTAGTGGAATAGTGGGATTCGCCTCCTCGCGA
>Ga0265780_10010293_pt1 | contig 11158 bp, 16 predicted proteins | sample P1T30metagenome_FD_192432 | JGI IMG/M metagenome (GOLD analysis project Ga0265780, IMG submission 192432) | Plant litter microbial communities from East Loma Ridge, Irvine, California - P1 T30 | ecosystem: Environmental > Terrestrial > Plant litter > Unclassified | place: USA: California... | reverse complement strand
GCTGCTAGTGGGAAGGACCGTGGTAGTGAAATGGGCAGAAGTGGTCGGTGATTTTGACCGAGAGGAACGACCTTGATCAGTCGGATAGATACACTTTTGGTAAGCGTTCACCCTTCACTGCCAATTACGACATACCAGATCTTCCGCTCCCTTCCTCTTACAGCCCCCGCATACTGGCTTTTGTTCATCACACCTCACTCTCCGCGTCTTGCAGTGGGAACAACCATTCCTCGACCGACGGTGAAACCTCCTCACGCGACCATCAGCATAACCATCAGCGGTAGAGTAAGTGCACTACCATTAGCTATCTTACGGAGTAGAGTTGTTTCAGTCAAAGGAAGCTCACCGCTTTGTCTCTCTTTCGACAAGTGTCGCATGTCGGACGGTGCTGGTCGCATTTCAATTTAGATTGCCGACATGAGTCACATGGATGTTGCGCAGTTGTATGCGATTGTGACGGATTTGCGAAATCGGTATCTGGGTTCGCGATCATCTTATCGGAAGTTTGAGCATTAGCGCACCGGTGGGTCTAGAAGGGGTAAGGCTATGCGGTGAGTCACATCAACAGATGCTTGCCCGGTAACATGATCAGATTATAGATCGGTCGTCTCGGCCGTATAACTCGTGCTTGGCGCACGTGGGAAGATCCGGTATCGGGCCAGTCACGACCATCACACGCCGTCATCATCCATGTAGCCTTGCTACGAGGGTAAATGTAGGAGATGGCAGACAGTCGAGCCAAGACCGTCCCAGCCAACACCTCGACGTTGGATCTACATCAACTACCGGAGGACAGAGCAGTATATTCCTGCCAAAAGTGCTCTGAGGTGATTGTACGCCTTCATGATTCTGACCGACGAGTAGCTCATGAGCAGGCATTACAAGATGAGCTGGTCTCAAAGGCATTCAATGGGCAGTCTGGGAGAGCTTTGTGAGCTGGCTCACATATTCTGACATGTTGTTGTTGACCATCGAAAGCCTGATGAATTCTACGATCAATACGAGATTGGGGAAAAGGGAAGAGAGGATGCTGATGTATGTCATTGTGGGCTAACGAATACCGGCCTTGAGCCATCAGCTGACTCATAGGACCGGCAAGCATGTAGTAGCCAATCTGTATTGCATGGGATGTGACACGCTACTGGGGTGGATGTACATCTCGGCACCCAACGGACATGAGAAGTATAAAGAAGGTATGTAATCCCCCTCGCTTCAGGCTGACTCCAGGGAGGTATATAGTGGAAGAAGCCAAGGTGATCAAAGAGAACAACTGGTAGTCCCAGTTGTAAGTTATGTGTGCTATAGTATAGGTTGTATCAATATGTATTCCTCCCCTTTTAAGTTTCGGTTCGGCGGAGGTTCAACTTGCGATGACCGACCTTTGTCCATTTCAGCCCTTTATTGCACACTCTGACATGTTATAGTAGTATATACACAATGGCAGAGGTAGAAGCAGACAAAGCACCTCTGGAGGCACAACTGCCTACTCCTCCGACCGAAACGGAGGAAGAAGGTAGGTCTCAATGTATCAAGAGCTCAAGAATGGTTCCTGATTTATAGATGTCTGTCGAGTCTGCCGAGTCGAGGGCGATGAGGAAATGCCCCTGATTTATCCTTGTAAATGTTCTGGATCAGTTCGATATGTTCATCCTGACTGGTGAGCTATGCTGGTCACGCGGGGGAGAGGTCCGCATGCTGAATATATAGCCTCAAGAGCTGGCTGGCGGCTAGTCAAAAGAAGCATTGTGAGATTTGCGGGTATAAGTACAACTTTACCAAAGGTGGGTAGGGTCATTTCCGGGTCGGGAACGTCTGACGAGTAGTATACCCCGACTATATACCTCGAACGATACCGCCTACTGTGTACATACGCCAAGGATTGATGTGGCTCGCTGACCTCGGTCGTCGCATATTCAGATTATGGATCGCTACCAACACATGGCTAATCCTCCTTCCGGCACTCAACATGTCAACTCTAAGGACACTCATGTGGTTCACCGACTTCCTGTCAGTACACCTTCGTTTCAAAATCATATTAGCTAATATCTGTAGGAGCCCCTCGCCTCCATCCACCGATGCGCAAGCTGACAATTCGACAATGACGACAAATACCACTTCCATCCCAACCCTCCGCTGGGATAACGATACTCGAATAGCAGTGAGCTACATGATCAGTCATCCCGTCAGTGTCGCAGGATTCCTGGCCAAAGACTCGTGGACAAGATGGAACGCGGGAGAACAAGACACGTAAGTGTAGTTCACCACTGTCGTCGTATTCTGTGCTGACGGCGTAGGGCAATCGGCTACATATTTCGAGGTCAAGTGCTGACACTCACTCTTGCTGCTGTCGTCCTTGGTTTGGTCCTCATCCGTGAATGGATGGCTCAACATATATTGGGCGATCCACCGAAACCGGCAGACGCAGTACCGGAACCTGGACAGCCAATATACGTCTTGAACGGCATCGTGATGAAGAATCGCCACGATGCCTACTTGATGTACGCCATGGATGTTGAAGTACCGCTACACGTCAATCTGTTAGAGGCTTCCGAGTTTCAGAGGGCCAAACGCGCAATATTACATACGGCTACCAGAGACAGACTGAAAGTTCGCATCAAGGACGTACAAATCTACTTGCGCGGTAATCCATATGTTGGCGAAGCTCCCCTAGACTCCGAAGCCATCGGCAAGATCAAGACAATGGAGCTCGAAGGAACGGTAGGCGATCTTAGAGACAGCTCGGAGCCCAATTTGATGGCAATCTACCCGACCATTCATGGCATCATGGAGCGCCTCTTTGACGCAACGAAAGGATGCACAAATCCTGGTCGCGACGCATTTACCCCTACCATGGGAGATGGAAATTTGGAACCGACGAAGATCCAAACGGCCAGCGGACCATCTCCCACAGACGCCCTCGCTGCACTTCAGGCTGCATCGAACCCACTACCTCCCTCTCTTCCTGGTGCAGATCTTTCACATGGCACTCCACCAGCGGCCTCGCCTACTCAATCGTCGACCCCGCCTCGACCCGTCAATGCCGATGATAAAGGATTTGATGAACACGTCTCGTTCTCTGCGCCTGAGCTACTCGTCGATAGGGAGAATGCTCACTTCAACGAGGCAGAGACCGTCATCGCCTCATTCACTGACGCTGGGCCTTCGAGTCATTTGAGCGGGCCGGACCAATTACGTCAAGCACGACTCGCCCGTTTTGAAAAGCGCCAGTCTATGAAAGCGAGAGCGGAAGTGGAGACAGCGGCAGATGAAGCAATCGACGCCCATGCTACCGATGCTGAAAGTACACCGGCAGTTGAACCTATCGCTGTAGGTGCCGAATCATCCACGAAGCTAGGAGAGTCGTCTCGGACGGCCGACATGAAAGAAGATCGCGGTGCTGAAGACGCCGATGGATGGGAGACCGATAACAGTGATGGACATTCCAATGACTCCGCTCGCCAAACTATCGACCGCGCATCGCTGTTCTCATCCACAGATGGCCATATCGGCACTGATAGATCCCTCGAACCATCGGTCGATGAACGCCTCCAGCCTGCCCGCCCTTCATTTGAATCGGGACTGAGTCCAGCGAAACATATGTATTTGACCGACACTCAAACCCTTTTCTTGGACGCCGAGGGGTCGCATCAAACAGTAGACATCATTGACGGGTCCCGCCATCCACCGCGCATTCCGATCATTAACCCTGCGGATCGAGATGGTCCCGAGACCATCTATTTCAGGCGAGATCCTCGGCAACCCATTTTACCAGTCGTACCAATGGAAATGGGTCTAACCCCGCTTCCCCCGTTCGCTCCCATTCCTACACCACCGTTACTTGCCGCAGACGATGATGCAGAGGACGATGCCGAAGAGGAGGAAGGCGAGGATGAAGATGAACAAGAGGATGAACCTGAGCAAGAACCTCATGTTCATGACCACAATCACGATCATGTGCATAACCCTGAGGATATGGATGAGCTTGATCGTGAGGACTGGAATGGGGTGTTGGAGGGTGAGTTGACTTTGATAATCGATGAGATTTTTGCTGATCAAACAGTCGTTGGATTGATAGGCCCTATACAGAATCTAGCGCAGAATGTAAGCCATGAAGCCCTAGATGCGAGCGTATAGCTGATCAGCAAAGGTGTGTTTCGGTTTCGTCATCATTGGTGCATCCATGTCGATCCTGGTTGGAATCCCCATTTGGATCGGACGCCTTTTCCTCTCGATCAACTACTGGCATGCGGCCAAATACTCGACCGTACTCGTCATCAAGGGTATCCGCCTTATTTTTGACCCCGTCGTACGGGTGACCTACGATATCCTCGCTCAAGTTGTTGTCATGCCAGCTCTCTCGTCCATCAAGGCTCTCGAGAAAATTGTTGCCGATACTGCTGGCCTTGGCGATACTTCCTTGCCCAAAGTCAGCTGGATTCCGTCAATCCCGCCCATCATCCGCGACAAGGCCGTTACTCGAGCAGGAGACGTGTTTGCTCTTATTGGTAAGACGGCGTTGAGTTATGCTACAGAAGCATATGAAGCACATGGATCTTGGTCAGCCAGGATTTTGGGCACCAACTCCCTGTCCCATCGTTTGTGGACCATGGGTTACGGATATGCCGTTGTCCTTTCGGTCCTGGGCTTCATCGCACTTGATCCGGCGGGATTTAGGGGTCACCGACGAGGTCAATTCTCGGGACATGTATCCGAATCCTCTCAATATCTCAAGGTCAGTCCATGTGTCACAACAAAGGTTCGGAGCTGATGACGATAGCTTGCCTTCTTCATGTTTGCTGAACTGGTCATCTTCCCCACCAGCATCGGTGGAGTTATACAGATTTGTGTGGTCCCTCTTGTGCCCGACTGGTCGGTCGAGAAGTTATTCGGATATCTGCATGAGGTACCATTTGGAACGCTGTTCGCTACTTGGATCATCGGGACTTCGTGAGATCATCTATGCTGCCATCGTACATATGACTGATAATCTAGATTCATGTTCATGTTTGCTGGAGTATTGCAGACACTGCGGAAGGTATGTTCACAAAGCATAGCGAGACGTTAGGCTGACAGCTTAGATGTGCAGAAAAGGTGTCTTATTTTTCATTCGGGATCCTACAGAGCGATCGTACAATCCCGTCAAGGATATCCTGGAACGACCGACCGTATCACAGATGCGCAAAGTGAGTCTGGTATATGAAATCCTAAGGTGATACTGACCTTTAGCTTGGCATTTCAGCGATGATGTACACCATCGTGGCGATCTTTTTGTTCGGTGCAACGTGTTGGGGTCTCTCGTCGGGGCCTCTCGCATCGCTGAATCTCCTGCCTCTACGAACTTCATCCTTGTGAGTTTGTCCTGACCGCAGCAGGGTTTCCAAATCTGACAGGATTAGTAATTCGATTACCACAGTTCCATTCGACCTCTTATTCTTCTCGATCGCTATCGGTCCAACGCTGAGCGCACTGCGTTTGAGTAACCGGGGTCGCCGCTGGATGAGACGGTGGTGGGACGCGACTGCCTATGCGTTCAACCTGACAGCCATGTTGACGGACCACGATCGTACGACCAAGATCGAGCATCCCGCTATTCTACGTGCTTGGCGAGTTCTTGATTTCTTTGCACAGATCGCTTTGGGGAAATACGACACCAGCGAGACCTGGGCAAGAGTTCCAGCAGCCGATAGTGTCGTCTTACTCAAACCAGAAGTTCGAAAAGGTCGAGGAGTATTTGTGCGCCTAGACAATCTGGGCCGGACATTGACTCCCGATGGAAGTCTCCTTATGCTTCAGCAGAATCAAGCGGCGACTAAGGCGAACCGCGATCCACACAAGGACTACAAGAGGGTCTGGTTGCCTCGCTACTGGAGGACTCGAGTTCATGCTGTGGTGTACACCGCATTGGCTTTGAGCGGGACGGTGGTTGCCACGGCTCTGTTTGCTCCATTGATAGTGGGCCGGCTAATACTGGATCGCGCTTTTGGCCATCCTGTGCATGATGGATACAATTGGGTACGTTAAGCTGTACTACCCTCACAATGATGCTGATGCTGTCAGTTGGTCGGAGTGTATATGCTTTGGGCGATTTGTTATCTCGGTCAAGCCGTCCGGAAACACATCGTACTTTCGCAGTTGGCCGGCAGATTACGCCGATCCAAGCCGTCAACACGGGCCAAACAACTCCTACTCGGCGCGATGGAGAGGATATACGTGCTCGCGACGCTCTACTTTGTCATGCCTACCCTGGTCGGTATTGGGTGGGAACTCTATATTGCTATGCCTCTAAGATATGGCTCCAAGTCTTACACCCCCGTGCTACACTTCTGGGAAGCCTGGTATGTGTTCAGCTATACTGCAAGGCGTCAGCTGATGGTACAGGGCGATGGGTCTGGTTCTCTTGTTGACCTACGTGGCTATCACCCATGATTCTGATCATGATCCCAGACAGCAAGATCGACCGATGGTACTAGGACAACAAATGAGAGAAGTGAGTAGTTCGCCCGCCAATGGTAGCTTCGCTGACCTCTCAGTGCTATCGTACATCTTTCACGACTGATTCCAAGACAGTTCTCGGCTCGACGTACCAGTTTATCGGATTCGTGGCCCTCGTCGATATAGCGCCCTCGATCCTGACCGTCATCTACGCAACTTTCGAGCGGAACGAGAGGGACTTCCATGACTTGAACGTATATTGTGAGCTACTATGACTCTGCGTGAGCCCTCGCTGACTTATCAGATCGATTAAGCCATCCCGTCTTGCTTCTGCTACTCCTTTTGGGCGTCAGCAGAAAAGCGCTCATTCGTCGTTGGTCCGGATTGCGCCAGATCCTCATTGACGCCGAATATGTATTGGAAGAGCGAGTAGAGAACTATGACCCTGATAAGAAGAAGAGAGTGAAGTTTGGGGATGATGTGAAGACGTTTGACGGATCAAGTGACGAAGATGATGGGGAGGTCTGGGAGGACGTCGAAGTTGAAAATGATGATAATGGGGATAACGAGTAATGGGTTTTGGGTTGACGTTCAATAGATCCGAGCGAATACGTGTACATGTATCATATCTACAATATATCAACCACGACAGCAGCTTGCGTCCATGTCTGCTGGGACTGATTGTTAGCAGGTTTCGTATGAGATGAGATGAGCAGGATGTACCTATGCCCGACCAAGCTCCACATCCGCCTACCAGATCCACTCCGTCCTCCCGGTTCATACTCCGCTTATACTTCCACAGAGCATGGTCATCCCCTTTCAGGAAACATGTTGATAGCGTCTTCGAGTATGATGATCCACTACAGCCTACTCATCAGTCCTACTTTCTGAGAGCGCGTCGGATGTACTCACCATTGCCATATTTCGAGCATGCCTGTATACAACTTCGCTGCGAGCTGACCGTTGAGGACTCTACTGTCTTGTCTTGTCAGTCGACGCTCATCAGGCGGTAGAGGAGCTTACATCTTCTCCCACAACCTTCCATCCTCTGTAATGTGCCATCCCCGTTCGTCTCCCTGAGCGTATACAACGTGGATAACTGCCCCCACTACGTGCCGAGACCATCGATAACCCGAGGAGAGCGAATAAGAAGACAAAAAGCGAAAGAGAGACCATTTCCGATGTTCTGGTACTGCGATCGTGATGAATGTATGGTAAGTTCAAGGGAGAGTCAGAGATATGAGTCACCCTGTGTCCTCCTTATATCATTTGCTTGCTTTGGGCAGCCTCGTATATTGGTGATCAATAAGCAGAACTCTAAACGGACATCTAGATTTAGAGCCTCCAGCTTACACCTGACGCCATTCCGGCATGGCTCGGACAGCTGCCAAGGTCACGATGCCCGATGAGGGGAGAAGGCGCCAACCTAATTAACGTAAAAAGGGAATTGTGGATCCGGAGGAGTACGACGTTTTGTTTACCGGATGTGAATATAAGGCCGATCATCCTCCGCATGGCCGGCATACCCCGGACGGATGCTTGGGATACGGACCGGTTCGCGTGCAGTAGGACGCGAGTTATAGGATGGCTCGAAGCGTAGTCGAGCAAAGTTGCAAATATCTTGAGCCATAACGAGAAGCACAGTCGACACTACCACAATCCGAGCAGAAGCGTAGGCGACTGTGCATCTCTACCGGGCCGCCGCTGTGAAGGACGAGGACGCCTTACCTTTTGTAGAGCACCTGCTGGATCTCTGTCACGATGCGTAATGTCAAAGCAAGGTAGAGCACGCGCGCAGCGCGACAGGTAAGTGAGATACATGTAATGTAATACAATCGCACCACTGACAACCGGACTCGGCCCGTATTCCCATTAATACACGGGCCGCCCGCTTTCACTAAAGGGAACATCCAGCGATATACAGCTCGCCTACGCCACAGCAGCTTTGGCAGCTACTGGCGGTGGCATAGCGATCTTGTCCTTCTCGGCATTCTTGGACACGCCAGCGGCAGCCTTTGTATCCTTCTTCTCAGCTTCGGCTCCTGCAGCAGCCTTCTTCTTCTTCATCTTCTTAAGCAAACCTAGTCATTAGCTGGGTCGGACAGGCAACAGAATCCAGCTTACCAGCAGAGACAGCAGAGCGGACATTATCGTTGATCTCCCTACTCTCCTCTAGGAACGCGTTGTCGTTGAATTTATGCTTTTTCCTGGCGACCTCCTCGACGTCCAAGTCGGCTAATCGTTTGCTGCCGGATGAAGATGATTCAGCTTCGGAAGAGGTAATACCGAGAGACCGCTCGAGTCCTTCGAGTTTAGCTTTCTCAGCAGCGACTGCTTGAGCTCGAAGGGCGGGTGCGGATTCAAGTAATTCTGCTTGTCTACCAAGTCAGTTTACGTCATGAATGAAGGCGAAGTAAGCCTACCGTTGCGCCTCTTTGATAGTGCTCAACCTTCTACCGGATAAATCACGACATGAATCGGTGTTTTGGTTTTTACCAGACGCCATCCGACCACCAGCTGCTCGCAGTTGAGCTCCGAAACCACCTTTACCACCCTGCAGTCTCGCGCAAAGGTCTAGGGTGATCGGAAATGAGGGATTCTGAGAGTTGCGTAGTGCTGATAGGGGTGTTGAGGGTAAAGGGATAGCGGACGCGGTACGGAGGTAGGTGTTGTCGCGTAGTTGTTCTGGAACCGGGACATCGTTGAGCAGGGTATCGAGGGGTAGCTGAAAGGCGAGGGACTCCAGAGGTGTTGGGAGACGCAGGTATACAGTGTGATTAGTGACCATGTTGATGTTGTGTTGATAGGACGACAGCAGCTGAGTGATAGTAGTGGCGAGCGAGCAATCACACAATCAGTTGAGCGGGTGTAGATTTCCCAAAGTAGTAATTCAAGGTTGATCCGGCCCTCGGTCGAACTGAGACGTGGCCTACCTATCTATCTTGACTTATCCATCTGTTTCATCTTGCTATTACAGCAGCTGCGCCTACTCTGGCAGCCATGGAGGTCAATAGGGAAGAGGCACTGAGATGTCTATCAATAGCTCAAAAACATCGAAATGGCGCCAATCTCACCTCGGCACTCAAGTTCGCGAAAAAGTCGGTATCCCTCTACAGTACACCAGAGGGTAATGCAATGGTCACCATCGTCGAGCGGGAGATATCCACGAGTAGCACCAATGGATCAACAGCGGAGTCTTCGGGAACTTCGACACCTCAGACGAAGGCAAAGGCAACAGGGGTGGAGGAACATGTGACTTCGGCGCATCAGCGTCCTGGACACAAGACTGCTGCTGGCGATGCTAATGCAGAGGCGAGTGGTTCCGGGTCGAAGAAGAGGGAATATACACCTAAGCAGATGGAGGTGGTCAAGAGGGTCAAGAGCTGTCAGCATCACGAGTACTACAAGATTCTAGCGGGTGAGTATACTTAACTGCTAAAGTGCCTTGAGCTTCAGGCTGACTGTTTAGTGGAAAAGTCTTGCGAAGAGGCCGATGTCAAGAGGGCCTATAAAAAGGTCAGTGAGACTAGGCTACTCCTCTGGGAACAGTGCCCACCCGAAAGGTCGGTTTTGTGAATTTAGCTAAACAGTCAGCTTGCTTTAGGGCTACATCCGGACAAGAACGGCGCTCCAGGAGCGGATGAGGCCTTTAAGAGTAAACATTCACGGACCATGTTGGCGAAAGGTAGATACTGACTCTCAGTGGTATCAAAAGCGTTCCAAGTTTTGTCCGACAAGAACATGAGAGCAGCATTCGATTCAAATCCATCGTATGATCCAACGCAAAGGAATCCCGGCATGTCATCATCTGGAATGCGGTCGCACGCTGGTAGAGGAGGTGGTGGAGGAATGTATGCGGACGAGCTTAATCCGGAGGATCTGTTCAACATGTTCTTCGGTGGAGGTGGACGGGGAGGACAATTTGGAGGTGGTCAATTCGGGAATGCTAATGGTGAGTTACAGTCGCCATCAGCTCACATGACGCTAATGCTCAGTCTTTACATTCGGTGGTGGTAACGGCTTCCGAGCAACAGGCGGTGGCGGTCAACGTCGACCTCGTCAAGCTGAAGGAGCGGATGCCAACCCAATCGTCGCCTTGTTACCAATCATCATTCTGTTCGCATTCGCCCTCATTTCCCTCCTCCCATCTATACTATCAGGTTCAATGGAGCCAGATCCAGGATACACTTTCGAGCCAATGGGCAAGTACTCGATGGACAGAAGTACTTGGCAACGAGGAGTCAAATACTACGTCGACAAACCTGAATGGGAGGCATCGAATATCTGGCAATCTGTCCCAGAAGAGAAGAAGGGCAAGAAGGACATGGCAATGTACAGTCAAAAGATCAGGGTATACGAAACAGGAATAGAAAATGACTACATTAACAGGTTACGTCAAGAGGTATGTCTCACCCACCTCCCTTCTTCGATCCTTTACTGACCATTAGTGTAACACCTTTGAGATGCGAAAGAGGCAGCAGATCCAGGATGAGACTGGTTTCTTCGGTCTAGGGACGGATTATGACAAGATCCAGGCAATCAGGAAAAAGACTTCTCCCAGTTGTGATCAATTGCGAAAATGGGGGTTGTCGTACCAGCAACAACAGCAGCCACGATTATTCTAGAAAGGTGTTGGGCAATTCAGCGAAGTTTCATCGATAGAGCAGACAATTATACTCATACCATTGTATGAATCATGCATTGCATCGTTAGTCCATCGTCTCTC
>Ga0265780_10010292_pt1 | contig 11158 bp, 11 predicted proteins | sample P1T30metagenome_FD_192432 | JGI IMG/M metagenome (GOLD analysis project Ga0265780, IMG submission 192432) | Plant litter microbial communities from East Loma Ridge, Irvine, California - P1 T30 | ecosystem: Environmental > Terrestrial > Plant litter > Unclassified | place: USA: California... | reverse complement strand
GAAGGGAAAAGGTAAAAAGAGACAAACGATAAAGGCTATAACTTCCGAAATCGAAGAAGAGGAAGAAGAGAGTATAGACGAAGATATATCCGAGAGTGAGAGTGATTGTATTATCGTAGCGAGTAGTAGATCGAAATCTAGGTAGATAGTCTAAAATTCTGTCCGAACTCCCGTACTATCCGAACTCCCCTATAATGACGTTACCCCACCTGTTGCGTTACCTCTTCAATGACGTTAGGCGCCCTCCGATGCTTTGTTAAGGCAACTCATCGTGGCTTGGCTGCAGGTGAGATCGCCTGAACTCTGTACGATCCAATCGTGCTGAACAAGGCTGAAGCAGACTTGATCGCATTTTGGGCGGCACGACTGGCATACTCTGGCGTAGCGATATTCCAGGAAAGCCGATCAACGTCCCCCGAAAGTAAATGGCGTCTTGTGTCGAGTCAATACAAATCACCGTAGAGCTTTCATCCAAGGCCTGTTGCACTGTATCTGTGCTTCGATTTGCAAGTCTGTAAGGACGTATGAGTGGGAAGTTGGATGTTGGTGGAAAGGGTTACAAGAATACGCCTCGGTCTGGCCTCGTCGTCGTGAATTTCGGGAGTGGATTGCGGCGAGTGAGTGCTCTCATTAGTGTAGTCTCTAGGGTCGTGTTGAATAGACAATGAGAACTAACCTCGCTCACCATCGACCATATCGACCAACTGAATCGTAGCTAGACCTAATTGCTCAATTGAGTCAACGATCAATCACCGAATCAAGGTTAGTGACGATCGATAGGACCGAGTAGCAATCGGATCAACACGAGCAGACACAACACACCAGTCAAATGCTTGGACGACAATCTTGCTTCTTGATGACGGTCGCTTAGTGAGCTTGATAATAATCCTCATCAGTCAAGCACCAAAATAGCGCTTTCTCATCAATCAAGCCGTAAGATATCCACCCTAATACATCGGCTTGGTCAAAGCTTGACGACGAGATTGTATATCCACCGCCCCAACCCTGACCCTTACGCCTGAACCAATAGGAACGTCAGATCTCACCGCACAGACCCCCGAAACTCGCCTACTCTCACCAAATCTCGCGATATCACGACAACCCTCCCACTCAGAGACACGCTACTGCAAGGTGACATACATGATCCGGCTTCCATATCACGGCCAAATGAACCACGCAATCCTTTGTGGAATGGTTACTCTGCAGGCTATCTTGGTTGGCGGATGATTGCCTACATGGGGCAGAGAACATGGGTACATGCGTCTGGGTTGCCTGTTTGCTGGGCTGTTGCCTTTTTCTGGCAATGCATATTGTCGTCCCAACTTGGGTGTCGGCATCTGATACAGATAAAGCCCTTGATCTGACCTGATGGAAGATTCTTTTCTACCCCTTCATGAAGGAGGCTCCGGCCACATTTCGAGTTGAAGCGTGTCTAAGCGGCTGATATTAGCTTTCTGTTTCTCTGTCGAAAGACATCACTTGCAGGTCTAATTCAGCCTCTTCAACACACTACTATACCTGAAAAGATGACCAAGACTCCGTATAAGTGGCAACCAATCCAGGAAGGCAATACAAGGCTGGTAACATTGCTACCCGCTCGCCATGACGATCCCATCAAGATCAAGATCGAATCTGTTCGTCTGGAGCCGCCGGTCACGCCAGAACCCAGTCGCAGACTGCCACTCTCTGAACTCGAACAAACGCTTCCGGAAGGCTGGATTGCCGCAGAAACTCATCAGTATCAATACCGTGTCTTGTTCGAGGATCTGGACGAGGAAACGCATTGGGAACATCCCAATCCTGGGGTAGATCCTACTCTGTGGGCACCATTTCCGGAGATGCCGCCAGCCAACTACGAACCGACTTTTGAAGCCCTGTCTTATGTCTGCGGACCAACCACACCTCAAGATCCTTCGGTGGAGATCATTGTTGCAGAAGACAAAGAGCACTCTCCCGAGTCGAAAATCCGTGTTGGCTGCAATCTTGCCGTCGCCTTGCAACACCTGCGATACGAAGACAAACCCCGTAGACTTTGGATCGACGCCATCAGTATTGATCAGCAAAACGCACCCGAACGAGCGAACCAGGTGCGGCATATCTCTCAAGTCTACCGCTGGGCATGGAGGGTGATCATCTGGCTCGGTCCGGCAACAAAATCCAGTCGTTGCGCCATCTCGACATTAGCACACATCGGCAACCAGCTCGAGATCAGCAGTGATCATATAAGGTATCGATCTCCGCAGGCAACGGAGAGAGATTGGTTTAGATCAACCTGCACTCCAGACTTCCCCAAGCCCACGTGGAGTGCAATCGAAGAACTGTTCCAGCGTGAGTGGTGGGAACGCCTCTGGGTGTGGCAAGAGAGTCAGCTTGCTAATTCACGCGCAACCGTTATTTGTGGTTTCGACCAAATGGAATGGCAGTGTCTCCGCAAAGCCATCATATGTCTCCGAACAAAAGACGAACTCCCCATCTCTAACCCAGGTCTCCGAAAGAGGTTGGAACTGGTTGAGATGATGACTATCGAGCGGTCGAGGTGTTCACTAGCACTCGTCCTAAACTCAAGCAGGATTCGCAAGTGCTTAGACCCGAGAGACAAGATCTATGGCATCTTGAGCATAGCTGGCGACGTGCTCAGCCGCAGCATCAAGCCTGATTATAGCGAAGGCAAGACCGCAGCGGATGTCTATCGCGAAGTGTTTAAGACGTACACTCTGCAGACCAATCAACTAGAGCTTCTGGCCAGCTGTGAGCACTCGTCCGGAGATCAGAGTTCCTTTCTGCCATCTTGGGTGCCCGACATCAATGTCGCAAGACGAACCGAGTCCCTCTTACCATTCCAGCTTGTCAGCGGCGTTTCTGGTGCGGACGCGATATTCGGAGAGGGAACTCTTCAAGCTTCCGGGTTGACCGCCGATTCGATAGCTCAGCTGTACGAACCGATTCCATTGGACAGCGAAGAAGTGTTCCAAGCTCTCAGAAACATCTATCTGGCATTCGAGGCTGGCGACGACGACGTCACTGCGTTGATGCGGGTCATCCGCGCTGGCTATTTTGACGAAAGTTGGACTGCAAAGTACGCTGCGCCGCCTTTTGCCGTGTGGAAATCGCAGTTCCAAGATGCGGTGCGTAGCAGGAGGAAACCCGACGAATCGGAGTTCTACTGGTGTTTGCGTCTGGTGAGAGGGCGGAGGTTGTTCCGGACTGCGGGTGGTCGCATGGGACTTGGTCCGCTGGAGGCTCTTGAAGGTATGTTTGAGGCAGAATGTAACCATGACAGGGCTCCGCTGATTTTGTGCAGGTGATATTGTGTGTGTCTTGCTTGGGTGCAAGTCGCCGCTTGTGGTGCGGAGAACGAAACCTCAAGGACACGGCCACGGTAATATGAACGAAGCCGAATCAAAAGAGAGCGAAGAATGCTTCGAAATCATCGGCGAATGCTACGTCGACGGTCTGGACAACATGTCTTGTCTGTTCGGGCGGCTACCGGATGGTTGGACGTCACAATTCGACAAGATGAAAAGCGGTTACGGCGCAATCCAGACGTACCTTCACAAAGACGGGACAAGGACAAAATGGCATCCCTTATTGGAGGATTTGCCTCAGGAATGGATGCCGTTTGAACGAGAGCGGAGACCGGAAGATCCGTCGACTTTTACATGTTTCCGCAACATCAAGACGGGAGAAGAAATGAACACCGACCCGCGCCTGACGCCTACGAGGCTGAGAGCTCGAGGCGTTGATATACGCAGCTTCGTGTTTGTTTAAACCAAACTCACCTGTCTTGTCTGCAGGCGCTCCAATCTCAGTATCTGGCAACTCAGGTGCTCCAGAAGGGTGTCCAGGCCAATTCAACCACCACAAGAGACGACAAGAAGTCTAATTTCTATTAGGGGGACAAGCCATGGTCTATATCGCAAACTCACGATTACTACAGCAAGAAAGCAACGCCGAGAAACACGAAGAACCCGAGTAAGTCCATTTGTACAGACTCGTCCTGGATCTACCTCCTGTAGAAGGCTCACCAGAACCGCCAGTAGCACTCTCAGAATTCACATCCGAGCTCGCACTCGCACTCGCAGCGTCGCCGCCCATACCGCTATCAACATACCCGCTCACGCCGGTAAACGAAGTCGAGGATCCTCTGTCAGCAGTGGCGGTGAGGGATGTTGGCGTTTCATTGATGTACACGACAGCCGACGCCCCGGAGACAGAAGCAGAAGTGGTGGTCTGCCCTGCAGTAATCTGCCGATCTGGTGACAGGGTTCTGCCGTTGACGATGAATCCTGAACCGTCAGCGCTTATGCACTCGACTGCAGTCACCATCTTTCGCTTCACTCGAGCACCATGATAGTCCCGCATGTCGTTGGCTACTACCAGGACCTTGACGGAGCCGAGCTTGGACAGCATGACCCTAGTCTCGTCCATGTTGTATACATTTTCGCTCATGATCTCTGGGTCCTCCAACACCTTTTGATTTGTGATGATCCCCTCTCACCGTCGTGACCAGCGGACGGCGTACAGCGTAGAACGCAGCACGGGTCCGAATACTATAGCATTCTCACTTCACTTACGAAGTTAGCAGGGCGAGCAGTCCTCACTCCGCTCACAAAGCGAGCAGAGTGAATAGCTCACGGTGCTCACGAAGTGAGCACACCGACAGCTCACGAGTCTCCTTAGTATATAGAACGGATACTTTCCTTAGATAGGAGCCTTATGCTCAACTTATGTATCGAAGTCAGTGATTACAACGAACCGTATTCATTATACTAATCACTTCTTCCCTCACCTGAACCAACCTTGATTTAACCCGACCTAAACCTAGCGGCATTCCACCTCCGTTACATCAGCCCCATTGTTCACCCTGAGACTGTGGTATTAGGCCGATGGGTCTGCAAACAACGCCCGTTCGCTTTACGCGCATTGTCCATCGACACTACCTTCGCTTTTAACTACCTCAGACAGCACTTAAGCCCTTATCGGGGATATAGCGTCGACCGCTTTTTCTTGCTGACCAGACGACACGTACCCTTGTTCTAAGAAGAGGTCCCCTAAGCTGTCGCGCATCCTCCGCATCGTATCCATACCTTTCGCTGCACTTTCTATGTCTGCTTAGATTACCTCGATATCTGCGGCTAAGAAGGAAAGGGGGTAGACAGCGCCTTGAGCTCTAGGGAGGGTGTCCTAAATGCTTTCTAGTTCACAAGCTTGCGTCATGTAAGATGCTTCTCCGTCGATAAGTATGTTACGCGCGAGAAGAAGAAGCGCGAATGCTAAGGTCCCTTAGAACTCGAGACATTCGAAAACCTTCGGGCATTCTTAATGCATGATTTTCCTATACAATACGCAGAGGGATTGTTGATAGAACAAGGCCTGGGCTGCCCTCTTTCCGCCGTCATCCAGCTGAGCGAAACCCGATGGCAAGGTAGAGCGTTCGAGGCCATGCATGGTTAGCCCTTCATAGTCTAAAAAATGAGGCTGACGAGCTTGGAAGTATAACGAAGATATCTCGGTCGATTGTTAATCAATCAGCCCTGCAATCCGAGTGTGATTAGATGGATCGACGAAGATGCTGCCTGCGTAAAGATCGCCGTGCCAGAGATAGGATGACACCAAGTATTGATCGGCGGACAGAGGGTGTGTGGTTTGCTTGAGATATGTTCTGAGGTCGTATGTTTTTTTCTCACGTGTCGATTAGGAACCACAAACACTCGGATTCGAAGCAGCACAAGCTCAGCCATGATTAGTCTTGTATATGTAGCTCTTCTCTGAAGTTTCCAAGTAGTAGTCCGATCTTGACTGCGCAGCCAGGTGAACCCGCCTTGAGTTCTTCGAGAGAAGTCCTCCAATCGCTGAGTGTGACACACGTCCAAGCATTGTTCATATCTCTCACGCAGTTTGTCAATGTCCGACGCCAGCGGTAAAGACACGGGCAGTCGGAGTCGATGAAGTTATAGTCGATGAAACACGCATCGTATTTGCCTGACGTGTAAGGCTTAGTGTTTAGAACATATTCGCCCACTCTCTTTGCCAAAGGAAATGACCCAGGAATCGAAGCCCAGTTGAGCTGAATATCTTGTTCTTGCGCTGCTAGCTTGGCACGTAACTTTTCTTGCAATCTAACGCGTTGTCGTTGAGTCACGATGTGCGCAAAAGTTTCGGTGTGCAAGCGGCTTACCTCCTGTAAGGACAGTGCAATTTTGTTGTAATTTTGACCCACAGCCCCCTGCAGACACTGGTGATATATTCCTCTTGAGTCGGTCGCCTTCAAAATCTCCAAGAAAGCTAGGTCGGTAGATGCCGTGATAGATTCGACGGCTTCTCTTATGCTCTGGATGGCGGCTTCTAGATGGTCGTCAGGGTTGTTACTCTTTTGCGCTCTTTCAACTGTAGCCATGTCAGCAGTGTCCAACACATTTGACGAGCATGATGTCAAGTACCGTAAAGCGTGGCGCAAGTGACTCTGCAGCGCTCCCTAAATCCATGCATCCAATCTTCCTCAACCCAATCACCGCTGTATCGCCTGAAGACATGGATCGCTTCGAGAAGCAGCAGTTGCCTGAAGTGGGGCTCCAACGGATAGTAATTAAGCGCGTAGGATGGGTGGAAAGCGTTCACATGTCCTGCACTGTGGCGCTCTGGCATAGTTTTGCCCACACCAAGACTTGCGAAGCACTCCAAGGGACCAGCCTTATCGAACGACCGAGATGCACACATGACTATCGCAGGACTACGCGCTCTAATGGTCTTGAGTAGATGATGCTGCAATTGCTTCCGGGGTGATGGGTCAAGTCTCTTACTATCGGAAGGTCGAGCGAACGGCTGTATGTCGAGCACGTTGAGATCAGCAATCCCCACGGTACCATGAGAAACAGTGTGAAAAACATTGTGTAGCTCTTGTAAAGTCGTGCAGCTGTGAATCTAAGCAGCTGTTCCTTCGCAGAACTCATGGGTTTCTGCAGGCTGCTGCAACAAGACCAACATTCCTCCAGTAACGCCGTACGGTCCAGCCAGTCGCTTGGTGACATTGATCTCGTCCGGTTCGAGTGCCCGAATATGCTGTCGCGCGTATCCAACAACATCGTAATGATGAGGAAGAGCTTTGCCAACAGGAAGTTGCATCGCAACAAACAGCCGCTGAATCCTATGGTCTACTGCTATGTTCAAGCAAGGCGTTGGCGAAGACATGTCGCTGTGTTGAGCTGAGGCCTCCTGCGGCTCTATGTCTCGAGTTTTCAAAAAAGCTGAAAACAGAGATACTTTTTTGGTCGCAGGGTGGTTTTGGGGCGCGCCGGAGAAAGCTGGGGAAAGGAGCAAAGGCCTGGGGGATCTTCAGATAACTGACGCGGGTCAAGAAAGCGGGGCCAATGAGGCGTACACGAGCACATGCAAGACGGCATCGCTTTCCCAGCGTGCAGCTTTCTCCCATCTCGACTCTCATGCAAGAATGCGCTGTCAAAAGCAGTGAAGGTTGCACGTCCGGTCTTAGCGATAAGCAGAGTGAGAATACGCTTGGACTGTTTCCTGATCGTCAGAGCGGCTGGATAACACCTTTGCGATTTTGCAGATTGACCTAACGTTACTGACGGGGTAGCGAGAACTGTACATATAAAGGTTAGAAACAGAGATGTATGGACACATTTCCGTTGCTATAGTGAGTTGACTCGGTGGTTGAAAAACCCGAACCTCGAATCTTATTCCAATTAAATATTGCATAATTGCGAAGTGGAATGACCATAGCTCATGCGACATCTGCCGATACAAAGATGAACAATCTAAGATTCGAAAGTAAAATCCCCGGCCCCATCCGTGTATTCCTTCTTACTCGGTCTGCTCGGGAAATTGCTGGCCTTCAGTCCATTTTATAGCTGGTCTCAAATCATTTGCACGCCGAAGGTGGAGATCTCCGTGATAGGTTTTCGAAAAGATATAATCAGATCCTTTGCTGCAATGTCGAATCGGACAGTGATGGCTAGAATAGCAATCAAAGTTTCGGCACGAGGGGCCAACAGTGCAAGGGCCCGATCGAGCTCTGTATCGGTGGATGGCAATCTCTTCACTCGTAAGGATCTGTTCATGCTCCCTTGAACACGAGGAACCCCAACGGCAATCTCCTACAAGGTAGAAGTCGTTGCAGAACGCCCTTGGTTTGATTCGTTCCATTTTGTTGTTGTATGTTTGCTGGGAAGCGGCTGCCCAAGTACGATCGTTAGGCGTGTCCAAGCGTTGTTTTGCCGCATTGTATGAGATACATCGTGATCTTCTGCTCCTCGACGTGGGAAGAACAATGTTCTGTTGCTGTGTGTTTCGTCCAACGGAGGCGTAGTTGATGGACATTCCACCGTTGCTCGATACGTTGACATTACTAAGAGGCCGGCTGATATCATCGTTCCGATCTCTTTCGAAAACATCTGACGTAGAAGGTACTTGCAAAAGTGGTGTTGAGCCCGCACTGACAGGAGGCGGTGTCATAATTGGAAGCGTCTCTCCAGAAGGTGGTTCGGCGATGAGCGGCACCCGCGATTGCTTTGTCTCGTTGCCCAGTGGCGTGCTGCGAAATACAGAATCGAAGCGAATGATGGGAAACCCGAGTCGTCTGAATTGCGGCTCTGCTGGGGTGGTTTCAAGCAAGACAACTCGTTGCTTTGCTTCTTCCATACCTTCCTTCTCTTGCAGATCATGAATATATCCGGTGTCGTGGCATCCAGCAAAGATAATCTTCCTGCACTGTACGTTGTTGTAGTAAAAGTTGAGCATCTTCCTCATCTTGCTGTCAGCATTATCTTTTCCCCTGCCAACATTGACAAAATCGAATTCAGCTCGACTATTGCTAAAGCTTTCGGCAAACTCTGACATCTGATATTTAGCTCTGATAGAGCCGTTGCTGTACAGAGCACCGGTCAAACCTCCCAGATTGGCCCAAACTCTCACGACGATAGGAGTGTCTTCTTCAGAGAGCTCGGGATCTGTCCTACTAAGATAGTCCCTAACGGCCTCTTGAAGCCGGCGCGCGGCTTCTACGCCACCTCTTTCTTGAGCCTCAAAGATTTCTTCCGTGAATTTTGCGCCATCGCCATCGACAAGAACGGCAACAAAATTAGCTTTTGTCTGGGATGATGTCAGAGGATAACACCCTTAGTGACTACATCTGGCATACTTACAATCTTGCGGTTCAGGCCATCAAGCTTGTTCTGAAGCTCTTTAGCTTCCTGCTGATAGTGACAGCGAGAGGATTTCTGGTCTTCGAGGTCCAAGGCCATCGAGTTCAACATGGACTCTCGGTCTATCAGTTGTTCTAGAACTTCCTGTGAGAACGTCAGGGCGAAACCACTCGATGCCAGAGAGATATTCGTAAGTCTCCACTGAAGTGGGTCAAATTTTTGTGCGACTGACCGTCATGAACTGATTGCGGTCTTGGTCGATCGCGATGCGGTCGGCTAGATGCTTTCTGGCAAGAGCGATGTCGAATCCAAGTTTCAGCGTGCTACCCTTACTATCCATGTTGGCAGCGCAGTATTTCCTTAGATTTTCGAGACAATTCAAAGGAATTGAAAGAACCAGGAAAAGTGAAACCATTGGGGCTTCCTCGAGTACCGTGCTGGAGAATCCTCTGTTTGTGGCGTCCAAGCTTCCATGCGATGGTCTTCCTGTAATGCAATGCAAATTGTGGCATGCAGTGGTTGGTCTGAGTATTCACCGGCCCAGCGCTCGCGTGTAGCTCGATAGCTGTTGCAGGACTCGGCGTTTACTCTGGCAAGACGGAATTACCGCGCCCTCAGTCACAATCATCACTTCACCGGTGTAAAGTCTAGATACTGGGATGCTATGTTCCGAATCCGATGTATGCACTGTAGAAAGACCCCACATATCAATTCATTGATTTGCAAACATTCACTCTCCATCTTACGCGAGCTCAATTTAGAGCTTCACTCCGGGACCTAATGTACGACTTGCATTGCCAATTGTATTGTACAAGCGACCCTCCGCAGCTTAGTAGCGGATGACCCTGGCATGGCGGTCCGAGAGCCGTAACGTATCCTCGCGTGGCTATTTTTGCATGCTTAGCTTCCAGCCTCTAGGTAGTGATCCCCTGCGCCGCAGTGTGGCAGCTCAGATCGATTGGTCCAGATGCCCACTGATCTGCGGTTCACGCAGGATTCAGTAGCTTCTACAAAACGCATGGCATCCTGCCCGTCTGACACATCTGCTTGCTAGCATGATGGCAGCTGTAAATGCGAAGTGTGAAAGCGAAAGCGTCGTGTACCACCTTTCCTTTAGCGGCGCGGGAAGTCGGGTAATGGGCCAGGGTCAGCTGCATAGGGGACGGTACCGGTACTTTCTATTCGATCGACGAAGAAGACTTTGTCGACATCGCCGAGAAGTCTCATGCTGCAAAGAGCTCAGCTTGGAAGCAACCAGGCTCGGCACCGAACGCGGGGTTGTTTTAGCATCACCATATGAATGCTTGACAAATGCCGTCTCCCAACACGAGGAATACAGTACGGTATGTCTTGACAACAACTGAATAAAGCACAGTAAAACATCAACATGGCTACGGTTGGAGAGGACGACAGGCACAAGATGCTCAAAAATCTTCTAAACTTGCGGCAATCAAGTATTGTGTCAGAGCTTCTAGCCATAGAGCAGCACGCAGAACCGGTCGGAAAAGCGCACAAGTGGGCAAGAGATCTCTTGTGCTTGCGCTATCGAGCTTCTTCTGATCATTGTTTCCGCAAGACATACAACTTCGCGCTGGAGCACGATTTTGTTGCAGTATCATGGACCCGGCAACCATCCGCAAGAGAAAGCTCAGAGTCAGGCAAATACTTTGTGGAACACCCACATGAATATAGACGTGGAAAGACTGTCATGCAACGCAACTTGCTTGATATACGGAACAGTGTACTCGACAGAGTAGTATCATATCTCGAAGCACGCAACATGGACACTTTCTGGATAGACAAAGCTTGCATCAATCAGACCAACGCAAAGCGAAAGCGGAAGCGATAAATTCTATGGACTTAGTGTACAAGAATGCCACCAAAAGCGTTGGACTACTCTCAACCCCAATATATGCGACCACTGGGGCTCAACTGCTTGGGCATCTTCTCAATGGCGATCTAAGCTTCGAAGACGACTTGGGAAATTTGCAGATTTA
>Ga0265780_10010291_pt1 | contig 11159 bp, 17 predicted proteins | sample P1T30metagenome_FD_192432 | JGI IMG/M metagenome (GOLD analysis project Ga0265780, IMG submission 192432) | Plant litter microbial communities from East Loma Ridge, Irvine, California - P1 T30 | ecosystem: Environmental > Terrestrial > Plant litter > Unclassified | place: USA: California... | reverse complement strand
GGTACATGTATTTAGCGCTTTTAGTGATGGCTAATGTAGGCACCACATGACAACATCCTTCGTAGATCTGCAGATGAACTCTGGTCGGCTTGTATTTCTCGATCATGGATTCCTGGTCTGGGTACTGGGCAAGCGTAGCAGAGGAGGGACGGTAGGTCGTGGGCGCAGCAGCTTTATGTGCGAGGTACATAATCTAGCCAATCAGCTCATGCATGTATTCGAGACCGTGAGAGCTTACCTCGTCTCTCAGCAATTCGCCTCCTCCTCCCGTCTGACCATCAGCTGTGCAACTCAGTCGGAACAGGCATAGCTCACGATCAGCAATGGACACAATCCTCCCAGCGAGCCCAGGTTCACCGGAGACACCAATGGATGGCTCAGTAAATTGTTCGGACTGGAATCAGCTTGACGATCTTCTGGCGATTCCAGACCTACCAATACATCTGTACCTGTTCGTCGATATGTGCTTCTGTTCCATCTGGCATCGTCACCGCGATTCCATCTCCAGGTGCAGGCGGCCAGGCGACGCTCGGCTTGTAATGAAACCTAGGAATTAGCTCGCCTCGAGGCGGATCAACAGCAAGCCTACCCGGTATTTGGGATAAAATCCCCTCCGTCCCATCCACCTATACTAGGCATACTATGAGTCAAGTCCACCCAAGGACTGATCAGACTCGCTCCAGCAGGCATTGGTAGACCCATCTCTCGGATGATAATTAGGAGTGAGACTACCATACCGGCTCCAGCAGAGTCGCCCATGAAGATAATTGATGTTGGGGATATAGGTACGTGCGCATCGGGTGGTGGGTCGATGAGGTATAAGTAGGATGCTAATGCGTCGAGTAGACCGCATGGCTGAGGGTCAGCTTGATTGACTGGTCGAAATAAGTGCGAAGAGCTCACAAAGGGATATTGTGGAGCTAAGCGGTACGCCGGTGCGAAAGCTCGAGCTCCTGCTTTTCTAGCGTGTCGCTGAATTTGGTATCGGTGAGTATCTAAAGACGAGAAGAAGTACGCTCCGCCTACATCTGTTCAGCTTGATCTGTGTATATGGCAAATGACTGACCATGTATGTAAAGTATGACACGATCACTAGTCACCTCTGCACCAGAGTTATCCTTGACGCTCCCACCTCCGGTATCTGATCTACGGGGCAAGTAGGTATGTCGATGAGCATGAGGGTGCTTGGACATCTTGATGCCTGAATCCGGGTTATTCTCTGATGTTCGCCGCAGGTAATCTTTTTGCATCTACCCTTCAGCTTCTCGATAGTGACCATATCACTTCCCACGGTGACTCACCTCGATCCATTCCCCTTCAAGCTCCCTCCCTCTGATGCGCCACCATTGGTCACCTCCGATCAATTTCAAGCCACTTCCATTTTCTCCATTCGGTCCATAGGTAGCGAGATGTTTCGATAGTATGTCTTCCGCTCGGCTTATCGTAGGCTGCGGTATACGAACCACATCCCTCTTGACCCATGCTAATCGTCAATGCACGCATCGATGAGCTTGAGGCCGAGCTCACGCGAATTGGGTACTTTCATAGCTGTGAATGCCTGTACCTCCTCGACTCCATGACGACTGGCAAACTCCAAAAACCGCCTAACGACCTTCAACCCCTCTTCATAACTTAGTTCATTCTCCGGTCCACCTCCTGGACCCCCTTCCGTGAGTGATTTCTTCGATTCAGCCTTCCTATCTTTACGAGCGAATAGGTGTGAGAAGAAAGTTGAGATGACTGTTGGTGTTGTAGCTACCGCTACTGATGGTGTACCGAATTGAGGCATGGTATGGTGAATGTACAGATCCACTTTTGTGCTACTGACGTTATCTCTTGATCGAAGATGCGATTGCCGCGAAAGGGAATACCAAGGAGGTGCCTGATCTATGACGTGGCATTACATTGTTCAAGAATGCCCCTTATCACTACCGTGTCCCCCTTCCTTTGAGGTCAATGCTGAAACACACTGATATTTTCGACTCGTTCTCTTATCTCTATATATACATCAGTACAGAGGGAGTCGTCAGCTGCCTCTTGATACAATCACAACAATGGCAGAACAACCAACAATTATTAAACAAGCAGAAGATGCAGTCAGCCAAGTCGCTGCATCTGTCGCAGAAACCTTGAACTTTGGTGACAAGGAGGTCGTCGGTAACCCAGGTAAGCTGGTAGCTCCTGGCACAAACCCGAGCTGACGTGAAAGACCTACCCACACTCTACATTGATGAGAAGGCAGGATCCGACATCGAAGGCAACGGATCCCAACTTTCGCCATTTGCTACCCCTTTGGCAGCCTACCAATCACTCGGCCCAACGCCCGTGTCTGATGCTACCCCAGCAGCAGTCGCCAACTTTATGGTCCGAAAGCCAGATAGTGTACAAAGGAACGAATGGGTCGAGCTCAGTGCCAGTGCTAAGAAGAAGTTGATCAAGGTCGTCGAGGGGTGGAGGAAGAAGGAGGCCAAGATGGCCAAAGAGGGAGAGAGGCTCGAGAAGGAGAAGAAGGATGCCGAGGAGCGTGATAGACAAAGGAGGGAAGAGGCAAAGAGTATTGTCCTCGTCGATGATGCTTCGAAGGGAGAGGCCAAGAAGGTATGCAGCTTCTGGGTTTATGACGGGAAATGCTAATCAGTAGACCAAGCTCTTCGCTGTTCCTGACCTTGTTGGAAGCCGAGTCCGACTACAGGGATGGGTCCATCGATTCCGACCCCAAAAGACCAACTACTTCATTTTGCTCCGAGACGGTACCGCCATGACTCAATGTATTCTTACCGGAGATTGCATCAAGACAGTCGAGGCTCTCGACTTGACAACGGAAAGTACAGTTGAGATTGTCGGAAAGGTTGAGAAGGTCAAGGATGGACAAACTGCCCCTGGTGGAGTTGAGATTATCGTTGATTACTGGAGGATTATCGGACTTGCACCAGGAGGAAAAGAGGCTTTCGAGAGTATCATTCAGCCTGTATGTCCCATCATCTGGTCAGCGCTTTACAAGCTGACGAGATAGGATATGGACAACTCGAAACGAGCTGATCTACGACATCTTGAACTCCGAGGAGAGACCGCAACAGCCTGTATGCGATTCCGAGCCTTGCTACTCCGATCTTTCCGAGAACGATTCAACGAGCGACGTGTATCGGAAGTCACTCCCCCTTGTATGGTTCAGACCTCCGTTGAGGGCGGTTCCACCTTGTTCGAATTCGACTACTATGGCGCCAAGGCATATTTGACTCAGTCGAGTCAATTATACCTCGAGACCATGTTGCCGAGTTTAGGAGATGTTTACTGTATCCAAGAAAGTTTCCGAGCCGAAAAGAGTCTGACAAGACGGTAAGCACCCAAGCTCTCTGTGCACTGGAAAGGGCTGACCGGGTAGACACTTGTCCGAGTACACTCATCTCGAGGCCGAGCTTGTTTTCATTACCTTCAAGGACTTGCTTGATCATCTCGAGGGCATCGTGAGTCTGACCGCTACACGTTCTCCCCATTGTGCTGACTAGTAGATTTGCGACGTCGTGGACAACCTTCTCGCTGACCCCGTGGCTGCTCAGATTGTCAAGACCCTCAACCCAGATTTCGTTGCTCCTCAACGACCCTTCATGAGACTCGATTACAGAGACGCCATCAAATACCTTGCCGAACACGGTATCAACAAAGAAGACGGTACCCCTCATGTCGACGGTGATGATATTGCCGAAGCTGCTGAACGAAAGATGACCGACAAGATCAACCGCCCAATCATGCTTGTCCATTTCCCCAAACACCTCAAATCATTCTACATGCCCGGTCTGAAGGATGCTCCCGACTATACCGAGAGTGTTGATATTCTTGTTCCAGGTGTCGGAGAGGTCGTAGGTGGAAGTATGAGGATCAGTGATCTGAAGGAATTGGTGGAAGGATACAAGAGGGAGGGAATCCCCTCGGAGCCATACTACTGGTTCACCGATCAGAGGAAGTACGGAACCACCGAACACGGAGGTTATGGACTTGGTGTCGAGGTGAGCTGATTGTCGTACATTGAGTGGCAGTAGCTGACTATTTAGCGATTCCTAGCATGGATGCTTGGAAGGTTCACTGTACGAGAGTGCAGTTTGTACCCCAGGTACATGGGCCGAGCTACCCCATGATTGGGCTGGTCGGACACGCAGGGTGTAGGATACATCGATGGGGGTCATACATATCTCATGCACATACTATTTGCCCATACCATTATGATAGTCTTGGGCGCACAGTGATCTGACAGCATAGAAGACAAAAAAGTCCGACGCGTCGTGACGCAATCAATTCAATCTGAGCCTTCCGGACTAGACGGTTCACCTACTTTCATATCCTGCAAACATAACGATGGATCCAGAACAGCTGTTTCACGCATCTCAATTAGAGCTCCTGATACCTTCCTATTCGTCTTGCCCTTCTCAGCCAGAAGATCCATCTTCGTCATCATGGTGGACAGATGCCCAAAACGCTCGGACAAGGGACACGGCGTATCTAGGTAGGTGATCCGTTACTGCTGCTTCAAGGGGCCACTGTGGATAAGCTGACCTACAGATGAGCATTTGGAGTATTTTGTTGGTCTCTCTATCGATGATGGAGATCGAGGAAGCAAGGGCCCTTCCCACGAGATGAAGCACTTCTTATCACGGCTTCAGGTAAGTACATCCTCCTCGTCTGAGGTACTAGCTGACATACAGCTCACAATGACCGCTTCGTTCCTTTCTCCTTTGCCTCGAGAGGGATCACAACCAAGTACCGGTACTCGGAGTACCAGTTCACACCTCCAGCCCGATGCTACCCCTCGACAAACCGAGACGAATCTTGATTTCCCACCTGTTACACCTATGCCGCAACCAGCTGTGAAAGACGGTGATGAGCAGTATGCTGCAGCTGAGGGACAAGTGGTATGGGAAGGACAGATAACGGACAAGTATCAAATCTATAAAGGGGATCAAGGGTGGGTAGCAGTTTGGAAAAGCGAGGTCAAAATTGGTGAGTCCCCTTTTCGGCACCGAGCTGATTTTGTAGAATACATGCGGACCAATATCAGGGATCCAGTACTAGCTTTGACTGCTTCGGTCACTCTGCGCGACGCTCCCGTAAAGCCAGGCCATAAAAGGGGGAATTTCAGTATTGATACTATATCGACGCGGACGGGCGGGGATGATTATGATGAGGAAGAAGCGGATTATGGAGGAGATGGTTTGGCTCGGATGAACCAGTTTGATCTCCTGGGAGGATTAGTCGAGGGTAAGTCTCACCCTATCTGTACTGGATCGTCGCTGATCGAGCAGACTCCGGTGGTCTACCTGCTACTCGCCTGGGACAGAGGATCAGGGAGGATCTGTCGATTGCCGAGACCTCTTCACGAGTTGTTCCTTCGCTGTCAAGTCAAGCTACGCCCGAAACATCCTCTCCGGCTTGGGCTACTGGAGATCGCGCGATCCCTAACTCATCGACTACGACTACCCTTCGAAAATCCTATCGCCGAGTATTAGCCATGCACTCTGGCCTGAACGTTCGTATGCGAGCACTTTGTCTACCTCAACTACTCCCACCTAATGCTACGGACGATGACGAGAATGAGGGTGAAAAGAAAATGGTGCTCTGTATCGAAATCGTCAATCCGGAGCACGAAGGGATGGCATTCGAGATCGAGGCAGTAAACATTGAGATCGCTGGGAATGGGGGTAAAGCAACTGCCGAAATGGTTTGTCAGCCTGGCCATCAGCCCGGTGAGGACTTGTTTCCGTTACTACTCCAGCCAGTCGAGCAGTATAATCTCCTATATGGAGTAGATATCGCCGCAGCGCCAGAGGAACGTGGATCGGGCGATCAGGCTGTCATGCGTATGATGGACAGAGGAGACGATACGAGACCAGCAGCCATCTTTGTGGTTGCCAGACCATGTATCTCGCTGGGTGATGATAAGTTTGAATATCCCACGAAATCATTCAATACTCGCTGGAACTCTCAACTCGACCTCGCAGTATTCTACGCTTCATTGTCGACTTCACCAAATGCCATCCCATCAGGTCAGCAATACGCATTATCGAAAGGACCAGTAGTACCACCGAACCCTGTGGCTGGCGATAAACGATTTTCGATAGCTTCATTCGCTTCTACAACTGATCAATCTCAATCTCAATCTCAAGTTGGCAGGGATCCAAGGAGATTGACTCAACGTCCAATCATGCCTAGTCAAGCTATGATTGGTCGTGTTCAGTCAATGAGGCAGACTTCCGGTTCAACATCATCAGCTGGGTTACTTGTATCGGTCAAACTCTTGCCTAACTCGCAAAACGGCATCAGCGGCACGAATGATCAGACTCAATCAAGTGTCAAGCCATTCGAACCATTCTCAGTGGAAGTCTTTATTCATAATCGAACAGACGAAGTCCGACGATTCAGACTTTCAATCCCACCCCGAGATGGTGATGCCCAGATTAGAGACACTATCGACAAACGGAAATCTCAACATCAATCCATGATTCAGGATGATCCAGGTTCGTCCTTGTTTAGCAAAGCAATTGCAACGCTGATGAGATAGTCATGCGTCAGATGCTGATGCGACATCTTGCTAGTGCTCCAGCCCTGGTTCCTTTGGAAGCGGATATTCGGTGTGGACCACTTTTACCTGGAGCTTCTTTCGCTGCTAGAATCAGGTTTATGGCGCTCAGAGAGGGTGTTCATAAGGTCGAGAAATTGGTCATTACAGGTGTAGGGGATGATTGGAACTTTGTCATGAGGTGAGCTTTGTGTTGTCAAGGTTCACGAAGCTCATTGCTTACTACAGTCCGGTCCTAGACGTGGTGGTTGTCTGAGTCAGGTGTCCGCCGCGCCGCTTGCTCTTGTGACTAGTCCGTCAAGTACAAGCCTTGTTTCGATTGACCACCGCAAGTGAAATGGAATTTGAGCCAACAATGACTCTGGAGGATTACAGATGACTACTAGCACGGGCAGAGAGCTTGTACAAGTAAATATGGAGAGCTCTGGGGGAGAGCTCCTGTATACATGCATTCGCTCTCCGAGTCCATCAACGATGGTATAAGCTGTCCTACTACACTACTACTGCAACGGGCAGATGCTATTTGACCTCACCCTCAACATCTTCATCCGATACTGTGGTCTCGTCTGCAACTACTTTGGACCTATACAGTGCACTAGTCTCCTCCGACGCCATGATCTCTGACATCCCTGGGTCGCTAGCATGTTGTTCCAATGCCCACTCGATCCACTCTGACTTTGTTCTGGGTAGCGGGCCATTTTCGCTCCCTCGGAATGCGTCCACCAGGCCGTTGAGCATGCCGACGAGGTAAGGTTCTCCAGTTGGGCCATCGTACATGAATAGAAGGATGTTGCCGACGATATATTCGAGTCGTTGGTACTTTCGTCCCAACCTGACACAATCTGCCAGGTCGGTGCGGCCTCGTTGCTCATATGCTTCGCATAGCATCAGCTCACCTTCGGTCATCGCGTTGTCGCCATGAAGCCATTTCTGAGTACCGAATACCGCCTCGATGGCTGAGAAGGCGTGGGTCTTGCAAGTCGTATTGGCACTAATTCCATTAGAAGGACTGCATCGAGCTAGACGAGGGGAGGGGATGGAAACTCACTACTCCCAGTCGAGGACTGCGGTGATCTCGCCTTCGACGAAGAGGAATTGGCCTGTCAAAGCGTCTGGCTGACGAATGTAGAAAGACACTTCCTCTTTCTCCAGCTCAGCACAATTCGCGACTAGTCCCCTTGCGATCAGATGTGCAAGGTAGACTAACAGCGGTCTGCCTCGTCCTACCAAACCCTTTCTTGTATAATCAAGCACTTTATCGATGTGATGAATGTAGCGATCTCGCATAGTCTTGAAAGGACCTGGAAAGTATGGCGCAGTGGTCTCGCTGACAGAGTATAAATCGATACATGGACCGACTGTGATTTCTTCTGCACCTGCAGAGCCCCTAAGCCGCAAACTACCGATGGAATCGAACTGCAGACTGGCAAGTTTGATGGTATGCTCGGCGTACCCTTGAATAAATTTCCACTTCGTCGTTTTGGATGCACTGTCCGGCTGACAAAATATATCATCACACGGCTTGCCTGATTTGAGATCTGTGAGGATGTATAGACATCTCCTGTCTGTGAACTCATGAGCCTAGTAACTTGAGAGCAGCCGAGACATCTTGACTCACCACCACTCTTTGATAGCTTTCCGGACCCCCAGCCGTGAACACGAGGGATGAGACCTGAGACCGATTGTAGAGCCACCATCGTGGCCACTTCGCTGTGCTTGACGCACTCCAAGACTTCAAAAGGAGGGTGATCACGCATGTACCCGCTCAGTCGCAGCATCCATTCGGCTCCATCATCGAAAAGGATAGGAATATGGATGTTGAGACCACCGTGGCATTCTTCGGGAATATCAGTGATATCGGGCATAGATATCTTGGTGACGATTTGACCAGGGCGCAAAACCCGCAATTCCTCGTGGAGAGCTTCGATATTGAGGTCTTGTAGAGCGTCCTCGAACTGTTCTGTCAGTGACACTACATTGCAGATATTGAGTGCGCGTACCGATTGATCCCACTTCTCATAAGTCATCTGGACATCAGCGGTTCCTGGTGGCCATGAGGATCGATACCCACTTCGATCTCACGACAATCGTGGTGCTTAGAAGCGTCCAAGTGCTCTTGGCAGAGTACCTTATCGCAGCCATAACAATAAGCAGGCTGTGACAGCGCTACATCTGTGCAGCCTTCATGCTGACAAGGAATCTGGATGAGAGAAATCATGGTGAAGTATGGAAAGAACTGGAAGAATGTGTACAGAAGCAACGGTATTAACAGTCTATGCCAAGCGTTGTTGTCACTCGACGTTAGCGATCAGAGCGACACGGTGCGAATCTCGATCATCCGACTTCGCTATTGGAATTACATTCAGATATTGGATGATGCACATGGGGCGATACATCCATCTGATGAGATTCTCGCGCATGGTAGGAGACATCGGTGGCGAAACGTAGGCAGAAAATTCATACATGATGAATACCGGTGTCGTAGCTCAGTAACCTGGTCCCCATGACTGACCCTCTGTGACTGACTCCACCTTATGATCCGTTGGTCTAGCCGCTGATTCATAGATGATCGCACCAGGTCTAGCGGCAAGCTAATGAATCAGCTTAATCGTGTCACCTTTCTTTCCAACCAACTTACAGCAGACCAACTACCTCTTAATCCGATATAAAACACTTTTGTCGTTTCCTCTTCTCCATCGGAAGTACTTCCAGGTATATAAATGGTCAAACATGTCATACCGCCAAACTTCGCCGCTCTGATCATCAGCTTGTCGTCCAAATTGATCAGCCAGCTTACTTGACTTGATATTCCACGCCATCTCTTTGCTCAACACATTCCAATTTCTGGGTCGGTTCTCGACCTTCTACATCGGAAAAGTCCATTCCTGGAGCGTCTTTGTACTGATTGTTAGCATGTAGTGGCGAATGGCCGTGAAGGACAAGGGAACTGACTAGATGTAGTTCACTCGGTGTTTGACCGCCTGGACCGGATTTGATCGTTATCGTGCGTAGCGATACTGAGGATATGAATGGGACTATCGTCAGTCATTTGTCAATGAAGTGGGGCAGTAGATTTACTATTGATGATCATGGTATCATCCGCGTCTGATTCGAGGTACTACTACGCCATCAGACTTCTGTCACAAGAATGATAAACGGAACTTACGATATCGTCACTATTCCTTTCGTCCCAGCTTCTATCAATGAGCTGTCTGGCCAGCAACTGGCGAGATTTACGACTTACTTGATAACCTTTTGTCCAGCCTCAGGTCCGCCAACCGCGTTGAGAGCCGTTACATGAGGTAGATCGATTTGCGAATATAGCGAATCCTGAGGTCCGGTGCCTACTGGATCGTCATGATCGTGGTCATGACCGTGTCCACCGTGTCCATGCCCATGATCGTGAGCCTCATTTGAACAACTCATTCTGTTATAAGTGGACTTGTTGAGTGGAGGAAGTCGTCTCGTCGTCACTGCTGCTGCACTACTGTATTGCCACTTCAAATTTGATTCCGCCCTTTTCGATTTCCTCCTTCTATGACTACACTACTGTCTACTATCAAGTCAAGCAATACATCACAAACCTACAATGTCGCAACCTGAAAAAGTCACTCCTTCCTACCTCGGACCCGCTGGTCAACAGGCCCCTCCTAGCATCTACGCCGTCTTGAAGGATCAAGTCATGGCTCCTCAGTACAGGGATGACAATCTCCGGTATGTCCACTGTCCAACTTTCGTTCCAAGCCACAGAATGTGTCATTCCGGCGACAAGACATCGGTGCCAGTCTTATGATATTGAAGTCATCGCTGACATTCGTAGTATACTCCGGGCTGCCACCATCTTCGTCGCCGGTGTCGCATTCGTCAGGAGCAGTTGGAGCTCGACTTTGTTCCCGGTTTTCTAGGTGAGCTGGCTGGTCTCTCTTATATGAGCATCAAGCTAATTGCAGGTGAACACACATGATGGACAGAAACAGGGAAAGAGGACTGTATAATCAGATGTATCACCACCATGCATCACTCTTGATCGAAGGAGCTTCCAGATGAGCACTATAATTTGCATTTCCGACACTTCCGCTATATCTATTTCGACGTATTCAAGATCCTTCTTCTACTATATTATACCCGCTCATTACCTAAACTACGACTGCTCGATGATAGCAACCAAAGCTTTCTCGTATTTCCCAGTAGTTTCTCCTTCTACCCTCTTCCGTAGGGTTGTCCTGTACCGAGTTTGGTATTGGGCTTTGACCTGGGCGAACTTAGGTCTGTTCCAGTGACATCTTAACAATCGGTATATCCTGTTTGTCAGCCAAAGTCTCGGAAAACCCAGTGTGATGACATACAGCCTCTCATCCTTAGTTCCCATGCCCGACATGGCACCTTCTAAGTATTCTACATCCCTGGCGACTCCTTGCCCGTCATTCTCGTATGACTTGACGAGGTAGAGAAGACCATCTTTCATATGTCCCGAGAACTCGGAATCGACCCTGACTATCAGCGTTGCGCAAAAGAAGGGGTTGAAGACGTACATCTGAGATAGACTTTTCTTGTGCCTCTGAGGGAATGCCTGGGCAATAGCTTGTAGATG
>Ga0265780_10010290_pt1 | contig 11161 bp, 11 predicted proteins | sample P1T30metagenome_FD_192432 | JGI IMG/M metagenome (GOLD analysis project Ga0265780, IMG submission 192432) | Plant litter microbial communities from East Loma Ridge, Irvine, California - P1 T30 | ecosystem: Environmental > Terrestrial > Plant litter > Unclassified | place: USA: California... | reverse complement strand
CGAAGAAGCTCGGGTGGGCGTTGGGCGAATACTGTGAACGGCTGCGTGACAGGGACAGGGCGAATTGGTGCGATGGCTCCCGCTCCTACCACTGACGATTGGGTGCCGACGGAGCTCGGGCGTGTCGTGCTGCTGCGGCCTGACAACACACGAACGTCGACGTGCAAGAAATTTCTTGGTTCGTGTCTCTGTTGGTACTGAAGCAACGATGGGTGGGTGGAGGTGGGAGAAGTGCCCCTCTATTCAGTCGACTATGCGATAAGCCTGGATCGTCCGAGGTTCCAGCTGCCCGGGACGCTGCACGGGGGCAACAGAGCAACAGAGCAATAGAACAAAGAGCAACAACGGGCAAAGGGGCAGTCGAGATGGTGTGCGCTCAACAGGAGGCAGAACAGAGCGGGATTGCAGAGTGAGGGTGAGGGTCAAGGTGGGTGGTGCGGTGGATAATGGAATCGTCGTTGTTGCGTCGAGGTAGGGGCCAACCAAGGAGGGGTAGATGCACAGATATGTACTTGGTAGGCCATGGGTGGACCAACGGTAGCAACGACCAAGCCGTGGCTTGTGTGACGGGCTAACTGACGCAAGTAGACACAGGGAATCAAGGGAGAAGCCGCTGCCGCGAAGAGATTCATGGTTAGTCTTTGAGCATGCTGGACAATGGATTGCCGTAGCCTTTCCCTGACCGGGCAACTCCTCAACGTCACGCGTACACCTGATTGGACTCGTGCACATGTTGTCTCGGCTTGATCGCCAGGGCCCGTCTTGGGTCAACGGGAATCGACCACTGCTTTGTGCCCTTGGCTGCTGTGTCCAAGGCTGTCACCGAGCAAGCCTACATGGACTTTGTAGGAACTACACGGCCGTCCAACTTTTATCACGCGTGACGAAAGCATCTTCCCCGCTTACCGTTAGCTGTGGCTTACTCGAGCGTGATAGGCCGTCTCCGTCCGCTAGTCTTAGCCTCCAGCAAACCCTGACGGCCTGCCTTCCCACCACCACATGCTCTACTTAGCGAGATACTACTGCAGCGCTCCAAGAGTCTCACCATCGAGCCAGACACCAAAGAGACCACGGCAGAATTCAACGCTCACGGGGATAGCGCCGCCTGCCATCCCATTCGCCCATTCCGTGCAGTGATTTCCAACTCTCCAAAATTCCACAAGCCGCAAACTTTACCCCCACCCTCCAATCAAGCTTAAACATGGCCGGTACCGGCAAAACTTTTGTTGTAGAGCATCTGGACCCGGAGCTCGAAGACTGGTCATCATTGGAGTACTCGGCTATCGCAGCCGAATCCCACGCATCTGGCGCCCAGTTCTTGCTGTCTTCGGTGCCGACTTCCTTGAAGTTGCCCGCAAACCTTCAGGGAGCAAAAGGCCTCAATGTTGAAACAAGAGGAATCGAGGAAATATACGCCGACAAAAAGGACAAAGTATGTTTGCTTGATCCGGCTGCATCCAAGGACCTAAGTCCCGAGGATGGCGAGACATTTGACATTTTTTTATTTGGCGGCATACTCGGTGAGTCTCCTTTTTACTTTGTTTTGTCCCAACATGATTCAACATAAGCTGACGTGACCAGGGGACGACCCGCCGAGAGGTGTGTGGTCATGCTGATATCGTACAGCCTGCTCTATGTCGGCTAATGATTCCCGATAGATCGGACCTCAGAGCTGCGCAAAAAGGGATACCAAGGACGTCGTCTTGGTCCTGTACAGATGACGACCGACACGGCAGTTCGCGTAACCAGAATTTGCGTTCAGGACAAGGGTACGTCCGACGTGGCAAGATTTCTGGCGTAGAATGCTGATCAGGCACAGTGCCAGTCGACAAGATCGAATACATTGACCATCCGGATTTGAAGATCAACAAGAACGAGAGCACGCAGATGCCCTTTCGTTATGTCAAGGGCGACGATGGAGAGCCGATTATGCCAAAGGTACGTGTTATCGGACCCGGCATGTTTCGAAAGTGCAACGGTGTTGACTAGATGCATAGGGTATGCGTGATCTGATCGTCAAGGACTCGGCGAAGAGTCTCAGCGATCTCTTCTAGAGACAAAGAGCTAGTGGGTGCGGGCATGCCTGAACTCTCAGGCATCTAGCCATACCAGGCGGGTGGGAAACGAGCATGCGCCACTGTGGCACGCAGTCTTCGACGGCGATGCAGGCGTACCTCTTGTGGGAATTTGTAGCAGCATAACGATTCATGGGAGGGCTCCGTGTTGTAGTACTAGACACGACTTGAGATTTTAGTTGGTTCTCGAGTAGACGGGCCGAGCCGGACGCAGTTGTGCCTCGAGAAATACCGTTCACATATGGATAGGGATAGCGCAACGATGTAGCAATGTTGATATGGAAAAAGCGGTAGACGGTGCAGCCTGGAGCGTGTGATTGCCATGTCGGCAGGCCGTTATGAAGGACATTGTGCAGCTACGGCTCGCGGCTGACGACGCGTGTTCGAGCTCGTCGAGGCTGCGCCTTGCGCTCACTCAATGCCTGAGGACGTCGATGATACATGGGTGAAGCATGGCCGAAGGCCTAATGTATCAGATGCTGTTCTCCATACGCGCCTCCGAGACGCGGAGGGGAAGCAAGCCGGTGGATGCTGTGAGCAATCGGGTGTGATTGGCTCGACGCGCGATGCGAACAAAGCTCGGACGGGGTTCAAAGAGTTGCCCAGCGGGCTGACAAGGTGGTAATGAATGCAGACAACTTTTTTGTTCTTGATATCCCATCTTGAAGGCTTGTCACTCACTGTAACTGTCATTTGTTTCGCGGGCCACTGGTGTGCCTCACTACCTACAAACCCCCCTGGTTCTGGACTTGGATCCAAAGTGCGACCTGTCAGCAGCCGTAGTAGCCACATATCCCGCGTGCACCTGAAGGTCCAACCCTCCAACCCTCTCCACTGCCATACACCGATTCCTTATTTTGACGATACTTGGCTGAGCTGGACTTTCCCGGATACGCCCAACATCTCATGAAATAGCGGCTGCGCACCGCAGAATACGCGGCCTCAGCATGGCCTTGTCACACGCTCCATCGGGATGGCGGACCGCGCTGTTAGGCGGCTTGATAGCGACAGTAGCATGGCTCCCCGCTATCATGGCGCAAGAGAAGACGCAGGCCGACTACTTCATCCACGACCTGCCAGGCGCGCCAAAGCCGCTCCTCAAGATGCACGCAGGGTGAGCAGGACGCGGCAAAGGGCGTTTGTATCAGTACTGACGCTTCAGCAATAGGCATATTGAAGTCGACGCAGAACACAACGGCAATCTCTTCTTCTGGCACTACCAGAATCGCCACATCGCAGACCGCCAGCGAACGGTACTATGGTTGAATGGAGGGCCTGGCTGCTCCTCCATGGACGGCGCCATGATGGAAATTGGCCCATACAGAGTGCGCGAGGGCGGCAAGTTGGAATACAACAATGGCTCATGGGATGAGTTTGCCAATTTGCTCTTCATCGACCAGCCCGTGGGAACGGGCTTCAGCTACGTCAACACCGACAGCTACCTCACCGAGCTTGACCAGATGGCCGCCCACATGATGATCTTCTTGGAGAAGTGGTTTGCGCTTTTCCCGGAGTACGAACACGACGATGTGAGTAGCGTCAGCCCAGTGGAGACGTGGAAAACTGACTTGCCGTAGCTGTACATTGCCGGAGAATCGTACGCGGGACAGCATATCCCATACATCGCTCGCGCTATCCTTGACCGTAACAAGAAAATGCAAGCCGAGTCGGCATGGCCCCTGAAAGGTCTTCTGATTGGTAACGGGTGGATGTCGCCTGTTGACCAGTACCTCTCCTACATACCCTTCGCTTACCAGAACGGTCTCATGCGTTCTGGTACAGACATGGCAAAGCGCGTTGAGGAGCAACAGAGAATTTGCGTACAAAGGCTCGAGGCCGGTGGCATGGATACCGTCGACACAGGCGACTGTGAACAGATCATGGTCAGAATTCTTCAGGAGACCAAAGATGAAAAGGCCGATCCTATGAACCAATGTCTTAACATGTACGACATCCGTCTGCGTGACGACTCTTCATGCGGAATGAACTGGCCCCCGGATCTCGCCCAGGTCACCCCCTACCTCCGCCGCCCCGATGTCGTCCATGCGCTCCACATTAACCCAGACAAGAAGACTGGCTGGCAAGAATGTAATGGTGCTGTATCTGGCCATTTCCGTGCCAAGAACAGTAAGCCTTCCGTCAAGTTCCTGCCTGAGGTCATTGAGCAAGTTCCCGTCCTGCTCTTCTCTGGCGATAAAGACTTGATTTGCAATCACGTTGGCACAGAAGCTATGATTCAGAACCTACAGTGGAACGGCGGAAAGGGGTTTGAAGCCTCTCCTGGAGTACAGAATGCCAAACAGGACTGGATGTTCGAGGGAGAAGCGGCTGGAACATGGCAGGAGGCGCGTAACCTCACATATGTCGTCTTCTACAACTCCAGCCATATGGTCCCCTTTGACTACCCCAGACGCACCCGAGACATGCTCGACCGCTTCATGGGCGTCAACATCGAAGCGATTGGCGGTACCCCTGCCGACAGCCTGATTGATGGCGAAAAAGGCCCACTAACTAGTGTTGGCGATCACCCCAACTCTACCAAGGCTGAGGAAGACAAGACCAAGGAGCTCAAGGCGGCCGAGTGGAAGGCCTACACCCGCTCAGGCGAGGTTGCACTAGTCATTGCAGTCATTGTTGCGTGCCTTTGTGGATTCCTCTTGTATCGCAGTCGGCGCGCGAAGAGTGCATACAAGGGTGACGACAGTGACGAGGGTCGTGAGTCTCTCCTCACTGGCATGGGCCTTGACAACTTCCGGAGAAGGGAGCGAAGGCAAGACGTTGAGGCTGCAGATTTTGATGAGAGGGAGCTTGATGAGGTGCCAAAGAAATCTGGGAAGGGCTACGGGCAAATAGGGTCGGAGAAGGGAAGGGAGCCGCACAACGACTCTTCCTTCTCGCTCGGGGTTGATAGCGATGATGATGGGGCAGGCTCAAGCGACCGTGGTAGGAGAAAGGAAGACTCGAGATAGTTTGTTCATATCAGCAGCATTTCACCATATGCACATTTAGAGGGCTAGACGGAACAGCATTGCAGGCGTTTTTGGGTTGCTGAAACAGAAAATATCCATCGCGCATTATTCGTTTTGTTTTTCGAACCTAACGAGGCTTCGTACAGGTGCGTTATCAAATTGCGTTAGTGCTGTTAGTGCTGTAATCGATGGCTGTCGGTCGGCCGCTGCCTAGGTGCTGCCTGGTGAGCACGTGAGTGCGGGACTAGTGTCAGCGCGTTCCTCCCGTCCAGGTCGCGTCATTCAGCCACTAGGTCTCAACCTCACGCAAGCGGCGACCCCATGCCCACCACACCTTGACAGCACAACAATGCCTGCGTACGTACAACTAAGTTGCAGTGTTATTCAGCGCACCGCATCGTTAGTAAGCAGAACCTTAACTAACAACAGCGCAGGCCAGGCGACCAATACAATGGCGGCAACGTCAAGAACCCGTTCGAAGAACGCGTTGTGAGTGGCTTCACCGCGACGGAAATCGCGACACTGCAGAGTAGATTGAACAAGCAACTCGGCCCCGAATACATTTCCCAGAGACCCGGAAATGGCGGTGGTAAAGTGGCCTACTTGGAGGGGAACAAGGCGATAGCACTTGCGAATGAGGTGTTCGGATTCAACGGCTGGTCGAGCTCGCTTGGACAGGTGCAGATTGATTATGTATGTTCCTGTATATCTGTTGCGAGGGCAAAGTCTAACACGATCAGGTCGATGAGCTTCAGAATGGCAAAGTCAGCTTGGGACTCTCAATAGTAGTGAGGATTACGCTGAAGGACGGCACATATCATGAGGTAGATTGGACAGCTGTACGCCCCTCATGACTATGCTAATTGGAACCAAGGACATTGGCTATGGCTCAATCGAGAATGGCAAGGGCAAAGCGGCGTCGTTTGAGAAAGCGAAGAAAGAGGCGGCAACAGATGGACTGAAACGTTCGTTGCGCACCTTCGGCAACGTTCTCGGCAACTGCTTATACGACAAGGAGTATCTCAAGAAAGTTCAGGCCATGAAGGTGAAGCCTATCAAGTTCCAAGAGAATAACCTCCACCGCCATGCCGACTTTGCGCCGCCACCTAGGCCCGAGCAGCAAGCAATTGTTAAGCAAGAAGCCCAAAAGACGCCAGTTCGTCCGAATCAGGTCCTTCGGACACGTACAGAGCAGCTCAACAACGAGTCATTTGGTGCTGACTTTGACGATGAGGCCGACGAAAACTTGTTCGACGGAGTAGATGTTACCGAGGGTCATGGGGATGAGTTCTCGCTATCGGACACTTTGTCTGCTCCAGATACTACAGGAGCACAAGCTATCGAAGCAGCAAAGCCAAACGGTGGACCTTCTGCTCGTACATCACCTACCCGGAATACGGGTCCGTCTCGACAACCCCACGTTAGGCCAGCGCAAGCAGGTCGTGGCCAGCCTTCAATTCAACAGCCGCAACCAAACCAAGGACCTGGAAGACCTCCACCGCAAATGCAAAACGGCAGACCACCACAGACGCCAGTTCAGCAGCAATCAAGACCGGTACAGAATGGCGGACGTATGCCCCCACCAGCTACGGAGAGCGGAGGCATTTCAAGACCCATAGGACAGCAGCCACAAAACCAGCAGCATGCTTCCAATAACCAACCTCTCCGGCCAACACCTCCCCAAGCACAACAACTACCCAACCAACAGCGTCCTGGACCGCAAGCCCAAGGCACAACAACACCCGCCTTAAATCCAACACCTCCTAACCGACCACCCGTAGGCTTCGTAACTTCACGCGCCGCCGAACTCCTCCAATCCGCCGACGTAAACTCATTCAGCAAGCTCCCTTCATTCAACCCCAACGCCGAATCTCCCATACCAAAAGAACAACGCACCCCCGGAGTTGACCACGCCAGTAGCAGACCCATCAAACGCGACGCCGTCAATGCTCCTCCAGCGCCCCAGCTCCCTCCCCAACGCCCCGGTGTATCAACATCAGGCTCCTTCAGCCGCCCCAACATTGTAAACCCGCATCTTGACGCCAATCGCCGCATCGGCGCCCCCAGTTACGCCATGAGTCCTAGTGCGAACCGTGGTGCGTATAAACCGCCTACTTTTGCCAATCCAAACGCAAATGTACCGAATGGGGCGGGCATCAAGAGAGAGAGGGCCGCGTTGCAGGATGTCAGCAATGTGAATACTGGGGCAAATGCAGCTGTTGAGGGTCCAGACGCGAAGAAACAGAGGGTTGAGACGAGTGCGCCTGCTGGTGCCGAGAATACGGCTGTTGTTAATTCGTGAGTGGCGTATTTATGTGTGTGTGTGTGCGTCTATGTATGTGTGATGAGCAAGGCGTTTTGTTTTTCTCATCTTCTCAAGTTGGGGCTAGGGATTGAAATGCGAATGGGATGGTGTTTAGGGCGTTGGGCAAAGAACATGCAATGTTCTTTGCAAGGAAGCGGTCGGGCGGCCCAGTTACATTAGCATTATACAGGGAGAAAAAGAAAGGTTACACTCTACTAGAACAATCCATGCATCTCTACATGGGCCCATAGTTTGTCATCAAACACATTGTACAAACGTACTGGCAAGAAACGTAGAATTACCCATGCATGACATATCCATTAGAATCCGCGCTAAGCTACAGAGACACTTGGAAGCGCACACTACGACAGGGCCCCCTTGATTGCAATTTCTTGTTCTCGCCAAAACAGAAAAAAAAAGATGCCCATTTCATTTTGTCCTCAATTCACTCCGAAGAAACAGAGAAGAAGAAAAAATAGCGCTAAGGTAATGCACAAAGACAGATGGTAACCAGAGGAAAAAAGAACCGTTAGAGAGGAAAGAGGAAACAACGTGACATTCCACAACATATACATGATCAAACCCAATGCTTCCCTCACTACCTCTTCTTGCTACCAGGACGGGGTTTGCACTCATCGCCAAGGATGGGGTGAAGTTTAATCTTTGTGGGATACTGGGGCGTGTTACCACTGTAGCCTTTACTCCAGTCGTAGCTGATTGCGTAGGCGAAAATGTTTCCGTCTTTGGAAAAGGCGGTGGCAACGATGCTGCCGCCAACTTCGGGGTAACCCTTGAGGCGGTGCTTGGCGTCCTTGTCCCAAAAGTGGAAGGTTCCGTCTGAGCCAGCGGTGCTGAAGGTGCCGTGCTGGGGATGGAAGGAGATTGCGTTTACAGAGTAGACTTTTGCTGTGTCGCGGTTATTGGGGTCGGGTTGGCGATGGCATTTGAAGGAGAAGTTTAGACTGCATAGTGGGGTTAGTTGATGTGCGTGGTAGCGAGGTGAGGGGGATGGGGGCGTGCTTACCTGGTGTCTTTCTCCTCAACGTACTGGATGGCGCATCGTCCTTCGATGGAGCCAACAGCGAAACCAGTCGCATCTGTGAAGCAGCTGACGACCCTTGTCTGCCACTTAAGCGGGCTGGTAATGGTCTTGTAGATGGTGGTTGGGTTTGTGAGGTTGACCATATGGATGTGGCGTTCTGCCGTCGCAATCACCAGCAGCTGATCCTTGATGTCCATACTATAGACGCGCTCCTGACACTGCAGTGTACCGACTGGTTCAGCGCCCTGCAGATCCCAGAACTTGACGGTCTTGTCCCATGAGCCGGTCGCGACGTAATCTTTGCCGCCAGTCTGGAACCAGCGCACACACTTGATGCCGTTCTCGTGGGCCTTGGCTTGCTGGGCTGGGACAGTGCCGCTGGCGGGGGCGGTGCGGAAGTCAACAATATTGAGCATGCCAGTAGCGTCGCCCGCTGCTATACGCGTGCCATCCTGTTTGACGTCAGCACTTGACCGTAGTTCCATTGACTTGATAGACGTACCTTTGACCATCCCAGACCGAGAACAGGACCCTGGCATTCGAACATCCATTTTCCGTTGGCGCCGTTTCCGGAAACCTCATAGATGTAGACCTTCTTGTCCCAGCTTCCTACAGCGAGGAAATCGTTCGTCGGGGAAAACTGCAGGTCGGACACGCTGTCGCTGGGTACTTGACCTTGTGGCACCTCGACATCTTTGCTTGTGTCGCCTGTGGTAGAGCTGGTAGAAGAGGCCGCTGCGGCTTGACCAAAGAGAGCCATATTTTTTTGCTATGTCTCGTTCGTATGCGCGTCGAGCAGGTACGTGTTGGTCGGAATGGAGCTTTGCGCCAGCTAGATCTTTGGAGATGGTGGATGTTGCAAGTGGGCAGTTGAGGAAGCGCAAGAGTGCCTTCGCACGAGCCAAAGAACTCCGGGAGAGAGTGCGCAAGCTGTTGTTGTTGTCGCGTGGGAAGAATTGCGATGGTTGTCTGGCAGCTTCTTATGTTGTTCACCACCGACGCGCCTGAAAGAAAGAGCAGCACCGAAGCTTCCTAGGCAAGCACCCTTGCAGCTTGCCAGGCACCAGCCCGTTTCTGCCTAGCCTGCCAAGCCCGCGGCGTTACGATTGCCCGGCTCCAGCTCCATCTAAAAACTTTCCAGCAGCCTATTCCGCCTTTTCTCCTCCAACGCTCCTCGCTCAAAGAATCGCAACGAAGCACACGCACAGAGCGCCTTTTGGGGCGTCTCTTCCCACGCTTTGGGGAAAGTCCCCGGACAACGATCTTCGCGATCGCACTTTCAGCAACGAATCGCCATAGAAGCCGCGACTTCCACGACCGATTACGACACTTTTCGCAACTCTTTATCCGTCTGCACTCTTTTCGACAGTTTTCTCAAGGCTGTCGGTCAGGAAATCGGCACTTGGATGATGATATGAGTCCGCTGGTGACCTGATCTACGTGCTGAGGGCTCGCTGGAGATTGGAGGAGGAGGGGAGCTGTTGGTCGGTGTCAGGTATGGAGGGTCTTCTCGTCCAGTTTATGGTTATGCGATTGCCTCCTTTGCACTTCGGTCATACGAGATGTCTAAGAGGTAACTCAATGGGGCTCATTCTTGAGGCGAGGAGTGTTCATTCACACGCACATTTTTCGGGTCTGAGGGTAGACGCTCTTTGGCCATGGTCGAAGTGGCGGGCTACTGCGTGCTTGGTCGAACAAGCCAGATTCCATTAGCCACTCAAGGGTTCATATGATGAGACACATGGAAATAGAGTCAAGCTCTGAGGCTGTCTGAATCCCAAAGTGGTAGGACGGCCTTTGCTGAATTTTCTACGACGGTATCTGATGAACCTTGTGGCTTATATAGTTTTCATAAGAAAATGCAAAATATGATCAGAAGCTCTCGGTCCGCCCTTTATGCCTCATTGCCCATGATGAACTCCTTGACCTCTTTGTATGCCTTGTCCAAGTCTTCGTTGATTACAATCTTGTCATGAGGCGCTTGTCCGCTGTGCGCAAACTCCATCTCGACCTTTGCCTGGCTCAGCCTCTTCAGAATGGCATCTTCCTTGTCTGTCGCTCGGCTTCTTAGTCGCTTTTCCAGGATCTCCATGGACGGTGGCTGGAGGAACAGGAACCGCGGGCGAGGGAAGGTAGGGTGGTTCGCAACTTGCTTGACGCCCTGATCACGTCATTAGCTCCAGCTTCTCCTCGATGTAAAACATGGCACTACTCACCTCCATCTCGATATCCAGAATACAAATCTGGCCTTTCTCGGCAATGTCGTTCACTGCCTTGACACTGGTCCCATAGTAGTTGCCTCCAAACTGCGCGTGCTCCACGAACCCTTTCTTCTCAATCAGGTCCTGGAATTCCTCTTTCGTCACAAAGTAGTACTCCTTGCCATTTTGCTCGTTCCCTCGCGGGCCACGCGTCGTATGCGATATGCTGAAGCCGAATTTGCCTGGGTACTCTTCGAAGAGACGCGAGAGAATTGTCGATTTACCTGCACCTGAAGGGCCGGAGATTACGATAGGTTGGTGTGAGGCGAGGGCGTCTTTGGAGACGGAGACGGGGTCGGTAGGGGCCATCCCGGAGGTTTGATGGGTGAAGGTGCGGGTGGTGTTGAGTCTCTGTGTAGGTCGTGAGGGATGGGTTGATGTGCGTAGGACGGCGCTTCGTGTAGAGAATCGAATTGTAGAGGCGATATCGCGGCTACGAAGCAGTCGGTGCCAGGCCTTATATTCGACACCTGATAGACTCGTGGATAGTCTTGGAAGCGTCAATGGCA
>Ga0265780_10010288_pt1 | contig 11161 bp, 14 predicted proteins | sample P1T30metagenome_FD_192432 | JGI IMG/M metagenome (GOLD analysis project Ga0265780, IMG submission 192432) | Plant litter microbial communities from East Loma Ridge, Irvine, California - P1 T30 | ecosystem: Environmental > Terrestrial > Plant litter > Unclassified | place: USA: California... | reverse complement strand
CGTGCGGAGACGAAGATCGGCCTCGCCAATCTCGCCTACAACATCGACCGCCTGATCTTCCACGAACGACGCGCCGCCATAGGATAGCTGCGCCCGCCGAAGGCCGATCCGCTACTCACCAGCCGCAGAAGTCTCTTTCAGGCTTGCAGGGAGGCGCACCAGCATCTCGTCACGCCGCGATCAACGCCAGCGACATGTTGATGGGGGTGCCCAGATGCTGACGACCAAGGGGCTGCTCAGCGCGCGTCCACGCCAGGGCACGATCGTAGAGCCTGCGAGCGGGTGGAACCTGTTCGACCCGGACGTGCTGCGCTGGCTGCTTGACCGCAAATTCTCGATCGATCTGCTGCGCGAGTTCAGCCAGCTGCCCATCGCGATTGAACCCGCCGCCGCCGCGCTGGCCGCGACATCCGCCGACGACGCCGGGTTCGTCGCGATCCGTGCCGGGTTCGACCGCATGCGCGCGGCGGAGACCGGCGGCGACGACACGCTGGAGGCGGACATCGCCTTCCACGTCGCGATCCTGCGCGCATCAAGCAACCCGTTCTTCGCGCAATTCTGCGACGTGGTGGCGACCGCGCTGCGCACGTCGGTCCGCTTCACCAACCGCATCCAGGGCCGCACTACCGATCTTGCCGCGCACGAGACAGTGCTGCACGCGATCACGGCGCGCGACGTCGAGCGTGCGCGCACCGCGATGCTGTACATCATCGACGACGTGATGGAGCTAATCGTCCACTCGACCGACGACTGATCCGCCTAGCCGGCCATCGGCGAGAGCCCGTCCATGATTGCGGTCAGTGCGAGCGCCGTCTCGCGTTCCATCGCGCTGTGCCCGGCGTTGGTGCACACATAAGTGATCGGCGTCGCGCCGACCTGCGCGAGCGCCTCGACCAGCCGTGACGCTTGCGTCAGCGGGCACACCTGATCGAAGCGGCCGTGTACCATATGGATCGGGATCGCCGCGATCCGCTCGACGTTCGACAGGATGTAATCGGGCGGCCGGAACGTATCCATCCGCTGAAGGCCGCGGGCCAGGTCAGCTTCCCTGTATGAAGTTAGACCGGTACTGGTCGATGAACTTGTCGAGGTAGTCGAGGCTGCGGCGGGTAAAGGCGGTCGTGGACTTGGCGTCGTCGTCGAGGCCGTCGACGACGCTTAGGCACCCCTTGCACTCGACGCGATCAGACGACTTACAAAGAAATGCGGTGAGGCCCCAATTCGATGCCTATCGATCCCGGTATTAGGCGTCGACGCGTTACGCTTGGCACCAGAGCCGCACGCAGACGAGTTTGACGGCAGCGAGATAATGTCGGCGCGCTTGTCGTAGCGCGTGGCGCTGCCTCGAAACTGCTTGGTACGATTGAAGAAGCGCTCGACGAGGTTCCGCTGTCGATAGAGCCATGGGGAGAAGGCGAAGCGCTCCTCGCGATTGGAGCGGTTGGGATGTTCGCCAAGCAGTTCCTTTTTGCGGCCGTCTCGCGAATGGCGTTGCTGTCATAGCCTTTGTCTCCGAGCAGGGTCGCGCCGTCGGGCATGGCCTCCATCAAAGCCTCAGCCTCACATGCGTCGTGGACCTGCCCGCCAGTCAGCCGCAAGGCGACTGGGCGACCGTCAGCGTCCACCAGGGCGTGGATCTTGCTTGTGAGGCCGCCGCGGGAAGGTCCCATGCCATGCTCGCCGGATCCCCTTTATGGATGGCTCGCCCCTTATCTGGACCGTTGTTGCTTCATGACAGCGGGTCGTTTGAGGAAGGAGCAAAGGGCATGGACGTATCAGTTCTCGGGATCGATCTGGGCAAGAACATCTGCAGGGTGGTCGGCCTGGATGCAACCGGTAAGGTGGTTGTCCGCCGGCGGATGCGACGTGAGACGGTCATCACGTACGCGGCGACTCTACCGACCTGCGTTGTGGCGATGGAGGCGTGTTGCGGCGCCCATCACATAGGCCGGGCTCTGGCGCGACAAGGCCACTCGGTGCGTTAATGTCGCCGGAGCACGTCCGTCCTTACGTCAAGGCGCAGAAAAACGACGACCGCAATGCTGAGGCGATCGCGGAGGCGGCGACACGGCCGACCATGCGGTTCGTTGAGTTGAAGAGCTAAGAGCAACTCGACATGCAGACGCTGCACCGCATCCGCGACCAACTCGTCGGTGACCGCACTTCGTTGATGAACCAGAACAGGAGCCTTCTCCTCGAGCGCGGCCACATCGTCCCGCAAGGACGAGCAAAGCTCGCAGTTCGGCTGGGGGAGATGCTTGACGGTGACGAGCCGGTGCTCGGCCACCGCATCCATCGGCTCGTCAGCAATATGCGCTTGCGATGGACGCGCTCGACGAGCGGATTGCTGATCTCGATGCCGAGTTCACCGAGGCGGCCCGAGCGGATGAGCGGACGCGGCGATTGCTGACCATCCCCGGTATCGGTGCGCTCAATCCGACCGCGCTTGTTGCCGCAGTCGGCGATGCCCAGACCTTTGGGCGTGGCCGGGATCTTGCCGCATGGTTGGGCTTGGTTCCACGGCAGGCAACCACTGGAGGCAAGCCGCGGTTGCTTGGCATCACAAAGCGCGGCAGCCGATATCTACGCAAGAACCTGATCCAGGGCGCTCGTGCATCGCTGCCGACGATGAGCAAAAGCGATACGCGACTTGGCGCCTGGCTGCGCGGCTTGCTCGCGCGCTCCCACCCGAACACCGTCGTGGTGGCGCTGGCGGCAAAGATGGCGCGCATCGTTTGGGCGCTGCTGCGCCATGAACGCACCTACGAACCGGTTGCACAAGCGGCCTGAACAAGATCGGCCGACGCTCTGCGCCGACTGGATGATGTCTGCGAGAGGTAAGTGAAAGATGGCCTGACAGTCGATCGGTGTACTGGAACCCTACGGCGCAAAATGGCACTTGATGCCGGCCCCTTTATGAGGAACAGAACGCGCGGATCTCCATCTTGGCCAACGACCTCGCGTCGAAAGGCCGGATACGTTTTCGCAGACTGCTCAGAACATCCGACACAAACCGCCTGCCGACGGGGCGAGCCATACGTTTTAGGCTTCACCGGGCGCCCGTTATCGCCTGGACGCTCCTAGCTTAGAGCGTCAAGGAGACGGGCTCAGTCAGCCCTGGTCTGACGGCCTAGGCCGCCAAGGAAGGGGGTATGAGCCACCATGAGGAGACCGATCGCAAACAGGAGCCAAAGCGCTCCGGAAAAGGTGCCGGTTGCGTCGCGAATGGCACCAACGAGAACCGGCCCGGTCGCGGCGATCAGATAGGCAATGAGCGTCATGAACGCGCCCCAGACGTTGGCCTCATCAGCGTTCCCGGTTGCGTCCAGAGGCAGCGTCATGCCGAGCGTGAAGCAGCCGCCCAGCCCAAAGGCGATCGCTGGCACCGTGACGGACGGGGCAACGGTTGGAACGATGGCAAGCGCAAAAGTTCCTGTGGCTGCTAGGGCTGCGAAGAGCGCGAGGAGAAGGCGGCGATCGTTCTGCCGGCTGAGCATGCCGGCAACGATGTTCGCTACGAAGAAACTGCCGGTGAACTCCGCGAGTACGAGGCCGGCTGCGACGGGACTGACCCCGAAATCGACATAGACCGGCACGATCCAGGATATGATTGCATAGAACAGGAAGTTCTGAGCGGCGAAGAATGTACCGATCAGCCAAGCCCTCGCGTTCCGGACGGGGAAAGGGATGCGCGCGGACGATGTGCCTCGCCGATCCACAGCCCGACGTTCGACATAGATCCACGCCGCCAGTGCCGGGAGCCCGAGCATCGACCAAATGAACGCTGCCGGGCGCCATGTCCCCGCCGCCACGGCGACGGGTCCGGTCACGCCCGCAGCAAGGGTCGATCCCAACGACAGCGCGGCGGTGTAGACGCCGATCAACAAGGCTGGTCGCTGCGGAAGCGCGGCTTTTACGAAACCGCCGACCAATGCGCCGGCGATCGCGATGCCCGCCCCCACGCCGGCTGTGCTCAGAAAAAGCCCCGCCCGGGTATCTACGAACGATCTTGAAGCGCTCGCGACGAACAGCAGCAGGAGCGCCGCGAGGATTACGCGGTCGCGGCCGTATCGGCGGGCCAGCGCTGGCGAGACGATCGCGAGACCTCCCATCAAGACGTCGGGAATGGCGGTGAGCAGCGCGGCCAGCGTGTGCGAGAGCCCGAAAGCTTTGCTGAGGCTGATCATCAGCGGGCCGATCGATACGATACCCGGCCTCAAATCGAGGCCGACAAGCGTTACGTAGAGAGCGGCAACCCCCAGCGGAAGTGTGCGACCACCAAGGGCTGACGGTCGCGGAGCCGATATCGACGTTGCCATAATTGATGTCCTTCCCTTTGCACAGCCGCCAGCTGGTGTTGTACTTTCAGATGATCCCGGTGCGTCGATGTCGCTATCCGCGCGAGCTGACGACGGCACGCGTCAACGCGAACGATTTGGATGCGCGGACCGGGGTTGCCAACGGTCCGCGCGCAGGGGTCAAGCGGCGGCGAGATCGTGGAACGGATAGTCGGTATATCCGCGCGCATCGCCGCCGTAGAAGGTGTCGCGGTCGTAGGGCGTGAGCGCCAGATCGCGGCGCAGTCGCTCCGGCAGGTCCGGGTTGGCGATGAACGCTCGCCCGAACGCCACAGCATCGGCGTCGCCCGCCAGAAGCAGATCCTCCGCGCTCGCACCGTCGAAGCCGCCGGCCGCGATCATCGCGCCGCGGAAGAGCGGCCGAAGATGCCGCACAGCGATCGGCTCGGCGTCCGCAATCAATTCGGTGCCCTTGATGCGGGGTTCGACGACGTGGAGGTACGCGATACCCATCTCATCCAGCTTGCGAGTGACATAGCCGAACGTCGTTTCCGGATCGCTGTCCGACATCGAGCCGTATTCACCGCTCGGGGTTAGCCGCACGCCGACACGATCAGCGCCGAACACATCGATTGCCGCCTGCGTGACCTCCAGGAGGAAGCGCGCGCGGTTCTCCAACGAGCCACCATAGTCGTCGGTGCGCTTGTTGGTGCCGTCCTGCAGAAACTGGTCCGGCAGATAGCCGTTCGCGCCGTGGATCTCGACGCCGTCGAAGCCCGCGGCTTTGGCACGGGCCGCACCCGCGCCGAACTCGGCGATGATGGCGGGGATTTCGGCGCGCTCGAGAGCACGCGGCATCGAGAACGGCACGGGCCCGTGGGCGGCGTAGCCATAGCCCTCGGCCGCGATCGCGGACGGTGCGACCGGTGCCTCTCCGTTCGGCTGGATGTCGGGGTGAGACTGGCGGCCGACGTGCCAGAGCTGCATCACGATCTGGCCGCCTTTGTCGTGGACGGCGTCCGTGATCGCGCGCCAGCCGTCGATCTGCGCGTCGTCATAGATCCCGGGGGCGCCCGCGTAGCCATAACCCTGGCGTGAAATCGGTGTGGCCTCCGAGATGATGAGACCACCCTGCGAGGCTCGCTGGCTGTAATATTCGCGCATCAGGGCGTTGGGAAGGTCGCCGGGATCCGACCGCATGCGGGTTAGCGGCGCCATGACGACACGGTGACCGAGCGAAAGCGCACCAGCCTTAGCGGGCGTGAACAGTTGGGACATCATAATCTCCTTGATAGGCGCTCAGGCGGCCGGAACGAGTGTGTTGACACGCGCGATGGCGCGCTGGACCGACGGGCGGGCGTCGACCTCGGCGTACCAGCGAGCGACATTGGGCGCGTCGTCCAAGCTGACCCCAGCAAACTCACGGCGCCACAGCCAACCGAAATGGGCGATATCTGCGATGCTGAATTCATCGCCAGCAGCGAACTGGTGTGCTGAAAGGACGTTATCGAGGATGCCGACGGTGCGCTTAGCCTCGCTCGAGAAGCGTTCGATCGCGATCGGCTGCGGTTCGGCCGCGAAGCGCTGGAAGAAGCCAGACTGGCCGAAAGCTGGGCTAAGGCCGGAGGCATGGAAGAAGAGCTGCTCGAACACGCGGGCCCTGCCCTCGCCAGAGGTCGGCAGCAAGCGGCCCGTCTTTTCCGCAAGGTAGACCAGGATCGCAGCGGATTCCGTCAACACCATCCTACCGCCTGCGGCGTGGGGGTCGACCAGCACGGGCACCTTGGCGTTCGGGTTCAGATCGACGAAGTCGGGTGCTTTCTGCTCGCCCTTGCGGACGTTGACGCCGTGAAGGGTGTACTCGAGCCCGAGTTCCTCCAGCGCGATCGGCACTTTGATGCTGTTGGGTGTGGCGAAGGCATAAACATCAAACATGGGCTTGTCCTTTGGAAATCGGCCGGCGGCGCATGAAAGGGGCGGCCAGTGCTAAGAGTGCTGGGATCGGGCTGCCGGTAATCTGGAAGGCATGAAGTCCGTCGAGGACGATTGGCGCGGTGCTTGCCCGCATCAGCCAGCTCATCATTGTTAAGGCTCCTGCCTGCCCCCGGCCCGTCCGGCGGCGTGGACACCAAATGCCTCTTTCCCGCTCGACAGAGCAGACCTCCCTGCGCGATAACGGTCATTCCAAGGAGGAATAGTGGTGGACAGATATCAGGCGATGTTGACCCTCGTGCGGGTCGTGGAAACCGGATCCTTTTCAGCCGCCGCGCGCCAGCTCAACGTCGGCCAGCCCGCCGTTTCGAAGACGATCGCGCAGCTCGAGGGCAGGCTTCAGGTGAGCCTGCTGAACCGCTCGACGCATGGGTTGACGCCAACAGAGGCGGGACAGCGCTTCTACGAGGGGGCAAAGGCGGCCATTCAGGAAGCTGACGAGGCGGAGCTGGCGGCACGTGGCGCCGGGAGAGGCCTGTCTGGAACACTGCGGGTGTCCGCCGCCACGACATTCGCGCGGCTCCACGTCGTGCCGCAGCTTCCGCGCTTCCTCGAACAACATCCGGAACTCGAGATCGACGTGATCCTCGATGATCGCGTTATCGATCTGGTTGCCGAAGGTGTTGACGTCTCGCTCCGTATGGGCGCTCTCCCCGATTCCTCGGCGGTCGCGCGCAAGTTGGCGACCGGCGGGCGATCGGTGTTGGCGACGCCAGCCTATCTCGAGCGTGCCGGCGAACCGCGCAGCCCGGCTGACATCGCCGCGCACGAGGTGGTGGTCTACACGCAGCTCGCAAACGTCTGGTCGTTCACACGCGACGGCGCAGAAGCATCGGTCGCGGTGCATGGTCGCGTTCGGGTTAGCGCGGCGGAAGGTCTGCGCGCTGCCGTCCTGGCCGACATGGGGCTCACGATCGCGTCGGATTGGATGTTCAGTCCTGAGCTCGCGACCGGCGAGGTTCGACGGGTGCTCGAGCTGTGGACGCTGCCTCCGCTCGACCTGTGGGCGGTGTTTCCGGCAGGCCGTATGGCGAGCGCAAAGGCGCGGGAGTTCGCGAGTTTCGTGGAAGCCGCGATGGCGGGAGAGCAATCCCGACCACTAGAAACCGCTCCGGCCTGAGCGGCGCCACTCGACCGTGTGACCTTAGATCTCTCCAAAGTCATTGTAACGACCCCGCTCAAGCTTGACATCCCGTCCGACCATGCAATCCGGGGTCAGATCGCGAGATTGGTGCTATGGCGCTGAGGTGCTGTCTTCAAACCGAGGAAAGCTGCGGACCTTACGGTGGCGTCGAAAGACGCCGCGGAGCGCGAGAAATTCTCTAATCGGTATCCAGATTTCGGGCTCAGGCGCCTGCCGATCACGAATTAAGGTTGTAACCGAACGTTCGCGCGGCGCGAATGAACAGACATGGACATATCCCCTCCTCTACCGACACGCCGTGCCGTGTTCGGGCTCGGCGCTACCGCCGCGCTCGGCGTGATAGGCTGGCGCATCGCTAGCCCCAGCCCGGCCGCTGCCGAGCCCGCCGCACCTTTCCGGCTAACGGATGCAGACTGGCGTAAGCGGTTGCCTCCGGCGGCCTATGTCGTATTGCGCGAGGGGTCGACGGAGTCTCCGTTTTCAAGCCCCCTCAACACCGAGCATCGCAGGGGAACCTTCGTATGCGCCGGCTGCGCTTTGCCGTTGTTTACTTCGAAGACCAAGTTCGACAGCGGCACCGGCTGGCCGAGCTTCTACGACCACCTGCCCCATGCGATTGGAGAGAAGGGTGATGCTGGCTTCGGAATGGAACGTACCGAGGTTCATTGTGCACGGTGTGCCGGGCATCTTGGACATGTGTTCAATGATGGGCCGCAGCCGACAGGGCTGCGTTACTGCATGAACGGAGTCGCCATGCGGTTTCAGCCACCGACGGCGTAAGGTTCAACCAAACGATCGTGAAGGGATCATTGGGCTCCGCGCTCCGGTGGCTCGAACTTCGGGAACTCACTAGATGTGTTCCCCCTCCCAAGGTGACGGACGAAGCGCGATGAATCAGCAAAGCGTAGTTATGCCGCGGCCCACCAGGGCGTGGGTGGCGGTCGGCCTGTGCGCACTGGCGTACCTGCTATCCAACGTCGATCGGCAAATCATCGGCCTTTTCGTCAAGCAGATCGAAGCGGACCTTCACCTTAGCGACACGCAATTCGGGCTCCTGCAGGGGCTCGCGTTCGCGCTGCTCTACGCCACCATGGGGATCCCGATAGCGGTCGCGTCGGACCGGACTTCCCGACCATTGGTGATGAGTCTCGGAGTTGGCGTGTGGAGCCTTGCAACGATGTGCTGCGGAATTGCCCGCAACTTTCCGCAGATCCTGCTAGCCCGCGCGACCGTTGGTGTCGGGGAGGCGGCGCTATCACCCGCGTCCTATTCCCTCATCTCCGATCTCTATCCTCGCGAGCAACTCGGCCGCGCGACGGCTACCTATTCCCTCGGGTCGTTTCTTGGGACGACATGTGCCTTTCTGATAGGCGCAGGCCTTCTCGCCGCCCTTGGTGAAGCGTCCCGATACATGGTCCTGGGACATGTTTTTCATAGCTGGCAGTTGATCTTTTTGCTTATCGGATTGCCGGGCCTACCGCTTGCCTTGGCGATCGCCGTCTGGGTTCCAGAACCGCGTCGCTCGGTCGCCGTTCAAGACAATCCGCGTGCGGTTACCTTTCGGGAAACGCTGGCATGGTTACACGACCAACGCGCGATCTTCGTGCCGCATCTCATCGGGTATCCGCTTTATGCAACGGCGCTCTATGTGCTGCTCGGCTGGTCACCGGCGTTTCTGATCCGATCGCTCGGTTTCAGTACCGCTCAGGCCGGTGCGTGGTTGGGCACCGTCTCTTTGATCGCCGGCGGTGCAGGCGTCCTGCTTGCCGGCGCCGTGGTTGATCGTGCGATCAGACGAGGACGGTTCGCAGCTCCGTTTGAGCTCGGCATCGCTGGTGCTTGCGGCCTCGCGTTTTCCATGGTCGTACTGGCCCTGGCGCCTCCCGGCCCGCTCGGACTCTTCGGTCTTGCCGCCGCCCTGTTTTTTGCCGCCGTGCCGATGGCACCCTCGGTGACGATCATCCAGATGACCGTGCCCGCACCCATGCGGTCCCGCGTTTCGGCACTTTTGCTCCTCGGCAATAATCTTATAGGCCTAACCTGTGGAAATCTGGCGGTCGGCCTGCTGAACGAGCATGTATTCGGCGGCGCCGCAGGCATCTCATTGTCGATGCCTCTCGTGGTCGGCGCCGCTTCGCTGCTCTCGGTCGCGTTCCTCGCACGAGGTCGGGCGCCGCTTGCCCGCGCCGTGTCCGCGACGGAATCCCCGACTCTTCAAAGGTTTAAATGATGTCTTCCAGACGCATCGCGCTATGCGCGATATCGATTGTTGCCCTTACCGCTGCGACATGTGTCGACAATGATGCCAAGGTCGGATCGGCGGAATCGGAGACGCTGGCGAAGGGTTCGACGTCATGGGACGGTACACCCTATGTCGCCTACCCGAAAGGACAGCCGCAACTGACGGTGCTGAAGCTGACGATACCGGCGAACACAGTGCTGCCCTGGCACCGGCACCCGGTACCGAACGCCGCCTACGTGCTGAGCGGCGAGATAACCGTCGAGGATGCGGAAGGCCATAAAGCCGCGTCTTTCATGGCCGGGCAGGCCTTCACCGAGTCCGTCGACGAGGTGCATCGAGGTCGAACGGGCGCATATCCGGTAACACTGATCGTTACATACGCGGGGACAGCTGCAACGCCGACCTCCGTACCCGAGAAGGGCCAACGAGCGGAATACTGAACACTCAGTGAGGGCCCGATCCAGGGCGTTGCCGACGACGGTCCCGTCGCTCCCAGCGAGGACCGTTCGCTGCTGATTTTCAAACGGTGTGCTAGATTGAACTACCAAGTGTGTGAATCGCGCCTGATGGCGCGGCGATGACCACGGGCATTCCCAAGGGGCATAAGCCTTATCGCCTTGCGCCATCGTCCGTCCTGCCGCCGAACCGCCTAGCTAATCCTCACGCCGCCGTTCTTGGGTGGCATGACAAAGAGGATCAGCATCATGGCTAAGTTCAGCACCTATCGCGACGCCTTCCCGAACGCCCGTCTGAGCCGCAAGGACAATGGCGTGCTCGAAGTCGCACTGCACACCGATGGCGGTAAGCTCGTCTTCAACGGCCATACCCACGAGCAGTTCGTCGAGTTGTTCCACCAGATCGGCGAGGACCGCGACACCCGCGCGGTGATCCTCACCGGCTCGGGCGATGCCTTCATGGACTCGATCGATCCCGACGGCTTCGATTTCTTCACCCCGCTCGGCTACGACAAGATCCTGCGCGAAGGCCGCAAGGTGCTCTCGAACATCCTCGACATCGAGGTGCCGATGATCGCCGCGCTCAACGGGCCGGTGCTGCTCCACAGCGAATACGCGCTGCTGACCGACATCGTGCTCGCGACCCCGGAAACCGTGTTTCAGGACAAGCCGCACTTCGACTTCGGCATCGTGCCCGGTGACGGCGTGCACGTCCTGTGGCCGCATGTCATCGGCTCGATCCGCGGCCGCTACTTCCTGCTCACCCGCCAGGTGCTCGATGCCGAGATGGCCAAGGATTACGGGGTCGTCAACGAGATCGTGCCGGCGGACGGGCTGCTCGCGCGTGCCCACGAGATCGCCGACGGCATCGCCGCGCTGCCGCCGCTGACGGGCCGCTATACTCGGATCGCACTGACCCAGCAGCTTCGCCGCCTGATCGATGAAGGCGTCGGCTACGGTCTCGCGCTTGAAGGCATCAGCGCCGCTGAAGTCGCACGGAACATGGCCGCGCAGGGCTGACCTGGCAGGG
>Ga0265780_10010286_pt1 | contig 11163 bp, 9 predicted proteins | sample P1T30metagenome_FD_192432 | JGI IMG/M metagenome (GOLD analysis project Ga0265780, IMG submission 192432) | Plant litter microbial communities from East Loma Ridge, Irvine, California - P1 T30 | ecosystem: Environmental > Terrestrial > Plant litter > Unclassified | place: USA: California... | reverse complement strand
GGCGCACGTCGGTCACGCCGCCTTCGAGCATGATGGTGTGGTCAAGGTTCGGCGTGAACGCCAGGCGCGCACTCATATCCCGGTCCTTGGCGCCAGTAAAGCCGGCCAGGATCGCGTCTTCGTCGCGCTTGTACTGCTTGCCCCAGATTTGCAGGCCGACGGTGTCCGTCTTGATCGGGCCGCTCAGGTAGAACTGGGCCTGGTAGCTGTCCCCGGACTCGCTGTGTTCCTGCACCGTGGTGTCGAAGCCGAGCGAGCCGCCCCACTCCTGCGCCACCTTGCGCGTGATGATGTTGATCACGCCGCCCATCGCATCCGAACCGTACAGCGAGGACATCGGGCCGCGCACGACTTCGATGCGTTCGATCGCTTCCAGCGGCGGAATGAAGCTTTGCTCGAAGCCGGAATTGCCGTTGGTGCGGGCGTCACGCGTGCTCTGGCGCTTGCCGTCGACCAAAATCAGCGTGTACGAACCCGGCAGGCCGCGCATCAGGATGTCTTTTTCATTGGTCGAGCCGGTGATGCTCACGCCTTCCAGGTCGAGCAGGGCGTCGGTCAGGTCGCGGAAGGGGCGCTTGTCGAGTTCGGCGCGGGTGATGACGCTGATGCTGGCCGGCGCGTCGGCGATCTGCTGCTCGAAACCGGCGGCGGTGACGACCACGGTGGCCATCTTGCCTTCTTCGTGGCCATTGCTGGTGCTGACAGGCGCATTGGTATTGGCAACTGCAGCGGCGTGGGCAAGGCCGAAGACCAGGGTGCTGCAGACGGCAGCGGACATCAAACGCAGTGCGAACGGCATGACGGTGGTGCTTTTCACTTTTCTCTCTCTTTTGCTTTGGAATAGGTTCAAGGCTGGCTGCCGGCGACCCAATAGGTGCCGTTCAGGTCCACGTGCAGGAAGCGGCGCAGCATCTCGCGCTGGGTGGCGTCCGGGTCGAGGCCAGTGAAGCGCTCGGGATGGGCGATCCTGGCCAGCGCCTGCACGGCGACGACATTGAAGGGATGGTTGTAGAAGTTGTGCCAGACGGCGCCGACCTTGCCGGCCTGGACCGCCGGCAGCGTGGTGACGCCCGGGCGGTGCGCGATCGTGCGCGCCAGGCTGGTGCGGGCTTCGTTCTTGGTGATGTGGTCGCCGAGCTGGACGCCGACTGCGGAACCGGCCGCGCTGGCGCCACCAGCAACATAGATCTGCGGCTGCGCTGCGGCAATGGCTTCCGGCTCCGCCGAGCCGAGCACGTTCTGGTGAAGTTCGGCGCCGACGTTGATGGCGCCGGCTGCGACGATGAAGTCGCCATAGTTACCCTTACCCGGCGTGCCGCAGCATTCCTTGACGCCGCCGGCGCGCATGTCCATGAACAGGCGCGGCTTCTGGCTCGCAGGCAGCGCGCCCACCACGTCGCTCACGCGGCGCAATTGTTCTTCGTGGTAGCGGACGAAGCTTTCGCCCTCGCCTTCGCGGCCGATCAATTTCGCAATCGTGCGGATGCTGGGCACGGTATTGCGCAGCGGGTGCGAGCGGAAGTCGACATACACGACGGCAACGCCGGCCTGCTCGAGCCTGGCTTGCAAACTGCCTTCCTTGGGCGTGACCGGACCATCGCCACCGCCGCCGAAGATGGCGACGTCGGGCTTCAGGGCCAGCACTTGCTCGGCGCTGAGGCCGCCCTTGTCTTCGGCGCCGAGCGTCGGCACCTCCTTGAGGGCAGGCAGGCGCTGCGCCAGGGCGGCGTACAGCGCGGGCGTACGTTCTTTCAGATCGGCGCCGACCGCCACCATGCGCTTGACGCTGTCCAGACCTTCGACCGCAGCAAAGGCGGGAAACACTCCAAAACCAACGACGATCCGCTCGACCTTGGCCGGAATCGTAACGGTGCGGCCGGAGACATCGGTCACGGTTGCAGCGCCAGCAGCAAGGCTGACCGATAAAACGCCGAACAGGACAGCGCCACGCAACACCGGCAAGGCACCGGATGGGAACTTTTCAGCACGGGACATGAAGAGCGAGGCCGACGCTGGCCTCCTCGCCCCGTCAAGCCATTACGTTGTAAATGATAATCATTATCATAAACACGTGCTTCACGAAAAGTTTGTCAAATTGTGGCAACTGGCTGGCATACAGCACCCAGGATGAGCTCGACCGTGCACCTGTCCCAGGAAGACGCCCCACCCGGCGCTTCGCAAAACAGACGCAAACAGCCACGCCCGGCCTTGGCGAACTCTGCGTTTCAGTTCAGAAGCAGGAGCTTACCAGATCGTAAACAATGCGCCAGAGGGCCAGGTGTGGATAAGGTTCTTGATATCCACAAGAACGGTTTGTGCAAAAACGCGGCTTTTTCCACGACCGCGAATCTTGTCCAGATTTGCCACCAGGAACATACAGCGGCAAATCACCGGCTTATACCGCGTGTAAACAACTGATTTCTCATCCGTTAACTGGCTTATCCACAGAAAGTGGCAGTTGTTAACACTACTACTATCCTTGTATACAGATTTTGGTTGTAAACCTGAGGTGCCTCGCGCAGCGCGACCGAAAATTTTTTTTTTCACTGCACCGCCGATTGTTGGCAGAAAGCTGCACCTCGCCTTACCCAGGTTCCCATCTTGCTGGCCAAGCGTGAAAACAGTTACTAGACGCTCCCCTGCAGGCTTGCCAGTCGCCGCCACCGCGTTTTCACTGCCTGCAACTGTGGACAAGCCCATGCATATCCACAGGAACGAATGTGCAGAACGGCTGACTTTTGCCGGCTTCCAAAATTTGTACAAGATCCGTGCAAGCCAGACGCAAGGTTTGTCCAGCACATCGAAAAGCACGTAAACCGTTGACGTTGTGGAGAAAAACGTCTTTATCCACAGTTCAGGGGACGTTTACTACTACTACCAACTTTATATCTATCTACTTATTAAGAAGATGAAGTGCGCAAACTGCCGGGGAAAACCAAAAAACCCGACCGCAGTGCTGCACACGCTGTCACGCACGCAGCTGTTGGAAGGTTTGGCATGACGTCACGAAGATGCGTTCGGTAACGACGATGGACACGGACGGGTAAGCAACTGCTTGCTGAAAAACTTTTCGGCGGCGATCACTCGGATGCAGGTTTGCCTGTCCTGGCAAAACTGGACCTGGCAGCAAGGATCCCGATCCCTGCAACGCTGAAGGCACATGACGTGCGATGCATGAGGCCGTGCCGGCATCACCACGGATGCGCGATGTCCGCGAAAGTGAACGCGGCCAGGTACGGCAACCCTGCCTGAAACCTGTTTTGCCAGCAAAAAGCGGTTTACAGGCAGCCCAGCTGTGGAAAAGCCGCTGGATATGCACAGGATCGGATGTGCAGAAACGACTTCTCTGCAGACAAGCCGTTTTTTCTCCAACATCCGTGCAAGCCAGATACAGGCTTTTTCCAGCCGGTTGGCGCTGGCGTAAACTGCTGATCTTGTGGAGAAAATTCTTCTTATCCACAACAACAGCATCGTTTACTATCACTACCAGATTTATATATACGTTTACTACTGTAAACAGTAAAAAACGCGAACAGCGGGTATAAGTGCCATTTCCAGCGCTTTCAGCTCGTCTGCCAGCTCTTTTTTGAACTCACAACAAGCAAAAATATGCGTCTAGGGATCATCAGCGCACTGTACGAAGAACAGCAGGGGCTCGTGGAAGCCATGCAGAGCCCCTACAAGCTCATCCATGGTCAACGCGAGTACTGGCTCGGACAACTCTGGGAAATCGACGCTGTGTGCGTTTTATCGCGTATAGGCAAGGTTGCAGCTGCCATGACAGCGACCACGCTTGTGGAGAAGTTCGGAGTTACGCACATCCTGTTTACCGGCGTTGCTGGTGCCGGCGACAAAACGGTGCAAGTTGGCGACATCGTGGTGGCCGAATCGCTGGTCCAGCACGACATGGATGCCAGCCCCCTGTTTCCACGCTTTGAAGTGCCGCTGACCGGCCTGACGCACTTCCCTGCCGACCACCGCCTCGGTACGCGCCTGGTGGATGCTGCCCACGTTTTCCTGGACAACGACTTCGACAGCGCCATCGATCCGCTCGAGAAAACGGTATTCGAGCTGAGCCGGCCACGGATACACCGCGGCCTGATCGCCAGCGGCGACCAGTTCGTCAACGATGCCGAGCACATCAATGGCTTGAATGCGGCCCTGCCCGGCCTGGTGGCGGTGGAAATGGAAGGTGCGGCGGTGGCCCAGGTCTGCTACGAACTGGGCCTGCCGTTTGGCGTGATCCGGACGATTTCCGACAATGCCAATGAAAACGCGGCCACCGATTTCATGCGTTTCGTGAAATCAGTGGCCGCGCGGTATGCGTTTCACATCGTCCGGCGCTTTTGCCTGGAGACGGAAAGCGTGTCGATTCAGTCGAGCAGGGCTTCTAACAGTAAGCAGGAACTTGTTTAAAAATATGCGCAGTCTTATGCATTATGAACAAGATTGTCCCCATCGGCACGGCCGCAAAGGCACTCGACGTCTCGACCAGCACCTTGCGGCGCTGGGAGGCCAGCGGTCGATTTGGTCCCGGTCCGCACCGAGGGTAATCAACGCCGATACGACCTGACAGCGCTGCGGCCCGAACTGCATCATGGTGCGCGGGCGCTTCACCGCACGATAGCTTATGCTCGGGTATCGAGTCACGACTAGAAAGCCGATCCGGAACGCCAGAAGCAGGTACTGGAATTGTACTGCGCCAGCCAGGGCTGGACGTTCGAGGTCATCGCCGATCTCGGCTCGGGTATGAACTATCGCAAAAAGGGCCTGAGCCATCTGCTCAATGGAATACTCGAAGGGGATGTAGGACGCCTTGTCCTCACCCACAAGGATCGCTTGCTGCGCTTCGGGGCTGAGCTCGTATTTGCCCTGTGCCAGGCCAGGCAGGTTGAAGTCATCATCATCAACCAGGGCGACGATGCCGGTTTCGAGGAGGAGCTGGCAAACGATGTACTGGAGATCATCACAGTGTTTTCGGCACGGCTCTACGGCAGCCGCAGCCACCGGAACCAGAAACTGATTGACGGTGTCAGACAGGCGGTAAAGGAAGCGCGATGATTCTCGCCCACCGTATCCGGCTCGACCCCAACAAGATTCAGGCAACGCATCTGGCGCGCGCAGCCGGAGCGGCGCGCTTCGCCTATAACTGGGCACTGGCCGAATGGCAGCGCCAGTTTGAAGCGTGCAAAGTCGACCCCACTCTGCCGAAGCCGAGCGAAGGAGCGCTGCGGTGCCAACTGAACGCCATCAAGCGCGTCCAGTTTCCGTGGATGCTGGAGGTAACAAAGAATGCTCCGCAGATGGCCATCATGCAGCTGGGCCGCGCCTTCCAGAATTTCTTCGAGAAACGGACACGCTACCCGAGGTTTCGGCGCAAAGGTATTGATGATCGGTTTACCTTGACCAACGACCAGTTCCGGATCGACGGCAAACGCATCCGTATTCCGAAACTCGGATGGCTCAGAATGCGTGAAGGCCTGCGTTTCACGGGGAGAATCGTCTCGGCATCCATATCCCGCAGTGCCGATCATTGGTATGCCAGTATCACCATTGATATGCATGACGCGCAGCTGCCGCCAGCCGAAAACAAAGGCGCGGTCGGCATCGATTTCGGTGTGACGCATCTCGCCACCTTGTCGACCGGAGAGAAAATCGCTGGACCGAAAGCACTGCGAGCATTGCTGGATCGGTTGCGGCGCCTGTCGCGCAGCCTGTCGCGCAAGGTCAAGGGTTCGTGCAATCGCAGGAAGGCTAAAGCCAAGCTGGCTCGATTGCATGCCAAGATCGCCAACGTGCGCGCGAACGACTTGCACCACCTTAGCGCCAGTATCACCAAACGCTTTCACACGATCGGTATCGAGGATCTGCACGTCAAAGGCATGCTCGCCAACGACTGCCTGTCGCGTGCGATTGCCGACATGGGTTTTGCCGAACTGCGGCGCCAGCTCGCGTACAAAGCGCAGCGGCGCGCTGGGCAAGTGGTCGTCATCGACCGCTGGTACCCCAGCAGCAAGACCTGTTCATGCTGTCATCACAAGCGCGAGGTACTCGACCTGGGTATACGCCAGTGGACGTGTCCTGGATGCGGAACGCTACATGACCGCGACATCAATGCTGCAATCAACTTGAAAAATATGGCGGTGAGTTCCACCGTGTCAGCCTGTGGAGGGGAAGGCGCTGGTCCTGTGCGTGAAGCACAGGACGAAACCGGCCCCGGCGAAGCAGGAATCCAGCGAAAAGTTAACTATGCTTAGCTTTGGGTAAGTCTGGGAGAACGGAATCGGCGGGCGTGTAGTCGTAGTTCAAGGCTTCGGCCACGGCCTGATAGGTGATCTTGCCCTGGCAGACGTTCAAGCCATTGCGCAGGTGAACGTCGTCCGCCAGCGCCTGGCGCCAGCCTTTGCCCGCCAGCGCCACGGCATGGCCGATGGTGGCGTTGTTCAGCGCAAAGGTCGAGGTACGGGCCACGGCGCCCGGCATGTTCGCCACGCAGTAATGCACTACGCCATCCACGACGAAGGTGGGATCGGCATGCGTGGTCGGGTGCGAGGTTTCGAAGCAGCCGCCCTGGTCGATGGCCACGTCGACCACCACCGAACCTTTTTTCATGCGAGAGATCATGTTGCGGGTGACCAGCTTTGGCGCGGCCGCACCGGGCACCAGCACGCCGCCCACGACCAGGTCCGCCGAGAGAACGGCTTCCTCGATCGCGTGGGCATTCGAATACAGGGTGGAAATGCGGTTGCCATAGACCAGGTCCAGCTGGCGCAGGCGGTCGATGTTCTTGTCGAGCACGGTCACGCGGGCGCCGGTGCCCACCGCCATCTGCAGCGCGTTGGTACCGACCACGCCGGCGCCGATGATCACCACGTGGCCCGGCGCCACGCCCGGCACGCCGCCCAGCAGCAAGCCCATGCCGCCTTTCGACTTTTCCAGGTGGGCTGCGCCGGCCTGGATCGCCATCCGCCCCGCCACCTCGCTCATCGGCGCGAGCAGCGGCAAGCCGCCGCCTTGGCCGGTGATGGTTTCGTAGGCAATGCAGACGGCGCCGGAATGGACCAGCGCCGCGGTCTGCTCGGGATCGGGCGCCAGGTGCAGGTAGGTGTAGAGGATCTGGCCGGCACGCAGCATCGCGCACTCCTGCGGCTGCGGCTCCTTGACCTTGACGATCATGTCGGCGCGCGCAAAGACCTCCTTCGCCGTCTCCACGATGCTGGCGCCGGCGGCCAGGTATTGATCGTCGGATAGACCGATCTCGCTGCCGGCGTTCGTTTGAACAATCACCTGATGCCCCCGTGCGACCAGCTCGTGCACGGAAGGCGGGGTCAAGCCGACCCGGTACTCATGGTTCTTTATTTCTTTTGGAACGCCGACCAGCATGTCTTCCTCCGTTTATAAGAATAAAAACTGCTACATGATTACAGTCCCAGCGTCATCAGGCTTGCGTTGCCGCCAGCCGCAGTCGTGTTGACGCACAGGGCGCGCTCGGCCACCAGGCGCCACAAGTCCACCGGCGCCTGGCCATCGGTATCGACGATGCCGACGATCGCCTCCGGACGCGCCGCCAGTTGCGAGCGCAGCGCACCCTTCAGTCCGGTTTCCACCAGTGCGATCTGGAAATCGCACTGCGCCACGTCGGCCGCACCGACAAAGCGGATGCGGTCTTTCACCTCGATCGGCAGATCGTCCGGCACGGCAATACCGGCGCCGGCCAGCACGTAGGCGCGGTTGCCGGTGGCCAGCGCCGCCGCTAGCTGGTTCAGCATCGCCGGCAAGGTATCGGCCGCGCACAGCACGGCGCCGCGCGGGCAGAAGGCCAGGGTGTTGCGCTCGCCGGTCGGGCCCGGCAAGACGAGTTCGCTGCCGTTCAGCTGGGTGCGGGTATACCCTTCGCCCAGCTGGACAATGTGCCCGTGGCCATGGGTGCGCGCCCAGACCAGCAGCGACACCAGCGCCGGACAAGCCTTGCGGTTGTGCTCCAGCAGGGGCGCGGCGCCGCGCTGCAGGCGCTTCAGGTAGAGCGGGCCGCCGGCTTTCGGGCCGGTGCCGGATTTGCCTTCGCCGCCGAACGGCTGCACGCCCACCACGGCGCCGACGATGTTCCGGTTCACGTAGATATTGCCCACATGCGCGCGGGTGGTGATGAAGTCGATGGTTTCATCGATGCGCGAATGCACGCCCAGGGTCAGGCCATAGCCGGTGGCGTTGATCGAATCGACCACCTTGCCCAGGTCGGCGCGGCGGTAGCGCACGATGTGCAGCACCGGGCCGAAGACTTCGTGTTTCAGCTCGTTCAGCGAGCCGATTTCCAGCACGGTCGGCGGCACGAAAGTACCTTGCGACGTCACGCTGGCCGGGAGTTCCAGCGCAAAATGGTTTTTCGCGGTCGCTTTCATGCGCTCGATGTGGGCCAGCAAATTGCGCTGGGCTTCCGCATCGATGACCGGGCCGATATCGGTCGCCAGGCGGTCCGGGCTGCCGACGCGCAGTTCGCCCAGCGCGCCCTTGAGCATGCGAATGGTCTTGTCGGCAATGTCGTCTTGCAGGAACAGCACGCGCAGCGCCGAGCAGCGCTGGCCGGCGCTGTCGAATGCCGAGCTCAGTACGTCTTGCACCACCTGCTCCGGCAGCGCCGAGGAATCGACGATCAGCGCATTCTGGCCGCCGGTTTCCGCCACCAGCGGAATGTCGATGCCCTCGATTTCGCCGCGCTTGGCCAGCGTGCGGTTGATGAGCTGCGCCACTTCGGTCGAGCCGGTGAAGATCACGCCTTTCACACGCGCGTCGCCAGTAAGTGCTGCGCCGACCACTTCACCGCGGCCCGGCAGCAGTTGCAGCGCGGCGGCCGGGATGCCGGCTTCGTGGAACAGTTGCACTGCGCGGTAGGCGATCAGCGGCGTCTGCTCGGCCGGTTTGGCCAGCACGACGTTGCCGGCGGCCAGGGCTGCGGCCACTTGACCAGTGAAAATCGCCAGCGGGAAGTTCCACGGACTGATGCACGTGACCGGTCCGAGCGCCTGGGCGCTTGGCGCGTCTTTTGCCTGGGCAGCATAGTAGCGCAGGAAGTCGACCGCTTCGCGGATCTCGGCAATCGCGTTCGGCAGCGATTTGCCGGCTTCGCGCACGGCCAGGGCCATCAGTTCGGCGATGTTCTCCTCGAACAAATCGGCCACGCGCACCAGGGTGGCGGCGCGTTCGCCGTTGGCGCTGGCCTGCCATTCGCCGGCAAAGGCCGTTGCCGCTGCCAGCGCGGATTCGACGTCGTTCTTCGATGCTTCCAGCACGGTGCCGACGACATCGGCCGATTGCGCCGGGTTCACCACCTTCAGCGCATCCGCGCCCTGCACCGGGCCGGCGACCAGCGGCGCCGCCGCGTAGTCGCGCTGGCGCGACAACTCCGTACCGAGCACACGCAGCGCGTCTTCGTTCGTCAAATCGATACCGGCCGAATTCTTGCGCTCGGCGCCGAACATGGCGCGCGGCAGGGCGATACCGGTATGCGGCAAGCCGCCCGATGCACGCGCCACCTCGAATGGATCGTTCAGCAGCGACTCGACCGGGATCTTTTCGTCGACGATCTGGTTCACGAACGAGGAATTCGCGCCGTTTTCCAGCAGGCGGCGCACCAGGTAGGCCAGCAGGGTTTCGTGCGAACCGACCGGGGCGTAGATGCGGCAGGCCTTGTTCAGGTTATCCTTGCCGACCACTTGGTCGTATAGGGTTTCGCCCATGCCGTGCAGGCACTGGAATTCATAGTTATCCACACCGCGTTCCTTGGCCCAGGTGTAGATCACCGACAGGGTGTGCGCATTGTGGGTGGCGAACTGGGCGTAGATGACGTCGGTGGCCGCCAGCAGTTTTTCCGCGCAAGTCAGGTAAGAAACGTCCGTATAAACCTTGCGCGTGTACACCGGATAGCCCGGCATGCCGTCCACCTGAGCACGCTTGATCTCGGCATCCCAGTAGGCGCCTTTCACCAGGCGCACCATGAACTTCTGGCCGCTGCGCTTGGCCAGGTCGACCACGTAGTCGATCACGAAGGGGCAACGCTTCTGGTAACCCTGCACCACCAGGCCGATGCCCTCGAAGCCGGCCAGTTCCGCATCGAATGCCAGGGCTTCCAGCATGTCGAGGGAAATTTCCAGGCGGTCTGCTTCTTCCGCATCGATGTTGATGCCGATGTTGTAGCTTTTTGCCAGCAGCACCAGGTTGCGCACGCGCGGCAGCAGTTCGCCCATCACGCGGGCATACTGGGCGCGGCTGTAGCGCGGATGCAGGGCCGACAGTTTGATCGAGATGCCGGGGCCGATCTTGATGCCGCGGCCGTTCGAGGCCTTGCCGATGGCGTGGATCGCCGCCACGTAGGAGGCATAATAGTTTTGCGCATCGCTTTCGGTCAGCGCCGCTTCGCCCAGCATGTCGTAGGAATACTGGTAGCCACGCGACTCGTTGGCTTGGCTATTCTTCAGCGCTTCCTCGATGGTCTGGCCGGTGACGAACTGGTTGCCCAGCATGCGCATCGCCATGTCGACGCCCTTGCGGATCAGCGGTTCGCCGCCCTTGGCGATCAGGCGCGTCAGGGCCGAGCCCAGGCCGCGTTCGCTGTTGGTCGAGACCAGTTTGCCGGTGACCAGCAGGCCCCAGGTGGCGGCGTTCACGAACAGCGACGGCGATTCGCCCAGGTGGCTGCGCCAGTCGCCCTTGCTGATCTTGTCGGCGATCAGGCGGTCGGCGGTGGCGCTGTCGGGAATGCGCAGTAGCGCTTCGGCCAGGCACATCAGGGCCACACCCTCTTCCGACGACAGCGAGAACTCATGCATCAGCGCATCGACGCCGGAAGCGCGCGTGCGTTTCGTGCGCACGTTCGAGACCAGGCGGTGCGCCAGCGGTTTTGCGTCCGCGCTCGGCTTCGCGCCCTGGGCCAGCAGCCACTGGACGGCTTCGGTCTCGTCGCGGCGGTAGGCGGCGGTAATGGCGGCGCGCAGCGGCGCTTGCTCCTGCTTGATTTCAGCCTGGAAGGTATCGAATGGGACAAAGGTGGTGGCCGGGGTGGCGGCGATCTGCATGGCGGGTCTTTTAGGTTCAGGGAAAGGGAGCGCACAGAAAAAAGCGCCGCTTGCAAGAGCTAGCGACGCGCGATTTGTACCGTGCTTCAATCGT
>Ga0265780_10010283_pt1 | contig 11164 bp, 2 predicted proteins | sample P1T30metagenome_FD_192432 | JGI IMG/M metagenome (GOLD analysis project Ga0265780, IMG submission 192432) | Plant litter microbial communities from East Loma Ridge, Irvine, California - P1 T30 | ecosystem: Environmental > Terrestrial > Plant litter > Unclassified | place: USA: California... | reverse complement strand
CAGAACAAACTATTAAATATTCCACCAGGGCCATAAATGAAGGAATACTTTCTCCTGATGACTTTTTTATGGTTATTTGGAGGGGTGCCAGATGGTCAGAGATTGTAATATTAAGTTGGTAAAAATTGATTAAGTTCAAGTTGCATGTTCGATTCATGCCTTTCTCCTATGCTTAATTTTATTAAAGCTTTACATATAGGTTGATTTAGTGATGCGTTTAATTCTACAGCTAAAGATAATCCCGCTGTACAATCCAATACATCCAAATCAAACACCGCCGTTAGACAGTCGAATACATCTATATGACCCGTACAAATGCCGGTTTTAAACACTGTTAGACCTTTCTCTACAACAAGTTGCGGGAGGGATGAGGAAAGAGCATTAAAAGATATGGATTACCAAGAAAAAGTTGATGCCATGAACACAGGACCCAAATGAGGATCTAGTGGTGACACTGAAAAAGCACCCGTGGCTTTCAACAAAATATTCGTTAACAAAGAAGCATTAGATCCCGAATACGATCAATTAAATAGTAGCAGGATGCGTCTATTGTTAGATACAGCATTTCCTAGTATTCTTGCAAAACCTATTCAAATGGATGAATGAAATGATTTAACAAAAGTAGATATTAATTTAAGAGTTATGAGTGCCATACAAGGAATTATTAGTGACAAAAACATATCTAACTTTGATAAACAAGTTAAAATTGAGCGTTTAGTATACGATACAACAGAAGACTTCCTTAAATACACAGAACAGTTTAACAACGCAGGTCCTGAAGCTAGAGAATACTTAATGAATGTTCTCAATAGTTTAACAGAGAGAGTTAAATCTGTTCATTATAACATTTTATCAGATCCTGTAAACGTTAGCGAGAAAGATATATGTTTTGCGTTTATCTGTATGAGTTTAGAAGAAGACAAAGTTGCAACACTTTTAATAGGTGTTCTATTGGACTTAAACGCTTATAGTAAGGGTCAAGACAGAGACAGTATGTATATGACAACATTTCAACATCAAGTGGGAAGAACTATCTTGAAAAGAGGCGTTTCACAATCTATAGCTAAATTAGGCAAAGCATCAGACAACCCTGAAGAATCATTCCTAAAAAACATGGATAAATTGCCTGTTTCAGTTAAAAATGTTTACTTTAAAGATGAAAGTAATCCAAACTTTGATGCTGGATCAATTGCGATAGAAATAGGTTGAGAATTTATGGAAATTTTATCAAATGAAGGTCTTGTTAGTAGAAAATTAGACAATAGCAACCCCAAAAGACAAGAATATTACTACGAAATATCAAATACATTTTGTACTAGAGCTAACCTTAAAAACACGTTATCAGCTAGAACGCCGTCATCTTTACCCATGGTTCACCTACCTAAAAGATGAAAACTAGATTCTGATGGTAAAATTAAAAACCACGGAGGATATCTTTGAAATAATGTTAGAGGTGTTCAATCATTATTTTACCGTAAAAGCGCTCAAGCTGAAGCTCCCCGTTTACTTGCAGATTATGCGGGTAATAATCCGCTTATAGATATGATAAATCTAATGCAAAACGTACCTTACAAAGTTAACAGATTTGTGCTTGACTTCATTTTACAGCACAACGATAAATTGAATATATTTAAACCGTATAGCGAAGATATGACAGGTACAAAATTCTCTAGATCAAAACAATACCTAAAAAATAAATCAGAATTTGACAGAACTAGAGATGATTTTATATGTTTAACAACAGCCATAACATACTCTCAATCGGACGGTTTCTACTTTCCCATGAGATCAGATTTCAGAACACGTGTTTACAATGAATGTCACGCTTTCACATATCAAGGTACGGAGCTAGCTAAAGCTTTAATAGAATTTGCTGTTCCAGGTAAAATTTACAAAGATAATGAAAATGCTATAGATACATTTAACTACTTTGGAGCCGGATTGTTTAGTTCTAATTTGGATAAAGCATCACATGATAAAAGAGTTCAATGAGTTCACGAAAATCATGAAAACATAATGAGTTTCAATACTAATTTTGATTTCTTAAATAAAGCTGATAATAAACCAATGTTCTTGGCTTGATGTCACGAATACGTTCAAATGTGTGAATGACTTAATACGGATCAATTTACACCCTTCCACACACGTCTACCTATACAACTAGATGGTACCTGTAATGGACTACAACATTTAAATATGTTTATACGTAATCTAAGCAATTTAAAAAGATTAAACTTAAGAAAAGCTTTAAAAAGTGACACACCTCAAGATTACTACAGTTATGCTTTAAGAGAAATTCTTGGTTACATAGATGATGAATTAAGTAAAAACGAAGCCATAGGTTTAGAGAAAGATAATGATATGCTAATGTATAAAAGAATTAAAGAATTTAATCTTGGTAGAGGTAACGTGAAAAAAGCTCTTATGACAGTGTCCTACAACGCCTCTAATTTTAATATGACCGAATATGTTGTTGAAAGTATTTTAAAAGATGGTGCGGTTGAAGGGCTCTTTGGTTTTGTTAACGGTCAATATCACCGGGTTACTAAACTTAGAAATAAAAAATCAGATACAGAACCAACTATAACAACTTATAGAGCTGTTGTTGAGGGGAAAAAATACCATTTCTTTGATCATATAAAAGGTTCTGACAGTGCTTACACAGTTAATGTAGGTTACGAAAACAATGGTAAAGTTATATTACAATCTGATTTATACCAATTTGTGGTTAAATTTACGACCTTCTTCACAAAAACAACACCCGGTCTTATGGCCCTTAAAAACTATTTAAACCAGCTTGGTAAAATATGTGGAGAATTAAATATAAGTCCTGTTTGAGTACTTCCATCTCAAGTTATGGTTAAAGCAGGATATAAAAAATTAGAAACAGTTAAATTACCCAGAGCAATTGGGAGAACAGGAACAATAAATGTTCAAAGAGTAAGTAAACTATTTGATCCTGTAAAAACAAAAGTTGCTACTATGCCTAACCTAGTACATTCTTTAGATGGATGTACTGTAGCTTTATTGTGTAAAAACCTAATTAAAAGAATTGTTACGAGAGATCAAGAAAAAGTAAGTCCCGTGAAAGCTGTGTTATTAGGTTTGAATAATCCTAACAAAATTTACTCTGACAACAAAGAAAGAATGCCGAGTGATTTATATCCTTGTGACATAAATCTATATACTATACATGATTGTTTCGCTACAACTGCTGATAACGTTGATGTTCTGTTAGACGGAATAAGGAAAGCTTATACTGAAATATACTTGGATCAAGATTATCTAAGCGAATACCATAAAATAAACATGGATAATCTTAGAAAAGTTTTAGGTAGTGAAGCTATAGACAGTGATTCCAAATTCATTACAATGGCAGACCAGCAAGGAAAACCAGTTAAACGTACAAAACCAAATATTAAAGAAGTTTTAAGACACAGCAACGTATTTAAACCAGACTTACTAGAAGGATCACAATATATCCTAAAATAAATTATAGATTAAGAGGAAGGGAAGATAAGAAACAAGAAATGATGAATATTAAAAACTTTGTTACAAAATTATGATTACTCGTTAAAGAATCGTTTATAAGACTTCTATGAACACTGGGTGTTTTAATTTTCTTGTTTATACCTACAGTGATAATGCTTTGCGTAGTTGTAATGCTTGATGAAGAAGTAGGACAAGAATTTGTGGAGATCCTAACCTATTTATTTAAATACACCTTTTCTAACACCGAATCTAAAGCAGGAGAAGGTGCTAAAAGGGAAACCTCTGATAGTGACAGTTCTTCAGCGGGCTATAAAGTTTCTGAAGTTAAACAATTCAAAACAATATGAGAAACATTGTTTGGTCCTGGTATAAAACATAAAAGTATTTCTGAATGTAGATCAGAATTTTCTTCGGATAGTAAAGTCCTTATAGAAACAACGAAACCTTCCACAACGGAAACTAGTATTAAAGATATGTGACCCAAATCTTGTGACAACTCATCGAGAACGCCGTCTTTAGCTAGTCTAACCTCACTGTTTAGTTCAAATTCTAAAGAAGTTGACCAAATAGAAAGTATAGAACTCAACTCTGAAGTTATAAATAAAAAATCTCAAGCAATTTATGATGAATTACTGTCTAACATTTCACACTTAGATACCATATCTAAAGAGTATAACAAAGTGAAATTATTCAAAGACCTGGAAGATAGAAATGAATATATAAACACTTTCTTAGCCAAAAAATTGTCTTCGCAACCTGTAGAAATTCAAGACAAAGTCATATCTCATATAGCTGAGTGAGACTATGATGAAGCTTTTAACTCAATGTTTGTTGAAAATAACACTAGAGATAATCTGGAACGTAGAGATTCAGCAATTTCTGAGTGAATAAATAACTCTGTTAAAGGTAATAGACCATTTACATCTTATAGTCAAAAAAGAGGTTTCACTTCTTCCTCAAGATCACAATTACCTAAAAAACCTTGAAGTAACAGTTATACTCTTACAGGCATATCAAACGATCCATCCTTTGTTTGCGGTGAAAATTTCTCTTTTAATGAATCAACTCCTAATAAAGGTGCCGTATTAGAAGAAACCTGAGAAGGAAAAATACTTCAAGATGCCGACTTTTGAAACAAAAGATTTATGCCTTGTGAAGCAGGTGTATCATATTTAATTTACGTTAAGTGTTCAAATAAAAAAAATATCTTGTTAATGAGAAAAGTTAAGTTTATGTTCATTAGTTTAGAGAAAAAATCCTTCATAACACAGCAAATATTAGACATAGTGAAAAAAGAATTGTTTTGCGTGGTAAAAAGAGTTGAGATTTCTGTATACAAAGAAGAAGATGTCATACTTAATGATCATCTCTACCCTCTTAATAATAAAATACCTAAACTTTCAAGTATGACTAAAATATGCAGCCTAGAAGGATTAAATATAAGTGAGATAGAAAAATCTACACCCAAAGTATTTAAACATGCAAAACCTTTTTTAATGGGCGAGCTATGATTAATCTTGTATAGTAATGAAATCAAAATTTTATATAGGAGGGTATTTCTTCTAAGTAAAAAAAGAGAACATAATTTAGCTGTAATAAAAAACCTTAACAGTACAATGGTGAGCATAGTTACAAAAAATATAGAAACAAAATCTCTAGACTTGGTAACATGACAGTAATTATTCTTCATCTTTTTCATCTTTTTCCAAGAATAATGAATCCAAGTTGTAACTGTCTTCTTTATCCATAGTGTTTGTATCTTTTTTTTTTTTAGGTGTTGCAAACATTCTTTTAATACCAAGGTATTTGTCATCTTCGGAATCTTTAGGATCTGAAAACAATTTTTTAAGACCCAAATCTTTTTCTTTATCCATTCAGTCTTGTCCTCCGTCTGAAGGTTTCACTTCACTCCCATGCGAGTTTGTGTAATCATTATGGATCATTCTTTCTAACCTTTTTCTTTTTATAAAGTAGTCATTATGTTCATGAGTTAGGTTAATTCAGTTAGGTATTGCAGGTATGTTTTCTCCTTCCTCCACTCTTTTCGTTATAATAACTATGTTAGGTTTTGTATCGAGTTTAGAAGTCTCTACCGCATCAGAACTGTCTTTTCCACTTAGATCTGTTTCAGCTAAGGATTCTTTTGTTGGCGAAGGTGAAAGTATGCTAACTACGCTACCACTTCTTATTTCTTTAACTAAATCTGAAAACTCGCTATCAGTCGGTGAATTTGGGAGTTCCGGCAGCTGGTTTTCTCAGTCAGGAGAAGAGAAATCAATTTTACTTAACAATCTCTCGGCATACTCTGACAACTCTGGGGAAATTACTTTGGCTGTTGAATCGATGTTTGTTGTTAGAATAGAATTAATATAGTGACTTTCAAGATTCGATTGTATAGTATGAAACACCTCTACTTCTTGAGGAGACTCCGGTTTATAACCTCCATAGTCATGATCTAACCTCTCTTCGGAACTTTCTTCATAATTTTCCCTATTGTTTTTATCTGATTGCACTTCAGGTTGCACCGCTTCTTTAGTATGTGAGGTTTTAACTTTAATTTCATTATCAATATCCGATTTGTTAACTAATTCGCTTTCTACAATCTGATCTTCTTCTCCAAAGAGAAAAGATAATAGTCAAAGTAAACCTGCAAGCACGATCATAGCAAATAATAATGATTCACTGGAGCTTTGAAGTTGATTAGATTTTTCTTTTTTAGCAAACAGAGTTAAATATCTATTAGGCTCTAGCCTGTTATTGCTCTGTAAATTAATCATGAAGTTTAACATATCACCATACATTTCTTTGTTACCTTGTTCAGATAAATGATCAGGCATAACATATCTTTTATATCCAACCTCTAGGTTAGGATTATCTTGTGATAGCATAGCCACTATATATTCTTTATTAGGTGTCATAATAGCACAAATGTCATCCAAACCTTTTATAAAGTTGTATTCTTTATTTAAGTAAACCATTTTTTTAAGCTCAAACATTGGGTTAACATCTAAATAAGAAGAGGCATTAAAATCAGACATTTCACTTATACATTTACCAGGTCTAGAAGAAGATTTATAAGTAATACCTGGGGCAACACGAGCAACATAGATAAATTCTTCTTCATCGAGATAATCATAGTCTTCTCTGTCAAAGAGACGGGTGTGTAGATCTTCAGATAAAACGTCAACCATTTCTGTTATTTTGTCACTATACCCTTTATCAAGTGTTATGCAGTATTTAAACAACCCAAATGTAGCATCTAGTTCTCCGGTTGCCATGTTTCCTTCACCTACTCTTAAATACATAACATATCTGATATCAGGAAGCATTTTAGGTATTTCAATTTCTAATATCGTTTTAATTTTTTTCGCTATAGATGTATAAGAGTCCCCGAATTCTTCATTCACTTCAATAATACCGGGTGTTATCTCAAAGCATTCTTTGTCCGATTTACTATTTAACTCTGAGAGTCCAGAACTGTCTTCTATCTCAGATTCCTCAACCTCTCATGCTTTTCTTTCTTCTTCTTCTAATTTTTCTAATTCTTCTAATTCTTCATCGATAGGAAAGTTTTCTTCATCAGTAAAATTACCCGGATGTTCTGTTCTATCTCTAAGTAGAACTACAAGTCTAGTATTATTATTGTTGTTTAAACTGTGACCTATTTCTCACATGTCTTTGTTCAGATCTAAGTTTTTATTGTCTTTACATAAAACATATTGTTTAAAATATCTAAATAAACCTTCGTTTGTTTGTACAAACACAACAACAATATATTCAAAGGTATATTGCATATTTTCTTTGACAGATTTTATAGACATTTCAGCTGTAAAGTTTTCAGTTAGTTTACTCATTGAAACAACAGATCAATTATGTTTGGTTTCTAAGAATGAAGTTACATTTGTTTCATCTACAGCATCGATAGTATTGTGTGGTATTAAAGGTTGCATTACTTTAACGTCAAGGAGATGTTTAACACCTATGAAGTAAAAGGGTTTTGGTGGTTGATATAGTTCGTATTCATCAAAGTTATCTTCTTTTTTGGGTTCCGTATATATTTCACTTTTTATTTGTTTAACAAGGGCTTCGGCTAATTCTCTTCTAACTTCATTAAAATCACCTGTAATTGTAACATTATATTTACGTATAGCATCTATATTATTAAAGATTGGGTCCATCGTAGGGTTAATATCACCCACTCTCACGTATAGAATGTACGGTGTGTGAGGATGCAATATGAAACGTTTATCTAGCATGATATGTTGCATATTATCATCACTAAACTCAAACAGGTCTATGAAATCCGGAAAGACTTCATTAATAGATAGAGGTATATTTTCAGATAAGAAGAATTTTGATGGAGGGTTTGACTCGATTACTTTATTTGGAGAGCCAAATAAGTAAGAGAAATTTCTTCTACCTGAAGGTAATTTTGCTGGTTGTGCAGGTTGTAGTGCAGGTGTAGCTGTACTCATTATAGTTAGGGGTTTAGTTTCAACTCATTCACCGTTTTCATAAACTTTTTCTCTTTTTATATACATACTGGGTGATATATTAAGCTCTCTTTTTAGTTTTATATTTGTGTAACCTACTTCAAAGTTTAATTGAGAGTATTCTTGAATAGCTTTCACATCATTACCTTTAAGCAATTCTTCAAACTGATTTTTAGACATAGGTGTTGTTACACCTTTACATCTACTAATAATTTTACCTTCTTCAGTTTCTATATAATAAGTTTTATTAGATAAGAAAAGACCTTCTTTAATTATGTGTTCTAGTTTGAATAACCCGATTTCTGGACCGCACAGGTGATCTAAAGGTACATTAGTTATTATACTGTCCGTGTCAGTATAGAAACATTTACCTCCGGATGCTAGCACATCTAATTTAATTTTATTCATATGGATTCTCGCATAAGCTGTTATGGCTGCTGTTACACCTATAGACAGAGATGTTATTCTACTTTTACTTACGTCATTAACTATTTTATCTCCAAGAGCACTACCAAACTCGTATCCTGCACTTCTTGTTATTTCACTGTCGATGATATTTTTATATGTAATTAAAGTTTTATCTCCTAGATCTTTTTGGAAAGTAACAGGTCTGGTTTGAATAATTTTCATATATTCTTCTGAGTCCACTATTTTAGTTACATCATTTTCAATATTTAAAGCAAATCTACCCAGTAAATTGTTAAGTAAACTTTTGGTTGTAGCTCTTATACCTGGGTCTTCTGTATTCATTTTAACATCATACAATTTATTAACGTATGTGTCAAAGACATTTGATACTCTGTTGAAATGGTATCCTCTGTGAACAGTTATATTGTAACCATGTTTAGCTGCAAATTTTAATTCTTCACTGAAATATCAACCTTCTCAACTACCCATAGGTTGACATATACCATTTTCGTTTCTGGTTGTTAATAAACCGATATATAAGTCCGAACATTCAATAGAACAATGGAAGAAACCAAATATATCACCTAAGTTGTTAATGTTTTCCTCTATAGTAGAACTATAACATAATTCTCTACCAGGCATATCATTTAATGCACAAAACGGATATAATGAATTAACATCGTAATAGTAAAGATTTGACCCTTTAGGTATGTAGACTTCCGTTATACCACCAAAATAAGATTCTTTAATAGCCCCATAAATGTTTCTGTCATTAATTAACCCTAATTGACCTTTGTGGTGTTTCCTAAGGAATATTTCCATTGCTAACCCAGAATTTGTTTTACTTGTAACCCCTTGAAAATTGTGGTCCCTAAATACTCTGTCCAAGTATTTACGCATTACTTTGTGTAAAGAAATAAGATCAGCTCCTAAGTATTTTATTGTTTCTGCTTTTAAATCGTAACCTTCTTCAGGTATGTTGTTATACAATTCTAGATTATCATCATTAAGTTCTCAAAACTCTCTTGAAGGTTTAGGACCTACGTAGTCTAAGGTATTGTTTTTAACAAAATTATATGGAAATACACCTTTAGTAACATCAGTATCATATGTTTTACATAGTTTAGCTAAAGATTGACTTAGTAAATTATAACTATCATTTAAAGTAATCACAGCATCTTTTTTATATTTATGAGCAATTCTCACAGATATTATATGGGAATCTCTTACAACAGTTTCTAAATTAAACAGATCAGATTCTACTAGGGGTTTTAAAATAAAGGGTATGTCAAATTTGGAAAGATTGTGAACATATACTGTGAAGAACGCGTATTTAGAAACAGTTAATTTTTCAAAACAGAGCAGTACTAATTTTTCACTTCTGGTCATATTAGGATATGCTTTATCATAAGAAATGCCATGGTAATTAACAGCACCCACTTCATCCCCAAGATAAAAGGTTTCAAGCCTTTGAACATCAGGTTCACCATAGAATCCTAGGGCGTAAACTCTGCTAATGTTAGCGTCATCCCTGTAAGTTTCTAAATCCAAAGTAGCGAATCTTGTATCTACTTGACGCATTTGTTGTTGACTTTTTTTAACGTATTTAGGTTTAAGTGATACAAGGTCTTTTCTTACAAGATAACTTTTCATTGTATTTTCTTTAATATCGTATGTAATTATGAAGTTTTTGTGGTGACGGATTAACACTTTATCATCATTTACTATTTCATCTTTTCATGTATTGTTAATAAGACCTGACATATTGTAACGGACAATTCTATATACACTATTGTCAACAGCTGTTTCGTCTTCTTGAACAGAAATAATAAATTTGTTACATTTAGTTAAATGAAAAGCAATATGTTTTAAAGAGTCTGAGCTTGACGGGGTAAGATCCACGTGATTAGTTCTTTCTTCATTAAGGTATACATATAGATTACCGTTAACAATTTGATGTTCTAATTTTTTACCATAACCAGATGGTATTCATGGGAAATCTAATGAGTATGTATCTCTTGCAGGTTTAGGTTCAAAATTTAATTTTCTAGCTAATAGAAGATCAGGTTGCATAATTCCTCTTACTTTACTTATACCATCTATACTTCTTAGTTTTATTAATTTGAAAGACATCATAACAATGTTTTGCATAGTATAGTTGTAATATTCGGATTGAGCATTAATGTTTTCAAGTATTCTCGCGTGGTATGCTTTTAAAGCATTTGTTCTGGCATCAAGACCTTCACCAGTTTTAATTGCTTCAGGTAGTATATATTGACATGAAACCATTTTAGTTGTTGTTGAATTTATATCCGATTCGTCGTTACTGTATATAACACTTCCTATTATAGCATATTTGTAATCACCCTCTAAAGTTTTTAGAATTTTATCGGAAAATGTTTGGAAATTTTCGAAAGATTCTTCATGGTTTCCTAAATAGAAAGTTACAGGATGAAATTTACCTTTTTTAAATAAATCCTGATTTTCTTTACTGTTTAACATTTCTAAGTAAACTGAAGGTACTGTATGAAATCATAATGTGTACGGACTTCTGAGGTAACATGTACCGTAAGTGTATAAACAATAGTCGTCTACAACGGGTCTAGGTCAGAATCCTTTTTTAGTAAACTTACTTTGATATTTAAGTTCATTTTTCGTTGTTGTAGAGAAAGGTCTAACAGTGTTTAAAACCGGCATTTGTACGGGTCATATAGATGTATTCGACTGTCTAACGGCGGTGTTTGATTTGGATGTATTGGATTGTACAGCGG
>Ga0265780_10010282_pt1 | contig 11164 bp, 5 predicted proteins | sample P1T30metagenome_FD_192432 | JGI IMG/M metagenome (GOLD analysis project Ga0265780, IMG submission 192432) | Plant litter microbial communities from East Loma Ridge, Irvine, California - P1 T30 | ecosystem: Environmental > Terrestrial > Plant litter > Unclassified | place: USA: California... | reverse complement strand
GAAGCCGGCTGGCATGTGATAATGCTCTAAGGATGCATTGGCGATGCAAGGAGAATGTCACGATGCCGCGATACGGAATGCGATGCATTTAGAGCGGTCGGGAATTTGACTGAAGGCCGCTCGGCCAGAGCCGTGGCAAAACTCCAACCAGACATCTCAAGTAGGCGCTTAGATTGGTATCCGCCAACGAGGAAAGGCCCTCAGACAGGCCAGGGAACAGCTTTGAGAACCTCAGGAATAGATCTCAACTTCACGGAAGGATCATTTTGATGTAGGAAGACGTTGGGAGATCTCCTACATAATCATGAAGGCTGCTGAGGCTATTGCCATTGGTACTTCTTGATCGCAGCTTGGGATCTGGTATCGTCGCGATAGCCACTGGGAACCTAAGGATGTTGTGATGGGAAGATCATGTCTGAACGACATTCGGGACCCGAGGCTGAAGAAGAAGGGACCTTCTTCCTTTTGAGTGTGGGAGGGAAGTGATGCAGGTTCAGCCATCACGATATCACAGGCGTGAGAATGTGAGGTGACAAGAGAAGACTTGGAAGCACATCATGATTTCATTTGCTACAACTACAGAGTGGAACGGATGGACCTGAGGGTCGATCAGAGAGAAAAGAGACCGGAGAACCACCTGCGCACAGAAGAGCCAGCAGAGCCAGGAGTCGCAGGATTAGCAGGAGTCGAAGGAGAAACAGGCTCAGCAGTCCCAGTGGAAGTAGCAACGGGAGCGGCAACAGCAGAAGCCTCAGACTCAACGACATCGTTACCAACAGCATCAGCCTCATCAGCGACAGCCTCCTCAGGCTCAGGCTGCTTGCGAGGTCGACCACGACCCCTACCTGGAACCTGGACAGAAGGAGGAGCAGCACGGGGAGCGCGACGACGAGGTTTCCTGGTTGGCGTGACGGGCTCAAGAACACCAGCAGCCGAACTGCCATCAGGCCCAACAGAAAGCGCAGCGTCCAGAGCAGACTGGCCAGTAGACGGATTGGACTTCTTAGGTCGGCCCCGACTCTTGGGGACAGTCAACCCAGACTCGTCGTTACCCTCACCAAGAATCTTTGAGCGCAGCGACGATGACCGAACATAAGGCGCGCCAGCAGAAGCAGGAGCAGCCTCAGCATCGGAAGCCTCCTCAGGCGAATCGCGGCCAAGATCCCTCAGGCTCGGTTGGAAAGCTGAGTCGCGACCGGCGTTGACATTACTCAAATGGTATCCGTACTGAGTAGCCAGACTGTCGCTAGCCCAGGCAAATGAGGCCTTGTCGCCCTCTTCAGATGCAGCAGTCAGCTCCTTACCGGCCTTGAGACGAGTAAGGACGCCCTCGGAGGGACCGGCGATTATATTGGAGGCAACCACAGACTCAGCGGCTGCAGTGGACTTGAGGCCGCGCCTTACCACTTGAGTCCCTAGAAGAACATGTTAGCAAAGATACTGGGAACAAGGAAGTGAGTGTCTGAAGGACAGTCGGCGACTTACTGCGAAAAGAGCAGACCTGATGATCACCATGCTTCAAACAATTAGTGCAAACCCCACCCTTCATCAGCTGGCCGTCAATGTAGACCTGGATACACCAGCCGAACATCTTTCCATAATTCGACGACGCACACCGACCACAGACGATAATCTCGACGGAAGGATCCTCAACCGAAGGGTTAATCGCACCAACCAACTTGGCGCCGAAACAATGAGACAGTATAAGCGCCTCCATGTCGGAGTCAAATAGCTGGCGCGCGGACTTGTTGTCCAACCGAAAGAATTCGCCAACAGTCATCTCCGGATCAGCCAAGTGGAAGTCGCCATAAGCGTTGACCTGCACATCAGACTGATGGCTTTTCTGATCGGCAGCCAGGATGGACAGAGAAGGCCCGAGCATGCGTCCTACGCTTTGCAAGGCATGCAAGTAATCCTGCATGTCCACGGTGAAGCCAAGGGTGACGACATGGGCTCTCTGGTTGGTTACTAATAAGGCGGAAGATGTTAGAATGATGTTCAGTCAAAAGGCTCTGGGGAAGAGGAAAGACTTACGCCAGGTGATGTACTGGTCGCGACCAGAGTTGGAAGTTTCGTACTCGTACAACTTCGCCATACGCATGCCACGCCCACCCTCTTTGACGGCCTTGGTTGGGGTGAAGATGGGAAGGCGCAGAGACTTGCTCTGGTTCTTCTGCTTCTTGGGAAGGCGAGATGCGGGCGTCTGAGGGGCTTTCATCGGGGACTCAAGGGCCAACTCAGGCTGAGGATGGCCGGCGGGGTCGACGTTGCGGACAGGGGAAAGCGGTGGAGCGGCATCAGGCACGTCGGTCATGACAGTATCAGTTTGGCCAACACCAGCGCCAGTCTCAGCTTCGATCAAGGGCGCAGTCTCAGGCAGAGCGGGTAGGGCAGGTTCGGCCGACAGCTGTTCAGGCGCACGCGAAGGTCGGAACGACAGCGCAGTATCGTTACCGGCACCCTCGGTCATGGGCTGAGCGGCGATAGCAGTGGAATTGTCCGTAGCCTCAGGCTCAACAGTCATCTCGTCGGCAGGAGTTGGCTCAGGAAGCGCAAGCGCGTGCGCAGCAATGGCGGCAGCTTGCTCAGCCGTAGCGGGCTCAAGGGCGGGTGTAGCGGTAGAGGCGGCGGAGCCGTCATCAGCCTTGGATATGACAGCCGGCTCAGCGGCGAGCTCTTGAGTGTGGGAGGCAGATGTGGTGACCGGTATGGTGTCCGCAGCGGCCGACTCGCCTTCAGAGCGCTCGGGTGAAGCCATGGCGGAGAAAGAAGGTCGAGGCAGAGCGGAGCAGAAGAAGAGAAGGAGACAGAGAGAGAACAGCGAAAGGCCACGCGCGCAAAGGCAGAGTTGAGAGTGGTAATCGCTATGCGCGAGGAGAAAAGTTGCGATGTTGTTGTTTTGATGGCCCAGTTGCTGAGCGCCGAAGGGCCCTCAGGCAAAAAAGTGGGGCAACCAGCGCACAGGTCCCAACGGCGGTGCAGCACGTGCAAACCTCCCAGAATGTCTCCATGGATGCACCAGCGATGCACTGGAGATGACAGAATATCCATCAGAGGAAAGGCCAACATCATGGAGGGTCAAGCGCTAGACAGGTGGGCGCTATGGAAAAGCAAAGATCAAACCTGAGAAAGACATGGATCTGAGCCTGAGGGACCATCGGCCGCCAACATCAAAAGTGATCAAGACAAGGTTTGGAATACACCAGAGAAACGGAGGAAGAGGCTACAGGCTGGCGGAAGAGATCAAATTGAAACAAGAAGAGTAATGGGGGGAGATGTACTGGGATAGGAACAGCCTGAAGGGATTTCGCATTTGGATTTCTGGGCAGGAGTTTGGCGCATGGTATATTTGGATTGAGTGGATGGAATCCGGCGATGTAATGGGTGGAAGTGGATGTCTGAGAGCCATTCTCTCTTTCGTGCTTGAGAAGAAGAGGAGGCCTTCTTCTTGAGTGTGGGAGGGATGTGGTGGTGAAACCAGTGACATAATGATGGGCCGAACGGCTATCAGGCTCGAGGGTCGGTGCGCCGGGGAAAGCCAGGTCTGAACAGTGTTCAGACGACAACAACGAACACATACATACACACAATACAATCAACTGCATCGAGCACCCGTTCCGATGGAGATACTCCTAATCTCTCCACTACATATGGCGACCGACTGAAACTCAACCCATTCAGCCTCCTGCCTCAGGAAGGCTGCGCGCCACCTTCGAGTGCGCATTTCACCCACTGAAGGCTCGTCAGGACAACGGTTCGACCAGGCTTCAGAAGAGACACGATTATTGCGCAATGCGATAGAATAAGCAACAGGCAAGTACATGAAACAGAGAATGAGATAATACGTAGAACAGGATACCCGAGAGACGCGCGGAAGCAAACTGCAAGCTGCAGGAACCCGACAGTACAGACACCCAAGAAGTGGGCGCACCGAGAGACCCCCAACGACACGAACGATTAGACAACGATAACCGCCACTCGGGCTGACAGACGATATGGCCGCAGTAGCGCCGCGCCGAGCGACACGAAGGGCTAGACGAGAGGTTCGGACCAGGCCGATCGCCCCTCAGACAGCCGCACAGACAGGAAACGACACGACAGGAAGTACACGGCTGTATTATCCTACCGAGAACGAACAACAAGACCTAAGGAAGGTTGGAAGGGCCGACGCAGTGGATCTTGATTCCGGCACAGCTGGAAAGGAAGAGGCTGAACAACAAGATGGCGGTGGAAAGCTATCACGGCATATAAAAAAGGCGGCGATAGCCCTTCTGGCAAAGGACACCCAACTTCGTCAGCAAGCAAACGGTCAAACCCAATCGACAGCACTCATACGTTCAACATTTACACTAGCCATTGTACTATTCGCAATACTTGTGTACCACCTCGCACGAATGAGTGAGAGTCAATCCAACAAGGCCAAGGTTAACAAACGATCCAAGTCAGTTGCCGAAGCCCCTTCAAAAGCCCAGTTCGCCGAACAACCATCTTTGCCTCTCCGAACCAAGCCTATGAAACCCGAAGCAACACCCACGTCATCCCAGGAGAACATCGAGATGCCAGACATTCCAGAGTCCTCAGGCACCACCAGCCAGCAGCCTCAGGCACAACCCCCGGTACAACCCCAGAATGACGACATGGCGAAGCTCCTTCAGATGATGGCTCAGTCTCTCCAGCAGCTAGGCAATCGCCCTCCGGTCTATTCTACCCAGCTTCCCCCGTACCCATCGGAGACAGTCCCAGTGTTTGATGGAACCAACGTCACCACGTTCCTTGAGCGTTTCGAGGACATGTCGAAGTACTACGAGTTTACGGACAAGATGAAGATTGATCGCCTTTCGGCGCACTGCAAACCCAAGCAGAGGGCGATCATCCAAGCCTCGAACGAATATTCCAACGCTCTGGTTACCGAATCCTGGAAGGAGTTCAGAGAGGCTCTCAGGAAGCTCTTTCGTACTAATGACAAAGACCAACAGGAAGCTCGGGCTGAGTACTTCGAGCACTGGCTCCTCCAGTGCCAAGCGAGGTCCAATCTGAACATCAAGGAGTACCTACAGGAGTTTCAGATTCGCAGCAAGCGCTGTGTTGAAGCATCAACCATCGATGAAGATCGCCGAGGTTTCTACCTAGTCAAGGGACTACCCTTCAGGCATGCCATGAAGATACTTGACAAGTTCAGTTTGAAGACCGACAACCCGAAGGCATTCAACTACACCAAGATCAGTGACTACCTTACTACCCGCCTGGAGGTGGAGGAAGAAGCTCGCATGCTTAACCCCTCTGAAGCAGTCAAAGAGATCGTCCCGGAAGTTGAATTCAACCCAGCGCAGCCGATAGCCCGTCAGCAACCTCAGCAACCAGCACCAACCCCCCAAGACAACTACACGCAGGCTTTCCAGCCACCCAAGCTTAACGTCCCGCTCCGAGACGAGCCGCTCAGGCTCCATGCCTCCCAGTCTCCCCCAGGAAAAGCACCCACCAACACAGAGGTGGATGACTTGGTTAACAAGATGCTCGACCTGAAGATCAATCGTGCCAGCCTGGAGATGGAACCATGGAAGATCCAGTGGACCCACCGCGAAACCGAACTCATGAACAACTCCGACATACGCAGCGAAGTAGACCGTCGAGCCAATGAACGCGCGAACCACCTGAGGGCGTACCCACCCCAAGGCCAGGGGCAATTCCAGCCGAATAACCAGTATCGACCTCAGCAGCAGCAGCAATACGGTGGTTACCAACAGAACACCGGTCAGACTTTCCGCAACAACTCCCAAGGCTTTCAGAATCCAGGAACTGGATACAATCAAGGCACCGCGAACGGACAGGCCCTCAGGGCAACCATGAATTGTTGGGTATGTGACAAGAGTGATCATCGCAAGCAGGACTGCCCAACTCTTCGAGCGTACATGGACAAGGGCTGGCTTCACATGGATGAACGGAACATGCTTCAGTGGGGCACGCCGGAGAACCCCCAGGGTCGTATCAACAACCTGGGCCAGAGACTATGGGCTGAGAGCATTTCGGCCGAGATCAAGCGACGATTCCTGAAGGAGGACATTGACCCCCTCACGGTCAACGCCCGGTTTGGCAACCCGAAGGCCCCAATTGGTGTGGAGAACAACGCTATTTCGGTTCAGCTCATGCCAGACTCCACTGGAAGCCTCCAAGCAGATGACGTGGAACAATTCTGGAAGCTTTCGAGCATCTTTGCTGAAGACGAATCGGACTACCGCCCGCGTCTAGCGAACCTGAATCAATGCAACAACACCATCGCAGCCGCAACCATTTCCAGAGCATCCTCAGAACCTAAGAAGGCAGCATCTCACGATCCTTCTAAGGTTCAGAAGAAGACAATACTGCGAAGACCCAGTGACGATCACATCCCTCATCTCCGAGGTCACAAGAATAGGACGGAACACCCTTCAAGCCATCGGGCGCTGAACAAGGAGAGGGTTGTCCAATTCAGCGAAGAAGACGATCTCATGCAACTAGACAACGGAGCATCTGGGACACCACAAGGACAATCGGAACCAAAGCCCAAGACGACTGACAAGCAACCAAGGAAGCGCAAGATTGTCGACAAGCTTGAGCCCGATGCACAGGCCATAATCCGCAGTATTCTGGGCACTTCGATCCCCCTTCAGATCGGTACTCTTCTCGGTAACATGCCCGAAGTCCGCAAGACGCTGTTCAACTCCAACTACACGAACGAGGAGCTGGATAAGTTCGAAGTCAATGTCATTGAGACGTTGAGGCAACAGGCTAGACAAGAGGAGCTTCAAGGAGAGGAAGAAGAATGGGAGTTCGACGAGCCCTCAGGCGCCGCGGTCAATGCGATCACCCTCAGCACTCTCCCCGACTACGTACTGGTGGAAGCGGAAGCTGGCAGAGTAGTTGACTGCTACAGCCTGAAGGCAGAACACTGGACTGACCAGGAGATCAGCCATGTGCAACAGCACATCATCGCAGATCAAGGCCAAGAGTACGACCCCGAAGACGCGGATTATGACCACCTGAGAGATGATCGAGCATATGACCGACCGATGGGTATCGAGCACTTGCGTCGAGACTGCCCAAAGGTCCCCATCGACATCAGAGGGAACTCTTTCCTCTGCCTCTTGGACTCAGGCGCTGAGCTGAACACCATCAAGAGAGAAGCAGCCGAGAGGGCCATGTTGCCAATCACATCACTACCAGGCAGTATGAAGGCCGCTCGGATGGTCACCGCGAACGGAAGCACAGCAAGCTTTGTGGGTATTGTCTGGGGTGTCCCTGTTGTCATAGGGCAGATCGAAGTCCGAACAAACTTCTTCGTCGTGGAATCCTGCACCAATCCGATCATTCTGGGCAACCCTTTCCTGACAGACGCTCGGGCGCGTATCGAGTATGCGACCAATGGATTGACGTACTGTCGCATCTTCAGCGCAGACGGCCAAGCCAATACGAGATTCGTGTGTGCCAGAAGTAACAAGCTCACGGCTCCTGGTCTTTATGCTGGACCCACGTCGGGAAAAGGCATGGGAGTGTAGTGGCCAGCGCCACACTCCAGCACGCGACTGAAGAGCTGGCAGGCAGCGCAGCGTGCGCGCATGTAGGGGCAGTAGGTGTGATGACGGAGGAGGTCAGGGACGGCGGACTGAACGGCAGTCGGATGCCTATGCGACCTGTTAGTGAATGGGTCCCACGGAAGAAGCGCAGAGCCCCCGGAAAAGATCCAACAGCGTACTTATCAAGATCGAACGGCGAGTCGATAGGCCTTGGGCCTGACGGAAGCCTGCTGATAAGAGACGACGAAGGCCTGTGCATTTTCGAGATGGGAGACGTCGAAGGGCTATCAGCCCAACTCCTGAGCGACATCGCGGAGAGCATCAGTAACGAAGACACCGCAAAACAGAGTGAGGCGTCCTTCTGGGCGAAGAACCTGGCCGAGGTGGATGAAGGCCTCGCACTGAAGGTCGATGTGGTCACGGTGTCGCGCGAACCCGCGCGCCCGCCCGCCAAGCATGCGGCAAGTCAGCCGAATGACGCTCAGATCAACGGAGCTCATAAGCGCAAAGGCGTCAAGATTGAACCCATCGACGACTCCGGCCAACCGACGCGACCCATCGAGGGGCGGTTGGACTGGAAGGAGAGGGCGGCAGCAAAGCAAGTACCCAATGCCGACAGCCAATCGGCTCCATTCGCCAAGTATTTTGAGCCACGATACGCCGCATTTCCCCGAGGCACTCGAATGACACCTGAACGCATTTCAGAGATGAAAATCTCATCGGAGTTATCACCAGCAGAGAAAGACATGCTCTTAGAGGTCCTCTACCGACGAGAAGCAGCACTAGCCTGGGACTTCAGGGAATCCGGAAGGGTCAGCAAAGACGTCATCCCTCCAGTCGTCATTGATACGGTACCACATCAAGCCTGGAGAGCTGACCAGTTCCCTGTCCCGAGGAAGCTTCGGCAGGTTGTGATCGACATGATTCAGGACCGCATTAACAGAGGTACCTTGGAGTTATGCAAGAGCCAGTATCGCAACCCATGGTTCTTGGTTGCCAAGAAAGACAAGGGGTATCGCCTGATCAACAACGCTCAAAAACTCAACGGAGTTACGATTCGCGACGCTAACCCGCCACCCAATCCTGATGAGTTTTCGGAGGAATTCGCAGGATGCGTCATCATGAGCCTGTTAGACTTCTTCTCGGGGTACGACCAAGTGGAACTACACGAGGACTCAAGGGACATGACAGCCTTTTCGACGCCATTGGGACTCGTACGACAGTGCACACTTCCGATGGGCACAACAAACTCCCCAGCAGAGTTCGTACGTGTCATGACAAAGATTTGCAGGGACCACATCCCTGATAGGTGTATGCCGTACCTTGATGACGTGTGCATCAAGGGGCCAAAGGAGCGCTACGGCGACCGTGAGGTGGAGCCGGGTGTGAGGCAGTTCGTCGCCGAACACCTTTCAAACATCGACAAAGTGCTTGCAGACATCGAGCGCGCGGGCGCGACAATATCAGGCCACAAGTCCGACTTCTGCTACCCCTCTATGATCGTTGTTGGCTATCGAATCGATGAACATGGCCGCCACCCTGATGAGAAGAAGGTTGACAAGATTACGCGTTGGCCAGATTGTCGCAACGCCAAGGAAGTCCGAATGTTCCTCGGGATCTGCGTTTACTACAGAGTATGGGTACTGGGTTTTGCTATCATCGCAGCCCCTTTGTTCAAGCTCCTCCGCAAGAATGCACCATTCGAATGGGGCCTAGAGCAGAAGCAGGCGATGGAACATCTCAAGGCAGCCCTGACGACCGCTCCGGCGCTGGTTTCCATTGATTACACCGAGCCCATCCGAAAGATCATCCTCGCAGTCGACGGTAGCAAGAAGGGTTGGGGTGCAGTCATCATGCAGCTCGACCCGAACGGCCATCGTCACCCCGTACGCTTTGAGAGTGGAGTTTGGTCTACCACTGAGAGGAATTGGGATTCGAGCAAGCACGAATGCAAGGCCCTCCTGCTTTCCCTGAAGAAGTTTCGGTCCTACATCTACGGGGTAAACTTCCAAGTCGAAACAGACGCGAAGACGCTCATTGCGCAACTCCAACGAAGCGCAACAGATCTCCCTGGAGCCCTGATCACTCGGTGGCTTGCACTCCTCAACATGTGGGAGTTCGACATCGTCCATGTGGCCGGTAAGAAGAACGTTGTGGCTGATGCCCTTTCGAGGATGCCCGAGCCAGATGGCTGGGAGCCGCCCGACGAACCCGAGGAAGATGTGGAAGACTTCATTGATGCGCACCTGAATGCAGTTCAGCTCGTCTTCAGCGAAGCCCCAGCGCACGCGTACGGAATGTGCCAGGTGGATCTTTCTTTCGACGATCAACCGCTAGCAGACGGCTACAGTGACGAGTCACAAGCAATCGCAGGCTGGCTTCTGTTCCGCAGAAGGCCCGAGCACATGTCCACCGCCGAGTTTCGCAAGTTCAAGAAGAAGGCGCTCCGAATGACCGTCAGGGAACGACATCTCTTCACAATCCCCTCGGGAGGCCGGCCTCTGCGAAGAGTGGTTGACTCAACAGATGAGCAGCATGAGATTATCAGATCTCTCCATGATGAGTCTGGCCACCGGGGCAAAGAAGGCACCTGGCGCAAGGTGTGGGCGCGCTACCATTGGAAAGGACAGTATGATCAAGTCAAACGCTATGTACAGTCCTGCCCTGAGTGCCAATCGCATGCATCGGCAACAGTTCAAGAAGAGCTTTGGCCCACGGAGCCACCGACAGTACTATTTGCATGGATCACCATTGACGTCGTTTACATGCCGCCCGGTCGCAATGGCAAGAAGTTCCTCATCGTCGCCCGAGACTACCTTTCGCAATGGGCGGAAGCCAAGGCCTTGGCCAAAAACGACTCGAAGAGTGTTCAGAAGTTCTTACTACATGATGTATTTTGTCGATGGGGTATCCCACTCAAGATGTCAGCTGACGGAGGCCCCGAGAACAAGGGCCTTGTTGAAGAACTTCAGAAGCAGTGGGGAATCAACAGAGTCATTTCGAGCGCCTACCACCCTCAGGGGCAAGGACTTATCGAGCGAGGGCACGCGCCCATTGTGGCTGCCCTGAAGAAGCTTCCTGGCAACTGGGTAGACAACTTGCCCAACGTTCTATGGGCCGACCGCACGACCATCAAACGATCCACGAACGAGACACCGGCTTACTTGGTCTCGGGCCAGCAGCACATCTTGCCCATTGAGCTATCCATCCCGACTTGGCAGACGCTTCCATGGAATGACGTTCAGGATACACCCACTCTGCTTGCAATGCGAGCCCGCCAGTTCAACCGAAGAGATGAACGATTCAAGGAGTCTATCGACCGCACCGTGCGTCTCAGGCATGAGAACAAGGACTATTTTGACCAGTCGAGAGTCCTTCGGCCAAGCAAGCTTTCCCCGGGTGACCTTGTTCTGTTAAGAGACTCTTTCCACGAAAACGACCGATCCACGCTCACCAAGTTCCTACCCAAGTGGAAGGGGCCATTTCGCATTCGCAGCGTCAATGAGAAAGGTTGGTATCAGTTGGAAGAGCTCGACGGCACCTCTTTCCGAAGTCATACGCCAGGAAACCGCCTGAAGGCCTTTCACCAGCGCACAGTGGAAGATCTCGCTGAG
>Ga0265780_10010280_pt1 | contig 11165 bp, 7 predicted proteins | sample P1T30metagenome_FD_192432 | JGI IMG/M metagenome (GOLD analysis project Ga0265780, IMG submission 192432) | Plant litter microbial communities from East Loma Ridge, Irvine, California - P1 T30 | ecosystem: Environmental > Terrestrial > Plant litter > Unclassified | place: USA: California... | reverse complement strand
CGACACGAACGAACGAATCTACACAAACCAACAACTATACTCTCAGCCTTGCCCCAACAGCAACGTCATCATGGCTGAACAACTCGACATGGGCCGCTTGAACCTGAACGACTCCCAGCACGCTCCCAACGGCTTCAACGGCGAGCGTTCTGCCTACATCCCCCCTCACCTGCGAGGACGCCCGGGCGGTGGCCCTCCTGCAAACGGCGGCCCACCTCCCATGATGAACGGCGGAGCTCCTGGCATCGGTGGTAGTGCTTGGGGTCCTGCTCCCGGTGGCCCACCAGGCCCACCTCCAGGGTACGTTTGTCCTGCTCGATGATGCCGCTCATTGCTAACGAACATCAGCGGTCGTTTCGACGGACCTCCCCCGCAACAGATGAACGGCGGCGGCGGCAACTGGGCGAACGCTCAGGCATTCACTCCTGGCGGTGCTGGCCGAGGAGGCGGCGGCTGGGGTGGTGCGCCTCCCGGCAAGTTCGACCCTGGTGCGTACGGCAAGCCAGGCGCAGGTGGCTCAGGCGGCTCCGCACGCGGATCTGGCGATGGCCAGTGGAGGGATGGCAAGCACGTTCCCGGCCCGTCCAACCCACGTGTTGAGCGCGAGCTCTTCGGCATACCCAATGACCCGTCCAAGCAGCAGACTGGTATCAACTTCGAGAAGTACGACGATATCCCAGTCGAGGCTTCCGGCCAGGGCGTCCCCGAGCCCGTCACTCGCTTCACCAACCCTCCTCTCGATGACCATCTCCTGAGCAACATCGAGCTTTCCGGCTACAAGGTCCCCACACCCGTCCAGAAGTACTCGATCCCCATCGTCATGGGCGGTCGCGATCTGATGGCTTGTGCCCAGACTGGTTCCGGCAAGACGGGCGGTTTCCTCTTCCCTATCCTTGCTCAGGCATTCCAGAACGGACCCAGCGCACCCCCAGCACAGGGTGGTGGCGGCTACGGACGTCAACGCAAGGCCTACCCCACATCGTTGATCCTGGCTCCCACGCGTGAGTTGGTCTCACAGATCTACGAGGAGGCCCGCAAGTTCGCCTACCGCTCATGGGTTCGTCCCTGTGTCGTCTACGGTGGTGCCGATATCGGTTCCCAGCTCCGCCAGATCGAGCGTGGCTGCGATCTGCTCGTCGCTACTCCTGGACGTCTCGTCGACCTGATCGAGCGTGGTCGCATCTCTCTCCAGAGCATCAAGTACCTCGTCCTCGATGAGGCTGATCGCATGTTGGACATGGGTTTCGAGCCTCAAATTCGCCGCATCGTTGAGGGCGAGGACATGCCTCCTACCGCCGGCCGTCAGACTCTCATGTTTTCGGCTACCTTCCCCCGTGACATCCAGATGCTTGCCCGCGACTTTTTGAAGGAGTATATCTTCCTTTCCGTTGGTCGTGTCGGTTCGACATCTGAGAACATCACTCAGAAGATTGAGTACGTCGAGGACGGTGACAAGCGCTCCGTACTTCTCGACATCCTGCACACCCACGGTGCTGGTCTCTCTCTGATCTTCGTCGAGACCAAGCGCATGGCCGACTCGCTGTCCGACTTCCTCATCAACCAAGGATTCCCTGCCACCTCCATTCACGGTGACCGCACCCAGCGCGAGCGTGAGAAGGCCCTGGAGATGTTCCGCAACGGACGTTGCCCTATCCTTGTTGCCACTGCTGTTGCTGCTCGGTAAGTCCTTTCTCCTGTCTTTCAGCTCAGTATGTTCAGCTACTCTGGATATCCCTAAAGCTGTTTGAGAGATCCTGGATGTCTTCACAGCACTCGCTAACCTATTACAATAGTGGATTGGACATTCCTAACGTCACACACGTCGTCAACTACGATCTGCCCACCGACATTGACGACTACGTGCACCGCATCGGTCGTACTGGACGTGCCGGAAACACTGGAATTGCCACCGCTTTCTTCAACCGTGGCAACCGTGGAGTCGTCCGTGATCTGCTTGACCTGCTTAAGGAGGCCAACCAAGAGGTCCCGGCCTTCCTCGAGAGCATCGCTCGTGAGGGCTCTGGCTTTGGTGGAGGCGGTGGCCGTGGAGGTCGCGGTGGAGGCCGTGGACGTGGCGGTGCTGCTAACCGCGATGTTCGTCGTATGGGAGGAGGTGGTGGAGGCTTCGGCGGCGGTGGAGGTGGCGGATGGGGAGGTGCGCCCCAGGGCGGCTATGGAGGCGGCTACGGCGGCGCTCCTCAAGGCTACGCTCCTCCGGCAGGCGGCCAAATGGGAGGCGGCGGCGGCGGCGGTTATGGTGGAGGTGGCTACGGCAACCCATCAGGCCCCGGCGGCAACTCGTGGTGGTAGATCCACCGCAACGTGTGCACGACGCTGTCATCCTAGTCATTCCATCGGGAATCACCGGATGTCGTGATACACAACTCGACGGGCCTTTTTCTTTACTGTTCAACATGTTTTCCTGCGTTTTCCAAGGGTACCGCGGAACGAAACGGATTCCGGAATCTCCTACCCCAACCAGCATATAGACAGCGACTGTTTTTGCGGATCTGCCTATTTTCGAGCTCCGCTGCACAAGATACCCATTCGACGAAATCGTCGAGCTCGAACATAGACTGCAGCACACCCGCCTTCATCGAGAAGGCATGCATTACGAACATTTTACGCACGCGCTCTTGTGCTCAGCATGCTGCTTGGGAGCCCTAGATCTCGATTTCCGCGTCCTCGAAGCGGACGACCTGCATTTCACATCACAACAAAAAGCGATTCCTTTTCCCTGGCCATGCGCACTTTCAGCGTTCCTTTTCGTCGTTATTAGCTCTCTTCGCGCCAGCATGCGAGCGGAGCCGGAACGACCCACGAAGGGTTGCTGGACACGCGGGCAACATGGCGTTGATGAAGGTTACCTAGCCTTTTATATGCTCTTGTCTACAGATGACGAGAGTCTTGCGAAGGAGATACCCCGGTTCTTGGTAGCCATCATGAAGGCGTCAGGGCCAGCTCGGCGGTGGGCAACAGGCAGGTTTTGCATTTACCTGGCAGATGCCTCTCGCGATTCGGCAAAGGAATCGACCAAAAGTATGCTTTTGAGCAGATCACACTAGATAGACCACGTGGGCTAGCACAGACTGGCCCATGAATGCATGAGATTTGTCAAGTGAATATGATGACTTCTTCGTTGTGAATTGTGATGTCCACGATATTGTGCATCGTGAGATCGAAGTACGGTTCGCGCTAAAGCCTGAGCTCGGGTGCGCTTTCCTCGTCATGGCCAAGCTCCCATCAGCATGCGAGCATACCTGCGACTACGTTCCTACCTCCTCAACCATAACTACACACCGCCAACAAACCAAGCAGACTGACTGCGCCCGCGGCCATGGAAGCGACTGCGCGCGCCGACGAGCCCGACTCGAGGAACAGCCTGCGACACATCCTCGCCGCCGAGCCGTCGGCCACGAGCGATGCGCGGCCCTCTGCCTCGCCCGCCGACACGCCTGTGCCCGACGACGCCGATCTAGCAGAAGCGCAAGAGGATTTGAAGGCAGCGGGAGAGGGCGACGGCGACGGTGATGGCGACAACGATGGAGCGCGCCCGTACTACACATCGACCACCACCACGACGCGCCGCAACGCCAACGGCAGCGTGTCCTCGGTGTACAGCGGCAACAAGATCAAGCACCTGAAAAAGGACGACGGCATCCCACTATGGCGCAAGGACATCCAGTTCGACTTCCTCAAGCTCGTCTTCGAGGACGACAAGCCCGTCTTCACCAAGCAGTCGGAGCCGCAGACGGGCCCGTCGCACACCTTCGCCGACATCTACCTCGACGCCATGGCCAAGAGCAGCAAGTGCAGCAAGATTCTTAAGGACAAACTGCTGACAGAGCGCCCGGCCGCCGTCAACATGGCCATGGTGTGTCTGCTCGTCAACGTGGGCCGCATGAACACGACGCTCAACTTTTTCCCCGAGATGCGCGCTCAGCTGCGGACCTACCACTCCATCCCTTCGCTGCAAGCCCAGCAGGACCCAAACGCCTACAAACAGCTGCAGGATGCGCCGCGCCTCAAGTCGATACTCAAGGGCGCGACCGAAGACCAGGAGCAGCCCAGCACTGTCGAGGAGATTATGGCGGCCTCTATCCCACGTACCAATCCGGTGAATCTCATCTTCGTCCTCTCGCAGTACGCTCCCAAGATTTCGGAACTCCACTTCTTCCCACCACGCGACTTCTTCGACCTCGTCATGCGCTCTAACCTTAGTAGCAAGAGCAGGGCGACCGCATTCCTGTGGCTCATGTGGTGGTATCTCGAGAGCGACTTCACCAAAGAGTCTGCCGAGCGCAATCCTTTCGGATCTGGCCAGTACGGACCGACTGACGACCCTGCGACCGCCGAGAATCCGTTCAAGTGCCCGCCGTTCGACTTCCTGTCTCCCGAGCAAGAAGCGCTCGAGAACGTCGACACGGAAGAAGAGAAGACATTCGGTGAAATTAAGCGCAAGGAGAGGATCACAATACTTGCGACCGACATGGCCCCGGTGGTGACTGGCCCAAAGCGGAGCAAACCAAAGGGTGAGAGCGGTCCAGTCTTGGTCTGGCACGCTGGCATCTAACATGTTGTAGTGTACAACCAGAATCCAGTCTTCTCCGTAATAGCCGATGACGGTGCATCCACCCCTGGCAGAGATCGGCAGTCACCATCTCATGGTAAGCAGACACCTGGTGTCTTGAACGGAACCCAATGCTAACTTCCCAAGGTTCTGCAAGAGGTCGTGGTAAGCTTGCACGATCCATTATAGAACGTGACTACCCATCAGATACCGACCGCACTCGATCTGCGTCTCCGCCTATGAGCGTATACAACACGGGCAAAAAGTCTACTCCAAACATGCGCATCAACACTTTACTAAACGAAGACATACCCGCATCATCACCCGCACCCAAAGGCCCTGGCCGAGGAAACTGGTCTCGCAATCGCGCCGCTGGAGGAGCCGGCAGTACAACAGGAGTGGCTGGAGGAGCCCGCAGCTTCAAGTCTCGCCTTGATGCCGGCACATCACAAGATGGCCACCAGTCGCCCTCGACAAGTGCTCCTACTTTCAACGGCCCTCACGGTTTTTACCTGCCGCTCAACGGCTCCGACCCAAGCCACAAGCGCACCCGCCCACTAACACAACACCAACTAGCCGTCGAGCAGTACCGCCGCCGCCGCGTCGACGTCATCCTCGATCGCGGCGTTCGCTTAGAATACAAAGCCGCGTCAAAACGCCGACAAAACGCAAACACATTCATGCGCGCATGGATTCGCTGCAAGGGCATGGCGGACGGCTACGACACGGACGAGGAGTCGCTTATTCACCAGCACTACCAACAAGACGTACTCGAAACAGTCGGAACGCGCACCCCACCGCCTATGCCTGCAGGTCTTGTGCCTCTCGACTTTGGCGGCGAAGTCAACGACCACGGCGAGGAGGCGTACTATCGCGCAAAGATGCTGAGTCGGGCGCTCAGGCGGTTGGAGCGCTGGGAAGACGGACGTGTGCCGCTGCATACGAGGCCGAAGCGCACGGTGCGCAATGGCATTGGTGATGTGGGGATGGGCATGGAGGACGACGATGACGACGACGATGACGATGAGTTGATGCAAGATGTGGATGATTTGAGGAGGGAAGAGGAGAGTGAGAGCAGTGATGATGAGGAGATGGATATGGGGAGGGAGAGGGAGAGGGAGAGGTATGATCCGCATACATTGCCGCCGTTGCCGCGGATGCATTAGGGGGCGAGTGTTGGGTGAGAAACTTGTCTGACTTGGAGCGATTGATTTTTGATTCTTGTATAACTATGCTGGTTGCATTTCAGCTGTACATCAGGTATTTTCTGGGCAGGCTTGCAAGTCGTTGTGGAGACGAAAGATGTCCAGGATTGGCACATTCAGTTCAATAACATTGCTCAAAGCATATCTCAACATGATGGGTATCATGCATCTTCCACATCCCCTCCTCTTCCCCCTCCCCTCACAACCTCACCGCCCCTTCTCCACCAACCCCAGCCCCACAATCTCAACCTCCCACGTCTCCATATCCACCAGCACAATCTTCCTCGACGTGCTAAACCTCGGCACACTCACGACCAGCACCTTCTGCCCCTCCGGTCCCTCAATCACTCTCTTCCCAAACTTCTCCTGACACCCCGCGAAATACAAGTGCGGACACTCCTTGACCAACAACGGATCGTCGTCCTGGAACGGATAGCACCACAGCGTGTCCGGCGCAGTGGGCGCAACACAGCGCCACCGCAGCATCATCTCCATGACTTCCACGGGCCGCACTTCCTTGACGTACTTGAGCAGATCTGCGACGGCCTGTCCACCCGTACCCAGCACGCGGTGCCCGTCGATATCGCCGTCCCAGGGGTTCGTCACCATATCCAGACCATGCAGCGTGTCCGCGCTATCCCCCGGACGCTCCGTGTAACTCAGCGACTTGAGGAAAAGCGCAGGGTGCAGCGGCTGTTGTGGCAACGCGACGTTCGCTGGGTCCGACACGCCGGGTATCAGCGTGACAGGCAGCGTGGGTAAGATGTCTGAGAGTAAAGTGTCGAGGCGCTGTGCGGGCGAGGGGTCGTATGTGCTTGCGTCGTAGCCGTAGTGCCGCGAGTTAGTCTTGTGTTCTGCGAATTCCTCGCGCGACAGGATGGGCGCGCCGCGCAGGAGCGAGTCGCCTGCGATGATGAGGCGCGTTATGCGTGTGGCGGCGGCTTGGTCAGGCGGGCCGGAAGCTTCGCCCGTGAGGTATTCGACAAGCAAGTCGAGGTAGATGTCCTTGTCGTCTGCGCCGGTGATGTCGAGGCCGGAGACGAGTGCGATCTTGCCGGCTTTTTCCCTCTTGGGTATCTTCTGTCCGGCGTCGGAGAGCACGGCGTCTTGTCGCTCCCAGCGCTGGGGCTGGCGTGGGAGGTCGGCGTACTGCGTTGCGATGACTTGGAAGGTGCCGTCTGCTTGTTCCGTCCCGAGGGCGGCGAGCACGCAGCCCGTGACATAGTGCGCGTGGACCGGCTCGCCCGTGACGCGCAGGCGGCCCGACTCGTCTTCCAGCATCATCTCGTCGGCGTCGGTGCTGGTGATGTATGTCTCGCGGGGCGGAGGCGCCACGATGTCGTGCTCTTTGGTGATGTCGGCGAGCACGTTGGGTTTCGCGGGGAGTTCCATGTAGACTGTGCCGACGACCCAGCAGAGCTGCCCTTGCCGTACGTCTAGCACGCGCTCGACGAAATGTGCCTTTTCACCACCTAGCTTGTTCAACATCAGTAGAGGCTCGAGTGCTCGTAGGCCTGGTATGTCGTACCTCGAAGTCGTCCCATGCCTCGTGTGCCTTCTCTTTCACGTGGTCCTTCAATTGTGCCAGCCGCAGGAAGTACATATCGGCGAATTGTTGCGAGTAGTGTTTGTCTGCGCCTTTGGGCAGCTCGAAGGTGCGGAGAGGATCATAATTCGATTCGTTGCGGCTTGGGGCTGTGTATGTGCCTGGGGCGTCTTGTAGCAAGTTTCCGTCTGCAATTGCCATGGCTAATGTACTTTCAGTTCCAATTTATCGTGTGGCTTGCGCCTGAGCTTGTGCGAAGTGGTGTTGGAAAAGTTGCCGATCAGGTCGCGTCGCGTCGTCCCGTGCCCACGTCACTAGGTTTTGCGCTAGTTGGAAGCCTGAGTGCCTAAGAGCTTCGATTGAACGACACACTTCACTCAAAACACATGCTTGGTCTGAAACCATTTCCGAGGACATGTTCTATGTTCGTGTATCGCGTCGCGAACTATTAAGGAATGTTGCGCCAAACCAATCCACACTGCGCCCGCTATGCTCGCTCCATGCGCCTCGCGCCGTAAAGTCACCTCCAATTCCAACAATATTACAAGGGTATATAACAAAACTAATATCCATCCACTGACAGAAGGTACTTCCACAGGACAGGAAAAGTACGAAGCAAGCACTGCTCAAAGCATCTGCCAAGTCATCAGTAATCACAACCAAGCATTTCACTCACATCAAGCTTACCATAGCAACACCACCAGCAACGAACAATCCCAGCGCTGCGCCTCCAGTCGGCATAGCAGCACCACCAGTAAACTCCGGCTGCGACGTAGGTTTTACCCCAGTGCCCGTAGGCCTTAGCGAAACGGTTCCGGTGGGGTAGTAGGCTGTCGTTGTTCCGTTGTGGTGAAGACTGACGGCGGAAGCAGTAGCCGCGAGGGTAGCGACGAAGGTGGTGAGGGAGAAATGCATGTCTGTGGTTTGCAGAGCGAACGACTTGTGTAGGTACAGTATTACGCGGATGTAATCCGAGTGCTCGTGAGTCGTGGAAGCTCTACGTACTTCCACGAGCGTACGGTCCCTCACCACTCTATATACCCACTCGCACTCAACACCCAGCACCTTCCATCCAGCATGACAAAAACTCCGATCTATCGATAAAGTTACCACCCCTAGTGTCAGTCCACTGGCACATCCATGTGGCTGTCAAAACCGCTCGGCTGATCCGGAGTCCGGCCACACTCCTGCTTGAGGTCCCATCTCATTGGCTGCATGCGCTGCCAACACCTTATCGCTAAACGACATTTCGATACTGTGCTTCGTAAGGATGTACGGGCGCGGCGTGGGTTATTGGCCTAATGTGGAGGGTGGTTATCGGAGGGGTGCTATACGGTTGCATTCGCTTGCCGGCGGGCTGGTACATTAGTGCGAGCGTGAACGAGTATTGCGCAATGCAATGTGTGTTTTAGCGGACTTCGGATAGCGACCGGTTTTGAGATGCGGGCTATGTACATGTCATGATCGTAAGTCTGCTTGAAGTCTTTGTTCCTTCATCGTATGCGTGGGTAAGGCACTATCTCATATGTAATGAGTACGGGGTGAACCGTGATTTTCGCATCTCATTAGGAAGTATCCAACTAGATCGTCCAGCGCGTACATGTCGTTCATTCCCCCCTTCACGCCCAACTCCCAAAACAACTTCCCTACTCCACCTCCTTCGCCTTGCTCCTAATATCCTTCGTTTCAATCCTGCCCATCCCCTTGTACATATCATGCCTATCAATCAGACTATTCACCGTACTCGCATTATACAACCCCCCCGCATCCGCACTCCCCTCACTGCTCACAGTCTTCGTCTGCGCAAGCATATTCTGATCCAACTCGTGCGGCGCAAGCGCCCGATCCTCTTGTATTGTCTGCATATTACTCCCGCCTAGATTCGTCTCCTTCATTCTCGTCTCCAGATCCAGCGGATGCGCATCTGGAATCGCGCTAAGTGACTTGGATCGTACCGGCTCGAGTGCGTTGTCTTCCTCGGAGGCGTGAGTAGCGAAATTGGCTTCTGCGTCCGAGAGCGAGCGCTGAGGATCAGCGCTCGCGTCGGGCACGCTTTGAGAACGCTGTTTGTCCTGCATTGGCGATTTGGAACTCTTGGACCAGGACTTGAACTTAAAAGCGGACAGCCAACCAGGACGTTTCTCTTTGCCTGCGTTTGGGTCAAAGACACGTTCGACGGAGAGCTGGAGGTGCGTTTTCTCGGCCGCTTTGACGGGCTGGGACTTTGTGGGTTGAGTTTTGGAGGACTGTACAGGATCGGGAGTTGCTTGGGCTGAGACTTCTGGCGGCGCGGAACGAATGTCGTAGTCGGACTTTCGGCGTGCTCCTGCGGCTCCGTTTGCTGGCACAGCGAGGCCGTAGCTTGCGCGTCGCTGGGCGAGGCTGTTCTCCTTGAGCTCTTCGTTGATGTACGACAGCGCGGTGTCGCACACCTCGACGTACTGCGGGTAGTCGATTTCACATGCTTCTTTTATGAGGCGCAGTTTCTCCCAGTCTTGTTGGACGACTGGGCCTGAGAGGTCGGGGTGCCATGCCATGCAGCGGATGTCGGAGCGCGTGCCACGGTCGACTTGGTCGCCGACGCCCATGAGCTCAATGAGGGCGTCGACTTCTGTACGGACGATTTTCACGTATTGGATGAAGCGGTCGCTGTTCTTGACGGTCCAGTGGTTGGTGGTCATGCTGTGGTTGCGCTTGATGCTGTATCTTCCGCCCATTTGTCGGACCAGATCTTGGAGCAGCGCGTACTTTTCTCGAAAGGCTTCCAGACGATTGGTGTCGAGCGCTGGGTACTCCAGCCTTGAGAAGTTCCTGGGACTTTTCAGGCCGTACTTGTCCATCAATTCATCTCTTGAAAGGTTTCCAGGTCGACCGGCGATCTCATTGAGAGCCTTGCGCACTTTGTGCGCGACTGCTTCATCTTCAAGCCTCTCATCTCTGACACCGAAATTGACAGGTAGATGAGGATCCGGGTTGGTCAGGCCAGGATGAGACGGAATCATGTGCCTGGCGATGGTCGCGGGCGGTGCCGAAATGCCAATTGCATCGCCAAATATCAGCAGCCTGCCTTGCTGCAGGCCCAGTTTCACAAGAGCAACCCTCTGCGCATGGTCATTGTCTTTCGACGGGTGTATCAAGTTGAACGCCTCTACGCAGGTGCTGAATTGTGTAGCCAGAGAAAAGACGTCTGTCAGGATCTGCACCTTGCTTTTGGCGGGCGGGGTGGCTGGTACAGAACTGTCAGCCATTGTGGGCCGTAGGTAAACAACAAAAATCAACGAGACGCCGCGGATGATGTTTGAGCAGTGCGGGTGGTGAGCAAGCAAGCACCTTGCGAGAAGACAACACTGTTTGAGGACTTAATTCTTCTTGAGGGTATGACGTCTGAGGGTTTTCATCACATGCAGGTGTCTCGCAGCCATGATCGCGTTCAGGTGTGGCGCAGGCTGAATTTGCGCCTAGACAGGATGGATGCGGGGTCAGATCATCCACACCAAGCTGCGCGGATAGTGTCTTGGATGAGCTGGTACTCTACACCTAAGAAGTCTTGGATACGCTCTTGGTATGTGTGATGACGTTCTTTGCTTTAGACTAGTCAGCAAGGGTCTCTGGGCGATGCTTGCACAAATTGAACACAAGTATCCTGCAGCAAGTCATTCACCAGCCGCAAGTATTGAGACTATACGAAGGCGATCGCATCTATTGTGTCAACCTTCAGCACATGTAGGGCGCTGGAGCTGATGACTCAAACTATACGAGCATCTTTGTCGAGTGGATATATCAGACAGGTGAGTACTGCTGTTGGTCTCAAAACACTTCCACTACCCACTACTGCTTGGCCTTG
>Ga0265780_10010277_pt1 | contig 11169 bp, 10 predicted proteins | sample P1T30metagenome_FD_192432 | JGI IMG/M metagenome (GOLD analysis project Ga0265780, IMG submission 192432) | Plant litter microbial communities from East Loma Ridge, Irvine, California - P1 T30 | ecosystem: Environmental > Terrestrial > Plant litter > Unclassified | place: USA: California... | reverse complement strand
ATGACTGTAGCAGGAGTTTTTTCTTCCTAAAAAAAATACAGATGTGGATGTGGATTTGTCATACCGTATATAGCAATACAAAACACAGATGTGGAGCATGAGAAGGGGTGGTACGCGGTATGGGGGAAAGAGCAAATGTGGGATTGGGGAAGGGAGGCAACAAGGAAAAGCGTAGGCAGGAACACTCATTCACGTGATAGTTCCCGCTACAGTTTTAGTGGTAGAGAGGGCGGAGCAGCGATGAGGGAGAGGCAAGATGGGGACCCAGAGGTGTACACATGGAGTGGCGTGAAAGAAAAGTGGTCTTATCACCTTTTTTCTCGTAGATCAGGTGGTTGGTGTAATGCTGAAAACTTTCCGAAAAACAGAGCGAATGGACATGTTGGTAGGATAAAGAAATTACACATGCATTTAATCTGACCACATATATTATCTCTAGACATGAAAATATAAATAGATTCCATCATTTTTTTTGCTCAAAACAGACATGTCCGTGGACGTGGTATCTCTACAGAACACAACCTTGAGCCGAAAAGCAAAATATTTTTCAACGCCGGAAAATGCTATCCATCAACGCCAGTAACGTGGACATCGTAAAATCATGATTGTCGTTTGCCAACGCGACCGCCGCTACGGCCGCCGGTAAAAGGCTTGAGGGCGCCCTTGCCACGCGAGGCAGGGAAAGAGACCTTGTTCTGGGGCTTGCGACGAAGTTGTTTCCGGGTTTGGCTCTTGTCCTTGTTCTTGCGCGAGTTCTTGGCCTCGGTGGTGGCGGCGCCGTCGACGTCCATATCTACCAAGACACAGTTAGCCCTTGATTCTTACTCAGCCAGTGCGGAGGAAGTGGGTCAAAGGCAAACTTGAGGTCGCCACTGTCGGTGAAGCCAACAATGTCGGAACACAGGCCCAGGTGAAAGCACAGATTCCTGAGGTCACAATCCTGTGCAGAGTCGAGAGTTGGGCGCGACGGGTCGGACAGGGAGGACGGTATGGGGACAGTGAGAATAGACGAACCTTTGGGCAAGTCCTCCTCCTTAGATGCGTCGTCGGTGGTGTTGGCTGGCAGAGTTAGCGGGTGAAGGTGTGCGAGCGAGGAGTATGCGATTGGCTTACTGTCTTCGGTGGTGTCCATTTGCGTCTTCTCAGGCTTGGGTTGCTGGATGGTCTCGAGAAGTTTGGCGTGCAGGCGCTCAGCGCGAGCAGCTTCTACAGGGCCGAAGACTCGAGCCCGAAGCTTTGTGCGGTTTGCCTTTTTGCTGCTTGCTCGTGCGCCTTTGGCCATTTTGATGTTTCTGTGGGGATATCGTGGGCGAGGGAGAGGAGGGAGGGGGGTTGTTATTTTTTGGGGGGAGGATGTTGGGCTTTGGAGGAAAAAGGTCGTGTTGTGCCAGGCCAAGCTCACCGTTCGGCACAAGTGGGGAAAAGATCGAGGAATTTTGGTGGCGACAATGCCGGCCCCGGCCCGTGCCCAAGTCGCGTTCTTCGCCTAGTGACGCTCGCTGAGCTTTGGAAACGCAGCTGGAGATGCGCTCGCCGCGAGAGCCGCCGGCAACGTCGACGGCGATATAACCCAAAGAGTCCCCCCCAGGCATTTATTTGCACCTACACCCGCTTCCCGCTTCCCGCACCTGCCCGTCCTGCGCTGCGCTGCGAGTCTGTGCCGTGCGCCGTCTGTCGTCGCCGATATCTGGGGGCAGTTGCAACCGACGTCCACACGATCCACGGGAAAGCCTCTGACAGATAATCTGCCTTTCACTGCCCGTCTTTCTCATCCTACGTCACCCAAGAAAGAGAAGAAACCGGCCCCAAATGCCTTCGCGAGCAACTCTCTCCCGGTAGCGCCTCACTTCCACTCTGCATCTGTGTCTGCATCTATCCTCCACCCTAACCGGCCCTCTCCACCGCGACTGCACCACACACCATGGCCTCGAGTCTGCAGCAGATGGCTGCCACCATATCCGAGCGCTCCAAGACGCTGATCAACAACGACCTCAAGAAGATCCTCAAGGAGGAGGGCAGCCCGCAGACAGGCAATAAGGCTGCATTGCAAGCTCGCGTCATAGGCCGTACGTGCTTCCGCTCACCCTTCACTTCCTGGCGCGCGTGGCCACCGCTATACCTGCTAATCCACCTTCACCAGTCATTGCCAATGCCGTCTCAAAAAACGACGCCGAGCAATTACGGCGCCTACAATATCGTGTCCAGCACCACGGAGAAGCGCCTCCGCCAGCCACCAGCAGCCCCGTAGCGCCTCCATACACGCAGCCCACCCCGCCCGTGGCGAACGGCTACAGCATGGCCAACGGATATCAGGCAAACGGCACAGCCCAGCCGTCCCAGCCGTACCAGCCATATGCGCGTGATCAGCCTCCAGTACCGCCTCGTACGTCTCCGCGACTTTGATCATGTAACGACTGCAGTACTGACCGCGCTAGGGCCGACAACCTTTTTCAAGGAATCACCATTTTTTATTATCCGCGAACTGGTCCTCAGTGGCATGTCTCTAGAAGGTGCGCCTGGCCTTCCCAAGCTCAAATGTACAACCTAACACATGAAGCAGCATCACCAAGCCACCGCAATCATCTCTCTAAAACTTTTACACTTAACGAAGCTGTGTGGAGCCGCTTGAAGTCCGAACACTCTTTGCGACTACTGCTTTTCTCCGCGCTCGAGCAACCACTCACACCTTATACCCGTCTAGACATTGCTTTTCCATCCCAGATCGAGGTGAAGGTCAATGACGAAGAGGTAAAGGCCAATTACAAAGGCTTGAAGAACAAGCCAGGCTCCACGCGTCCGGTAGACATTACCGACTTTGTCCGCACCAAAATCGCCAACCAGCGCAATACAGTTCACATAACCTATGCCCTGACCCAGAAGGCAAGTCAGTCAGAGGTTTCATATCCCCCTGAACCCTAAAATGTAACTCTGAGCTGACTGAAACATAGAAGTATAACCTGTTCATCTATCTAGTGCAAAAATTCTCAGTCAGCGAGTTGACGCAGCGCATCAAGCACCGCAATGTCATTACGAGACAGTCTGTGCTAAATGAGAGTATGACCATGCTTCTTCCATGACAGCCAGCATGACTAACATGGCTCTAGTGTTAAAGAAAGCCAATGATGCCGACATTGAAGTGGGCTCATCTGTCATGTCACTGAAGGATCCAATCTCCACTCTGAGAATCGTCACGCCGTGCAGATCAACAGTGTGCACACACAATCAGTGCTTCGATGCCGACTCCTTTCTTCAATTACAGGAGCAAGCGCCGACGTGGACGTGCCCGATTTGTAACAAGACCATATCTTACGAAGCACTAGCTGTCGACCAATATGTGGAGGAGATTTTGAACAAGGCTCGGAACACCGATCAAGTCACCATCCAGCCAAGTGGGGAGTGGTCGACTGAAAAAGACGTGAAGCCCAAGCACAACCACCGCCACGACGACGATGATAGCGAGGACGACCTTGTTGAAATTTCTGATTACCGCGTTCAGGCCATTAAAAGCGAAGCTGCACCCACCCCCACCTCAATCACAACGCCTCCGCTGCCCTCTCGCGAACCGTCCACAGCCCCCCGTTCCGGCCAAAAGAGAACAGCAGAGGTGGTGGACCTGACGCTGAGCGATGATGACGAGCCGCCCAGGCCCACAAAAAAGGTAGCGTACACTACCCCTAATAGCATCCCTGATACATCACGTCGGTATCAGCTACCTCCTCTTGGTAGCCACTCTACTTCACACAGTCGCCCATTGCCACCAGCCTACCACAATGGGTCTGCCAGCATGCGCTCTGAATACTCTCGGCCCCCATCCACACCGCCAGCACGGAATGGGTACATGTCATATCGACCAGCACAGCCTGCTTCACGGCCATCCTATCCCGGACAGGGTAGCTCCTCATACCCTACATATCTTGACTCATCCCCTTGATTTATATGTTTCGCGATTTTTTGTATTTTCCGTTAATGTATGAGTACCGTTCTTCAGCTGACACCGCCCCGGCTTCGCAGCGCAAAACCGGAGTCTGACGAAATAGTATGGCATCTGCACAAACCCCTACTCAATTCGGAAGGAATGGACTGTGTACAAGTCTACCCGGATCATTCGAGTGGAGTGCCCTACACGTTCGCCTCCATTTCCTTCATAATCTGATAATCGGAATTTAGCGCGAGGCGTTTGGGAGCGATATATCATGATCATCTGACTGCTCACGGCGTACGATGGAATTTGGGGAACTGAGGATACCATAGCATGGGTGATTTGGCATGCATCTCGATGGCTTCTTTTGAAAGCGAGCTCCCCGCGATGAGGAAAGGAGGTCTGGGGAGCGGAAGTGGCGCGAGAAGAGAAAACGGGGTTCGGGACGTTTACAGAAAAAAGGCTCGGTCGGACTCTTCATACAAAGTGCGTAGAGATGACGCCGTTTTCTCTCTGGCTTACGAACAATACCAAGTCTGTTTCTTGCCGAATTGACGATATATGGTTGGTTTTGCGTGGTGTGATATCATAGCAAATGGTTTCAAGAGAGAAAAAATGTCCATGTTTGAATATATAGGCGCTACATTCCTACTAACGGGAAGACACGTGTGACAATAATGGTAGTTTCTGAACTATTTCCATTAGCGAATGTTCTTCTCGATTTCGTATGTCGGCTTGTGGTTTGAATTGCATATCATAGAAGATGATCGGTCAAGTACATATCAACCATAACTCATCAAGGTCATACATTAAAAAAATCTTAATACACATGCGGCCAATGCTTAGGTTTGATAATAGGGAACAGTCTCACTTCTGACTTCTGCCTTCTTCTCCTTCTCCTTCTCCTTCCCCATGTATTTCCTCCCCGTTTACGCTAATATACCCCGAAAGCTTTCATTCCCCTCATTACTAGGGTTCTGCAAATTATCACGAGTCTTTCTAAATTCGACGAGGCTACCTAGATCATCAGAGCGAGTAAACATTCTACATGCTCTAAGCTACTAAGACCGTACTCAAATCTCTTCCATGACACTGCTTCTCTCATCAATTGTCAGCAACTCTTGTTCGTAATTAGCTCTTCTTGTTCTCTGCAAAAACAACTTATAAAGACTACCCGTCTTCCATGTTTCCTCGATTGTAGACAGACAAAGAAGTACCGCTGAGTCAACAGTTAAACCCATTTTTGTAATAATGGTGAGAGGATATTAAATTGTAGTTACAGTGAACACTGAGCGGAGAATATCTTAGTGAAAGAAAAACCTGGTAGGTCGCCGTATCTTCACAATAACGCGTTCTGTGAAATGGTGTCGCACCTCGCAGCGTGAGATAAATAGTCTGGTTATAATTAAATCATCATACTCACACAACTCATCCGCAATTTACGCTCAAATCGCACAGCATCACATCATTTTCAAGGTAGCCATGTCCGAGTCAACTCAAGTCTCAACTACCACCAATAGCACAACCTCTTTCCGCTTCCTCGATCTGCCAAAGGACATTCGCCGAATAGTGTACGACTTTCTACCAGAACCAGTGTTCCGTGATTTCTTATCGCCCAGCTGTTGCATCGCCTACACCGACTACACACGATCAGTGAACATGCTTCTGACAAACCGGCTCATCTACTCCGAAGCTCGTCCGTGCCTCAAGATCTACCGCACACGTGCCCTGGCTCGACAAGACCTCATCATCATCACCAAGTCCTACTCTGGAGAGCAGATGGCCCGACAGACACTGTTCGCGACACTGTTAGATATACTTGCAGCCGAACATTCCCCAAACCCCACGACGTATCCCGAGGCAATGGCCGCCCTAGACGGGCCCATTCCTCGGTCTTTGATGCCCTCCCTGCTGAACCAACTATCCCGGCTCCACGAGGAAATCGGAGTGGAGGTGGGCCATGCTGCTTTAGCCGAAGCGCTCAGCACCCCTCTCAGCACCATGTTGCTACAACTTCACCAGCGCAACAAGATGCAGATTCGGTGGTACTTATCCAGACGTGTACAGCAAGAAGCGTCGACTTGGGGTAGTGTCTATTTTCTCATGGGCTATGTAAACGACACCTATCCGTTGATTGATTTTCAGTTGGTTTTGGTGTGCGAGGATACGGAGATGCGAGATAAGATGCGGCGATCGTGGTCAAACATACCTCATCAGGACAAACTATGGTATGAGGTGGCGAGCGCGGAAGAGGCAGCCAATATGTTTGGGTAGGGTGGGTGTACTGGGTTGCACAGCTTGTGTTGGAGGAAGGGGTATACAAGCTGCAACGGGGAAGATGTACTAAACGCGGAATCATACAACTATACGATTTAAGATGCATGATAGTTGGAGATGTACGTCTTCGACAGAATGGCGTTTTGTTAGGTTAGTATTGGGCAGTATTAGGATATACCAGCTTGGAATATTGGTACGAACGCTCTAGAGCTTCACGAAGTCGGTTACTAGATTCCGTTGATAAGACGTAAAGTCAGTCTATAGGCAGACAGTCATGACTCTAACAAGACTACATCTTCGTCCAGAAAATGTATATGATCCAACTCTAGGGGCGAAGCTAGTCTTGCGGGGGATGTTCTCTCTGTGAGTGTCGCTGTTGCAGTAACAATCCTGTTTGAGTATATTTGCCGTCTACAATACAACAAAGGTTTTGTGAATTTTATCTTCAGGACACTCCGGTGCATCACTGTCAAGCGCTATGTTGTTCTGAGCTGTTAGAGCGCGGTCCATGTCTAACAAGGGCTGGGCGCACATGTTAATAAAAAGATATTCATAGATTATGAATTGAATAGAATGTCGATGATGAGACCAAAGAAAGAAAATAAGAGCAGACTGTGGTGCGGCTGAGCTTCATATGGTCGGCTCGTTGGATGTAGCGGGGCAGTGACTAGTCTATAAGTAGACGAGATGCAGACAGATCACGTGCTTTCGTGGTTTCGCTCCATCTCGACGCGTCGCACGTTCCCCACCTTGCCGCGGGTGCCTGATCAATGATCCGCACATTTGCCACTGATACTACTCAACTAGATAGACCTGCATAGCAGTTCCTTGTCCTTTTTTTCGATAACCTCCTTGAATTTGCCACCGACGGCGTCAACGCGCGATCGATTCGACGCGGCTTATCGGCGTAAACTTGCCAGGGGTACATCTGATGCATCCCGCCCTTGATTGCTTTGATCATTAGAGTAACTCTTCTCCTCACCCCTCTTGAGGTTTCATCGCCTTTCATTTTCCTCTTCACCAGACTATCGTGCGCTACGTACTTTTGTCATCTCTCGCCACAGCCGCATTCGCATTTCTTTCACACTCTACGACTATAATGGCGCCGAGGCGATCAACGCGCAAGTCAATGGCCAGCGTCGCCAACGACATCGCCTCTGCACCTTCACTCTCACCCTCAGTTGGTAAGTGTGGTAGAATCTAGGCTCCCAATGTTTGTTGATTGCTATGCATCTTTGATGCTAACGTCCTCATAGCCTTGGGAGATTCCACAGCAACCGACAGTCGCCACAAGCAACAGCGCACTCGTTCTTCTCGCTCCTTTGTACCCAATTCTTCTGATCACGAGAACGAAATGAACGACGTTGAGGAGCCCGAACAACAAGCTCACATCCGCCGGGTCCTCAAGGAAGTCTCGATCCCCGCCATGAAGTCTAAGAAGGCGCCTCCAGCACACGGACGCCCGGCAAGGCTCAACGCACAACAAGCGGAGCAAAAGAGCTCGACTGCATCACCTTCGCTAGATAATTCAGATTCTGAAACGCCGGGAACAAGCATTGCGACTACCCCAGCCAACTCTGTCAGTTGTGGCAAGATGTCCACCCGTAAAGGTGTGAAGAATGTTACGACACTTGCGCAAAGCACCTCATCTAGCCTTAAACGATCGCGCAACGCCGTACCAGACTTAGACTCCGAAGATATGATGCTCGATATGGACGCTGAAATTGCCCTTCAAATGCAACTGGAAGACGAAATGGAAGTGGTTCAAAATAAGCGCCGAAAAATCAAGGACGAGGAGGATATCGAAATGCTCTCCGATGACGAACCATTGGTATCATCGACACGGAATAGAGCACCTTCATATACCGGAAAGGGCAAGGGCAAAGCAAAAGCTGAAGACCTTCACAGCGACGCAGATTCATTGTTGGCCGAGCTGGGTTCGCCACCGTTGTACAAAGGCAAGGGCAAAGGCAAGGCTCAAGAAGCGCCAAGCAATCGTCGTCGCTCCGCACGCCCCAGCGTGAAGAAACTGGACAAGTTCACAGAAGACGACATCTTGGATGATGACGAGTCGGACGGTGGAGAATTCCGTCTTGAGTCCGATGACGACTCGCTCAACGATCTTGAATCTCCGGCTGCAAGCGAAGGCGAAGACGACGATCTGCCTCTGGCGATGAGTGCACGCCTTAAGAAGCTTGTTGCAGAGAATCCATCAAAGGTTGCTCGGAAGAAAAAGAAGCCTACTACTGGCGAGAAGATCGAAGCAAACCGGCGGAGGGCCAGGTTCGCACACATTGCAGATAAGTGGGAGCGCAAACGTGCCATGAACCGTGAGCGAGCAGAGCAACAGCACCCAAAGCTGATCACCATGTGGGACGATCTGCAAAAGATCCCAGTTCTTGAAGTCCAGAAGGCCGAACAACCAAAGTCAATCAACCGCCGGCTCAAACCGTTCCAGCTCGAGGGGCTTAGCTGGATGGTACGTCAGGAAAAGACTCACTATAAAGGCGGTCTGCTTGGAGACGAGATGGGCATGGGAAAAACTATCCAAGCTGTCTCTCTGATCATGTCGGATTATCCTGCGAAGCAACCTACACTGGTCTGTGTTCCCCCAGTCGCACTCATGCAGTGGTCAAACGAGATTCGCGAGTACACCGACAACAAGCTCAAAGTTCTTGTGTATCATGGCACAAACGCTAAATGCAAGAAGATGAAAGTGAAAGAGCTCAAGTCGTATGATGTTATCATGGTCTCGTACAACTCTTTGGAGTCACTGCACCGCAAAGAGACCAGGGGATGGTCCCGTGGAGATGATATTATCAAGGAAGCATCGCCACTCCATGCTATTCACTATCATCGTCTCATCCTGGACGAAGCGCACTGCATCAAATCTCGCAACACGGGTGTAGCAAAAGCCTGCTTTGCTTTGACCAGTAACTACAAGTGGTGCTTGTCTGGAACGCCAGTTCAGAACCGTATTGGAGAGTTCTTCTCACTTCTCCGTTTCCTAGAAGTGCGTCCGTTTGCAGACTACTTCTGCCGTTCCTGCGACTGCGAGAAGCTGCACTGGGCTACCGATGACGATCACATGTGCGTCGCTTGCAACCACGGCGCATCTGAGCACATTTCCGTATTCAATCAGGAGTTGCTCAATCCCATCACTGGAGACGACGCCCAGCTTCGTGAAGAAGCCTTGACCAAGCTCCACCTGATCACGGCTCGCATCATGTTGCGACGCATGAAGCGTGATCACACAAGCTCAATGGAGCTTCCGATGAAGGACATTATCATTCATAATGAGTTCTTCAGCGAGGTGGAGCGGGACTTTTCAACGTCCATCATGTCCAACTCGGCTCGCAAGTTTGATACGTACGTTGCGCAGGGTGTCATGCTCAACAACTACGCCAACATCTTTGGCCTGATTATGCAGATGCGCCAAGTCGCCAACCACCCCGATCTGCTGCTGAAGAAGAACGTTGTTGAGGGCGCAGGCAACGTCTACGTTTGCAACATCTGCGATGAGCCTGCCGAGGATGCGGTGCGCTCTCACTGTCGCCACGAATTCTGCCGTGCTTGTATCAAAGATTTGATGGATACATGTGAAGCTTCTGGTACCGAGGCTGACTGTCCTCGCTGCCATATCGCTCTTTCGATCGACTTTGAGCAGCCTGAGCTCGAGCAAGACGAAGACTCTGTCAAGAAGACGTCCATCGTCAACCGTATCAAGATGGAGAACTGGACTTCCTCGACGAAGATTGAGATGCTGGTGTATGACCTTTACAAGCTGCGCAGCAAGAAACAGACACTCAAGTCGATCGTATTCAGTCAATTTACATCCATGTTGCAGCTCATTGAGTGGCGCCTCCGTCGCGCGGGTTTCAACACAGTCATGTTGGACGGAAGCATGACGCCCGCTCAGCGCCAAAAGAGCATTGACTACTTCATGACGAATCCGGATGTCGAGGTGTTCCTCGTTTCACTCAAGGCTGGTGGTGTAGCTCTCAACCTGACTGAAGCCTCCAGAGTATTTATTGTCGACCCGTAAGTCTGATCACTTTCTTGATCGAGACGCATCTGTTAACACATTCAATAGGTGGTGGAACCCAGCTGCTGAATGGCAATCGGCCGACCGCTGCCATCGCATTGGCCAGCGACGCCCTTGTGTCATTACACGTCTCTGCGTCGAAGATAGTGTAGAATCGCGCATGGTTGCGCTACAAGAGAAGAAGGCAGCTATGATCGCTGGTACTATCAACAACGATAAGGTTGCCATGGATCGCTTGAGTCCAGAGGACCTTCAGTTCTTGTTCCGTGGTACTTAGTCGACTAGTGGCGAAGATTTTTGGTATGCTTAGCAGCTTTATGCATGATGGCGCGTTCGAGCATGGAGGTTTTGTAACTGGCACGATGCCGCTAAACGGTTGGGGCGTATCAACTCGCAACAGATTACGGGCTGTGTACCTAGTACAGAAGCAGTTCAGTCAAGGCACAGCAGAGGAGTTCATTTCAGACGGTGTGTTTGTGGCATACTTTAAATCAAACATGACAATTTGCAACCTTCTCCGCCGTTTGTATCTCCAAAGGTGGTATCCGAACAAGCATCCTTCTTACATAAGCACAGTAGCAAAGCACGATAATGGAAAGCAATATAGCGTCTTTGTTCTGGGGCCTAGCACGGCTCGCGCATTGCGGAGCCGCGCTGCAGCGCGTAAACAAAGCGCGAAATGACGCATGTACATCGCTTATCGTACCCCAGACTATGAAGCAAATGGCGCGTACACAGCTCGCATCTCTACACAATAGTGTCTGTACAACCCTATCTCTCTTAGCAACTGTACTGTAGTTATAATCGCTCTTTGCGATACCGTGCCATCTCCAGTCTGTTGAAATCAGTACATCACAACATTCCAGGTACAACTGTCCAGCTATCTGCAGCAGCTTATACCAACTATGCGCAACCCCCTCGCCGCGGG
>Ga0265780_10010276_pt1 | contig 11169 bp, 13 predicted proteins | sample P1T30metagenome_FD_192432 | JGI IMG/M metagenome (GOLD analysis project Ga0265780, IMG submission 192432) | Plant litter microbial communities from East Loma Ridge, Irvine, California - P1 T30 | ecosystem: Environmental > Terrestrial > Plant litter > Unclassified | place: USA: California... | reverse complement strand
CCGGCGGACGCCCCTCGGATCGCTACGACTACGGCTACGTCGACGTCGGGGCGTTCGGCATGTACGCGTCCCGGGCGGACCACGCCTGCGAGCACGTCGAGCAGTGGGGCACCCCCGAGGCCATCCGCCGCGTCACCGAGGCCTTCGGCGACGACTACGCCTGCGTGTCCGACCGCCTCTGAGACAGAGGGCACCAACGGCAGCGCTGTGCGGCGCGCCCTAGCGATGACACAAATTTTATGTTGATCCCGCTCGTGGCCTTCTGTGACCGCCCAGAATGCTGGGCCCACGGCGACCGCTCGCGCGGTGCCACACGAAACTCCGGCCTCGTTCCAGGCCGCATGCCGAAGGAAATACGGAGCAAATTTGAACTACCGGTTTGGCCGACGCCTACCGAGCAGTGTTCGCACCGCGCGGATGGTCTCTTTTGAATAGGTGTCTCGGATGCCCATCTCGCGGCGTGCCCACCAGGCATATGCGCGACGGATCGCAAGGACTATAGCCCTCGCCACACAGGCAACACCAAGAAGCGCAAAGAACCAGGATTCGGCAGCGACGACATCCGACACAGGCGTCTCACTGGAAGCCACGTGCAAGCCGAGATAAATGAGGAAGCCGCCGTAGAGAAGGAATCCAACGACGGCAGCAGTACTTACTGCGGTGCCATAGCGACGGGATGCATTGAAGGCCAACCATTCCTAGAGGCGGATCTCTTCGTCAATTTGCTTCACGACCATACGATGCCGAATCAAGATCGCGATATCTCCTTCTGGCATCGCCCCACGAGCCTGGACATCGGACTCAATACTTATTAGTTGCTCTAGCCGCTTCGCTGTCCGCTCGGCCCGCCCGCTGGACCAGGACAAATAGAGTCCGATTAGACCCGCGAGTCCGCCAGTGACCGCAACCCCATTACCGATCCAGCTTTCCGCTGTCACCTGAGACCCCTTCTATTGCAGCCGATGACCATATCGGACTTGCGGCGAATAGTAACCCGCGGCGCGCACCGGGCCTGTCCGGGTGGGACTAGAGGACACCCTCTGGGGTTGACAGATGCCACGCACCGTTCGGTTGCCGCGTCCTATTGTCGCGGCAACCCACGCGGCCAGCTGCCTTTGCATAGCAGTTATCGAGCGCAAGTCGACGATTTAGCCCCTAGTCTGAGCTTGTGTCAAATAATAGCAGCGGGGCCGTGAAGAAGAGCAATGCCAAACCTCTCGCAGGTCGGCGAGGTGCTGCCGAAATACCTCGGCACCAGCGCGCTTTGCTCGCTGTCTTGGGTTTTGTCTCCGCGTTCGGTGGGTGGCTACTGACCATTCGACCCCACTCTCCTGAACTTGGCGGAACAGCCCTATTTGTCATTGCAGCGCTTGCCCTAGCCCTCGCCGTGATCGGGCGACTTCCAAAAATTCTTGAAGTTGCCGGGGTGCCCTTGGAATTTGACCGTGACGAGATGTCGGAATTTCTCGTCACTCTGCGCGCGAATGTCGATGAAGACACGGTCGAAGTCCTTGAAGACAAACTTCGCAGAATGAGCGCAAATGCGAAGTCCTTCGACGCTGCGCAGCAGATCGCAGATCAAAGCCAGGACGCGGTCGAGGATGAGGTCGACCAGGCACCGGATGCAGCGCAGCCCCAGTCCGCCGATCTGGGCCGAAAACCCACATGGCTCGAGAGCCTTGAGGCGGAGAGCCACAATGCGACGGTCGAAATGGAGGCCCGGGTTCTCGGGGGTTACGGCAGCGGTCGCGGGCAGCCCCCTCGCGTCGGGGCCTTGGTGCGCTTCGATGACGAACGCGTGCTCGTCCGTGAAGCAATAACGGTTGCCAACGACAGCACGTTGGATGTTTTGCGGAGGCGCCTCAATCGCGTCATGGCCAACAGCCCGACCGTGAAAAAATTAGTTGTCCTCGTTCCTGTCAGCGAATTGCGCACTGTTGCACGCTGGCGAAATGACGTTTGGGGCACCACTGCCGAGCTTCGGGTCGAAGTTCTGGCCGAAGGGAGCCCAGAGGCCGTTGCGCTCGAGGCGTGGATCGCACGTCTGCCTATCTGGGCAAGACAGGGTTGAAGGTTTTGCGGTGCGGCTCACGGGCGAGGCAGAGGTTTCAACACTGGCTCACCCGTTCGGCGCCACCAGCACCTTCGCGTGCTCGGTCTCCCCGCTGTCGAGCTCGGCGAGCAGGGCCGGCAGCTCGTCGAGCCCGACCGTCCCCGTGATGAGCGGCCCCGCCTCGACCGAGCCGTCGGCGAGCGCCCGCATCGCTCCGACGAAGTCGGAGTGCGTGTAGGCCAGGCTGCCGACGACGGTCAGCTCGCGGCTCTGCCAGTCGCCGTACGACACCTCCGAGGTGGTCATCGGGTAGCCGAGCAAGGCGAGCGTGCCGCCGCGGCGGACCAGCTCGGCGCTGGACTGGAACAGCGAGGAGGCGCCGGTGCACTCGTAGAGGACGTCCGCGCCGAGTCCGTCGGTCAGCTCGAGGACGCGGGCGCGGAAGGCGTCGCCGGGAGCGTGGACGTCGGTGAAGCCGAGGCGGCGCACGGTCTCGCGCCGCGCCTCCAGGGGTTCGACGATGACGACGGCTCCGGCTCCGGCGTGACGGGCGTGCTGGGCGGTGAGCAGGCCGATCGGGCCGGCGCCCTGGACCACGACGACGTCGCCGAGGCGCTGGCCGGCGCGGCGGACGGCGTGGAAGGTGACGGCGGTGGGTTCGACGAGGCCGAGCTGTTCGTCGGTGAGGCCGTCGAGGGCGCGTTGGACGCGGCGTTCGTGGACGGTGACGTGCTGGGCGAAGGCGCCGTGGGCGGGGGCGTCGGGCGAGATGCCGTTGGCCTCGGCGAAGGCGGTGTCGCAGTGGTCGGGGTGTCCGGCGCGGCACATGGCGCAGGTGCCGCAGGGCGGGCCGACGCTGGCGACGACGCGATCCCCCACGGCGACCGTCGTGACCCGGCTGCCGGCGGCGACGACGGTGCCGGTCCACTCGTGGCCGAACACGGCGGCGGGGATGAGCCCGCCGGACGCCCACCCGTGGGTGTCCGTCGCGCACACGCCCGTGTAGCGGATGCGCACCACGACCTGCGACTCCCCCGGAGCCTCGAGGTCGACCTCGGCGAAGGCGACCGAGCGCTCGGCGTCGACGGTGGCGAAACGGGTGCGGGGAGGGAGGTCGGTCATGTGGACCAGGGTAGGCGTGGGCGACAGGTGTTGCTCAACCTACGGGGCGGGCACGGCCCGTGTTCTCGTGGCCCTCACTCGCTGCTCGCCGATGCCTCGTCCGCCTCGGGCTGCGCAGCTCTCGCGGGACGCTCGGGCCGTGTCGCCTGGACGATCTGCCCGATCATGAGGCCGACGAAGAGGAGCCCCCAGAAGACCGACCCCTCGGGATCGACAGCGTGGACGCCGGCGAAGAGAGCGATGACGGAGCAGTTCAAGACAACCGCCCATTGCAGTTCGTAGCGGGACACGACCTGCTCACCCGACCCGGTGCAATTTGTTCTCGAACATCGGCATCTCTCCTCTGGTCACAGCCCGCCCAGCACGAGCTACGCCCACCGTAGATCATGCCGAAATGTTACGCATCTCATGACGATGGGACTGTCGTGACCTACTTCAAACACCTCACCCCGAGGAGGCGCGGTGCTGGCATGCCCGCACCCTCTCCCCCAGCCCGGTCACCGCCACAATGCACAGGCGGACACCGAGCCCGACGACGGCCGTACAGCCGGTTGCCCCCCACCGCCGTCGCCAACACGCAGGGAACCGCACAGACCCTGCCCGTCGTGGCCACCGTGGGTGACCCGCTCGTGCCGCTGGACCCTGCGGCCATCCGTCTCGAGGCTCCCGCCGCGGCGACGGTGGACGGCGACGGGACGGTCGTCGTTGTCCCCGGCGAGGGAGGCTACGAGCTTGATCGCGACGGCGGGCACCGTAGCTCCGCCCGAAAAACTCATGACACTGACAACAGCGATATGTTGATCACAGCCAAAGAGGCTCAAAGACATTGGGGTCACAAATGGGTAAAGCCGACAAGCTTCTCGAGCAAGCATCACCGCACCTTGAGCAAGGCGAATTGGTCCGAGCGGCTGTCATGGGAGCCTACGAAACGAAGGTCATGGGCTCGGACACCGTTCGAAACGGTGTGTTGATTGCGACCGATCGTCGAGTCGTCTTTTACGCGAAAAAACTAGGAGGGTTCGATCTGGAGTCGTTTCCTTTCGGAAACATCTCGTCTTTTGAGCACGGCAAATCGATGATGGGCCATCACGTTGCCTTCCATGCGTCTGGCAACGCCGTCCAGGTGAAATGGCTCCAGCCCGCAACTGACTTCGCAGCATTCATCGATGTCGTGAAGGAAGCCATGAACGCCAAGCACCGTGCCGCAGAACCAACAGCGACCCCGGCTGCCACGTCTGCTCCAACCGTTGACGTCATTGAATTGCTCAAGCAGCTGGGGGGCCTCAGGGATGCAGGCGTCATCACGGACGAAGACTTCGAGGCCAAGAAAACCGAACTGCTCTCTCGGCTCTGAAGTAAATCCCCCTGTGGGCGTCCGTCAGGGGTGGAAACGTGGCTCAGTCGTATAAAGCCCGAAGGTCGCGTCCGTAAGCGTCATCGTGGGGATGATGCAGACGTTGGTGACGCCGGCCTGGAACTCACTGGTCAGAGTATCGGGCGGTAGACCCACGCCGCCGTCGATCTTGTTGCGAGCCGACGTGAGAATGTCGGCTGCAGCAGCGAACTGCTGCGCAGAAGTCATCTCGAGGTTCCATTCGTTGCAACTCGTCTCGGCGTAGCTCTGGCTCCAAGTTTGCGTATAGCGAGATGACGCGACCTCCACATCGTCCGTCCTCTCGTCATCGTCGCCACCGAGGGTCGAGAAGACACTGATGAGAACGATGACGACCACCACCCCCAAGCAGCCGAGTCCTGAGATCGCGCCACACCCAAGGGGCTTCTTCGTTCCCTCAGGACCGGAGAGGTTGGGAGCAGGGGGAAGCTTGTCCTTCATGTCCGGACTCTACGGCTGATTGCAACCAAGACTTGATTACACCTCAGTCTCACCCGCCTTCGCCCACCGATTCGCTCTCGACTACTGCTCACGTTCACTACAGTGAGATTCGTTCAATTAACGATGGGGAAAGAACATGGCGAGCCGACGCGGATTCCTGGCAGAAGTGCAGCACCAACAGCGTTTGGCGCAGGCCCGTGCCAACGCGGCCGCTCGAGCACAGACGCAGGCACGAGCGCAGGCAGTCCGTGCGCGGGCCCAGCAAGAGCGGGCGAATGCGGCGATGGCCCGGGCTGACGAGGCCGAACGCAAGCGGTATGAGCGCGAGGCGAAGGCCGCGTACGTCGAGATGCGGCAGGCCGAGGTCGACGAGCTCAACGAGGACTTGGCCCTCGAGTATGGCGAGATCGACGGATTGCTCGCCCTGACCCTCGACTTGGACGACTACGTCGACCTGGAAGGCCTCAAGGTTCGAGCGGTGCACCCGCCCTTCCCTCGCTGGGACCTCGAGACCCCTCGCCCGGCGCCGGTCCCGACCCCGGTCCCCGAGGCCCCGGTGTTCATCGAACCGCCGGCACCCACAGGCCTCTTCGGCAAGAAGAAGAAGTTCGAGGAGGCGCAGCAGCGGGCTCGAACGGAGTACGAACAGGCTTGGGGTCAGTGGGCCGCTTACCGCGACTGGATCCCCACCCAGGACGCTCAACAGGCTCAGGAACACTCCACCCTCGAAGAGGGACGCATCAAGCTGTTGGCGGCGGAACGGGAACGCTACGACGCGGCCTGCGCGGTCCGAGAGGCCGAGGTAGCCGAGCAGAACTCGTCGATCGACACCTTGATCGCCGGCCTCGGCTACGGCGCAGTCGACGCAGTGCAGGAGTACGTCGGCATCGTGCTGGCGAACTCGCTCTACCCGGATGCCTTCCCCGTCGAGCACGAGGCCGAGTTCGATCCCACGACCGCCGAGTTGACGCTGCGTGTGACCGTGCCCGCCCCGGACGCCCTCCGGACCATCAAGGGATTCCGGTACGTAAAGGCTAGTGATGAGGTCGTGGAGACCCAGCTCTCCAAGACGGCCGCCAACGAGCGTTACGCGAGCGCGTTGCACCAAGTGGCCCTCCGATCTCTTCACGAGATCTTCGAGGCTGACCGGAGGGGGCTGATCAAGGCCATCTCCGCCCAGATCGGCCCTGAGGCGAACGACCCGGCCACCGGCCGCCAGAAGTTCATCCCGCTGGTCGCCGTCGCTGCACCCCGCGACACGTTCATGGAGATCGACCTCAGCGGTGTCGTCCCCCTCGCCACCTTGCAGCACCTCGGTGCCGCTGTGGCGAAGAACCCGTCGGCACTCACCGCCATCGACACGGCGGGCGTGCGTCGGTCGTGAGCGGCGACGAGCGTCGGTTCAACCCTCCCCCGGGGTGGCCGCCCGTACCGTCGGGCTGGAAGCCCCCCGCCGGATGGGTGCCTCCTGTTGACTGGCCTCCGGTCCCCGACGGCTGGCAACTCTGGCTCGCCGAGGTGACACCAGCGTCAGAACCCGTCGGCGTGGCCCCGATCGCGTCCAGCCCGATCTTCGAGAGTCTCGCGCCTGAACGGCTGAGTGAACCCAAGACACCCAACGACCCGCCTGCCCCGAATGACTCAGCCCCATCGGACCTCGTCGCGACGTTGCTCGCGGAAAACGCTGATCTGGCTCGGCAGCTGGCCGAAAGCAGGGAAGCCGCCGACCTGCGAGTGGCTGCACAAGCCGCAGGCAACCCCGTGTCCTCAGCCACGGTCGAGCTCGACGACGAGCAGGTGCTGCAAGAAGTCGGCATCTACAGGTACCACCACCCGCTTGAGGATGCGACGGCCTACCTGCCGAGATTGAAGGACGTCGAAGCAAGGTCGGCAGCCCTCGTCCGCGACGGGCATGCCATCGAGAAGTCGAACCTCTTTACCTTCGACAACTCCCTCGCCAAGGGTCGCAAGATGAGCGACGACCTTGCCAAGCTCATGCTGCGTGCGTACAACGCCGAGGCGGAGAACAGCATCCGTACCCTCAAGTTGGGCAACGTGCACACCGCCAAGAAGCGGCTGGAGGCATCGCGAGCAGCGATCGCCAAGCTCGGCAGCATGATGGCTATGCACATCAGCGACGCGTATCACAGCCTCAGGATCAAGGAGATCGAGCTGACGGCCGACTGGCTGATGAAGAAGCAGGAAGAAAAAGAGGAGCAGCGCGAAGAGCGGGCACGCCTCCGTGAGGAGGCGCGGGTCGAGCGAGAACTAAAAGAGCAGCGTGCCCAGCTCGATAAGGAGCGCACCCTGCTCATGCAGACGATCGGTCAGCTGCAGGCCAGTGGCACGCCCGACGCCGACCTCGAGCTACGGCTCGCCGCCATCGATCAGGCCATCGTCGACAACGACTACCGAGCGGCCAACATCCGCGCTGGCTACGTCTACGTCATCTCGAACCGAGGAGCCTTCGGCGAGGGTGTCGTCAAAATTGGCCTCACTCGCCGTCTGGAACCTACCGACCGGGTGCACGAGCTTGGTGGGGCGTCAGTCCCCTTCCGCTTCGACATCCACACGATTTATTTCTCTGAGGACGCGGTCACTCTCGAGACCGAACTCCACCGACACTTTGCGACGCGTGCCCTGAACCAGGCCAACAGCCGCAAGGAGTTCTTCTTTGCTACGCCGGCCGAGGTGAGAGACGTCCTCGCCAGTAAGGTCGGCACTCTACTCGAGTTTAGAGAGAACGCAGAAGCTACCGAATTCCACCAGTCGATTGGTTTGTGGCCCTCAGGACGTGGCTAAATACTTCATCCCTGAAGCCAGGGCCATGGAATAGGGGATATGGCTTTGTAGGCACCGAGAAGACTAACGACAATAAGGGCAGAAACAACAATAGTTGAAACTATAATGTCGGCAAGCAATACCAACTTGTAAATTCTCGGATGATCATCTGCTAGTTTGCGCACTTTATTCGCGACATTTTTACCGGCATACTTACGCTCAGCAACGTACACGAAATAGTCAAAAAATATGTGCCGCCGTAACAGCCCGTTCAACGTGCCTGCACCAGGCTCGGCCGCGTCAGCGGGATCACCGGAGGGTGTTGTTGTCAGTGGGGCGGATGCAGAACGCACTTCCCCGAGCGCGTCAGCTTTAGACGTAGCGCCCTTATTCTCACGACCTAGGGGCTCATCGTCTGAGGGGGGTTCGCCCTCGCCCAAACCCTCGCCGTCGGAGTTCGAGCTGTTCATACGCCTAGAACATGTCGGCGATACCGCAGTGCAGGCAACGAGACACCAAATCGATTGGCGATATCGAGCTCATCAAGACCTCCATCAACAAACCGCTTCAGCGCACGCGCGGGCATGAGAAGATTACCGGCAACCTCGTTAGCCCAAATTTCATCGGGCGCCCCGCGGTCTTCATCAGAGCGACGGTCAACGAACGCGACATCATCAACAAGGCGGGAGTTCCGGTCGAGAAAATGACCTATCTCATGCGCCACTGTAAAACGCATTCTCTTCTCGGGTTGGTCGCTGTCGACATATATGACGCCGGAATTCCCCTCGTCGCCGACCAGCATTCCGAATACGTCCTGACCGAGCTCAGCACTGAACACCTCGACCCCAAGATTTCTCGCTAGACGAACTGGGTCTACGGGGTAAGTACCCTCCGGCCAGTGCGCGTCCAAGACGGCTTCCGCAAGACCGCGTGCTGCACGACGAAGTTCGCCAACGGTCTCGAATTCTGCGGGAAGCACCGTACCCCTCATTCCTTTGTCGACAAGATGCTCGCCACAGTACTAGCGCGCGGGTGAAAACGGTCAAGGCTCGCGGGCAGCAAGCGGTGCGCGAAAACGCGGCTTGAGGGAGTGGGCAATAGGCAGCCAATTGACATCCGACATAAAGGGATGTGGAAGCGTGCCGAGAAAATTTGATAGACAATATTAGGAAGAACAGGCACAAAAAAGGCTATAAGACCTGGCGCGCAATAATGAATCCGTTCTTGAGCACCACTTCAAACCTAAGGTACTTCTTAAGGCTTCCGTGTTGCGGTACTTACGACCGTCTTCTAGAAGAAATACCACCCCCAACGTCGAATGAGCACCTCATTCGACTACCCGGCCCACTATCGGTACGCGCGGTTCCGTGTGACGATCAGCCCATGACTGTAGATGAGGCTTGGCATTACACGACCGCGGCGGGTCTGTTGAACATCGTCCGACATAATCGCCTGTGGGCAAGTTCTGCCGCCTTCATGAATGACGCCAGCGAGATCAAGACGGGCAAGCGTGCACTGCAAGACGCTGCCGCAGCACGTCAACCACCCCTCGAGGACTGGCAGTTGAATGCGCTTCGAGTACTTGGTGTCTTGACAGACGGAAAACCCGACAAGGTCTTCCTGCTGTCGGCGTCGGTCGAGGGTGACGCTCTGACCCTCTGGCGTAGCTACGGGCAGGGTACGGAAGCCGAGTACGCGATTAGGATCGACCCCTTAGTGGGGCTCACCCCAGTCGTGCAGAACGTCCTCGAACAGCATCCCAGTCCGCCTCCTGGTTGGGGTGACGAAGTGGAAGACTGGACCGAGCGTGGGGAACCCATTCCCGGTCCCGATCCGGACCAGCCCTACACCTGGGGTGGTGATTGGGACGCGGTTCAGTACCTCAATGAGGACAGTACCCTGGCCCCCGACGAGCTGGAACGAATTGTTCGTGAGCTGCGCCCCCCGCGGTCCGGAAGGCTTTCTATCCCACTCATCGGGGATTACTTCACCGAGATCGATCCGAGCGTCCTATTCAAGAACACTGGATTTAAAGACGAGCGAGAGGTGCGTGTCACCTGGACCGTGAATCCCTGGTGGAAGTTCGTTCTCTATCGAGCCTCCCGTTTCGGGGTGACGCCTTACATCGAGGTCGCGGCACACGACGGCACCGAACCCTCTGATCTCGAACGCGAGCGGAGTCTATTGATGCCACATCGCGTAGGAAGGCTTCCCTTGATGTCCGTGCGCATCGGCCCTACGCGGGCGACAGAGAGCGCGGAGCACGCCCTGCGGCAGTTGCTCGATGCGCACGGCTACGGGGAGACTTCGATCGTCACCAGCTCAGCGCCATACCGCTGAGGAGTTGACGATGGGTTCGTCAGGGGTCTCCTCACAGACAGCCCCGGTCTCAAGTGTCGTCGGCACGTAGCTCAGTCGGGACTGCCGCGCGAAAGCTGGTGAACTTCTCTGCAGTTTTCCTGTATCGACCCTCGCTCGTTTGATCGCGAAGGTACCGGCTCCGGCTTAGGTAGCTCGCTTCGAGAGGTAGCGCCGTGCGCTACAGAGGCGGACGTCACTGCCGGGGTTGTGTGCCGTGGCGTCGCAGATGTTGACCCCACGCGCATTGGGCAACATCCAAACCCTTAGTAGCCGGATGCATCCTTTCAGCGATAAGCCTTTTTTTAATTGCGACAAAATACATTTCAGCTGACTTCACATCGCAAAAGACACTAGGTGCAGCTAGCTGGGCATGTCGACGAACCGCGAGAACATGCCGTGGAACGCCACGGTGATGGTGTCGGTGGGGCCGTTGCGGTGCTTGTCGACGATGAAGTCGGCCTCGCCCTGGCGGGGGTTGTCCTTCTGTAGGCGGACTCGGGGTGCAGCAGGACGACCATGTCGGCGTCCTGCTCGAGCGAACCGGACTCTCGCAGGTCGCTGACCGCAGGCTTCCCGACGGCACGCTGCTCGGGGCCACGGTTCAGCTGCGACAACACGATCACCGGCACCGGCACCGGCACCGCCACATGCACTGCCGTCACCACAGCCCTCAGCCCGCGCCCGAACCCCGACACCTCTCGACGACGCCCCGCACCGCCCCTCCTGCACTCGTGAGCATCGGCTGGCCGGGCCGACCCGCCAACCCACCCCGCACCTCCTCCCGGACCCCATCCGATCCACGTAACAACTGACGCCCGAGCGGTGTCAAGGGTCAAAAATTCCTCTCGTGGCACGGGCCGCGCGGTGCGCACACTGGGGTCGAACGGGCGGCCGGTGGGCAGATCCAGGGGCCGGCCGCCCGCTCACCCGTCCAGAGAACTGCGCACTCGCGCGAACCGAGGAGGTCGAGATGAACACCACCGATCCACAGCGGGACACACCCGCTCCCCCGACGAGG
>Ga0265780_10010274_pt1 | contig 11170 bp, 11 predicted proteins | sample P1T30metagenome_FD_192432 | JGI IMG/M metagenome (GOLD analysis project Ga0265780, IMG submission 192432) | Plant litter microbial communities from East Loma Ridge, Irvine, California - P1 T30 | ecosystem: Environmental > Terrestrial > Plant litter > Unclassified | place: USA: California... | reverse complement strand
GATGCGACAAGCTGGCGAGCGACGCCGCGATGCTGGCGGCGCGGCGGTAGCACGGGCTCACTTGGCTCGACGTCTGTAAGGCACGTTTGGCGGAGGAGCACGCAGTAGCGAACTTTCGAACAGTGGGGTACACTCGGGATCGTGTACGTGACTGGCGACTTGGGTGGAGCACCACCGGGGAGCGGAGACATCGCGCCGCGCGCCTGGGCATCCATGACTGAAAGGATGCCGCATGTCCGACCCGACCCACATCCCCGTCTGGCGCCGCCTGAATGGCGAACTCACGACATCCGGCCAGCCGACGGAGGACGATCTGAGGGCGTTATCGGCGCTCGGGGTCGAACACGTCATCAACCTGGCCTTGCACACGCACGAACGGGCGTTGCCGGACGAAGCCGGCAGCGTAACCGCGCTGGGGATGACCTATAGCCACATCCCGGTAGCGTTCGACGCACCGACCGAGGAAGATTTCCGCCGCTTCTGTGCGGTGATGCAAAGCACGGCCGGGGCGAAAGTGCACGTCCATTGCATCGTCAATGCGCGCGTTTCCGCGTTCCTGTACCGGTATCGGCGCGACGTCCTTGGCATGGAAGAGCAGCTGGCACGGCAAGAGATGGAGAGCGTGTGGCAGCCGGGGGGCGTATGGGCGTCTTTTTTCGGCGACGACGATGCCATTGCGCTGCCGCATCGCTTTGGCAAGGCGGCAGACGTTGCCGCAAGATCGTGACACCGCGGAACTGCTTCCCCGGCGAAGGCCGGGGCCCAGGAGCGAGACGCGAGAATGCGAGCGGCTGCGCTTCATTACTTTGGCCACTTCGACTGGGTCCGGCCTTCGCCGGAAAAGCGTGTAGGGGGGTTAGTCGGCTACGACCTTTACCGCCGGTTTTACCCCCGCAGCCCGAACCTGGCCGGCGCATAGCGCTCCGCATCGATTCCGCGCACGCTATCCTCCGGCGCCCGCCCCAGTAGCAGCGAAGCCGCGAGCGCCGCCGCCGCCGGCGCAGTCTGGATGCCAAAACCGCCCTGCCCTGCGCACCAGAAGAACCCAGGCGCGTCGGGCGCGAAGCCATAGACCGGCAATCGGTCGGGCGCGAAGCTGCGCAGCCCTGCCCAGCGCCGCTCGACCTTCGTTACGCGCCAGTCGACGACATGTTCGAATCGGTCGATCGCGGTGGCGACGTCGATTTCCTCGGGCTGGACGTCGCCCGGGTCGGTCTCGGTTTCGTCGTGCGGGCTGAGCCATATCTTGCCGCCCGCCTCGGGCTTGAAATAGAAGTCGCCGCCGATCCCGACGACATGCGGTAGTCCCGCCGGCGCACCCGGATCGGTCGCGAGCTGGACCATCGTGCGGCGATAAGCGGTGATCCCGATCGGCGCGACCCCCGCCATGAGCGCGACCGCATCGGCCCATGCCCCGGCGGCGTTGACGAGCACCGTGGCGTCGAACGTCCCCGCGCCCGTCGTGAGCGACCAGCCGTCGCCGACGCGCGTCACGCCCGACAACGGTGCGGACACGATCAGCCGCACGCCCCCGCGGCGTGCCTGCGCGAGATAGTGCGCATGGAGCGCGCTTACGTCGATATAGGTGCTGCTCCGTTCGAGCACGCCGAGCGTCCAGTCGGGGCGCAAGCCGGGTACCAGCGCCTGCGGATCGACTCGCTCCAGCACAACGCCGCTGCCGTCGAATTCAGCGAGGAACGCGTCGATCGCCGCGCGGTCCGTCGCGCGTCCGATGTGGAGCGACCCGAGCGCTTCCAGGAACCCGCCGTCGTGGAGCGCAGGGCCGGATGCGGTGGTCAGCGGCTGGACGCCGGGGCCGCCATAGGTCTCCGACCAGAACGCCGCAGAGCGCCCGGTGGCGTGATAGCCCGGCTGGTCCTCCGCTTCGAGCAAGACGACCGAGGCGTGCGGGGCGATCGCGGCGGCGAGGCTTGCGCCCGCCATGCCTGCGCCCACGATGGCGACGTCATACCGCATGGCGGATCATCCCTTTGCTGCGTGGGCGGCGAGGAACGCGTCGATCGCGCCGATCGCGCGGCTGCGCACGCCGTCCGCCTCGCGCAGGATCTCATGCGCTGATTCGGGGCCGAAGCGCAGCGTCTCGCTCGCGGGCATCCGGCTGGCGACTCGCGCAGCGACCTTGGTCGATACCAGTCTGTCGGCATCGGCGAGCAGGAACAACGTCGGCACGCTGAGCAAGGCGATCCGCGAATCGCGTTGCAACGCCTGCGTCGAGGCAAACGCCTGCGCTAGCCAGCGCCAGCTTGGTGGCCCCAGCAGTAATTCGGGCCGAGTCGACTGCCAGAAGATCTCGTCCTCGTACCGGGCCGGATCGTGCGTCAGCAACGCCTGGCGTGTCTCAGTCGTCGCGGGGCGTTCGTTGCCGCGCCAGGCGGGGCGCGCGGGGTCGCCGAGCCGCGTCATCGCGTCCGCCACCCGTCCGCCCAGCCCCTGACCGACCGGACTGTGGAGCCCCAGCATCGGTGCGACGAGCACGACCGCATCTGGGAGCGCGGCGCCCTCGACCAGCGCACGCAGCAGCAAATGCCCGCCCATCGAATGCCCGATCGCGACGTGCGGCCCTGCTCCCCTGGTCACCCATTCGGCCCAGAATGCCCGAAAGTCGTCGATATAGTGTTTGAAGTCCTCGACATGGCCGACGTGCGGGATCTTCGCCAGCCGCCCCGATCCGCCCTGCCCGCGCCAGTCGAACGACGTCACCGACCAGCCTTGCGCGTGCCAGTACGCGAAGGTTTCCAGATACTTCTCGAAGATGTCGCCGCGTCCGCCCTGGAACAGCAGGCGTCCGCGCGGCCTGCCCCTGGCGGGCCAGTCGAACCGGCGGAGCATCCATCCGTCGGGCGCGGCCCAGCGCGTGATCCGCGCCGCTGCGGGAATCGCGCGCCGGTACAATTGGGGGGAGACCATCGGGCATGGTTACGTTTTCGAAAGGCACGTCGTCTAGGGCTTTCGGCCATGGGCACGCCTTCTCTTTCCGCCACGGTGCTCGTCTCGCTGGTGTGCCTGCTGCTCTCGGCCGCGGTCGAGGATGCGCAGGTCCGTGAAATCGCCAACTGGAAAAATGCGGTGATCGCGCTGCTCGCGCCCTTGTGGTGGTGGGCCAGTGGGCTTTCGCCGTGGCCCGACATGGCGATCCAGCTGGGTTTCGCGATCGTCGTCTTCGCGGGCTTCGTCGCGGCGTTCCACTTTGGCTGGATGGGCGGCGGCGACGTCAAGATGATTGGGGCGCTGTCGCTGTGGCTGCCGCTGCAATCGTTGCTGTGGATGCTGGTCGTGATGTCGCTGCTCGGCGGCGTGCTGACGATCTTGTTGTTGATCGATCGAGCGGTGCGGCCACGCACCACCCCGATCGAGGTCCCCTATGGGGTCGCGATCGCAATCGCTGCGCTTCTGGTGCTGCGTGCACCGCTTCTTAACCACCTTGGTGGATATGCTTAACGCGGCCCCAACCGGCCGTGTTCGAGAGGTCGGAAATGGATAGTCGTAAGCTCCTGTTGCTGGTGGGCGCACTGATCGTCGCCGCGATCACCGCGTTCATGGCGCGGTCGCTGATCGTCGGCAGCCCCGCGCCGCAATCCGCCGCGATGACGGTCGTTGCTGCCGCGCCCGATGGCCCGGACGTGCTCGTCGCGACCAAGGCGCTGCCGGTGGGCACGATCCTGGATGCGAGTTCGCTGCGCTATCAGCCGTGGCCCAAGGAACTCGTCCAGAACGTCTATTTCATAAAGAAGGCCGGGTTCGACCCCAAGTCGCTGCAAGGCACCGTCGTCCGCAACGCGATGACCGCGGGGCAGCCGCTGACGCAAGGCGCGCTCGTCAAGCCAGGCGACCGTGGCTTCCTCGCGGCAGCACTCGGGCCGGGAATGCGCGCGGTCACCGTACCGGTCGAGGCAACGACGAGTGTTGCGGGCTTCGTCTTTCCGGGCGACCGGATCGACCTGATCCTGACGCAGAGCGTTGCAGGCGGCGGCGATGGCCCGCCGCTCAAGGCCGCCGAGACGTTCCTGCGCAACATTCGCGTGCTCGCGACCGACCAGCGCACCGACAATGCAGTCGGCGACGACGGCAAGACGGTGGTGAAGACGTTTTCCAACGTAACGATCGAGGCGACTCCGCGGATGGCCGAGCAGATCGCGGTCGCGCAGACGGTGGGGACGCTGTCGCTCTCGCTGCGCTCGATCGCGGACAACAGCACCGAGCTGGAGCAGGCAATCGCCAGCGGCGACGTGTCGATGCCCGACGACCCCAAGGCCGAACGCGCGATGCTGACGCGAATCGCGAGCGCGCCGTCTGCGGGTGGCGGCTCGATGGCGACCGGCGCGGACGTGTCGCGCTATCAACGGCGCACCGTGCCCGGCAAGGCGGCCGACCCGTCGGGTGGGAACGGGGGTGCCATGATGGCACCGACGGGACCGACCGGCGCCGCCTTCCCGGGCGGTTCGGTCGCGATGGGACCGACGGTTCGCGTTTCACGCGGCAATACGGCGACGGACGTCGCCGTTGGAGGAAAGCAGTAAATGCGTAGCGTTTCGATCTCGCTCGGCTGGTCGCTGGCCGCCGCATCGGTCGCGGGTAGCGTGGCCACCCTGCCCGCCGTCGCGCCTGCACAGAGCGTCTCTTCCGGACAGGCCGCCACGAGCCCGCCCGTGTTCCAGGTCAACACTGGCCGTGGGCGTCTCGTCACGCTGATGCGCCCGATGAGCGACGTGTTCGTCGCGGACGACAAGATCGCCGACGTTCAGGTCCGCTCGCCGACCCAGCTTTACATCTTCGGCAAGGCCGCGGGCGAGACGACGATCTCGGCAACCACGAGGACCGGCGCAGTCGTCTATTCGGCGACGGTCCGGGTCGGGAGCAATTTCGATTCGATCCAGCAGTTGCTCGCGCTCGCCATGCCCGACGCGAAGATCGTCGCGACGCCGATGAACGGGCTGGTGCTGCTGACCGGCACGGTCGCCTCGCCCGAGGATGGCGCGGAGGCGACCCGGCTGGTGCAGGCGTTCGTCGGCGAAAGCACCAAGGTGCTGTCGCGCCTCGGCACCGCGACGCCGTTGCAGGTCAATCTGCAGGTCCGCATCGCGGAAGTCAGCCGGAGCTTCGTCAAGAACCTCGGGGTGCACTTCAGCAGCTATGACGGTACGGGGGGATTCAAATTCGGCGTTGGCCAGGGACGCAGCGCTGCAACGCAATATGCGCCTTTGGGTGGCCTGTTCACAGGCTTGACCGAGGCTTCCGAGGGTCAAAGCCTGCTGAGCGGACTTGCCGGCAGCACGACCCTCGGTGCCGCAACCAAGCTGTTCGGAATGGACATCCTGTCCGCGCTCGACCTGGGCGAGACCGACGGACAGGTGTCGACGCTTGCCAATCCAAACCTTACCGCACTCTCGGGCGAAACGGGCTCGTTCCTTGCGGGCGGTGAAATCCCGATCCCGCTCAGCCAGGGTCTCGGCGCGGTTTCGGTCGAGTTCAAGCAATATGGCGTCAGCCTGTCATATACGCCGACCGTGCTGGCGGACGGGCGCATTTCGATGCGCGTGCGCCCCGAAGTATCGCAATTGACGTCGGACGGGGCGGTGCAGATTTCGGGGACCACGATCCCCGCGCTCACCACCCGCCGCGCCGAGACGACGGTGGAACTGGGCTCCGGCCAGAGCATGATGATCGCCGGGCTGCTCCAGAACAGCCACAACAATTCGATCACCAAGGCCCCCGGAGTCGGCGACGTGCCGATCCTCGGCGCGCTATTCCGCTCAAACGCGTTCCAGCGCAACGAGACCGAACTGGTGATCGTCATCACGCCGTATCTGGTCAAGCCGGTCAACGCGAACGATATCGTGCTGCCGACCGACGGCATCAAGGCACCGACCGACCTCGACCGTGTGCTGTTCGGCCAGCTCGGCGGCGGAAAGACCGGCGCGGAACGGCCCAAGCCCAGTCTCGCCGTCCCCGCCCCGGTGCTCCCGATGAACCAGGGCCCGCGCGCCGCCGATCCGGCCGTACCGACTGCCGCCCCCCGCCCGTCCACCAAGCGCAGCGCCGATGCTGCGCCCGGTTTCAACCTGAAGTGAGGTCTGTGAGGGACATGAACATGGATATGCGTGCACGGTCGATCGCGACCGGCCTGTTCCCCGCGCTGCTTCTCCTCAGCGGGTGCGCCGGCACCCAGAACCGCGGCCTCGAATCGGTCCACCAGCCGGTCGTCAGCCGCACCAGCTATGTCTTCGACGTGGCCACCACGCCCGACGGCCTCGCCGCCGGCGAGCAGCAGCGACTGGCGGGATGGATGGCATCGCTGCGAGTCGGTTACGGCGACGCGGTCGCGGTCGAGACGTCCGACGGCTATGGCACTGCCGTGCGGGATGCGGTCGCCGCCGAAACCGAACGCTATGGCCTGATGCTGTCGAATGACGTGCCGCTGGCCGATTCGGCCGTCCTCCCCGGCACGGCGCGGATCGTCGTCACGCGGATGTCCGCCAGGGTGCCGGGCTGCCCCGACTTCAGTCGAGTCCGCTCCCCGGAGTTCGAGAGCAACACATCGTCCAACCAGGGCTGCGCGATCAATTCCAACCTCGCCGCGATGGTCGCCAATCCGGGCGATCTGGTGCGCGGTCAGGTGGGACGCGCGATCACCGACCAGGCGACATCCAACCGCGCGATCGACATCTATCGCAAGGCCGTACCGACCGGCGCCGGCGGAACCACGCTCAAGACCGAAAGCACTGGAGCCGGCAGCAAATGAACGCACCCTTCAACCCCGGTCGCATAGGGTCGCGCGATCCGTTCGCGGCCTATGTCTGCGACGAGACCACTGCCGAGACGCTGCGCCCGGTCGCGGTCGAAATGGGCTGGGCCCCGGAAAAGGTGAACAAGGGCGGCTTGCGCAACGCGGTGCAATCGCTCTCGGTCTCCGCCTCCCCGCAAATCCTGTTCGTCGACCTGTCCGAAAGCGGCGATCCGATCAACGACATCAACGCACTCGCCGAAGTGTGCGAGCCGGGTACGGTCGTCATCGCGGCGGGCCAGGTCAACGACGTGCGCCTGTACCGCGAACTCGTCGCCAGCGGGATCCAGGATTATCTGCTCAAGCCGCTCAGCCCCGACATGCTGCGCGATGCATTCAGTCATGCACAAGCCATGCTCAACGCGCCCAAGACGACCGAAGCGTCGACCGAGCGCCCGCATATCTCGACCTGCTTCATCGGCGCGCGCGGCGGGGTCGGTGCGTCGACGCTCGCCACGTCGGTTGCGTGGATGATGAGCGAGAAAGGCGCGCGCACCACCGCGCTGCTCGATCTCGACGTGCATTTCGGCACGGGCGCGCTGTCGCTCGATCTCGAGCCCGGACGCGGGCTGACCGATGCGATCGACAATCCCAGCCGGATCGACGGGCTGTTCATCGAACGCGCGATGGTCAAGGCGAGCGAACGGCTGTCGGTGCTGTCCGCCGAAGCGCCGATCAGCGTCCCCGTGATGACCGACGGCAGCGCCTTCTACCAGTTGCAGGAGGAAATGCGCGCGGCGTTTGAATGCACGATCGTCGATCTGCCGCGCGGGATGCTGGTGCAGCATCCGCATCTGATGACCGATATTCAGGTTGCGGTGATCGTGACCGAACTGACGCTGGCGGCGGCGCGCGACACGATCCGGCTGTTGTCGTGGCTCAGGACGAACGCGCCGCAGACGCAGGTCGTGGTGGTCGCGAACAAGCTGCAGATCGCGGCGCAGCTCGAAATCAGCCGAAAGGACTTCGAGGGATCGATCGAGCGCAAGATCGATTATGCGATCCCGTTCGACCAGAAACTTGCCGCGCAGGCCGCGAAGCTGGGCAAGCCGATGGCCGAAGCCAGCAAGAATTCCAAGACGATCCAGCCGATGGTAGATCTTGCCGCCAACCTGATGGCGGTGGGGGACTCCGCCGCACCGATCGACAGCGCGGGAAAGAAGGCTGCGAGCGGCGGCAAAGGCACGTCGCTGATGGGCAAGTTCGCGATCAAATCGATGATCGCCAAGTCGGGCAAGAAGAAATGAGCGCCACCCCCTGGCCAGATACCACGCGCGCAACCGTGCGGGGCGTCCAATAGCGCCATGAACCTGATGCCGATCCTGTCGCTGGGGCTGGGCGCGCTGGTCGTGCTGATGCTTCTTGCGTTCGCCTTTACGGGGCCCAATGCGGACAAGGCGGGTGCGCGGCGGCTGGGGGCGTTGCGCGAACGGCATAGCGAGGCGGCCAACGTCCTGGCGGACGCGCAGCTTCGCCGGATCGCCGCCGCGCGCAGCAACCGAATGGACGTGGCGGCAGGACGCTTCCTGCCCAACGTCGCGTTGCTCAAAAAGCGGCTGGCGATGACCGGCAAGACCTGGACGGTCGGGCAATATGGGATGGCGACGCTCGGCGCGATCATCGGGATTATGCTGTTGCTAGCGATCCTCGGCTTGCCGTTCCTGCTCGCGCTGCTGATCGGCGTCGTGATTGGCGCGGGCGTGCCGCACATGGTTATCGGCATGACGATCAAGCGTAGGATCGCCAAGTTCACCGCCAAATTTCCCGACGCGATCGAGCTGCTCGTGCGTGGCCTGCGCTCGGGTCTGCCGATCACCGAGACGATCTCGGTCGTCGCGCAGGAAGTCGACGGACCGGTCGGCGTCGAGTTCAAGTCGATCACCGACAAGATGAAGATCGGCCGGACGATGGACGCGGCGTTGCAGGACACCGCCGACCGGCTCGGCACGCCCGAGTTCCAGTTCTTCGTCATCACCATCGCGATCCAGCGCGAAACCGGCGGCAACCTGGCCGAAACGCTCGCCAACCTCGCGACGGTGCTGCGGATGCGTGGACAGATGAAGCTCAAGATCCGGGCGATGTCGTCCGAATCCAAGGCATCCGCTTATATCGTCGGCTCGCTGCCGTTCATTGTCTTCACGCTCATCTGGATCATCAACCCGCCGTACATGGCGAACTTCTTCATCGACCAGCGTCTGATGGTGACCGGCGGGATCGGGATGCTGTGGATGGGTATCGGCGCGTTCATCATGAGCCGCATGGTCAGTTTCGAGATTTGATGATGAACCCTGCATCCTCCGGCCCGATGGTCCTTGGCGTCGACGTCTATACCGTGGCGACGCTGCTCGCCGGTATCGCGGCGTTCATGGTGCTGCTCGCGATCTACGCGGTCACGACCGTGCGCGACCCGATGACCAAGCGCGTCAAGGCGCTCAACGATCGGCGCGAACAGCTGAAAGCCGGGATCACCGCCTCGACCAAGCGGCGCGCCAAGCTCGTCACCAAGAACGAGACGACCGACCGGATCAAGAGCCTGCTCTCCAGCCTCAAGGTGTTGCAGGAGAGCCAGGTCAAGGCAGCGCAGGTCAAGCTGATGCAGGCGGGGATCCGGTCCAAGGAATATGCGGTTGCGGTGATCTTCGGGCGGCTGGTGTTGCCGCTGACCTGGGGCGTGCTGGTCTTGTACCTGGTGTATGGCAGCGGCATCTTCGCCAATTGGACGCCGTGGAAGATGTACGCGATCGTCGCGACCAACTTCGTGCTATCGTACAAGGCACCCGATCTCTATCTCGACAACAAGATCACCAAACGCTCGCAGGCGATCCAGAAGGGGTTGCCCGATGCGCTCGACCTGCTCGTGATCTGCGCGGAAGCGGGCCTGACGGTCGACGCCGCGTTCAACCGGGTGGCGCGCGAATTGGGCAAGGCCTATCCCGAACTCGGCGACGAGTTCACGCTGACCGCGATCGAGCTGGGGTTCCTGGCCGAGCGGCGGCAGGCGTTCGAGAACCTCGCGGCGCGGGTCAAGCTCGACGCGGTCAAGGGCGTGGTCACGACCATGGTGCAGACCGAAAAATACGGCACGCCGCTCGCGTCTGCGCTGCGCGTACTGTCGGCCGAATTCCGCAACGAGCGCATGATGCGCGCGGAGGAGAAGGCGGCGCGGCTGCCCGCGATCATGACGATCCCGCTGATCCTGTTCATCCTGCCGACATTGTTCGTCGTCATTCTTGGCCCGGCGGCGTGTTCAATCGCGGATGCGTTCAAATAGAGAGACTTGCGGTGCGGCTGTCGAACGGTCAGGGTTGCCGCCTTGGCTTTGCGACAGGGGATCCGGAATGCCGTTCACGACACCCGAACAGTTCATCTTGCTTTTCGTCGTGTTGGTGGCGGGGTGGCTGATCGGCTACGCCAGCGCGCCCGGAACGCGGAAGTACAAGCGCCAGCTGCACGACGAGGCGACTCGCTACGCCGACTATCACGACGACGCGGAGGGCCGCCTGCGCGCCGCCGACGAGCGCTTCGCGGTTCTGCAGCGCGAGACCGACGTCCTGCGGGCCGAGCTGGCCGATGCGGATCGCTCGATCGCGGCATTGCGCGCGTCAGGGGCTGTGCCGCCGCGCGACGGGGTTTGAGGCGGGACCGTCTGCCCTTCTTCCGTCATTCCCGCGAAGGCGGGAATCCATAGTCACCGTCCATCGTTATTCGCCACGTTCACCAGTATGGATCCCCGCCGCCGCGGGGATGACGGCGGGGGGCGTGCGATTCCTTCGTCTTCAGTAGCGCTGCGCCAAAGCAGCCTGCGCCGCCGCGAGCCGTGCGATCGGCACGCGATAGGGCGAGGCCGAGACGTAATCGAGCCCGACCTCTTCGCAGAACGCGATGCTCGCCGGATCGCCGCCATGTTCGCCGCAGATGCCGAGCTTGATGTCGGGCCGCGTCTTGCGCCCGCGCTCCGCTGCCAGCGCGATGAGCTGCCCGACGCCCTCGACGTCAAGGCTGACGAAGGGGTCGCGCGCGTAGATCCCACGCTCGACATAGGTCCCGAGGAAGCGCGCGGCATCGTCGCGGCTGACCCCCAGCGTCGTCTGGGTCAGGTCGTTGGTCCCGAACGAGAAGAACGCGCCGACCTCGGCGATCTCGTCCGCCATCAGGCACGCGCGCGGGAGCTCGATCATCGTGCCGACATGATAGTCGAGCGTCGTCCCGGTCTGCTCGAAAACGAGCTGCGCGGCCTTGTCGACGACTGTCTTCATCAGCTTGAGCTCACGCCGCGTCCCGACCAGCGGGATCATCACCTCGGGGATCGGGGCCGCGCCCGACCGCTTGGCGACATCGACCGCCGCCTCGAAGATCGCGCGCGCCTGC
>Ga0265780_10010273_pt1 | contig 11170 bp, 11 predicted proteins | sample P1T30metagenome_FD_192432 | JGI IMG/M metagenome (GOLD analysis project Ga0265780, IMG submission 192432) | Plant litter microbial communities from East Loma Ridge, Irvine, California - P1 T30 | ecosystem: Environmental > Terrestrial > Plant litter > Unclassified | place: USA: California... | reverse complement strand
TTCGTTCACCACCACCAGCGGCACGTCGACCAACCCGTTCCAGACCATCGACCGGCGCGACGTCGGCCTGACGCTGAAAGTGCGCCCGCAAATTTCCGAAGGCGGTACCATCAAGATGGCGATCTACCACGAGACGTCGAGCGTGGATCCAACGACCGTCAACGCCGCGGCCGGTATCACGACGAATATCCGCGTCATCGAAAACAATGTGATTGCCGACGACGGCCAGATCATCGTGCTTGGCGGCCTGATCGAAGACACCGAGGGCGATGGCGAAGAAAAAGTCCGCGGCCTGGGCGATATCCCGATCCTCGGCAACCTGTTCAAGTCGAAAACGCGCAGCCGCGCGAAGACCAACCTGATGATTTTCCTGCGTCCGGTCATTATTCGCAGCAAGGAAGCCAGTGGCAATATCGCCATGGACCGCTATGACTTCATGCGTGCCGAAGGCAAGGCGGCCCAGCCGGAAACCGGCAACATCATGCTGCGCGACCTGGGCGCGCCGGTCCTGCCGCCGTTGAACCAGGGCCAGCCGCCAGCCGGTGGCGCCATGGCGCCGTTGCCGCCAGCGTCGCCATCGACGACGCGCGCCGCGCCGGGCATGCCAGGCTCGCGCGTCGAACCTGGCGCGGGCGGCATCCGCGGCCAGGTTTTGCCGGCGCCGGGCCAGTTCCGTCCGGCGCAGCCTGATCCCGTTCAATCACAGCCAACGCAGCCAACTCAGCAGTGAGATAGCCATGAATAATTTGTTGCCTTACGCCTTCGCCCGAGATTTCGGCGTGCTGGCGCGCGCTGGCGACGATGCCACGCAAAGTGTTGAAGTCTGGGTGTCCGGCGCCACCGCGCCGGCCGCCATTGCCGAAGTGTCGCGCCGGTTCGGGCGCATTGCCCTGCGCCGCATGGACCGCCAGGAACTCGATGCGGCCATCGCCGGCGCCTACGCGGGCGGCGGCGGGGATGCGTCCCAGGTCGCCGACGAATTCGACGCCGACCTCGATCTGACCAAACTGCTGCAGGACGTGCCGGCCATCGAAGACCTGCTTGAATCGTCCGACGATGCGCCTGTGATCCGCATGATCAACGCGCTGCTGACGCAGTCGCTGCGCGAAGGCGCCTCCGATATCCACATCGAGCCGTTCGAGCAGACGTCGGTGGTGCGCTTTCGCATCGACGGCGCGCTGCGTGACGTTGTACGTCCGCGCAAGGCGATCCACGCGTCGCTGATTTCGCGGATCAAGATCATGTCGCAGCTCGACATCGCGGAAAAACGCCTGCCGCAGGACGGCCGCATCACGTTGCGCGTGGGCGGCAAGCCGGTCGACGTGCGGGTATCGACTTTGCCTACCGGCCACGGCGAACGCGCGGTATTGCGTCTGCTCGACAAGGAAGCCGGCAAGCTGGACCTGTCGCACCTTGGCATGAGCGCTGAATTGCTGCCGCAGTTCGACGCGCTGATCAACCAGCCGCACGGCATCGTGCTGGTGACCGGGCCAACCGGTTCCGGCAAAACCACCACGCTGTACGCCGCACTGTCGCGCCTGAACGCCATCACCACCAACATCCTGACGGTGGAAGATCCGATCGAGTACGACCTGGCCGGCGTTGGCCAGACGCAGGTGAACGCACGCATCGACATGAGCTTTGCCAAGGCGCTGCGGGCCATCCTGCGCCAGGATCCCGACGTCATCATGATCGGCGAGATCCGCGACCTGGAAACTGCGCAGATTGCGGTGCAGGCATCGCTGACGGGCCACCTGGTGCTGGCCACGCTGCACACCAACGATGCGGCCGCGGCCGTGACGCGCCTGCTCGACATGGGCATCGAACCGTTCCTGCTGTCGTCCTCCTTGCTGGGCGTGATGGCGCAGCGGCTGGTGCGCAAGCTGTGCCCGTACTGCAAGCGCAGCGACGGCGTGCACATGCATGCGGTCGGTTGCGACAAGTGCGGCATGACGGGTTACCACGGCCGGGTCGGCGTGTACGAACTGCTGGAAACCACGGACGAGATCCGGGCGCAGATCCACAACCGCGCGTCGGAAGCGGAGGTGCGCGATGCTGCCCAGAAAACCGGCATGAAAACCATGCGCGAAGACGGCGAACGCTGGCTGCGCGATGGCACCACCACGCAGGCCGAGCTGCTCCGTGTAACTAAAGACTAGAGTCGAAGACTAGTTGCGAAGATTAAATCGAGGATGAAAAACTAGATGCCGGCCTTCCGTTATGAAGCCGTCGATTCGGTCGGCGCCACCCGCAAGGGCGTGGTCAATGCCGATACCGCCCGCTCGGCCCGCGCCGACCTGCGCCTGCAAGGCCTGATTCCGCTGACCGTCGACGCGATCGCGCACCAGGTCGACGCTACCGGCGCGACCCGTTCGCGCGGTTTCGGCGAACGCCTGTCGCAAGTCGAACTGGCGTTGTTTACGCGCCAGCTGGCCAGTTTGCTCGAAGCGGGCTTGCCGCTGGAGCAGGCGTTTTCCGCGCTGCTCGAACAGGCCGAGCGGCCGTATGTGCGCGACCTGGTCGCGTCGATCCGCTCCGAAGTGATGGGCGGCGCGTCGTTCTCCGATTCGCTGTCGCGCCACCCGCGCGATTTCGCCGAGATTTACCGCGCGCTGGTGGCGTCGGGCGAGCAGATCGGCCACCTGTCGCGGGTGCTGACGCGCCTGGCCGACTATATCGAACGGCGCAATGCACTGGTGCAAAAGGTGCGCCTTGCGTTCACGTATCCGGCCATTGTCACGGTGGTCGCGTTTGCCATCGTCATCTTCCTGCTGACGTACGTGGTGCCGCAGATCGTGTCGGTATTCGCCAACACCAAGCAGAAATTGCCGGTGCTGACAATCATGATGCTGGCCGTGTCCGATTTTACGCGGGCGTACGGCCTGTACGTGGCGGCCATCGTCATTGCGGCATGGGTGCTGTGGCGCCGCGCGCTGCGCAATCCGGCGCTGAAACGCCGCTGGCATACCTGGCTGTTGACCGCGCCGGTGTATGGCAAGTTCGAGCGCAGCCTGAACACGGCGCGCTTTGCCAGCACGCTGGCCATTACCACCGGTTCCGGCGTGCCGATCCTGCGCGCGCTCGAGACCAGCCGCGACACGCTGTCGAACGTCGCCATGCGCGAGCTGGTGGAAGAGGCTGCGGGCAGCGTGCGCGAAGGGGTGTCGCTGGCGCGGGCGCTGTCGGTGCAAAAACATTTTCCGCCGATGCTGGTGCACATGATCCGCGCCGGCGAAATCACCGGCGAGTTGCCGGCCATGCTGGAACGCGCCGCAAGCTCGCAGCAGCAAGACCTGGAACGGCGCACGCTGACCATCGCCGGCCTGCTCGAACCGGTACTGATCCTGGCGATGGGCCTGGTGGTGCTGCTGATCGTGCTGGCCGTCCTGATGCCAATTATTGAAATCAATCAGCTGGTACGCTGATGAGGAAAAACATGAAACGATTGCCCCTGCTGGCCGCTGTGCTGGCGCTGATTGCCCTGTCGGCATCGATTGCCTACTGGCTGATGGCGTTGAACCCGCCACCACAGCGCCCCATCGCGCCGGTGCCGGTAGCAGTCGTGCCGCCGCCCAGCATCGATGCCGCCGCCACCTTGTTTGGCGGCCAGGCGGCCACCGCGGTGGTCACCAATTACGTGCTGACGGGCGTGATTGCATCCGGGCGCCAGGGCGTGGCGATCATCGTTGCCGATGGCGGCCAGCCAAAGGCGCTCAAAATCGGGCGCGAAGTGGCGCCTGGCATCACCTTGAACGAGGTCTATCCGCGTTATGTGACGCTTCTGGACAACGGCATCACCAAGCGCATCGATCTGGCGGCGGACAGCAAGGCCGCCTCCCCCATGTCCGGCGTGCTGACCGCGCCCTCGTCGTCCCAGCCGCCCGCCCAGGGAGGGATGATCGACCCGCCAACCGCTCCCGGCGCCGTGCCCAACATGATGACCGGGCAGCCGCCCCAGCAACAGCAACAGCCGCAGCCGCAGTCGCAACCCCAGCCGCAGCCCCAGCCGCAGAGCGGACCGTCGCCGTCGAACCCTGGTGCCGTCACGCCATCCTCGGTGCCGAACCAGCCGGCGCAGATGCAGACCGCCCAGCCAACGCGTAGCTTCGCCACGCCGTCCGCGCAATAAGCAATATGCCCAGCATGAGGCACGGGGCGATTCGCCCAGGCTGGCCCGCACAGCAATATTAGACAAATAACTTTCCCAGGCAGTCCTCGGTTATATTTACTGTAGCGGCATCGACTGACCAGAATGGTTCCAACGCTGTCGGGTTGCTCTATTGATTGCCGTTGCCAGCCGATCCGAAGCTGATGCCTCAGGGAGAGTCACGATGTTCCCAAGCCGCAAACTGCGTACCGCGCATTTTTTGATGTTCATTGGGCTGGTGCCAATGATGTTCGCCGTTGCAATGACTATCGCGGCCATAGCGTTCGCGCGTGGCCATCCTGGGCAAGGCGCGGGTTCCGATGCTTTCCTGTTGATTGCACTGTCCCTGCTCGGCTATTTCACCAACCTGATCCTTGGCGGCATCGGCGCGTTATGGTCATGGTTCCTCACCAGCCGGCACATCGATCAGCGGACAACCGCCACGCTTGTCTTGCGCATCCTGGTGGTAATCGCCCTGATCGTGCCGCTGTTCTGGTACCTCACCCTGGCGTTTTAACGCTTTGCTGCGCCCGTGCCGCATCGACTCACCCACCGGGGTCAGGTCTGGCAAACGGCTGTTTTTGAACTTTTCTGCTCCGCTATTGTCGCCTTTTGATGACGACAACGACTATGTAATTTAGTTCCGAAAATGCAGTTTGCCGGACCTGACCCTGCATGTTTCGACCCTGCATGTTTCGACCTAGCGGCGCAGGGCGGTGAAGGCGGCGAATTCCCATGAGCGGAAGCCAAGCAGGAGGGTGTAGCCGTCGCGCTCAGCCGGCGGGAGGCGGCGGTCGTGGCGGTGCAGCCGCGCGAGGTCGGCGGCAAGCTGGTTGATCTTTTGGCCCAGTTCCTGCGCGCTCGCCAGCGACAGCCGGGCGGGCAGGCACATCAGTGCTTCGCCGGCGCCATCGAAGCGGCCGCTGAAATAATCTTCGACGGCATGTTCGCGGAAAAAATGCTGTACCGGGCCGTCCGGCAGCCACCGGAACGCGTTCGACACACGCAGGCTGTAACGGTTCAGTGGTTTCAATTCGATGACGCCGAGCCGGTCAAGTTCGGCCAGGTAGCCGATGCACTCCACTTCTGTGAGTGCATAGGTTTCCAGTACCTGCTCGATATTCCAGTGGCCCAGGCAGCAAATCGCCACCAGCAACAGGCGCGGTTTGCTGACCAGCGATTTTTCCTGGGGCAGGGTGAGCGTGTCGGCCTGGGGCCGGGCATCGGTGGCGCGGCGCAGGACGTCGTCCAGGCCAATGCCGGTTGCCTGGCAAATCTGCGCCAGGCGCGACAGTGCCATGTCCTTCTGGCCGAACAGGCGCTTGACGCTCGATTCGCTCATGCCAATGCGCTCGGCGAGGGTCCGGTAGGTGACGCCGGCTGAGCGCAGTTCGGCTCGCAGCACGTCGATGATCAATTCAGGTGAACTCAAGGGACTCCCAGAAACATGCGAGGTATCGGAAAACGCACCTCAATGTATCGGGATTTGATACTTGGCACAAGCGGATGGCTGTTTGGCCTGGTCAGGATGACACTTGCTGCCTGGCCTGATCGCGGACGCCAACATGGCGTCCGCAGGCGGCCAATCACTCTTCCTCGGGTTTCAGCTTCACTTTTTTAAGCGCCTGCTTGGCTGCTTGCCGCTGCGCGCCCACGCTCGGCGCGTGCGACCCCGCAACGCGCGCCATCGCAGCTTGCGCCACCGGATTGCGGGGTTTCAACGCTTGCTGCGACGGCTCGATCCGCAAGCGCATTTTTTGGCGCGTCGCCAGTCCTTTGTTGGCCATCGCAGCTTCTCCTTCCTTACAACACGTAACGCGACAAGTCCTCGTTCTCGGACAGTTTGTCGAGGCGGCTGTTGACGTAGCCCGCATCGATTGCCAGTTCCTTGTTGCCGGCGTCACTGGCCGTGAACGAAATTTCTTCCAGCAGCTTTTCCATCACCGTGTACAAGCGGCGTGCGCCGATGTTCTCGGTGCGCTCATTGACGGCAAACGCGATTTCCGCCAGGCGCGTGATGCCGTCAGGCGCGAACGTGAGCGTCACGCCTTCGGTGGCCAGCAGTGCCTCATACTGCGTGGTGAGGCAGGCATCGGTGCCGGTCAGGATGGATTCGAAATCGGCGATCGACAGCGATTCGAGTTCCACGCGGATCGGGAACCGTCCCTGCAGTTCGGGAATCAGGTCCGACGGCTTGGCCAGGTGAAACGCGCCCGACGCGATGAACAGGATGTGGTCGGTCTTGATCATGCCGTATTTCGTGTTCACCGTGGTGCCTTCGACCAGCGGCAGCAGGTCGCGCTGCACGCCCGCGCGCGAGACGTCGGCGCCGCCGTGCTCGGAGCGCGACGCGATCTTGTCGATCTCATCGAGGAACACGATGCCGTTCTGCTCGACGTTCGTGATGGCTTTCTGCTTCATCTCGTCGTCGTTGATCAGCTTGGCAGCTTCTTCGTCGACCAGGAGCTTCATCGCATCCTGGATCTTCATCTTGCGCGGCTTCTTGCGGCCCGCGCTGGCGCCGGCAAACATCGACTTGATCTGCTCCGTCATTTCTTCCATGCCGGGCGGCGCCATGATTTCCATCTGCTGGTTCGTGTCGGCCACGTCGATCTCGATTTCGCGGTCGTTCAACGACCCTTCGCGCAAACGCTTGCGGAATGTCTGGCGCGTGGTGTCGCCATCTTTGGCATCGGTCGACGGGGTGCTGACATTGAAGCCGAAGTCGCGTGCCGGCGGCACCAGGATGTCGATGACGCGGTCTTCCGCCGCATCTTCAGCGCGCTGGCGAACCTTCTTCATTTCGCTGGCGCGGGTCTGCTTGATGCCAATGTCGATCAGGTCGCGGATGATGGTATCGACGTCGCGCCCGACATAGCCCACTTCGGTAAATTTGGTGGCTTCAATCTTGATGAACGGCGCATCGGCCAATTTGGCCAGGCGGCGCGCGATCTCGGTCTTGCCGACGCCGGTAGGACCGATCATGAGGATGTTCTTCGGCGTGATTTCGTGGCGCAACGGTTCCTCGACCTGCTGGCGGCGCCAGCGGTTGCGCAGCGCGATGGCCACGGCGCGCTTGGCCTTGGCCTGGCCGACCACGTGCTTGTCGAGTTCGGAAACGATTTCCTGAGGGGTCATATTCATGCGGGTACTCCGTCGGACAGCGTTTCAACAAGGTGGGACATATTCGTATAAATGCACAGCTCGCCGGCAATAGTCAGGGCTTTCTTGACCACCTCGGCGGGTGACAACTCGGTGTTTTCCTGCAGCGCCTTGGCGGCCGATTGGGCATAGATGCCGCCGGAACCGATGGCGCCAATGCCGTCTTCCGGCTCGAGCACATCGCCGTTGCCGGTAATAATCAGGGTTACTTCCCGGTCGGCCACCAGCAGCATGGCTTCAAGCTGGCGCAGCATGCGGTCGGTGCGCCAGTCCTTGGCCAGTTCGACCGAGGCGCGCAGCAGGTTGCCCTGGTGCTTTTCGAGTTTGCCCTCGAAACGGTCGAGCAGGGTGAAAGCGTCGGCTGTGGCGCCGGCAAAGCCGCACAGGACCTTGCCGTTGTAGAGCTTGCGCACTTTGCGGGCCGAGCCCTTCATGACGATGTTGCCGAGGGTGACCTGGCCATCGCCGCCGAGCGCAACTTCGGTGCCGCGCCTGACGGTGACGATGGTGGTGCCGTGAAATTGTTCCATTTATCTGCCTTGGTGGTTATCTAGCCCATCAAAATTGGGGGCAAGTCCATCAAATTGCAAGCCAGCCGACTAGTCGATTTAATACTTGTGCGGATAGAGGCGGGCGCAGGCGGGGCCGCCCAGCAGGCGCAGCAGTTCGGCAACCAGGTGATTCAGGCCGCGCAGCTCGACTTGCACCTCCGCCTGGTGCAGTCCGCGCAGCTTTTCCATCAGGACTGCCGCGCAGCCATAGTCGATGCGGGCCAGGTTGGCGCAGTCGAGCACGGCGGGGTTGTTGATGGCGCCAAAGGCCCCGATGGCGGCCATCAGGAAGGCGCAGTCGCCGTCGATAATGGCAGGCAGCATGAACTGGTCGCCACTGGCCGCGCTGCCGTTCGCGGGGGCGGCGCTGGCGACCTGGGCGTCAAGCTCGAACGATGGCGGCGATACTTCGAACGTGACGCAGTAATCCATGGCCGCTTCTTCGAAATCCTTTTCGCGGCGCAGGATTTGCAGCAGTTCGACCCGCAGCAGCCAGGGCGATTCGCCAGTGCTGGTGTCGCCCACCACCAGCGCCGGGCGCAGCAGGTTGGACAGCGTCTCGGCGCCTGCCACCACCAGCGGCCGGCCTTGCTTGCGCAAGGTCTGCAGCGTGGACAGCAGCTGCGCACAGCCTGCCTCGGTGACTGCGCGCACCTGGTCGAGTTCGATACGCAAAAGGAGACTGTCGGCAGGGGCCGCCAGCAGACGCGCCAGCGCGGGGGCCGATTGTTCGTCGAGGGTCCCGGACAAGGCCGCCGTGGGCGCGACACCGCTGCCGCTGACCGTGCCGCTATTACGCTTCTGGAAGCCGGGCGGCGACGTCTCGAACGTGCTGGCGTAATCGATGGCGATGTTGTTGAAATCGTCTTCGCGCGCCTGGCCCTGGTACAGGTCGAACAGCATCCACCAGATGCGGCGTTCGGTGCGCGCCGCGCCTGCCAGTGCGTCGAGCAGGATGGCTTCCGCAGCGACAAGCTCGCCGCTGGCGTACAGGATGGCGCTTTCCTCGATGGGGGCGCTGGCGGGCGCGACTGCCTCTTCGGGCGTGTCGAACATCATCGATGGTGTTTCAAGTTCCGGCGCGCGCATGACAGTCACGCCGCCAGGTTGGATCACGCGCTGGCCGGGCGGGCGCCAGCTGGGTTCCGGCTGGTTGAAAATATCGGACGTCATTTCCAGTTCGATGGCGTCGATCTTGGCTGCCGTGGCGCGCGCAATTTCCCGCTGGCGCGCCCGTTCGGCGTCGCCCTCCGTACCGGTCAGGCGCGACGGCTCGCCGGTGCGCACCACCGTATTGATGGGGCTTTCCGGGGCTTCATTTTTTCTCGACAAGAAGGAGAAAAGACCCACTGCGTGTCCTGTTGGGTTGTCCTGGCATGACGTTAGCACAGCCGCCAGCGCGGCGCGGTGCGCACACGTGCGGCGGGTCAAACGGATATCAAGCCGGTACGGAAAGCGCTAGTGTATCCCATGGGAAACAAAGCATGCGTCTCCACAGGGTACGCAGGATGGATAAAATCGACTATTCACGCAAAAAAAAAGCATGCGCGTGGGCGCATGCTTTTTTGCTTCACATTGGTGGCGCGCCAGACTCGGCGCCCACAATCTCGTGGTTTAGTCGCCGTACAGCTTTTGCTTCAGCTCGCGGCGCTGCTGCGCTTCCAGCGACAGGGTGGCGGTAGGGCGGGCGATCAGGCGCGGGATGCCGATTGGCTCGCCCGTTTCTTCGCACCAGCCATAATCGCCGCCATCGATCGATGCGATCGACTGCTGCACTTTTTTGAGCAGCTTGCGTTCGCGGTCGCGCGTGCGCAGTTCGAGCGCATGCTCTTCTTCGATCGTGGCGCGGTCGGCCGGGTCTGGCACGAGGACGGTTTCGCGCAAGTGCTCGGTGGTTTCACCGGCATTTTTGAGCAGGTCTTTTTCGAGCTGCTGCAGGCGCTGCTTGAAGAACGCCAACTGGGCCGCATTCATGTAGTCCTGGTCGCCCATCGCGCGGATTTCTTCTTCCGACAGGATTTGCTCTTCAGCTGGCGCGCTGTTCGATTTGCTAGTTTTCGTCATGACTTCACTTACCTTCGATGCGACAGAGGTTTCCATATTATCAGTTAGCTCAGCAGTAACACCCGATGCTGCAGGGGCGTGCGGCAAACGCACTGGCTGGGCTCCTGTACTTTTGCGCGTGCATTCTTGCATGAAGGCACTTGCTTGGTTCTCCAAAACCGGGATAGTTTATACCAAACATTGCTCCAAACCGCGGATAAACACGTCTTTCGGTAAATTCTTGCCAATAAATACCATCTTGCTGCCACGGTCCTCGTATTCGCCCCATTTTGCGCCGAGGTCGCTACCCATGATCTGGTGCACGCCCTGGAACACCACCTTGCGGTCGGCGCCCTCCATCAGCAGCACGCCCTTGTAGCGCAGCATGCGCGGACCGAAGACGTTGACCAGGCTGTTCAAGAACTGCTCCAGGCGTTCCGGATCGAACGGGCGGTCGCTCTTGAACACAAACGCGGCGATATCGTCGCTGTGATGGCTGCTGTGATGATCGTGGCTGTCATGCGCATGGTTGCACGCTTCGGTATGCACGTGTTCATGCTCATGCTCGGACGCGTACGCCTCATCGGCCGTCAGGAATGCAGGATCGAGGTCGAGCTTGTCGTTGAGGTTGAAGCCGCGCAGGTCGAGCACCTCGGAAATCGGGGCGCGGCCAAATTCGCTGGTGGAAATGGGGGCGCGCGGGTTGATACGCTTGATGCGGGCCGTCAGTTCCTCCAGTTCGCCAGCGTCGACCAGGTCGGTTTTCGACAGCAAAATCTTGTCGGCAAAACCAATCTGCCGCTGCGCTTCTTCGTGTTCATCCAGTTGCGCCATCGCGTGGCGTGCATCGACCACGGTCACCACGGCGTCGAGCAGGTAGAACATGCCGACACCCTCGTCGACAAAAAACGTTTGCGCCACCGGGCCAGGATTGGCCAGGCCGGTGGTTTCGATCACGACATGGTCGAACGCGATGGTACCAGCCTCACGCTTGGCGGCCAGGCTGGCCAACGCAGTAATGAGGTCGCCACGGACGGTGCAGCAGATGCAGCCGTTGTTCATCTCGATGATCTGCTCGTTGCTGTCCTGCACGAGGATTTCGTTGTCTATATTTTCTTGGCCGAACTCGTTTTCGATGACTGCAATGCGCAAGCCGTGCGGCTCCTGCAGGATGCGGTTCAGCAAAGTGGTTTTGCCGGCGCCAAGGAAGCCGGTGAGAATAGTGCTGGGAATCAGTGCCATATTGGAAGCCAGTCAAATCGGTTAC
>Ga0265780_10010272_pt1 | contig 11170 bp, 7 predicted proteins | sample P1T30metagenome_FD_192432 | JGI IMG/M metagenome (GOLD analysis project Ga0265780, IMG submission 192432) | Plant litter microbial communities from East Loma Ridge, Irvine, California - P1 T30 | ecosystem: Environmental > Terrestrial > Plant litter > Unclassified | place: USA: California... | reverse complement strand
CCAAGACCAGACGGCTTTTGTATTACAATTGTCCCATCCATCATCGCCTAGCGTCCATTTTTCTAGGAAACAACATTGTCGACGATGCGTGAAACCATCGTTATCGTATGTCACGCCGATTTGAAAGCCAGATTCGCGAAGCTGGTGGAACGGGCCGCTGAGTTTGCGTAAGACGTACTCTAGATTGGAGGGCGTCCTTGTTACCTTGTCCTGTAGTGCGAAAGTCACTGGCCGCGGCTTCTGCTTGGAAAGAAGATTCAGGGCGCTGATGAGCTTGTTGAGTCGACCTGCGGTGCGCGGGATACCGATGATGTCAAGTGTCGAATCTCCTCCTATATCATCTAGGCAACCGATGTGTATGGTGAGATGGTGGTTCGTGAAGATCTCGTGTAGCGTCAGTCCCAGGTGTAATACATCGCGAGTAGCGAACACTTCCACGTCCTCCCAGTGAATTAGGTATCGTTCGTGGAAACCCCCTTCTACTCGCTTCCCGGTCTCTTTCTGGTATACCTCGAGAGCTTCCAACGCCGCCTGTCTTTCCATGACGCCTGGATCCAGGAACAGCGGTACGCCCTGGAGGCATGCGCAGGATGAGATGGAATATCGAGCTTTGGCATACGGTACTGCGAGGTTCACTGTGCGATAGCCGAATGTGTACGATGTTTTGCCCAAAATTGCTGCGGGCGAATACTCGTCGTAGCGCCGGAAGGCGCAAAGATACAAGTAAATTTCGTCGCGGAGCTCTCGAGGTAGCTGGAGTACGCGCGCAGAAACTTCCTTACATGCGGCCCTGGCATACTTCATGATGGCCTCGTCGACGATCGGGAGTTCATGCTTGTATTGTTCCATCTCGGCATCGGATTTGTAGCCTTCGAACAGGGCCACAAGACTGTTGTGACATTCCACTCTAGAACTGCGTCAGGTTCTGAGTCAATACACGTGCTCTTTTGAAGAACTTACCTGCCCAACGCCGCTTCAGCTTCGGCTGTAGCCGTGGATAGCGCTTACATCTTGTGTACGGCCTGCATAGTTGTCGTGTATCGATATAACCAGTTGTCGATGCCTAGTAACTGAGACATTACGGCGCTTTATATGTTCTCTGGTTTCGGGCGAGCGATCGGTACCATGGGACCAGGCCGTGACTCAACGATGGTGTACCAGATTTCGAAGAACACGCCGCCCTCTCATCCGATGCACACAAGACCACCAATTCTTAGAGTAGTGCCAGGCACAGTAACTGGAGCTCTTTAAAAGTAAAAGAGTCTTCCGGTCTCGTGTGATGGAGCTATTTCCTGTCATCACCTGCGCTTCGAATCATCACCTAATCACATAGCTCGCAAGGCAACACACTCAACCGAGCTCACCATCAGATCCCGACCCTAGGTGAGTGTTGAAAGTTTCGTTTGAGCAACCAAATGCTGAATATCGAAATAGAAGCACTGAACAGCTCTCGAGTCCCCTCCATGAGATTGATCTGCCATGGTCAATACAGCCAGGTAATGTTGGCCCGAACCTTGCCAGCACATACTCCTTGAACAAGTGCGTCGCCAGCGATATTTCCTTTGATAATCAGCTAAAGGTCGACGAACATCAAGCCATATTGCCTGCTTATATGTCGAGACATCCATGGGTGGAAAAGGAAGGGGCTCTCCTGACTGTCCGACAAGTATTGAACGTCTTGGGCCCGGTCTCATCAAACTTGTTTCCTCCCAGGATTACCACGCCCTCTGGTAGATCTTTCACCCAGTGGGCTTCGCTTCGTACGAAAGCCGCTGGAAGCGTGAGTACTACGCTTCACAATAATTGCGTCGACGTATCTGAGCCTGACATACTTCCAGTCACACCCTGGCGATTCGAGCGAGAGGATGTTGGAGATCCCATAAAGGGTACGACGGCCCGTCTCAGAAAACACAACGCCCATCGCCTCCTCACTCCAGGAACAGTCTACATAGAGCCCGCGATGCCAGACATAAAGAGCAATCATATCACGAAATACTGCACAGAAGTGCTGGGACTAAAGTCTGAAGCGAACGACCCCGATACGTGCTATCTTAGCGATTGTGATGAGGACCACACAATCCCAGAAGCTGCAGTAAATTTTATGGTAGTTTGGGAAAAGCTAGCGGCGGATGTTTTGGGGTTTCTGGAGAAGCGCCAACTCGAACGGAGACTGGAGAGAAGAGCTGCGAGAATGAATGCATCGCAAGCTTAGGCCATATTAGCTCCACATCCAACTTTTGCAGTCGCGCGCGGCGATAGGACGGCGACAGCAAAGGATCATGATTGGAGGTGAGAACATCGAATTCGTATGCATTTTTGATGCAAGGGCAAGGCTATAATGGTTAACTCGAGTGAAAGAGCGATCGCCCCTTCGAGCACAGTACGAGTGAACACACGAAGCGACGCAGTACGTTCAGATAGGGAAGCGCCAGAAAGAAGAAAAGTATGTGTTGCATGCATGTATTAATTTGCCTGTCGCTTTATGTGGTATATGATCACAGCTCAATCTGTCCATGACACTCCACCGTATCATCCCAACATTACATCCCCCTTTCACACCCATTCCCACCAACGACCAGCTTACAAAGCAAGCATAGCAAGGGCAGCAGCTCCAAGAAGGCCAACAGCCTGGGTAGCCTGGGGCGCGCCACCGGTGAACGGCGAGGGCGAAGCAGTAGGCTTCATGGTCATCGATCCAGAAGGCGCAGCGGTACCGGAAGGCTTAGGGGTGGGCATGGGGACGGGAGTACCAGCGGCGGAAGACAGAGCGCTGGAGACAGCCGCGGCGACGGACGAAGCGGCGGCGCTGGCGCTGGCCGCAGCAGAGGAGGCGGCGGGCGAGACGGCGGGCAGAGGAGCACCAGCATCAGCGCATGTCTTCTGGACGCCCTGGAGGACGGTCTGGACCTCGGTGGCGGAGCAGGCCTTCTCGATGCATGGCTGCACACCGGCGATGAGGCTGGAGCCCTTCTCGCAGTGGCACTTGAAGTCGGTGAGAGGGCAGCCGTCCTGCTGGAGCGCTGGGAGCAGGCAGCTCAACTGTGGGATGTTAGTGATTGACGGGCAGTATCTGCAAGCAAATAACATACAGCGCAAGGAGGGAGGTCAGCGAGGCCCTGAGCAGAGGCAACCGAGGCCAGAGCGATGATGGAGGCGATAGCGAAGGTCTTCATGATTGCTGATGTTGTTTCAAAAAAACGACGTAACGAAGGTTTAGTTTTTGAAAAGTGACAGTAGTGATGTTGGCACGCGGAAAAGAGACGTCCACAAGCTCTTTATAGGCGGAAAGCAGTGACCGCGTGGCGCTTGAGCAGGAACAGCCTGGTTTACGCATCCGGTCTTTCATCACATGCATGGGCCTGTAAGATCTTCATTGCTCGGTCTGGGGAATCCTGCTCGTTGAGGCAGAGAGCCCCTGTGTTGCCCCAGACACCCGGCTCATTGCCCATGACTTAGACTTCCCGCCCATGTTCCACCAGTGTCGGTCTTGGTACTGCAGTAATAAGAGAAAGCCCGCAACGCACAGATACACATTCGCCTCAGCCGAACGAGTGTGAACGAATTCTGTTTCGTTCTGCGTCAGGGCGAGGTGTAGCAACGAGGTCGGTTGGCTGTGATTGGGTGGACGTTTACGGCGACAGCTGACTTCGCACGCCAGAACGGGACGTTGACCAACTAAGGCGGCCCCGGAAACGCCACAGACTTAGGCTTGTATGCCAAGGGGCAATGATCGTCTCGACTGGGACGGAAGCGAGCCAAGGAAAGTAACGCGCGGTGCAGACCCTCTGTGGATGCAAGCAGGTTGACGCGATGCCGCGAAGCATTCCGAACCAACAGAACGTGGTATCAGCACGAGCCAACAAAGAATGTGGTCATAAAAATAGCTGAGAGCTTGTTCCTTTGTTTGCGCAACAATTGGATGGTGGCGAAGGCGGCAGAAAAACTCCAAAAATCAATATTGGCGCATGTTCAGCCGCTGTAACCCCGCAACGAATACCTGTCTCTTCTTGGGCACACTTCCGTCGCATCCATGCTCTCCTCGTCTAAATGTTGAAACCAATTCCTTTCCGGAGATGGCGCGCATATCCTTGGAGGTCCAGTTCAAAGGTGGCGTGCGTCATCTCATCCGAGCGGTCCGTCTAAACGTCGCTTTAAATTCCGCCGTGAAGCAACGGTACCTGCATGAGTCTTTCCCCAAAGTTGCGTTCCTCGATTTCGGGCCTTCTACTTGGTATCGTGTTCGAACGTGAAGAGAATTGTTTGTGGGATGCGTAGCATCGAGAAGACGATCGAAAAGCATGGGTATCGTGTTCCTGCATCATGCGTGTATAGTTTCTGCGGTACCAACGAATCCTGAATACGGGGTAGTGACGGCTCGGCTCCTTGCAAGGGCATTTCCTCGGCAGCATGTGCTTGACTGTCAGTCCCTCGCAGAATCGCAAGGGAGGAATTCGTAGCTTGCTGCCAGGATTCAGGTGAGAGACTGTATTCCCGCTGGCCAGGCTGAGATTTGAGACCGCCCAACACCCGGGCGCATCCGAGAAAAGGAGAACGAGGCTGCAGCCCTGCCGACAACTACGCAAACATTTCGAAAGGAGATTTTGCGTTGACTGTAAGACCGCCCGTAAATCTCCGCGTCAAAATGGTGGACAAATGTGCACGAGACAGTCTCGACTCTCGACAACCACAATAGCCACTGTGATACCTTGAGAAGGCGAAGTACGCGTCAGTTCAAGCCAACAAGACCGCCCATCTCTCCAAGTCCGTGAGATGCGTCGTGTGCCACTGTTGGAAAGATCTCGATCCTCCGAGTTACAATCTTCGAGGAAGATGCGGAGACGGCGCGACTTTCTTATGAGTACTGGCAATGCGGCGCTCAGGTTCTCCCATGGTTGTAGACTTACTCTCTTCAAACTTGTACCTGTTCTTTGCCCACAGATTAAGTGGTCAACCAGGACTCGTGCATTCAGGCGATAACCAGATAGAAAGACGGGCTGTGGTTTAAGTCGTGGCTACAATTCGACTCTGTGATGCTAATATTTGCTCACAGGCGACCAAAGCCATACACCGCAAGCTTCGTCGTCACAGGAGTGAATTGGAATACTGGTGGTGTGTCGAGCCTGGTTCCATCATTGAAAGCTCTTTCGTCGATGAATCGATAAGGATGTCTTTTCCTTGGCGGCGCGCTAACGAAAGTTCAATGTTCAACCACAGAAGTCGCAATCGCGTAGTCGTTTGACAGCACATCTCTGTCAACCCTCTTTCACCAATCATTATCACGTGTCGCGCGCTACTGTCTCTTCCGCTCACCCTCTCAAAAGCTTGCGCACGTTTTCCCACAACCTGACAACATGGCGACAGCGGCGCAAACACCTAGCTCCGCTGAGCACCTCGTTCGGACATCCGCAAAGCGCACGCGCGAGATATTTGCTGCCGATTTCGCGTCGCCCACTGCGCTGGACCATTCGTCGAACTCGAGCACCTTCTCCATCACACCATCCACTACTGCGCCCTCAGATGTCGCGCACCAAGTCAATGTCGCAAGCCGAATACGCAACGAGTACGAACATGTACGCGAACTGCCACCGGCGCTGGCTTCGAAGATGGCGGCAGCTGCAACAACCGCGGCCGAGCGACGCAAGAAGATCAAGAGCCAGAATGCTGAGGAGAAGGCGTCAGATCCGAAGATGCAGCGAATGATTGAGGGCGCGTCAGAAAAGGCTAACAAGGCGAGAGATGCACAGTCAATGCAGCTCACGTTAAGAGCTGGAGGCAAGGGTGCCGCGCCAAACGCCCATGGACCGACGCCGATGAGGGACACGCCATCGAGCGCACTCGTGAGGAAGGACACAGTCAGGCAAGCGAGGCCGGAGTGGCATCGGCCATGGAAGGTCTTCAGAGTTCTGGCCGGTTCAATGGGTTGGGTTCGATCGCTGGCCGTGGACCCGGACAATCAGTTCTTCGTGTCTGGCTCAGGCGATCGTACAATAAAGCTCTGGGATTTGGCATCTGGGCAGCTCAAATTGACCTTGACTGGGCACATTAGCGCTGTCCGTGGGGTGGAAGTCAGCCCCAGGCATCCCTACCTCTTCAGCTGTGGAGAGGACAAGATGGTCAAGTGCTGGGACCTCGAGACGAACAAGGTCATTCGCCACTACCATGGCCATCTTTCCGGCGTCTACAGCTTGTCGCTTCACCCTACGTTGGACGTTCTCTGCACTGGTGGGCGCGATGGAGTGGTCAGAGTGTGGGACATGCGCACAAGGACCAACGTTCACGTTCTGGGCGGGCACAAAGGCACCATTGCCAGCGTCAAATGCCAGGAGAGCGATCCTCAGGTCATTTCTGGAAGCATGGACAGCACGATCCGCCTGTGGGATCTGGCTGCCGGAAAGACCCAGACCGTACTCACACACCACAAGAAGAGTGTCCGCTCCTTGGCTACACATCCCACGGAGTTCACGTTCGCCAGTTCCAGCACCCAATCTATCAAGCAATGGATGTGTCCACGCGGCGACTTCATGCTCAACTTCCAGCCAGTGAACAGCATCGTCAACACGCTCTCCGTCAACGAAGACAACGTGCTGTTTGCAGGCTCGGACAATGGCGACGTATCCTTCTACGACTGGAAGACGGGGCACTGCTTCCAGAACACGCAGTCGATTGCGCAGCCTGGCTCTCTCGCTGCCGAGGCTGGTGTCATGTGCTCGACGTTTGATCGTACGGGTCTGCGTCTCATCACTGGAGAGAGCGACAAGAGCATCAAGATTTGGCGACCGGACGACGAGGCTACGGAGGAGACGCACCCGCTGGAGTGGAAGCCGACATTGGGGAGACAGAAGTTTTGAGGTAGTTTTACTGTGTAGTGAGGGAGGCAGTGGTGTATTGTACAAAAGCCTGCATTGCATAGGAGTTTGGGCGCGAGCTGTATCGCTCGAGGACGTTAGAACTTGAGCTTGATAGTATGCTGGATAAAATCTGTCACGTATCTTTCGCCAACACTTTCACGACATTACAAACCCCTTCGAGTGAAGTGAATCGACGTCAGCGGCCCGAGCTTGCTCAAGTGGGATTCGTGACCACAAACGTCCCGCAACCTGCACCAAACCCATCCAAGATGCTGGAACGGGCGCCGCCCGCAGAACGATGGCCCTGAAGCGCAGAGATGTGATCCTCGCCGCCGCCGCCGTTTTCATCGCCTGGGGCTACCTGACCCACTGGCAGCCCAAGCTGCTGTACCTGCCCTACGCCTTCGTCGCCGGTGTCCTCGCAACCCTCGCGCTGCTGGCATGGCTCACCCTCACGACATCGTGGAGCAGAGAGCTGCGGAGTGGCGGAGAGATCGACTACGGGCCCCGCCATGTCGCGTTTCTCGCGCCAGCGAAGTGGAAGGCTGAAAGAGCGGCCCTGACGAAGCGCAACACGTACATGATGGAGCCGCTGTACCCCGCGTCCTTTGTGATATCGGACAGCCTCGACGTGCTGGTCGGCCTGATCCTGCGCGACTTTGTGAAGAGCTGGTACGGCAATATCAGCAAGAGCCCCACCTTCGTCAACGAGGTGGACAGGGCGGTGCGGGCGGCGCTGGGCGAGATACGCGACCGCATTCTGGCCGTCGACATGGTCGAGACGGTCGTGTCGCGCATGATCCCGCTCATCACCGACCACCTGCGCGCGGCGTACGAGGCGGAGCGCGCGGTGCGTGGGCGCAAGCTGTCGCGCAATGTCACCGACTCGGAGGAGCTCGATGTGGCTATCGCGGCCAAGTACAAGGAGGGTCGCCTGCATCCAGCGGCGTCGTTGGCGTACTCGAACACCAGGCCCATACAGCAGCAGCACCTGCGCAGTATCGTCGCTCGCCTGCTGCCCAAGATTATGCCGCCGAGCATGGGCACGAGTGCGGCTGTCAATGTCCTGGTCAAAGAGATTGTGGCCTGTGCCGTCCTGGCGCCTGTGATGCAGATGCTCGCTGACCCTGACACGTGGAACCAGCTCATGGAGGGCTATGTATGTTGTCTCTCACACATAACTAGCCGTCTCTAACAGTGACAGGGTCGCACGCTGCTGCAGGAGAGAAAGACGGTCCGCAAGCTGCGAGCGGCACTCGACGAACATGCTCCCCCTTCGCCCAAGAACCCGAAGAACGTACAGTTCCCTAAGCTGGCACCTGGCGACAACGAACGCAGGTTTGAGAGATTTATCAGGGCTATACGCCAGACCAACACCCTCGCAGACGCGCGGCGCTTTCGAAGCGAGATCTCGAGCCAACTGCGCAAAGACACGATGATTGAAGGGCAGGACCCCGTGTACCTCCGACGCTTGGAGACGGCTCGACAAATCCTAGACTCCAAAGTCACAAATCTGAGCACAGGCGGGACGGTACGGGCCAAGGTTGCGGCGCAGGAGAAGCCCAAGCACAAGAGGACGTCCTCCAAATTCGCCAATGCTTCACTACGAGAAGTGTTGTACGATGCATCAGGACTGTCATGCTTCATGGAGTTCATGGACCAGGCAGATTTGATGCGACTCGTGCAGTTCTGGATCGTGGTCGACGGCATCCGCAATCCACTGGAGGTCGATGCCGAAGAGGGTCCACATGATATTGGCTCATACCCTGCGTGGACTGATTCTGATCGCACAGACCTCGCGCAGATCCACGAAGCATATCTCTCCAAGGGAGACATCAAGATTTTGCCAGAGGCTCGCAGGGCTGTTGCTGAGTTCCTCAAAGCGGGACGAGCAGCAACCCCTCCGCAATACCACAATGCGCGTCGAGCTCTAATGGAGGCTCAGACTGAGGCGTACGAGCAGTTACAGGAACCTTACTTTCGAAGATTTAAGAAATCAAACCTGTACTACAAGTGGCTCGCAATGGACGAAGCAGCGCATACCGAGAGCAGCAATTTCAAGACGAAGGTCGTCGCACGAACGCTCGATCATTCTCCTACTGTGGCGCCGGCGATGAGCAGAACGCAATCAAGCATGAGACCTACTCTACACCCCCCACATGGCGATCTACGAAGAGCAGTGGCCTCGTCCTCTGATCTCAAGAGTCAAGGAGCTATGCGGAGCATGGATGCGCCTTCTCGGCGATCTCTCGAATCTAGCGCGCCGTTGCCTTCGAGAGCGCCTTTGTTCGACGACGACTACGACACGGATCCACTAGCTGGGTCTACGGTAAGCCTTGATTCCGACCATGGTCAGGAACGCACCAATGGCAACGATGAGCGAGTCGTCGATGCAATGCAAGCTGCTCTGACTGATATTCTGGACGAGCCTGAAGGGTCCATTTTCTACGATGGGAATCTGCCAACGCCTATTGACAATGAGTCACAGCGAGGCTCAATCGACATACCGAGAGCGCTATCACCTATGCCTCAGACACAACAGAAAGGCGTCAAGCTAAGCATAGCCTCGCTTGGGCTTGTGGGAGAGCCCAAGACCCGAGGTGTCTTCAACGATGATCTTTTTGGCGACGAGGAGAAATTCCTCGAGGATGAAATTGACGATCCAGTACCTCGAAGTCAGACAACCGATGAGGAGATACATGAGGCGGCACCAGGAGATCTTGGACTTGCCGAGGCCATTGATGCGCTTACAGCGGATATAGAGCGCTTGGTCACGCAAGAGTCGATTGTCGATTCTTTGACTTCGAAAGCAGAACTGACTAACAACGCGGCTGAGCTTCGCATCTTGCGCAAGTCGAAGGCTAGCCTGCAGCGGGAAATCCAAAGAAAGGAGCTGCAACGCCAACAGTACATCGTTCAGGAAAGCGACAACAGTCTGTACGGACGTGCGACAGTGTTCATTCAGTCGATCATGGTTGGCACCGAAGAGGACGGCAAGGAGTATGCAATGTGTAGGTTCTCTGAGGCATTCCAATCTCAAGATACTAATATACTTCGCAGATGTCATCGAAGTCAGACGTCGTGCCGGCGACCAGATGCCAGCCGCAACTTGGGTCATCTCGCGAAGATACAGCGAATTCCACGACCTGAACAAGAAACTGCGTAGCAAATTCGCTCAAGTGCGGACCTTGGAATTTCCGCGTCGGCAAATGATGCTCAAGCTCCAAAAAGACTTCTTGCACAAGCGCAGAATCGGCTTGGAGAAGTACCTCCGCGAACTCCTCCTCATCCCCGCCGTCTGCCGCTCCCGCGAACTCCGCGCCTTCCTCTCCCAATCCGCCATCAACCCAGCCTCCCTCCTCCAAACCCAGTCCCTAAACTCCAACGACTTCGTCTCGCGCATCTACAACTCCGTCGCCGACGGCATGGAAGAATTCCTCGGCAACATCCCCGTGCTCGACCAACTCTCCGTCGCAGGCCAGAACCTCATTTCCGCAGCGACAACCCAACTAGCCAACACGGAATCCCTCGCCTCGAACGAACTCCTAGGCGCCCAAGACGCCGAAGCCGAAGCCGAGCTCCTCGCCTTTGAAAAACACGATCTGCCCCCCTTCGTCAAACCCATCACAGACCTCTTCCTCGAAACCTTCGAGCTCAACCGCGAAAACAATTGGCTCCGCGGGCGCGCCGTCATCGTCGTGCTGCACCAGTTACTCGGCGGCACCATTGAGCGCAAAGTGCGCGAATCGTTTGCATCACTAACGTCCGAGTCGAGCATCGCTGGTTACATCGACGCGCTTAAAGATGCGATGTGGCCTGGTGGTCGCATGAAGGCTGGCGTTGAGCGCAGCGAGCAAGATAAAGTGCACAGTCGGAAAGAGGCGGCGGAGGTGTTGGGCACGTTGGTGCCTGAGGTTGCGGGGAGTGTGGTGGGGAGAAGGAATGCGGGGGTTGCGGCGAGGAAGGTGGAGGGCGCGGTTAATAATGGGAGGTTGAATACGCATCTTGCTTTTACGTTGTTGGATGAGATTGTTGGTGTGCTGTTTCCGGATGGTGAGATCAGGTAGATGGGGCTTGGGAAGCTTTTGGCATCTACAGGCGTTCTTGTAGGGCACGGGAGCAATCGCATTTCTTTGGAGTTGTATTTGGCGAAAGCATGCCACCATACGCCAGGTCTAAACGCTGAATACAGAACATATACACAGAGTACCCCTTCCTTTCAACCCCCCCTTCACAACATCACAGCTTCACATCCCTCCCCCTCCCAAAATTCCCCAATTCCTCCACAAACCTCTCCGTAAGCACCCTCCTCTCCACCCCCA
>Ga0265780_10010271_pt1 | contig 11170 bp, 11 predicted proteins | sample P1T30metagenome_FD_192432 | JGI IMG/M metagenome (GOLD analysis project Ga0265780, IMG submission 192432) | Plant litter microbial communities from East Loma Ridge, Irvine, California - P1 T30 | ecosystem: Environmental > Terrestrial > Plant litter > Unclassified | place: USA: California... | reverse complement strand
CGAACAACTTCCTGCAGCTGTTCTTCGGCTGGGAAGCGGTGGGCCTGGTGTCGTATCTCCTGATCGGCTTCTGGTACACCCGTCCGACCGCGATCTTCGCCAACATGAAGGCCTTCCTGGTCAACCGCGTCGGCGACTTCGGCTTCATCCTCGGTATCGGCCTGCTGCTGGCTGCCTCGGGCACCATGCACTACGGCGAAACCTTTGCCCAGGCCGACAAGCTGGTCGGCATGACCGTGCCCGGCATCGGCTGGCCGTTGCTGACCGCCGCCTGCATCTGCCTGTTCATCGGCGCGATGGGCAAGTCGGCGCAGTTCCCGCTGCACGTCTGGCTGCCTGACTCGATGGAAGGCCCGACCCCGATCTCGGCACTGATCCACGCCGCGACCATGGTTACCGCCGGCATCTTCATGGTGTCGCGCATGTCGCCGCTGTTCGAGCTGTCGGACACCGCGCTGTCGTTTGTCATCATCATCGGCGCCATCACCGCGCTGTTCATGGGCTTCCTGGGCATCATCCAGAACGACATCAAGCGCGTCGTCGCTTACTCGACGCTGTCGCAGCTGGGCTACATGACCGTCGCCCTGGGCGCATCGGCCTACTCGGTCGCCGTGTTCCACCTGATGACCCACGCCTTCTTCAAGGCACTGCTGTTCCTTGGCGCCGGTTCGGTCATCATCGGCATGCACCACGACCAGGACATGCGCAACATGGGCGGCCTGCGCAAGTACATGCCGATCACCTGGATCACTTCGCTGCTGGGTTCGCTGGCCCTGATCGGTACCCCGTTCTTCGCCGGTTTCTACTCGAAGGACTCGATCATCGAAGCTGTGCACGCGTCGAACATCCCAGGTGCGGGCTTCGCCTACTTCGCGGTGCTGGCTGGCGTGTTCGTGACCGCTTTCTACTCGTTCCGCATGTACTTCCTGGTGTTCCACGGGGAAGAGCGCTTCGGTAAGGCCCACGCCCACGACCATCATGCGCATGACGATCACAAGCAAGCTGTCGCTGCCGGCCATGGCCACGCCGATCCGCACGCCGAGCACGATTCGGACGCGCACCACGAAGAGGAAGATCACGGTCACCACGGCCTGGCCCCGGGCCAGAAGCCGCACGAGTCGCCATGGGTCGTGACCCTGCCGCTGATCCTGCTGGCGATCCCGTCGGTCATCATCGGCTACCTGGCCATCGGCCCGATGCTGCACGGCGACTTCTTCAAGGGCGTGATCTTCGTCGGCGAGAACCACACCGCGATGGAAACCCTGCGCGAAGAATTCCACGGCGCCGTCGGCATGGCGATCCACGGTTTGACGACCGCACCGTTCTGGCTGGCCCTGGCTGGCGTGGTGGTGGCGTACTACTGCTACATGATCAACCCGCGCGTCCCGGCCTGGTTCTACGCCAAGTTCAAGCCGCTGCACACGCTGCTGGACAACAAGTACTACATGGACAAGTTCAACCAGGCAGTGTTTGCCGGCGGCGCACGCGCCATCGGCGGCGGCCTGTGGAAAGTGGGCGACCGCGCGCTGATCGACGGCCTCATCGTCAATGGTTCGGCCAAGGCGGTCGGCTGGTTCGCGCTGCTGACCCGCAAGGGCCAGACCGGCTACATCTACCACTACGCGTTCGTGATGATTGCGGGTATCGCTGCGACCCTGCTGTACTTCTTCCCGTTCTGGCGCTAATTACAGGCAAAGAAAAAGACAAATGATGCAGAACACCTCTCATTACCTGAGCCTGTCAATCTGGCTCCCGATCCTGTTCGGCGTGCTCGTGCTCGCCGTGGGCCGCGACAGCAACCGCGGGCTGGTCCGCGTGCTGTCGCTCGTCGGCGCCGTCGTCAGCCTGCTGCCGACGATCCCGCTGATCACGCAGTTCGACAACGCCGCGCACGGCATGCAGTTCTATGAAGTCGCGCCGTGGATCGAGCGCTTCAACATCTTCTACCGTCTCGGCGTGGATGGCCTGTCGATGTGGTTCATCCCGCTGACCGCCTTCATCACCATCATCGTGGTGGCGGCCGCCTGGGAAGTCATCGAGGAACGCGTGGCCCAGTACATGGGCTCCTTCCTGCTGCTGTCGGGCCTGATGATCGGCGTCTTCGCGGCGCTGGACGGCGTGCTGTTCTACTTCTTCTTCGAAGCGACCCTGATCCCGATGTTCATCATCATCGGCGTCTTCGGTGGCCCGAACCGCGTGTACGCCGCCTTCAAGTTCTTCCTGTACACGTTCTTCGGCTCGCTGCTGACCCTGATCGCGATCATCTACCTGTACAACGTCTCGGGCACCTTCGAGATCCAGAAATGGCATACCCAGGCGCTGGGCATGAAGGAGCAGATCCTGATCTTCATCGCCTTCTTCATGGCGTTTGCCGTGAAGGTGCCGATGTGGCCAGTGCACACCTGGCTGCCGGACGCCCACGTGGAAGCGCCTACCGGCGGTTCCGTCGTGCTGGCCGCGATCATGCTGAAGCTGGGCGCCTATGGCTTCCTGCGGTTCTCGCTGCCGATCGCCCCGGACGCTTCGCACTACCTGGCCCCGGTCGTCATCGTGCTGTCGCTGATCGCCGTGATCTACATTGGTCTCGTCGCCATGGTCCAGAAGGACATGAAAAAACTGGTCGCCTACTCGTCGATCGCGCACATGGGCTTCGTCACCCTGGGCTTCTTCATCTTCAACGAGATGGGCGTGCAGGGCGGCATCATGCAGGCGATCTCGCACGGCTTCGTGTCGGGCGCGATGTTCCTCTGCATCGGCGTGCTGTACGACCGCATGCACTCGCGTGAAATCGCCGACTACGGTGGCGTGGTGAACACGATGCCGAAGTTCGCCGCCTTTGCCGTGCTGTTCTCGATGGCGAATGCCGGCCTGCCGGCCACTTCGGGCTTCATCGGCGAATTCATGGTGATCCTGGCTGCCGTGCAGTTCAACTTCTGGACCGGCCTGGCTGCAGGCACCGCCCTGATCCTGGGCGCGGCCTATTCGCTGTGGATGGTCAAGCGCGTCGTCTTTGGCCCGATCGGCAACAAGCACGTGGCCGAACTGGTCGACCTGAACAAGCGCGAGTTCGCCATCCTGGCCGTGCTGGCGATTGCCACGCTGTACATGGGCCTGTACCCGGCGCCTATCGCAGATACCCTGCAGACTTCGGTTGCCGACCTGCTGCAACACGTGTCCGTGTCCAAGCTGCCTCAATAAATCGATATGAACGAGATGACCAACCCATTGCTCGCGGCGGCCGACACCAACCTGGTGCCGGTCTATGCCGAAATCTTCCTGCTGATCGCGGCTTCCGCGATCCTGCTGATCGACCTCTACCTGAAGAAGTCGAGCCGCAACGTGACCTATTACCTGTCGCTGCTGACGGTAATCGGCTGCGCCGTGCTTACCGGCGCCGACTTCGTCGACGGCACCACCGTCTACACGTTCAACCACATGTACGTGTCGGACCCGATGGGCAACCTGCTCAAGCTGTTCACCTACCTGGCGGTCGCCATCACGCTGGTGTATTCGCGCCAGTACGCTACGGAGCGCGGCATGCTCTCGGGTAACCTGGGCGGCGAGTTCTACGTGCTCGCCTTGTTCGCCATGCTGGGCCAGATGATCATGATCTCGGGTAACAGCATGCTGTCGATCTACCTGGGCCTGGAACTGATGTCGCTGTCGCTGTACGCCCTGGTGGCGCTGCGCCGCGACCACGCGACCTCGACCGAAGCCTCGATGAAGTACTTCATCCTGGGCGCGCTGGCCTCGGGCTTCATGCTCTACGGTATCTCGATGATCTACGGCGCCACCGGTTCGCTCGACGTCAACGAAATCGCGGCCCGCGCCATCAACGCCGACAGCACCATCCTGACCTTCGGCCTGGTGTTCGTAGTGGCCGGCATGGCCTTCAAGCTGGGCGCGGTGCCGTTCCACATGTGGGCGCCGGACGTCTACCAGGGCGCGCCGACCGCGGTGACCCTGCTGCTGGGCGGTGCGCCGAAGCTGGCCGCATTCGCCATGCTGATGCGCGTGCTGGTCGAAGGCCTGCCGAGCATGGCAGCCGACTGGCAGCAGATGCTGATGGTGCTGGCCGTGCTGTCGCTGGCCATCGGTAACCTGACTGCGATTGCCCAGACCAACATCAAGCGCCTGCTGGCCTATTCGTCGATCGCCCAGATGGGCTTCGTCCTGCTGGCCATGATGGCCGGCGTGGTCGGTGGCGACACCAGCAACATGCCGGCCGCCTACAGCGCCGCCATGTACTCGTCGATCACCTATGTCCTGACCACCCTGGGCAGCTTCGGCGTGATCATGATGCTGGCGCGTTCGGGCTTTGAAGCCGAACAGATCGCCGACTTCAAGGGCCTGGGCCGCCGCAGCCCATGGTTCGCGATCGTCATGACCGTGCTGATGTTCTCGCTGGCCGGCGTGCCGCCGATGATGGGCTTCATGGCCAAGTGGGCAGTGCTGCAGGCCGTCGCCAACACCGGCATGATCTGGCTGGCCGTGGTTGCCGTGCTGTTCTCGCTGATCGGCGCCTTCTACTACCTGCGCGTCGTGAAGACCATGTGGTTCGACGAAGCGGTCGACACCACCCCGATCGCCACCCCGGCCGACATGCGCCTGGCGCTGTCGATCAACGGCATCGCCGTGCTGGTGCTGGGTATCGTGCCGGGCGCACTGCTGGGCACCTGCCTGCAGGCGATCCGCGCCACCCTGGCGGCGTAATTGGACGTTTCGCTGGCCGGCTGGTTGGTGGTGGCGGTGGCTTTGGCCGCCGCCAACCTGCCGTTCGCGAACGAGAAGTTGTTTGGGTTGATCTCTCTGCCTTCGTTCGCGAAGGCGTCCCCTCAAGCAGGGCAGGCGCGCACGAAATCGTTCTTCGTGCGCCTGCTCGAGCTGCTTGTCTTATACTTCATCGTCGGCGCACTGGCCTACGCACTGGAATACGCCATCGGCAACGTGTTTGCCCAGGGGTGGGAGTTCTATGCGATCACGGGCTGCCTGTTCGTCGTGCTGGCGTTTCCAGGGTTTGTCCTACGTTACCTGCGCAAGCGCCGCTGATCGTCAACGTAGGGTCAACCTGGGAGTCCAATGGATTCGAAGCTGAAGGAAATCCGCCTCGATGGCGAAGTCGCCTACGACGGCAAGTTTTTAAAGGTCTCGCGCGACCGCATCCAGCTGCCCGACGGTAAAGTCACCCACCGCGAGTACATCCGCCATCCCGGCGCCGTCTGCATCCTGCCCCTGTTCGACGATGGCCGCGTGCTGCTCGAACGCCAGTTCCGCTACCCGAACGACAAAGTCTTCATCGAGTTCCCGGCCGGGAAGATCGACCTCGGCGAAGAACACCTGGCCTGCGCCCAGCGCGAGCTCGAAGAGGAAACCGGCTACACGGCCAGCGACTGGCGCTTCGTGTGCACCATCCACAACGCCATCGCGTATTCCGACGAGCACCTGGAATTGTTCCTGGCGCGCGGCCTGACCGCCGGCGAACAAAAGCTGGACGAAGGCGAATTCCTGGAAACCTTCACCGTCACCGTGCCAGAGTTAATGGATATGGTGAAGAGCGGCGAGATCACCGACGTGAAGACCATCATCGGCGCCTTCTGGCTGGAGAAAATCGTCAGCGGAACCTGGACCCCGGCCGCCTGAGACGCCCCGCCTGAGATGAAAATCGCGCTCCCGCTGGCCTTGCTGTTCACGCTGGCCCCCGCGAGCGCGCGCACGCCGTTCCAGGCCCGCTGCGAAGACACCATCGGCGAGAGTATCTCGGTATTCACGCTGCGCCAGAACGGCTACCGCGTCGACAATTCCTATTCCTTCCACGGCCTGACCCAGCTGAAAGGCAACCGCGCGCCGGGCAGCTATGTGCTCGGGCTGACGCGGGCCGAGTCGCGCGTGTCGATCGGCGTGAAGGGGCGCATGCTGTCCGACCCCGCCACCGGCTACGAATGCGTGGCGCCGCACCTCGAAGTGAATCTCACCTATCTCCCCATCATCGTCTATGTGGGCCGCGAGTTCGCGCCGGGCACCTGCGCGTACAAGGAAATCCTGGCGCATGAGATGCGCCACCTGAACGCCTACATGGATTTTTTGCCGCGTGCGGAAAAGGTGGTGCAGGCGGCGCTCGAGGCGCGTTTCGCCGGCAAACCGCTGTACGCGCCGGCCGGGCAAGCGCGCAATTTGTTGCAGCGCGAGATAGACAGCGGCTGGATGCGCTTCATCAAGAACGAGATGGCGAAAGTAGAGGCCTTGCAGGCAGCAATTGATACTCCGCAGGAATACGCGCGTCTCGGCAAAGTTTGTGCAGGTGAGGTACAGTCTCTTATTAGACCGGCAAAACGAAAAAACAACACATGAATTCCTTAGCTCCACGTTACTTCGCTTTGATCCCCGCCGCCGGCGTCGGGGCGCGCATGGCCGCAAGCGGACCGAAGCAATACGTCAAGATCGGCGGCAAGCCGATGCTGCGCCACGCCATCGACGCTTTCCTGTTCAGCGAACTGATCGCGCACACCTATGTCGTGGTCAGCCCGGACGATCCCGTCATCGACAGCATCGTCCCCAGCCACGGCGTGACCGTGCTCCGATGCGGCGGTGCAACACGCGCCGAATCCGTGCAGAATGGCTTGGCCGCGCTGAACGGCACCCTGCGCGAAAACGACTGGGTGCTGGTGCACGACGCCGCCCGCCCGGGCCTGGATGAAGCCCTGATCGAAAAACTGATTACCCACACCGGCGAACACCCGGTCGGCGGCGTGCTCGCGCTGCCGGTGGTCGACACGGTGAAACGCTGCATCGCCGGCGAAGTCGGCACCGTCTCGCGCGAAGGCATGTGGCTGGCGCAGACGCCGCAGATGTTCCGCTACAAGCTGTTGCGCGAGGCCTTGGCCCATGTGACCACCCCCGGGCGCGACATGAAGCAGATCACCGACGACGCCTCGGCCGTCGAAGCGCTGGGCCTGTCGCCGAAACTGGTCGAGGGAGACCCGCGCAATTTGAAAGTCACCTTGCCCGGCGACGTACGCATTGCCGAGATGTACCTGGCAACGACCCAACCCGCATTCCTGTAAGCGAACCATGGCACTTGCATCTTATAACCCGACCCCACCGTTTCGCATCGGCACCGGCTACGACTGCCACCGCCTGGTGGAAGGCCGCAAGCTGATCGTCGGCGGCGTCACCATCCCGCACCGCCTCGGCCTGTTCGGCCATTCCGACGCCGACGTGCTGCTGCACGCGATCATCGACGCACTGCTCGGCGCCGCGGCGCTGGGCGACATCGGCAAGCATTTCCCGGATACGGATCCGATGTTTGCCGGCGCCGATTCGCGCACCTTGCTGCGCGAAGCCGCCACCCGCGTCCTTGCCACCGGCTACACCATCGGCAACGTCGACGCCACGATCATTGCCCAGCAGCCGAAGATGGCGCCGCACATCCCGCAAATGGTCTCGCGCATCGCCGAAGACCTGGGCGTGTCACCGCAGCAGGTGAACATCAAGGCCAAGACCAACGAGAAGCTGGGCTACCTCGGCCGCGAAGAAGGCATGGCGGCGGAAGCGGTGGCGATGCTGATTCGCGCCGCGGCCTAAGCCGGGCAGGGCGGCTGCGCCGTCCTTCGGCATCTTTACGAGGACGACCTCGCCCATATCGGGAAACCACGACCGGGACGGCCCGGCTCTTTGAGGAGAGCCGTATGGCCTGGATCATGTTGTTCGTTGCCGGGGTACTCGAGGTTGTTTGCGCGTATTCGATGAAGCAGTCGGAGGGGGGGTGATGAAGATGTCGGCGGATTAAGCTGGCGTTTCGACCTGCATGCGCCGTACCGCGTGGGCTCGAGAGCCCACCCTACGAAAAACCCGCGGCGTCGTTTGATGACGCGGCACCCCGTAGGGTGGGCACTTGTGCCCACGCGGTCGTACTCCTTCACACCCCACCGCATCTGGTATCGCCATCCGCCAAATCACCGGCAAAAACTGCCAACCCCCTGCACACCTCACGCATCGTTGCTAAAATCCCATCCCTGACCCACGCGTGTCCAACGCGTCCATTCCGGGGAATACAATGACAACGCAAACCGAGATGTCCCCCCGCGCCGCCTGGGTGCTGATCCTGGCCGCGAGCGCCATCCTGATGATCACCATGGGCGCGCGCCTGACCACCGGCCTGTTCCTCTCGCCGATCAACACCACCACCGGCCTCGGCATCGCCAGCATCAGCTTCGCCATGGCCATCGGCCAATTCATGTGGGGCGCCTCGCAGCCCGTGTTCGGCGCCGTGGCCGACAAATACGGCCCCGCGCGCGTGATCGTCCTCGGCGCCGTGCTGCTGGCCGCCGGCCTGGCCGCCACGCCTTTCGTCAGCTCCGAATGGGGCCTGATGCTGACCCTCGGCATCCTCTCGGCCGCAGGCGCCGGCGCCGGCAGCTTCTCGATCCTGATCGGCGCCACCGCCCAGCGCCTGCCCGCCGCGCGCCGCCCCTTCGCCTCCGGCTTCATCAACGCCGGCGGCTCCTTCGGCCAGTTCGTCTTCGCGCCGCTGATGCAGGTGCTGATCGCCGGCCCCGGCTGGATACTCGCCATGCTCACCATGGCCGCCACCACCTTGCTCACCATTCCGCTGGCCTGGTTCCTGCGCAAGAAGCCTGCATCGGCGCCGAGCGTGGCCGCCGCCGGCGCCGCCCCCGTCATCGGCATCGGCATCGGCCTCACCGAACAACTGCGCCAGGCCATGCGCGACCGCAGCTACCTGTTCCTGCACGCCGGCTTCTTCACCTGCGGCTTCCACATCGCCTTCCTGGTCACCCACCTGCCGGGTGAAGTTGCCTTGTGCGGCCTGCCGGTGGGCGTGGCCGGCACCGCGCTGGGCCTGATCGGCCTGTTCAACATCGCCGGCAGCCTCACGGCCGGCGCCCTGTCGACGCGCTACCGCATGAAGAATCTGCTGGCCCTGATGTACGCCAGCCGCGCCGTCATCATCGGCATCTACCTGGTGGCGCCGAAGACCGCGCTGACCTTCTACATCTTCGCCGCCGCCCTCGGCTTCACCTGGCTGGCCACGGTGCCGCCAACGGCCGGCCTGGTCGGCAAGCTGTTCGGCACGCGCTACCTGGCCACGCTGTTCGGCCTGACGCTGCTGTCGCACCAGATCGGCGGCTTCTTCGGCGCCTGGCTGGGCGGCCTGGCCTTCGTGCGCTTCGGCGACTTCAGCTGGATGTGGTACGCCGACATCGCGCTGGCCATTGCCGCGGCCCTGATCAACCTGCCGATCCGCGAGGCGCCGGTGGCGCGCGCCGGCGCACTGGCGAAAGCTTAAGCATGGCGCGCGATACCTGGGCTTACCGCGAAGTAGCGGTGCATTCCGTCATCGATCCACGCAGCGGCAAGCTGCACATCCGGCCCATGCCTGGACAAGCCTTTGCGCCATCGATGCGGGTGCAGTGCGCCAGGGCCCTGAGCGACCCCGAGCACTATCCGGCAGGGACGCGCTTCCTGCTGCAGGCCAAGCTCACCGACCGCCTCGGCGGCGAGGCTTTCCTGTACGCCTGGCATGGCGACCCGGTGCAAGTGCTCAGCGCCGCCAAGGCGAAGAAGTTCCTGGCCGCCTTCCGGCGCGGTCGGATATAACTCCCCAATTCGTCGCTACGCACATCCCGATACAAAAATGTTTACTATCGGGACTTTGCTAACGAAGAAGAAAGGGGAGTAAATGGCAACCAAGAAAATCGCCATCGTGGTGGGCAGCCTACGCAAGGACTCGTTCAGCGGCAAGATCGCCAAGACGATGATCGGGCTCGCCGCCGGCAAGCTCGACATGGAAATCGTCGAGATCCGCGACCTGCCGATCTACAACCAGGACGACGACACCGAGACGCCGCCGCCGGCCTTTACCGCCTTCCGCGACAGCATCCGCGCCGCCGACGGCGTGCTCTTCATCACGCCCGAATACAACCGCTCGGTGCCGGGCGCGCTGAAGAACGCCATCGACGTCGGCTCGCGCCCCTACGGCAAGGCGGCCTGGACCAACAAGCCCTGCGCGATCGTCAGCCAGTCGCCGGGTGCGCTGGGCGGCTTCGGCGCCAACCACCACCTGCGCCAGATGCTGCCTTTCCTGAACATGCCTGCCATGCCTGCGCCGGAAGCCTACCTCGGCGGCATCGCCACCAAGTTCGACGGCGACCGGCTCACCGACGACTCGCTGCGCGACTTTTTGCAAACCTTCGTCGACACCTTTGCCGGCTGGGTCGAAAAACACAGCGCCTGAACGCGGCCGCGCCTGCCGCGGCGTCCTGCTTGCATCCGCACATCGCCGGCCCATGCCGGCGATTTTTCATTCTCCGCCCCAGCCGCGCACTTTTGACAAGCCGCAAACGCGCAGGTCGCTGCCCCCTTAGCCTTGTAGCTCGTGTGAAGGGCGGCTTTCCGCAGGCGGAAAAGGCCGGTCCGCTTCCCACGGCTTTTCCGCATGCGGTGCTTGTTACCGCATCGGGAACATCGACCAACAACCACACCTAACGAGGCGAAGAATGTACCCATTTTCCCAATCCGTACACCCGGCGGTGCGCACCCACCTGGACGCGCAGACCGCTTTCCTGAACGACGTGTCGAAATCCTTCTTCCAGTCCTTCCAGCAGATGTGCGACCTGAACATCCAGCTGGTGCAAACCATGCTCGAAGAAAGCACCATCGCCGGCCAGCAACTGATCACGGCCGACCGCCAGAGCGAGGTGATCAGCGCCGCCGCATCGCGCGCCCAGCCGGCCAGCGAAAAGCTGCGTGCCTACCAGCAGCACATCTCGCGCCTGGCGGCCGACGCCCAGGTTGAACTGGCCCGCGTCACCGAACAGCACGTGCAGAACACCTCGCGCACCGCCCGCGCCCTGGCCGACGAAGTGTCGCGCACGGCAAGCGAAGAAACCGAACGCGGCCTGCGCAAGCAACAAGAAACCGTGGAGCGTTTCACCGATCCGTTCGTGCGCTCGGGCTACACCGGCAATGGCCAGGCCGAACCGCGCCGCGCCGGCAGCGACGCGCACACCTCGCAGGCTGCGCAGGGTAATACCGGTGCCCACGTGCAGGCTGGCCAAGGCGCCGGTATCCAGCGCGGCGACGGCAATCCGGCCGGCTCCCAGGCCGGCCGCGGCGCATAGGACGCCTGACGTTTGGGGCCGGCTCATCCGGC
>Ga0265780_10010270_pt1 | contig 11171 bp, 9 predicted proteins | sample P1T30metagenome_FD_192432 | JGI IMG/M metagenome (GOLD analysis project Ga0265780, IMG submission 192432) | Plant litter microbial communities from East Loma Ridge, Irvine, California - P1 T30 | ecosystem: Environmental > Terrestrial > Plant litter > Unclassified | place: USA: California... | reverse complement strand
CAGCACTCCGCGCGCATGCAGCAAGTAAATGGCCGCCGCCATGCTGATACCATACACTGGCTCTAGGTTGATGGTCAGGTTGACCGCAAAAGGGGAGATGCGCTTCATCAATTCCACCGATGTCGAGAAAGCATACACCGTGCACACACCCGCCAGCAGACCCAGCCACAGCCAGTCGTAGCCGTGCCAAGCCAACTGCAAGTCTTGGCCCTGCGTGAAATAGCGACTGTAAATCGGGAAGAACAGGGCAATGCTCAGGCAAGCACCCAGCATCTCATAAAACGTGAGCCGCAGTGGTGGATGGGTTTTAATCAGCTTCGAGTTCAGCACGCTGAACAGCGCCGACAGCCCTGCCGACAGCACCGCCACGCCCAAGCCCAGCAGCTGGTCCAGCTCGGCCTGGCTCACGAGGTATAGGCCCACCATCGTAATCAGACCCAGGCCAACTTCATAGCCGCGCACCCGCCGCCAGAGCAGCAGTGGCTCCAGCAGCGACGTCCACAGCGCCAGCGTGGCTAAGCCCGCCAGGCACACGCTCACCGACGACAGCCGGGCCGCCAGAAAAAAGGTAATCCAGTGCGCCGCTACCAGGGCGCCCACCGCCAGCAGCCGCCCCGCTTGCCCTGCCGAAACCCGCCACTGCTGCCGCCGGGCCGCAATGAGCACCGCTAGTCCGGCTGCCGCCAGCAGCGTGCGCCAGAATACCAGTTCCACCGGTGGTACCGTCAGCAACTTGCCCAGAATAGCCGTGAAGCCCCAAAGCAGGACAATAAAATGAAGCTTGAGGTAGTCGCGGAGCAATGTGCGGGTAGTTTAATGAGAAAAAAGAATGCCCTGTTAAGCGCAGCCGAGGCATTTCTCTCGCATGAGTAATCAAATACTTACGCGTCATAACCGCTTCAGCTCCACTCAGCACGACAATTTAGTGGCGCTATTGTACCGCCAATCGGCTACTTCGGTACGAAGCGGTACAACGCCAGCCCGATTACAGAGAAAACCGAAGTCGGCACCCAGGCCGCAATGAGTGGCGAAAGACTGCCAACCTGCGCTAGGTTGCGGCTCAGCATCACGAAAATGATGAAGATGAAGGCCAGCACAAACCCCAGCGCAATTTGCCCACCCACCCCGGCCCGCGATTTTCGGGCGCTGAGAATCACACCAATCAGCGTGAGGATGACGATGGCAAACGGATAAGAATACCGCTCGTACTTGTCACTCAAATAAATCTGGGTATCGTCGGCGCCGCGCTCAATCTTTGTCCGAATGTAGGCATTGAGCTCGGGCAAGGTCAGTGTTTCGGCAACCTTGTAATTACTGGCAAAATCCTTCGGATACAGGTTCAGCGTCGTATCGCGGGCCGGGAGCGTTTGCAGCGTTTCGTCCTGCGGGCCCCGGAAGGTGTGCACCAATTGCGGCGATAAATGCCACGCATGCTTGGTCGAGTCCCAGTTAATTACATCGGCCGTCATGCGGCGTTTCAACACCGTGCCATCAATAGTTTCCAGTGCAAACTTGTACCCTATATCGTTGGTGTTCGTGTAGCTTTCCATGTACACGTAGCTCTTCGGCCCAATCTTGATGTGCACGTTGCGCCCCTGAAACCGATAGGGTAATTTGATGTACGCCCGCTCAAATGCTACTCGCGATTTGCTGCCCACCGGCAGCACCCAGCCAATTAGCCCAAATATCAGCAGGCCCACCACCGCGCCACCCGCCGCATAAGGCAGCATCAGTCGCTTAAAACTCACTCCACTGGCCAGAATAGCCACAATTTCCGTCCGCGCCGCCAATTGTGCCGTTACAAAAACGACGGCAATAAATATTGTAATAGGCGAAAGTAGGTTGGCAAAATAGGGGAATAGATAAATGTAATAGCCGAAAATAATTTTCGACATCGATAAATTGTGTTGGATAAAGTCGTCGTTTTTCTCCGTAAAATCAATGACGCAAATAACCGTCACGAGAATAACCACCGAGAAGAAAAACGCGGAGAGAAATTTCTTGATAATGTATTTGTCGAGGATATTCATTTTTAGAATTAGCGTGCTATTAGAACGTCTTGCAGAGCGCAGCGAAGCAGCTCGTGTGTGGAAGTGACTCAATCAATTAGATTAGTTGAAGCACGCGAGCTGCTTCGCTGCGCTCTGCATGACGTTCTTTTATCGTTCTAAAGTCGCGTCATTAGCTGTTTCACCATGCGCTCTTTCCAGGGGCCAAACGTGCCGGCGATGATTTCCTTGCGTGCCTCCTTCACCAGCCACAGGTAGAAGGTGAGGTTGTGGGCCGAAGCAATTTGTGGCCCCAGCATCTCCTGGCTCTGGAAGAGGTGGCGCACGTAAGAGCGCGAGTAGAACGTGCTGGCGTCGCCGCCTAGTTCAGGGTCGATAGGCGAGAAGTCAGTTTCCCACTTTTTGTTGGTGATGTTGATAATGCCCTGCGTGGTGAACAGCATGCCGTTGCGGGCGTTGCGGGTCGGCATCACGCAGTCGAACATGTCCACGCCCAGCGCAATGTTTTCCAGAATGTTAGCCGGCGTGCCCACGCCCATCAGGTAACGCGGCTTGTCTTTGGGCAGGATGTCGCACACCAGTTCGGTCATTTCGTACATCAGCTCGGCCGGCTCGCCCACGCTCAGCCCGCCGATGGCGTTGCCCGCGCGGCCCTGCTCGGCAACAAACTCGGCCGATTTCACCCGCAAATCTTTGAACGTGCTGCCCTGCACAATCGGGAAAAGCGCCTGCTCGTAACCGTAAAGCCCTTCTGTACTATCAAAGCGCTCAATGCAACGCTTCAGCCAGCGGTGCGTCATATCGAGAGAACGGGCGGCGTAATCGTACTCGCAGGGCCAGGGCGTGCACTCATCAAACGCCATGATAATGTCGGCCCCGATGACGCGCTGAATGTCCATCACACCCTCCGGCGAGAACAAATGCTGGCTGCCGTCAATGTGCGAGCGGAATTTCACGCCCTCTTCCTTAATCTTCCGGGTATTGCTCAGCGAGTACACCTGGTAGCCGCCCGAGTCCGTCAGAATGGGCCGGTCCCAGCCGTTGAATTTGTGCAAGCCACCGGCTGCTTTCAGCACGTCGAGGCCGGGCCGCAGATAGAGGTGGTAGGTATTGCCCAGAATAACCTGGGCCTGCACGTCTTCCTTCAGCGTTTTCTGCGATACCGCTTTCACGGTGCCTGCCGTGCCCACCGGCATAAAAATGGGCGTTTCAATCGTACCATGGGCTGTTTCGAGGCGGCCGGCACGGGCTTTGGTGGCGGAGTCTTGGGCGAGAAGGTCGAAGGTCATTCGGGAAGGGGAGGAGCGAGGTCAGTAGAACGTCATGCAGAGCGCAGCGAAGCATCTCGCGTGCAATAATGACTCACTCAATTGGAGTTAGAATAGCACGCGAGATGCTTCGCTGCGCTCTGCATGACGTTCGGCTCTGCAGTACTTCCCACAAAGGTAACCTACCCGTTTCGCGCCCCGTACTTTTGCGGGCTCATTCGTGCGCTTACCCTTGCTGCTTTCTTACGTTCCCACGTCCTCATTTTTCTGGTTGTTGCTCGCGTGCGTGCTGGTGCAGCTGGTGTATGCTGGGTATTTCTTCTGGCCCTTCGCCAGCCGTCCCGTCGAGGCCGCGTCCAATGAGCTAGGGCCTGATTCAGAACCCGTTTCCATCATCGTTTGTGCCCGCAACGAGTTGGAAAACCTACGCCAACTCCTGCCGCTGCTGCTGAAGCAGGACTACCCCGCACCCTTCGAAATCGTCCTCATCGACGACCGCAGCCACGACGATACCTACCTCTACGCCCAGCAGCTCACCCAATACTACCCCGAAAAAGTGCGCCTCGTGACCGTCGACCGTACTCCCGACGGCTTCGCGCCTAAGAAATACGCCCTCACCCTCGGCATCAAAGCCGCCCGCTACCCGCGCCTGCTCTTCACCGATGCCGACTGCATTCCGGCCACCAGCCAGTGGCTGCGCCTCATGCAGCGCGGTTTCGCGCAAAAAGGCGGTTCCGACCTCGTTCTCGGCTTCTCGGCTTACACCGAAGCGCCCGGCTTTCTCAATCAACTTATTCGCTTCGAGACGCTGCTCACCGCCGCGCAGTACCTCAGTTTTGCCTGGCGCGGCTGGCCCTACATGGGCGTGGGCCGCAACCTGGCCTACACTCGCGCCTGCTTCACCGCCACAAAAGGCTTTGCCTCGCATATTCGCCAGCTCTCCGGCGATGATGATTTACTGGTACAAGATGCTGTGCGTCAGCGTCAGCGCGTGGCAGTCGTGGCCGACTCTTCGGCCCATACCATCAGCACGCCAGCAGCTACCTGGGGCGCGTGGTGGCGCCAGAAGCGCCGGCATTTGTCGGCCGGCCGGGCCTATCGTTTGGGCGACCGTTTGCGGATTGGCACGTTTGTTTTCGCCAATATGTTATTCTACTTCGCTACCGTTCCGCTATTAATTTCGCCAAACAATTGGGTACCTTTGGCGGTCGTATGGGTTCTCCGAACTTTGTTCGTGAGTGCCGTGTATGCTCGTGTCGGCAACCGCCTCCACCAGCCCGTAAGCGTCGGGCTGCTCCCCGTGCTCGACGCGGTTTATTTTTTCCAATACCTGGCCCTGGGAATCTCGCTGTTCCTCAACCGCACCCTTCGATGGAAGTAAACAACCAAGACATTCAAAAGCAGTTTTCAGCCAAAGCCAAGCACGACTTCAAGCTGATTCGCGCCGCCGTGGACCACGGCGACGAGAAAGCATATGCCGAGCTGATGCACATCTACAAGAAGCCCGTCTACCACGTGGTGCTCAAAATGGTGCGCAACCAGGACGATGCCGAAGACCTTACCATCGAAGCCTTCGCCAAGGCCTTCCGCAACCTGCACAAGTTCAACCCCGAGTATGCGTTCAGCACCTGGCTGTTCCGCATTGCCACCAACAATTGCATCGATTTTATTCGCAAGAATAAAATCAAAACCATGTCGATTGACTCGGCCATTAAGGTCGACAACGGCGACGAAATCACCATTGATTTCCGCGACAACGACCTGAACCCGGCCGAGCACGCCGTGCGCAACCAGAAAATCGAAATCATGCGCCATGTTGTGTCGCGCCTGCCCGATAAGTATCAGCGCCTTGTATCCCTGCGCTATTTCGACGAGCTCAGCTATGAGGAAATCGCCACCGAACTCAAGGCCCCGCTCGGCACCGTGAAAGCCCAACTGCACCGCGCCCGCGAGTTGCTCTATGACATGGTGAAGAACACCAAGCAAATTATTTAAGAAGAAGGCCCCGGCGCAAGTCGGGGCTTTTTTGTGGGGTTTGGTTTTTGAACGAGGGAAAAAAGGCAGTTATGCTGAGCTTGTCGAAGCATCTCTACCGCAGTAGTAATTCATTATATTTTGAGTTAGTTGCGCGGTAGAGATGCTTCGACAAGCTTAGCATGACGTGCTGGTGCCGCACTATTCGCACCTTTGCACCCATGAATCTTCTGCAGCATTACTTCCCCGCACTCACCCCGCAGCAACTCCAGCTTTTCCAGCAGTTGGAAACCGAATTCCGGGCCACCAACGAAGCCATCAACCTCGTGTCGCGCACCGATATGGATAATTTCGTGGAGCGGCACTTGTTGCACTCGCTGGGCATTGCCAAGGTCATTCAATTTCCGAAAGGCAGCGCCGTGCTCGATGTGGGCACCGGTGGCGGCTTGCCCGGCCTACCATTGGCCATCATGTTCCCCGAAGTGCATTTCCACCTTGTGGATAGCATCGGCAAGAAAATCCGTTCGGTGCAGTTCATGGCCGCCGCGCTGGGCTTGAATAACGTCACCGCCGAGCAAACCCGCGCCGAGCAGGTGCGTGCCAAGTACGATTACGTGGTGAGCCGAGCCGTGGCACGCCTCGCCACCTTCCACCCTTGGATTGCCCACCGCTTCAAGCCGCAGGGCGCGGCTGGCAGCGGTCTGTATTATTTGAAAGGTGGAGATTTAGCGGAAGAAATTGCCGAATCAGGCCTGAAAACGAAGGTTACGGATTTGAGCGACTTCTACCAAGAGGAGTTTTTCGAAACCAAAAAGGTTGTTTTTGTACCAGCAAAATAGTCATCTGTCATTGCGAGTGGAGCGTAGCGGAACGCGGCAATCCGTCATCTCGATGTGATAAACCTCGAGATGTGGAAAGCCCCGGCTCTGGATTGAGTCGGGGCTTTCCATTAAAGGAATTATCACTTCTCGGAATTGGTCGCATTGACAAGACGGATTGCCACGGCCTGCGGCCTCGCCATGACAGATGTTACGCTGGTACCTCCGCTGTCAGAAACTCCACTGCCCGCCGCTCTGAATAATATTCCCCATCCGGCGAACCCTCAGCGAAGCCAACGTGGCCACCATCCGAAGGCGTTTCCAGGAACACGAAGGGCGAATTAGCCGCTACCTCGCGTGGGTAGCACGACGCTGGCAGAAATGGGTCGTTCTGGGCATTCACTAGTAGCGTGGGCACCCGAATACCGCTCAGGTAGCGCCCCGAGCTGGCGTATTGGTAATATGCTTCAGCCGAATCGAACCCGTGCATGGGCGCGGTGTACTTGTCGTCGAACTGCGGAAAATTGCGTAGCGCTTCCAACCCTTCTAAGTCGACCTGACCAGGCAGCAGCGCAGCTTTATCCCGAATTTTTTGACGCAGCGATTTCAAGAAGCGCCGCATATACACTTGGTTCTGAGGCCGGCCAATGTATTCGGAACTAGCCTGTAAATCTGTCGGTACGGAGAATACCGCCGCCCGTTTCACCTCAGCTGGGACGCGGGCGGCATCCTCGCCCAGGTATTTCAGCGTCACGTTGCCGCCCGCTGAGAAACCCAGCAGGTAGGCCCGCTGGTAGCGCCCAGTGGCCAGTGCATGGCGCAGCACAAGGTCCAAGTCCCCGGTGTCGCCGAGGTGGTAGGAGCGGAGCAGGCGGTTCATCTCGCCGCCGCAGCTACGGTAGTTCCACGCCAGCGCATCGAGGCCGGCGCGGTTGAGGGCCCGTACCATGCCGCGCACGTAAGGCCGCGATGCATCCCCTTCGAGGCCGTGCGAGACGATGGCGAGGCCGTCGGTGAGCCGCATTTCGGGCAAGCGGCTCCAGTCTAAGGCCAGGAAGTCGCCGTCGGGCGTCTCCACCCGTTCACGTTGGTAAGCCACGTCGGGTACTGTGCGCCACAGGCTGGGCACAATGGTCTGTAAATGGCCATTAAACAAGTAAAACGGCGGCTGATAGCGAGATTTGGCAACGAGAGGCATAGCGCAGACAGATAACGCGGATAGGGACACGGACTAAAATTAAAGGTCGCGTCTAATCGGCATGCATACTAAACTAAGCATGCCAGTATGAATGCAGCGTGAATGAGAAAGGTGATACGCGAAGGCGCAGAAGGATTTTGGTAGAATGAGTGGGCTATAGCTCAATCTTTTTGCTGCCTTGGTTTGAAAATGTCAGACAAACTCGTACCTTTGCCCTCCCAAACTCAGAACTCAAGCATAACGCTCTAATATATTTCCTGCTCATGGCAAACCATAAGTCGGCCCTCAAACGCATCCGCAGCAACGAAGCCAAGCGCGTGTTGAACCGTTACCAGCACAAATCCACCCGCACGGCCATCAAGAAGCTGCGCACGACGACCGACAAAACGGCTGCTCAGGAATTGCTGAAGAAAGTTACTTCGATGCTGGACCGTCTGGCCAAGAAGAACATCATCCACAAGAACAAAGCTGCTAATAACAAAAGCAAGCTGACAAAGCTCGTCAACGCGCTATAGTGCGAGACGAGTTTAGGAGGACCAGACTGCGCCGCCCCAAGGTCTGGTTCTCCGCTCCATACAAAAAGCCCTGCTTGGTAACGAGCAGGGCTTTTTGCGTATGTATAGACTTTGATTGAGTTGAATTATAGCTTGATTCAAGTATAATCTGGGTTAGTAGCTTACCTTGTAACATCATTCCACCACAAGACTACCCTAACCATGAAATACGCTTACCCTTGGGCGCGGCCATTACTAGCTGCGCTATTTTTATTTATGGCCTTTGGGGCCAGCGCGCAGCAGGCGTGGCGGCCATTTCGGCCGGGGCTGATTTACAGCTACGCTCTTCGCGACGGCACTATTGACATTCATACACTACGTGTAGATTCGGCTTATCAAGCTGCTTCCGGGGACTCGGTGTATACCTTCAATCGGTTAATCCGGCATTACAGCAGCAACACCACAACAAGGGGGACTGCTTACGTCAAGAGCCGAAACAACTTGTTCGGTGCCCGAATGCGTTGGGTACCCGGCCAGAGCTCTTACTGGCTCGAAAGTGATGCCCAGCCCAACGTGCAGACCGCAACCAGCTTGCGTATCTATCCCCGGGCGGCCATTGGTCAGACCTGGGTGGCGAGTACCACACCGTTGATTACGGCAATTGTAGAAGAGCGCAACTATTTGAGGCTGTTGAATACCAGCGTGCAGGACTCGGTTATAACGATAGGCTTGCGCTACGGAACTGCCACTACGGGGACACCAGCAATCAGTTTTTCTATCAGCCGTCTCTACGGGGTGCTCGAAGCTACTCCTTGGTTGGGCGCTGCCACTGCCAATACGTCCACGAGTGCTCCGCTGATGGCGGAATTGCCCGCGCCGTTGGTGCAAACGCTCTATAGTCCCCTCGTTCTGTTCCGAATGCAGCCAGGGGACGAGCTAGGCTACCATAATGACCCGTTCTACTTTGGGCCGGCTCAGTGCCAGGAATCGTACACCCTGCGCCGTATTCTGACCCGACAGCAGCGAGTCGATAGCCTCGTATTTACTTATCAGGAGCAAACACGTTCTATAAGCTACGGCTACCCTTTTTGCGGAGGCATTCCAGCTAGCAATACGGTAACCTCAATCATGCAGGGCCGGCTGGCTGTCTCGTTGCGCACAGGCCGTTCTTCCGTTTATAATTACTCCTTCATGCCCCTGCTGACCGGCGAATACGCACAGGTAGGAGGAGCATCATCGACAGTAATTGTGCAGGGGCTGCCACTGACCAACCGGTCAATAGGCAATTGTGGCGGAACCGGGTCCATGGTTTCATCTGAGTGGTTATATCCTTCCCTCAGTGGTGGAATTACTTATTACCAAGGTCTTGATGGCATGCCATGGCAACAACATTTCTCAACTACCTTGGGGCTGGGTGACGTATATACGGGCTATACGACACTGGTTTATTACCGCCGTAGCACAGGCAGCCCATTAGTATGTGGCTCATTTGCCAACTTTACCAACCTCCTACCCGCCCGTGCGGCCGAAGCGGCCTCAATCGCTACGCTCCACCCCAACCCAGCTGCCGAAGCCGCTACCCTCACGCTGGCACAACCTGCTCGCGCCGGACATAGCCTGCGCCTGACCGATGCGTTGGGCCGCCAAGTGTGGAGTATGCCGTTAACTGCGGGCCAAGCCACAGCCACCGTGCCGCTAACCGGGCAGCCCGCCGGCCTCTACTTGCTGCATCTGAGTGGGCCCGCAACGAATGTCAGCTGGAAGCTAACCCACGAATAAATTCACTTATTCAAAAACCAAAACGAGCCCGCTGTACAAACAGCGGGCTCGTTTTGATAAAAGCTAAAATGGGCTTACCTTAGGCAATGCTCACTTTCACCATGTTGGCTTTACCCTGCTCCTGAATGGGCATCGAGCCGGTATTGATGAACACATCACCGGGGGCGAGGTGGCCGGTGGTGGTGAGCACGTAGCGGATGTCCGTAATGGTGCTGTCGGTGCTGATGAGGCGGTCGTAGTAGAAGCTACGAACGCCCCACACCAAGCTCAGCACAGTGAGCAATGGACGGTTGTTGGTGAAAATAAAGATGTTGGCTTTGGGACGATACTTGGCCAACTGGAAGGCCGTGTAGCCCTTGTGCGTCATGCCCGTAATGGCCTTGGAACCGGTATTCTTGGCCAAGTGGCAGGAAGCGGATAGTACGCTGTCGGCCATGAAGTTAGGGCCGGTGGGGTCAATGGGCCACCATTTGTGGAACAGCTGCGGGCTGCGGCTCTCTACACTCAGAATAGTGCCCACCATCGAGCGAATAACTTCGGCTGGGTAAGCGCCCACAGCGGTTTCGGCCGAGAGCATCACGGCATCGGCCCCGTCGAGCACGGCATTGGCCACGTCGCTGGTTTCGGCGCGGGTGGGGCGGGGGGCCGTAATCATCGACTCCATCATTTGGGTGGCTACGATGACGGGCTTGCCAGCAGCGTTGCACTTGGCAATAATCATCTTCTGGGCCATGGGTACCTCCTCCATCTTCACCTCCACGCCGAGGTCGCCGCGGGCCACCATCACGGCATCGGTGATGGCGATGATTTCGTCGATGTTGCGCAGGCCGTCGGGCGTTTCAATTTTGGCCACCACGCGGGTGGTTTTGCCAGCTTCCGCAATCAGGTTTTTGATGAAGCGAATGTCATCGGCTTTGCGGGCGAAGCTGAGGGCAACCCAGTCCACGTCGTGCTCCATGCCAAATTTCAGGTCTTCGATGTCCTTTTCAGTCATCGAAGGGGCCGACACTTCCGAGTCGGGCAGGTTGATGCCTTTGCGGGGCTTTACGAGGCCGCCGTACACCACCTCCACGTCTACTTCCTTGTCGCGGTCGGTAGCCAGCACTTTCAGCTCAATCTTGCCATCGTCAATCAAAATCATGTCGCCGGCTTTCACGTCGCGTGCCAAACCCAGGTAGATGGTACTCAGGCGCGTAGCCGTGCTAATTTCCTTCTCGCCGCACACCAGCTTGATTTTGTCGCCGGGTTTGATTTCGACACCCCCGCCCTCTACCTCGCCGAGGCGAATTTTGGGGCCTTGCAAATCCTGGAGCAGGCCCACCGAGGTGCGCATGTCCTTGTTCAACCGGCGCACGGTGTTAATAACCGAGAGGTGGTCTTCGTAGGAGCCGTGCGAGAAGTTGAGGCGGAACACGTCTACACCTTCGCGGATGAGGACGCCGAGGCGCTCGTAAGTATTTGAAGCGGGGCCCACCGTGGCCACTATTTTGGTTTTGTTAAACGTGGGGCGGTTATCGATTTCCATGAGTTTAGAGCGGGCGCGGAGCAGTTCTCCACGCGGTCAGATAAGTGAAAGCTGTGAAACGAAAGAAGGGTAGGGTAGCGGCGGCTACAGAATAAGATTCTCTTTG
>Ga0265780_10010267_pt1 | contig 11171 bp, 11 predicted proteins | sample P1T30metagenome_FD_192432 | JGI IMG/M metagenome (GOLD analysis project Ga0265780, IMG submission 192432) | Plant litter microbial communities from East Loma Ridge, Irvine, California - P1 T30 | ecosystem: Environmental > Terrestrial > Plant litter > Unclassified | place: USA: California... | reverse complement strand
TTGTTTCTTGTTCACTTAATGGTCGACTTGGCACAAACCACAACTTGAAGCCAGATACTGCTGATACGTACGTCCCGTTGAGCACATCCATGTGGTAACCAGAAGCCGCACCCCTCTCACCAAAGAGCACAAATCTAAGACACGACTCCAAGTCAACATGTTGTAGCTCCGATGTCGGACGGGACGTAAGATGCTCTTTTCCCAGTGCTCTTAAACCGCGGTGATTGTTGGCATGGACTCTAGCAACAGCGCGACCCAGTAAATGAAATTTGAGATGATCAAGCACTGGTGGCCGACGATGAAATTCGAGCTTGGATCCTGAAATGTCGAGAAAATTGTACGGTGGAAGGCCTGCTACAGAAAGGTGCTGAGTAGATACGGTATTACGTCTCTGGTCCAGGCGAGCGCAAAAGTCTTTGACAGACATATGACCCGACGCTTTACGTTTCTTCTGGCCGTTGACCTGGCGGGGTTCGTCTCTCATATAACTCGAAAATCGCTGGTACTCCAATTTCGCATGCTTCCATCCTTGAAGCTCTTCGATGAAATCGTCTACGGTCCTTTGCACTGCCTGCTCTTCTTTGGGTATGTATATACAAGGGATGTTAGGGAGACCAATACCGCTCCTCATTGCTAGTCGAAGCTGGTCCGTGGAAGCACATAGAACTTGTGCAGTAGTGCTGTCGTGTGGGTGTTTGAGCTCTGCATCACCTGGAAGGTCGAATCCGTGTTGCTCTGGAAAACAGTCTTTTCCAAAGGTAGCCATTGGTGCATATAATCCATCACAACCATTATAATGGTTGAAGATACGGAGGTACTCTTTGTAGTATTGCAGCAACGAACCAAACTTCTCCGATGTCCTTGAAGGAGCTTCCACGACCTCAAGGATCTCATTCGTGAGCTGGGAGATTCGGGACGTGTAGTCCAAGCGAAGCGCATCACCAAGCGTCCACCTGGGAGAGTTGGAGCTACTGTCTGTGTTGTCGTCTGTGTTGCCTGTTGTGCTTGTTTCCTCAATTGCCGGATATCTCGAACTACACTCTTCGTGGCTGACAGGTTGCTGTGGACTCGTGCTGTTTTCGTTATGCTCGATAAAAGGTGCATGTGAAGCGTCATATGTCGCTGTTGGTGCACCAAGAGGGGCTGCGGCTGTTGGCTTCGGCTTCTTGAGGCAGGAGAGGCAGCTACGCTCGTATTTACCCTCTAGATAGCGAAAATTGCTAGTCTCCTTAACTCTTTTGCACTTGGTACAATACGCTTTCCTTAACGAGGGGTGTTCAATGCACGTCCTCCGGATCACGCAGCCCTTTTCGCGTCTTCTCTTATCCCTCTCTATGCACCGCTCGCACTGCCGCTTTCCCTCGTTTCGAACATGTTTGCCGTTACAACCACGACAAAGTAGATCTTTGCAGGTGTCGCACGTATTTGCGGTGATGCGGGTGACCTGTTGCCTGCAGCGAGGACAGTGCAACATAGCTAGGAGCAGAGGCACGCGTTTAGTGAGCTGAGATATGGTCGCGTAGACGCGTCGTGTACGTGGCTTGTTGCTTGAAAAGAAAGAATGGATGAATGTAAGCTGTAGACAGTAATGGAGCGAGTGGTGGGCGCGCGCTGGTAAGACGTGGATGGGCGCGCACTGATAAGCCGTGGATGGGCGCGCGCCGATAAGCCGTGGATGGGCGCGCGCCGATAAGCCATGGATGGGCGCGCGCCGATAAGCCATGGATGGGCGCGCGCCGATAAGCCGTGGATGGGCGCGCGCCGATAAGCCATGAGATGACTGACGAGAGCTTCAACTTCATAAACAACGAGAGCCTCAGCAATTCGACGTGCACGCGTAAGTATCCAAGCTGTGGATATTGCGATACAGGAAGTGGCAGCCTAGGGCTGGCTATGTAGTGTTACCCTCTGTCTCGGTTTAGTTTACTCTCTATCTTCATCAGACGCGCTCGATTCGATGCTTCGCTATACTGCAGCTAAGCGGGTGGTAATCTGCTAAACCGTATCTCTTACTAGTCTTGACGTCTTCGCTCTGCTCTAACATGGAAGCTGGCCTGGCTACGGGCGGTCCAAGTCGAGTTGAGATTGACTCCCATAACAGTCCGCTGGAGAGGTACGCTTCCCTATATATAATCACCTAATGATACCGGGTCTTGGGGTATGCTAGTAGATACTCTGATTAAAGAGCATTTGTATAACGGGAGCTAGAAGCGAGCGGAACGATATATAATGCATCAAAGTGTTTCAAGCCTCAAGCTTATTCAGAAAAGAGTCTATGGAACCTACATCTTGAGAGGCTAATCAACGGTCATATAGTGGGGCACCGCCATGTGCATCTAGAGTAGGGAGCTGAAAAGTAGGTGTGGTTCGGATCTGTAGTGCCTCACAATACTGCACTAGGCTGCTAGACCAAAGATCCGCATAGCCTTTTGCACGCTCCTGTCCGCCTTTCGCTCATCCGTATACATCAGTACCCTCTGACCGCAATGTCAGTCGAGCAACTCGCTGTCAGAGCCGCATTAGAGACGATCAGCCAAGCGCCAACTCGATCGCTCGTATCAAGCACGCCCGAGCTTTGCCAAGCCAATGTCGCTATTGCAGAAGCGCTCTTGTTTCTCAGTCGAAGCAGTGGTCCTAATGCTGATCAATTCGAAGCTCAAGTTGGGGGTATCGTGAGCTCTGAGCATGCCGACCTTGCCAATATACAGACGCAGCCTTACACCACCTCGGAAGTCGGTACCGCGCAGGATAAGACTCAGAGCATGCTCCAGAGGTACAAGACTCGGCGCGGCGGACTAGAGTATACAGTAGTGAGACTTGCGCAGTACTGGATTCAAAGAAAGTTGACGGGATCTAGTTCCCGTAATATTGGTGATGCAGATAAACGCAGACTGTTAGATGATTTGCGTAAGGCTGCAATATCAAGCACTCCTGCCGCGTTAGCATTACTTAGAAGTGTCAAGAGGAAAAGGTCTATTGACGGCACATGATATGAAAGTAAACGTTTTCATCAACGTGCCCTAGCTAGATACCGGTATCTATTGTGCATTTAGACATCTAGCTTTAATAAGACTAGGCACCACCTTAATAAACTAGAAATAGCAATAGAAAGATAAACACGACAATCGTAGTGTTTAGAGTTGTTCGGAGAAGGTTACGTTAAGGCGTGAATACAGTAACTTAACATCGTCCGCAGACGTTCGCAAAGTGATAAATAGCAGTTGAAGTGCCGCTGCAAGCGCACGATCAATTTGGAGGCTAAGGCGGCTGGCTCGACGCAACGTTGGTGACCATGCAGCATTCGTAATCGGCTTTGCGAGACGCCCGCTTAATTCTACATCCCTTGCGGGATACGTCAATGCCGATTATCAATGGTTCAAGTCATGCATCAATAAACTGATCTCGGTAAGAAATGAAAGTGCTCTATGTCCCTTATCCAGCATTGGGCCGTACGGGACCGCATCCTGTGCGGCCTGCACATCAGAATATGCTGGGTTATCTAGAAGGACAACATCCTAACGTGCATGCATCAATAAACTGATCTCAGTAGAAAATGAAAGTGCTCTATGTCCCTTATCCAGCATTGGGCCGTACGGGACCGCATCCTGTGCGGCCTGCACATCAGAATATGCTGGGTTATCTAGAAGGACAACATCCTAACGTGCATGCATCAATAAACTGATCTCGGTAGAAAATGAACCTGTTCCGTATCCCCAATCCAACGATTGGCCTTACACGACTACATCCCGCACGGCTTACAAGCTCAATCTGGGCTGATAATGTAAGTTATATGTTGTCTTGTCAGCAGACGAACTTCTAGTAAGGACTTCCAACACCTCAAAATCCTCTAGTTCTAAGATCTCTCTCTAGTCTTTCAAGTGTAGAAGGGTGTTAACATTATTATACGTAGTGTATTAAAAATAGACGATAAATTAGGTTTTTAATATCATTCAAAGCTAAACAAAAAGTCTCTGCTTGCAATGTTGAAGTCGTAGGGTCGCTACTCTGCTGCTGTTGAGGTCGTATCAGTAGCAGCAGCCCTCTTACTACTTCTAAATTTCTTAGATTTTAAGATCCCCAAAGGTTTTCTTTTCTTAGCTCTCGTACTTAGAGTAGATGGTGCTACTTCAGCCCCAGTCGCGCGACGTCGTTTAGCCGTAATCTCTCTAGTAGCCTCGCCTCGCTTTCGTTTGCCTTTTCTAGTAGATTCTTCTTCTAGAGCTTGGGTAGCAGCCTGATTAATGGGTACAACTGAATGATTTGGTTGTGAAGAAGACGCTTCTGCAGTTAAAGCGGGAAGGAATGCTGCTAGCACGGACTTGCTTCCGATAAATATCGTCCGACTTTCCTCAAGATACCCGAACAGATAGGCAGGCTCTGTGTTGCTGAGATGCATTCCTAGGATAGTGATCGCATGAAGCTGCTTACTACTGAACGCTGTTTTAGCTTGGCGTAGGGCATTAGTTATCTGAGGTATTGCCTCCTCAATACTTTGGCTTATATTAAAGCCATACCCTTGCAATTCGCATTCTTTTGTAGCAGCATAAGCAAGAAAGATCTTATACTGATACAGATTAACGGACTCTGCTCTCCAAGTATATAGTTGCAGATCATCTAAAACTGACTCGTCGTCGCTGTATTCCATGTCCGACATGGTTGTGGCCTCTACGGCAACAGGCGCCTGTACTTCTTCCACACTTGGGAGTTGTTTATCCGGTGTTTGATTCTCTGGATCCTTTTCTAGTTCTCGTCGGAGTTTGGTACATATAGATGTAAGCTCCGTATTCTTCTCTACCTGTGCTTTCCATCTATTGGCCAAATCCTGAAGTTGTTCTTTGAGTTTCTGGCAGGATTTGTGTTCTTGCATAACACAGTAGTATGTGTCGTTTAGTTGCTGGAATTCCGCTGTGTACTTTTCTAAAAGGCCTTTTATCTCTGCGTTCCTATTCTCTAGATGACTAATAGTGTCGCATTGCGCGTTAGATTTGCTCAAGAGTGTCTCATGCTGAATCAAAACGCTCTGGTACTCCTGCTGAAGCCCTGCATAACGTAATTGCAGGTCATTATGCTGGGCATCTAGGCTTAGTGGCTTAGGCGGGATGTCGATATCCATAACGTCTTGGGCTAAGACAGAGGTAGTTGTTGGTAATCCAAAGTCAGCTGTCTAGTGTTATGTTAGCAAGGACTTTTGGTACACAAAACATCACATACTTGGAGTTCTAGAGAGACAAAAATGCGCGAGAAAAGATCGTGACGCAATAGTCTCAGGTTTACGTTCTCGCACGGCGCACCGCTATACAGCTGTGGGAGGAACATTATCTCTTTCTCTTTGATGAAATCGCGCTCAAAAGGGCGACCACTTCGCCGATCTAGGCTAAGATGCGGGAGTTCTAGTATAGATTCGTGTGCTTTAGGACTCTCGTATGATCGGACCGCTGTTAAGACTCTCTGGACGTGGTCACTAGAGAAGGTAGCACACATTGGCTTTGCTTTACGAAGGTAATCCAAAGCGAGTTCTGAATGATAACGTTCCTCCTTCGCTACAAGATCTTTTGCGTGTGTTATTTGGAAGCCCCGAGAAACGGCGAATTTTGCTAGGTGTTGCCAAGCCACTGGATTGGGTCCTTTCACGTGAGGTTTTGGTACTCCTGTTTCCTTTCTTGGTGTATACGCTGTTAATCCGTCAAAGTGACGGCTACAGAATGCCCACAGCTCTGTGTATGCAACCATCATTGCGTCTTTCTGGCTGAGCTCAACTTTAATCTCTACGTCTTCGGTCTCATTAAGCTGCACCATGTTCTTGCTAGGAGGGAAGAAGAGTCCCGCAAGGCTTGACCGTATTGTGCGTTTCATCTGTGCACCCAGCAATTGTCTTAGCGCTTCACAGAGAGGCTCCAAATACTTTAGTGTCTCGAAAAAAGTCCATAGTGACGGAATTACGCCAGGAAAATCACATATGTTTTCCACCAAGGTTTTTCGTATGCCACGGCCATTCTGCGAGGGGAATATCTCTCCACGTTCCATAAGATCAATTACCAGGCTCTTGTCAATGTCCGAGTGCTTAGGAGCCAGAAGCTCAAGGCTTTGTACGGTAACGGCGTCAATAGCCGAGAAAGGCAACATCGTGTCACCGCAGCGTAGGATTCTCTTCCACGCTTTTGCGATATAATCCAAGTAAAGTGTCATTTCCTGTACTAATTAGGAAGCTTCTTGTTGTGTCTAAATGTATACATACCTCGTCACACTTCAACACTAAGAGCCTGTGAAGCGCTCCAAGTTGCAGTTTAGCCCATAGCCCTGGCATGTCAATTAAGGCATCGAAGCCGGCAGCAAGTGAAGGTCGTCTTAAGAGCTGCCGTAAATCCTTAGGCTTAGACTTCTCCAGGCAAGACCACCATCTTTTTTGGGCTTCTTGGTCATTTTCTCGGTGATACAATCTAATCTTGCGGAAGATCTCGCCATCGGAAGGCTTCTGTTCGTTGGAGCATGACTCAATAATACGAACTAATACTGGCTTAGGGGTATCTGCTCTCACATTAACAAAAGCAAGGAGATACTCGCTTCTAACTTGCCATAGGAAAAGAGCCTTACGATCCACCATTTATCATTCTCGTTCAGGAAGCGTCGTGCCGCCTCAATGCGGTGCATGCCAGAGAGGCATTGCACATTCTCAAGATGCAGAGCGGGTGCATCCTGTGGCCATTGGAGTTTGCGCATGTCATCTAATGACATGCCATGCATGGACAGTGCTGCAACGAGGTCATCGTCCTCGATGACAGCATTTATAACATTCTCCTCTTGCAGCCGTGAGCAGCCCACTTGCTCATAGATCTTCTCCAAGCGTATAACGTTCTCATCAGAGAGATTCCGATGTTTGTCCACCACGACCCTGTGTTCAAACCTTAAATTGTACAGTGGTACCCGGGCGATTCCTCGGTAACACATCAACTTTTTCGCAGCAAAATCTGCATCTAGCAGCTCCATAGCGGCGTATATCCGATCTTTACCTCGGGGTAGGCTGAAGTTAAAGAGACTGTGTCATGCGAGACCGCCAGGGAGCCGCGCCGGAATATCACTAATTGCAGGGACGGGGTGAAACTACGACGTTGAAGCGCTCCGCAATCTACGTAGAGTCTACGCTTTATAGTTGTGTGCGCTGCAAGGGATCACGCTAGTCGTAATGGTAGCCACGTACCGGTGATGAGCCACAGCGCGTAGTGAGTCACTCAACAATATTACCATCCCACAAAAATGAGGCTATGAAGCCACCATAATATATTGAAGCCTTCAATACGGCAAATCAAGGTACAACCGCGCGAAGCAGTAATCAGGGTATAAGTCAAAGTGTATTGTAAGTTATTCTTGTTCTGTTGTGCTGTCGTAGCCACCTGATACATGGCCATGATCAGGATCTATTTACATGACGTACCTCTGATGCTGGTAATGGTAGAAGGTACTTAGGGTGCGTCCCTGGGTGAAGAGACACACTGTGTGACGAGACACTTTTTCGTCCGGACCTTCGGAATCGCGCCACCAGACCTAGATAAGCTCAAACTTAATGCAAAGCAGTTCTGTAACCATAGTTCTTCTACTATGGTGGCTTCCGATTAGGGAGAGCCTGGTATTGGACGTCCTGCTGGTCGTTCTGCTCACAGCGTTTATCAACTCTCTACTAGTACCCCCATGTTCGTCCACGATAGCGCATCTGTATCGAGTCTTCGGTGAGGACGAAAAAAAGCTGAGATATCAAAGGCTAAGATAGGAAGCTTTAAAGATTAACTTAAAGTAGGGAATAGGCATTCCGGCAGTTTCTCCGCGAAGAGGACGGAATTGCCAAGACTCGCTCTACGAGGTGATAAGCCCTAGCCTCTGTTGGCATGCAGCAGGCTGCAGTAGCGTGCTCAGATATGCCTGTAGCTGTGGCGCGCAACAGCGGCCAGCCAAGGCGGTCGCTTAGGTTCTTTGGGTTCTAACCCCGCCCTAACTTAGGTAGGCTGTTCCCCACACTTTGCGCCGACTAACTTGAATACAGCTACTGGAGTCAGTGCGGACGGGCTAATTTCTAGCAGCGGGGAGTTGAGATGTAATTAGCACGTCAACTTTCGGAGATATCGACCACTCAAAAGTGACAGTCGCGTCAACACTAAGTATGCGGTAGGCAGCTGTAATATATTCAGCATAAAAAACCAAGGAAGCGGAATAAGCAGACATAACGCATGTGCTTATAAAGTTGAAACGAAAGCACGTTGCGTAGACTCGAATACTGCAGAAGGTTGCGTTAGTCACACAATCCTCACGTCAGACGCCAATCTCTCCACACAGCCAGTTCCCACTTTTCCAACTCCAACCCTCCTGTACTCGCCATCTTTCCCTGTGGGCACAACGACCAGAATGTAGTACTCCTGCACGGCGTCATAGCCACCTATTCTTCCAACCACGACACAATGATCTTCCGAACCCTCTGCACCACCTTCAATATCATATCGTATCCACCCTGCCTCCTTGTTTGTAGAGATGTCGAGAACAATGCAGCGATCGTCCTCAGCTTTCATCGTGCAATACAGGAACCTTCCCACATCGGCGATTAACGCAGCAGAGTCGCACTTGGTGTCAAAAGCCAGAGCTTTAACCCAGCTCACTAAGCCTGCTCGGATTTCCATAAATTCGATGCCTCCGCTACATGCCATCCATGACCACGACGGTACTTCTTGGTTGTTGGTATACGCGATACGCACCGTCTGCTTATCCGACGTCTGCCACAGGAGGTTCCTGTGAAGATACTTTTCGAAGGTGCCATGTTTGCTGCGGCAGTGCAGCGTGCCAGCGATACGGGTCTCCAACCCAGATGCTGCAACCCGTCTGTCTGTGGGCTCTGTAAGTCCACGCTTCGAGTAGTTCTCGAACAGAAAGTGAATGAACTCTACAATACGGCTTCTGCCTGATACAAGGAGACGGTCTGGAAAGCTTGGGTCTAGCAAGAAATAACTCTTTCGAAATGAGCTGGAGATGGGATGTCTGGTTAGCCATGTTATCTTGAGTGGTGTAGACCTCTTACCTCTTCATCTTCGTAAGGTTCTCGCAGTGCACTCCTTCTCCACACTCCCAGTAGGTCTGGTTGTCGCTGAAGTGAATGGTCCGTTTGGCCAAGACCCTCTCTTGCATAACCCAAGCTCGCTTATTAAGTCCGGCTTGTTCTACGTCGTTCTCGAAGTCATCCATATGGATGCAGACACAGACTTGATTACCCGCGGCGTCTTGGACACGCATGTACTCGCTGCCTGTGTTTCGGGCGAGGAATCCTGCTTTCGAATCAACAGCCGACGTTGCAGCGAGTGTGCAGTGGGCTGAGGCGAAGACGTCTTCCATGCGACCCGCTTCGCGCTTCCAATCTTTCTCGTTCCACTGGATGATGCACAGTGAGTCGATCCAGAGATACTCGATGCCTAGCCCACGGGTCACTCGGACTGCATCTTGAAACGTCTTTGGTAGCTCAGACAGACAGAATCCATTGAGTCGTGCATTGAGGTTGCCGTCAGTGGTACAGTATCGAGGATCGCCCTGTGAAGGGGGATTGCTGCCCCAGCAGTGAGACAACGCAGTATACTTGACGCCGTTGGCTTCTTCGGAGAGGTGGAGACACAGAAGTTCTGCATCGGCATGTCCGACATAGACCAGCCTAGTTGGTGATGCTCCTTGGGATCTGGCATTCTGTTGGTTGCAAGCGTGGGTTGTGTCGCACTGTTCGAGCCAGGTTCGAAGGAGCGCGAAGCGTGTAGCGCTTTCAGGCTCGGGTAGAACTGGGAAGCCAATTGGGATGTCATTTTTGTCGGGGAGCGGGTACTCTGTATCCAAGACAAGTGGTAAGCAATGAGTGATTTTAGCACACTAGAGGGGCTAGGGACACTAACCCACGTCAGAACACAGCCTCAGCATACGCGGACCTTTACGGCCGAGTCGTAGTGCCTCGCTATATCGAACAACGCTAAGATCCACGTTCTCGTTCTCGTGAAAGCGTTCAGCGGTCTGGACGAGTAGTTTGCAGAGCGCACAGCTCCTCGAGGCGACACGTATCTCAGAGAGGCGAGCTTCAGTACGCTGATGCTCAGTTACAGGATCTACCAAGACACTGCAACATGCGCAGGGGTGAACAGTGTTAGAGTAGTCGTATAGTTTACGCTCAGGCAAGACCCTATGCAATCTTCTTGCGAAGTCGTTGTCGAAAGTGAATGACCAGTCCGGCTATCCCAAGGTTATGTAATTTGCACTAGCTATAAGCGCTGCACTAAAAGAGGCTTACCATCTAGAGCATAAGACACACGAAGGTTAGCAGCCGCCTCGCACATCCGCGTTCGCAGGTTAACTTACATCCTACACCACCAGACACACCAAGGTTAGCAGCCGCCTCGCGCATTCACGTTCGCAGGTCAACTTACTTCCTACACCAGACACACCAAGGTTAGCAGCCGCCTCGCGCATCCACGTTTGCAGGTCGACTTACCATCTACATCACCAAACACACCAAGGTTAGCAGTCACCGCGTGCATCTACGTTCGCAGGTTGACTTACTCGCTACACCACCAGACACACCAAGGTTAGCAGCCGCCTCGCGCATCCACGTTTGCAGGTTAACTTACATCCTACACCAGACACACCAAGGTTAGCAGTTGCCTCGCGCATCCACGTTCGCAGGTCGACTTACTAGCTACACCACCAGACACACCAAGGTTAGCAGTTGCCTTACGCATCCGCGTTCGCAGGTCAACTTACTTCCTACACCACCAGACACACCAAGGTTAGCAGCCGCCTCGCGCATCCACGTTCGCAGGTCGACTTACTGCCTACACCACCAGACACACCAAGGTTAGCAGTTGCCTCGCGCATCCATGTTCGCAGGTCGACTTACTAGCTACACCACCAGACACACCAAGGTTAGCAGTTGCCTTACGCATCCGCGTTCGCAGGTCAACTTACATCCTACACCACCAGACACACCAAGGTTAGCAGTTGCCTCGCGCATCCACGTTCGCAGGTCGACTTACATGCTACACCACCAGACACGCTAAGGTTAGCAGTTGCCTCGCGCATCCACGTTTGCAGGTCGACTTACCCACTACACCACCAGACACACCAAGGTTAGCAGCCGCCTCGCGCATGCACGTTCGCAGGTCAAC
>Ga0265780_10010263_pt1 | contig 11174 bp, 11 predicted proteins | sample P1T30metagenome_FD_192432 | JGI IMG/M metagenome (GOLD analysis project Ga0265780, IMG submission 192432) | Plant litter microbial communities from East Loma Ridge, Irvine, California - P1 T30 | ecosystem: Environmental > Terrestrial > Plant litter > Unclassified | place: USA: California... | reverse complement strand
CGGGGACCCGCCCCGACCTCGACCCTTTCCGCCCGCCTAGCCCCCCAACCTATTGCCGACCGCCCGACGTGACGCTGTAGCCGTGCAATCCGAGCGGGTACGGATTGATCGCGACGCGCGTTCCCATCTGCCCCTCCGGGCCGCCGAAGCTCGCACGATGCCAGCGCCCCTGCTTGGCGGTCAGCACGTCGCCGGGCTGGGCGGCCTTGATGAGCGGCTCGCCTTCGACCTGAAGGTCGACATTGCCCTCCATCACGAACCAGAACTCGTCATAACCGACGTGGAAATGGCCGAGGTTCGACGCGGGCGGGGTCGGCGTCGCGCGTCCGCGGATGTTGTTCACGAACAGATGCTGCGCAGCGACGAAGGCGGTGGCGCGCGCACCGCCCTGCACCACGTCCTTGTAATAATCGAGGTAGAGCGGGTTGGTGGCATCCGGAACGCCCGACCCGCCGGACACCAGTCGCCGGTCGTAGCGAAAGCCGGCAACGTCCCGCGGCCGCTCGCCAGTGCTGGCGACCGGGTAAAGCGGCAAGTCGCTGGCGGCGTGGATCTCGAACCACAAGGCGGGCGCGTCGCCGACCGTCTCCAGCGTGAACGGCACGCGCAACGGCACGTCGATCTCGAACCCCTTGCCCGCGACGAACGGCGGGTGGCCGGCAATGGCGACGCGCACCTCGCCGCGCCAGACGATAATGACGGTACGATTGTCGGCATAGGCGACCTCTGTCGTACGCTTGCCGGCCGCCTGCTGGTGCCAGTCCGCGACGAGATCGCGGCTGCGGACGATCGGCTGCGACCAGTCGGCGGCGCCCTTGTGCAGCGCGAGCACGTCCGCCAGCTTCCACCATGAGCGATTGGGCGCGTCATAGGCGGCGTAGGGCGTTCGCTTCGGCACCCACATCTCGACCGGGGGGGGCGGCGCGGGACGCGGGGCCTGCGCGGTCAGCGTCAGCGCGGTGAGCGCCAGCGCGGCGATGCGCGCGCGCGCGCGCCAGCCGTTCGTCATCGATCGTTTCCTTCCGTGCCCTGCAATCATTGTGTCACCGCCACTGCTGCCGCGGACGCAGGCACGCGCCCGGCACCGATCAGGCGACGCGGGTCGACGGCGGCCCAGGCCGCGATGCCGAGCACCACCACCCCCGCGCCGGTGCCGAACGCCGCCGCCCAGCCGTAGCGGGCGGCGATCCACGGGGTCAGCGACGCGGTGAGCGCCCCGCCGAGCTGGCAGCCGACGTTCATCAACCCCGACACAACCCCTGTGTGGCGTCCCGCGATATCGGCGGTGACCGACCAGAAAGAGCTTTGCGAGAGGTAGATCGCGCCGCCGCCCAACGCGAGCGTGAGCACCGCCAGCGGCACGTTGTCGACCTGCGAGCCAACCAGCAGAAACACCGCCGTCAGCGCAAAGGAGATCATCGCCAGTCCCGAGCGCCCCCAATAAAGGCCATGCCGGCGCGATACCGCATCGTTGATCACGCCACCTGCCAGACACCCGACCGTCATCGCCAGGAACGGGGCCATGCCGAACAGCGCGCTCGCCTTGAGGTCGAGCCCGCGGGCCTCCGTCAGATAGATGAAGAACCAGCTGAAGAAGATCCAGATCACATAGCCGAAGGCGAAGTAGCTGAGGAACAGGCCCCACACCGCCCGACTTGTCAGGATGGCGCGCCACGGGATCGGCCCGGCCGCTGTCGCTACGACCGCGGGCAATCCCGCCTCGATATGCGCGCGCTCGGCCGCGTTCACCGCCGGATGGTCCTGCGGCCGGTCGCGCGCCACCGCGTACCACACCGCCGCCGCGACCAGCCCGATCACCGCGCAGACGTAGAACGAGGCGCGCCAGCCGCCGTATGCGATGACCGCACTGATCAGCGGCGGCGTCAGCCCCGAACCGGCACCCACGCCGGCGAAGATCAGCCCGTTGGCGCGTCCGCGCTCCTGCGAAGGCACCCAGCGCGAGACGAACTGGTTGCCCGACGGGTAGACGGCCGCCTCGCCGATGCCGAGCCCGAAACGGACCAGGATCAGCAGCGTGATCGCATGCGCGCCGCCGGGTTGCACCCACGCGGTCGCGACGCTGAACACGCCCCACCATATTAGCGCGAAGGTCAGCAAGCGACGAGGGCCGATGCGCGCCGCAAGCCAGCCGGCGGGCACCTGGAACGCGGCGTAACCGATCAGGAAAGCGCTGAAGATCCAGCCGAGATGGATCTGGTCGATCGCATATTCCTGCCGCATCTGCACGCCGGCGACCGAGATGTTCGTGCGGTCGAGAAACGCGATCGCGCTGATCACGAACAGCATCGCGACCAATCGTACCCGGACATTCGTTCGCCGTGCGTCGGCCGCCATCATACCCCTCCCGGACCAGCGGCTCGACCGCATTATATCCTATATGATTCGGTGTAGAGGCGTTGTAAGCGTGCGTAAAGCCCGGAGAATACGGGCGAACGGCAGTGAGAGGGTACAGCAGATGATACGACCAGGTGCGTGCGGCGCCGCCTTGCTGATGCTGGGCCACGCCGCCGTCGCGCAGCAGCCCGGGCCGCCACCGAGCAAGGCGGCGCGGCCGCTGGCCGAACGCATCGGCCACACCGATCCATCGCGCTACCGGCAACTCGCCAAGGTGCACGACGGGGCCGGCACGATGGCGTTCGCTCCGCTGCTTGGATCCGATGCGCTCTCCACCAACCTTATCTTCGTGCATCGCGGCGTGATCGCACCGCACAGCGGGATCGGTCAGCACTTCCACCATCAATGCGAGGAGATGTTCGTCATCCTCGACGGGGAGGCGCAGTTCACCGTCGACGGGCGGACCGCCACGCTCGTCGGCCCCGCCGCGGTGCCGGACCGGATGGGGCACGCGCATGCGCTGTACAACGCCTCCGACCGCCCGGTGCAGTGGCTGAACATCAACGTCGGCCAGACGAAGCGCTACGACAATCTCGATCTCGGCGATCCGCGCGAGGGCGTCGCGCTCGATCCGATCCCGCAATTCGCCGCGGTACGGCTGGACCGCGCCAGGCTCACCTCTCACGGACCGGTCCGATCGCGCCGACTGCTCGGGCCGGAGGTGTTCACCACGCCCTGGACGTTCGTCGACCATGTGCTGGTGTCGCCTGGCGCGGCGCAGGAGGGTGCCGCTCCCGCCGGCATCAGCGAGATGATCTACGTCGTCGCCGGCGCCGGCGAAGCGACGGTCGCTGGCGAACGCGCCTCGCTGCGCGCCGGCGATGCGCTGCCGGTCGAGGTCGGCGTGCGCCGTTCGCTGCGCGCCACGGGCGATGCGCCGCTCGAATTGATGGTGATCGGGGTCGCGCGCGATCTCGCCGCCAAGGCGGCCTACGCCGCCACGCTTCCCCCGCGCTGAACTGGAAAGGATAAAGAATGCAACGCCGTTCGCTCCTGCAACTGATCGCGGCCGCCGGTAGCGGCTTGGCGCTGCGCGGCACCGCGCAGGCCGCCACTGCCGCGACCCGCAAGCCGATCGTGCTCTATTGCGATCTCGCGGTCGATCCCGCGCGCGAGCAGGAAATGCTCGACGCATTCCATCGTCACTTCCTCCCCGCCGCGCAAGGCTTTCGCGGGCGTGGCTTCGTGGATTTGAAGATGCTCAAGCTGCGCACCGTCATTCAGGGTCAGCCCGCGCCGCCGGCCGGAGTCAATTACCGCTTCCAGCTTACCTATGAAAGCGAGGAACAGCGGCAGCAGTGGATCCGCTCCGACGTGCACCAGCGTAACTGGCCGCTGATCGAGCGCACGGTGCTCAACCGCGACTATCTCGTCCTGCTGACCGACGCGGTATGACGATGCGGCGTGCTTTCCTCCTGACCGCGGCGCTGATCGCGCCGCTCGCCGTCCACGCCGCCGCGCCCGCACAACAGAGCGAGGCGCGCATCGAACGGCTCACCCCGGCACTGGACGCGCTGATCGCGCCGGGCGCCGCGATCGAACGCGTCGCCACCGGCTTCGGCTTTACCGAAGGACCGCTGTGGCATGACGGTCGCCTGTGGTTCTCCGACGTAACCGGCGATACGCTGCGCGCGGTCGACGCATCCGGGCGGGTGCAGGAGCTGATCGCGAATGCCGGCGGGCTCACGGACCCGCCACCCGGCAAGAGCATCGGGCCGAACGGGCTTGTCCCCGACCGCGACGGCAGCGTGTTGATGGCGCAGATGGGCGCGCGCCGGATCGTGCGTGTCGGCCGCGACCAACGCGTCACGCCACTACTCGCGGACTATCGCGGGAAGCGGCTGAACAGCCCCAACGATCTTGCGTACGCCGCCGACGGCGCGCTGTGGTTCACGGACCCACCGTTCGGGCTGTTCAACGGCATGGACCGCGATCCCGCCAAGCAACTGCCGTTCAACGCGGTGTTCCGCTATGCGCGCGGTGTCCTTACCCCGGTGATCACGGACCTGAAGCTTCCGAACGGGATCGGCTTCTCTCCCGACGGGCGCACCTTGTACGTCACCGACTACGGGCCACCGGGGACGATCTATGCCTATCGCGTCGGACGTGGCGGTGTCGTGTCGGCACGGCGGGTGCTTATCCGATTCCCGGCCGGCGGGCCGGGTGGCGCGGACGGGCTGAAGGTCGATCGTCGCGGGAACGTCTGGGCGACCGGACCGGGCGGAATCCGCATCATCTCTCCCGCGGGCAAGGTGCTGGGCCGGATCGTGCTGCCGGAGGTCGCGGCCAACCTCGCCTTCGCGGACGACGGGCACACGCTTTACATCACGGCATCGACCAGCGTGTACCGCCTGAGAACCGCGGTGGCCGGAATCCTGCCGCGTTACACGCGGTAACGACGCGCGACGTGGCGGTCGCCGGGCTCAATGCCCGGCGCCGCCCGCATCCTTCCGGTCGCTCGCGACATGGGCGACGACATAGTCGCTCACCACCTTCTGCTCTTCCGGCGACAGTTCCGCTCCGCGATCGATCATCGCCTGCACCAGCCCCGGCCACTCCGCCGCGGTCTTGTTGGCCGCGAACACCTGGTTTGTCGTGTGGCAGGAACCGCATCGTTCGTTGATGAGGTCGAGCCCCGCTCCCGGCACGGGTGTGGCCGGTTGCTGTGCAGTGATCGCCGCGGCGCCGAGCAGCGCCCCGGCGGAGGCGACCAGGCGAGCGAGTAAGTTGAAACGCAACATGGCGGTAATCCTCAGCGCACGGCGAAAGCGACCACTTCGTCGCTGGTCGCGGGTTGGAAGGCGAATCCGCCGGTCGCCACGGTCGCGAGCATCTGGCGACCGTCGGCAGCCTGGTAGGTCATCGGGGTGCCGTAGTTCGAGGCGGGCAGCGCCGACGACCACAGCAGCGCGCCGCTACGGGTATCGAATGCGCGGATCGTGGCATCGCGGGTCGCACCGATGAAGGTCAGCCCGCTGGCCGTGGTGATCGGCCCACCGGCGCTGATCACGCCAGCGTCGGCGAAGGCGGGATCGTCGTTCTTGCCCAGCACCTTGCGCCACGCGATCGTGCCATTGTCGACGTTCACCGCGACCAGTTCGCCCCACGGCCCCTTCTGGCACGGCAGGCCGCTCTCCGGATCGAGGAAATAGGCATAGCCCGCCTTCATCCCCCACGTGCCGTCGGGCTGGCGCGCCAGCTGCTGCGGGCTGGCGAGGTTGTTGACGTTGATCACGTACAGGCCGGTGTGCGGGTCGAACGCGCCCCCGCCCCAATCCACGCCGCCGAGGCTGCCCGGGAAGAAGTTGACCGCGGAATCGGCGCGCAGCGGCTGGAACGTCTTGCTTGGTGCGACGGAGAGATCGGCGACCAGCTTCTCGCATTTCGCGCGATGGGCCGGCGGACCGTCGACCAGATCGCTCGCCGCATAGCTGGTCCGCGCGAGCGGCGGCGGCGTGACCGGCATCGGCTGGGTCGGCCACGGCTGCTCGCCCGGCACATCGGTTTCGGTCGGCACCGGCACCTCGCGCACGTCGTAGAGCGGCTTGCCGGTGACGCGGTCGAGGATGAACATCATCGCGGTCTTGTTCATCAGGGCGATCGCGGGGATCGTCCGGCCGCCGCGCCGCACCTCGATCAGCGTCGCACTCGGCAGGTCGACGTCCCAGATGTCGTGGTGGACGGTCTGGAAATGCCACAGATACTTGCCGGTCGCCGCCTCCACCGCGACGATCGAGTTGCCGTACAGGTTCTTGCCCTTGCGGTCGCCGCCCCAGCGATCGAAGGTCGGTGCGCCGACCGGCAGGTAGGCGATGCCGCGCTTGTCGTCGACGAGCACGAAGGTCCACACGTTGACCCCCGATCTTTTCTGCCAGCTGTCGCCCTCCCACGTGCCGAAATTCGGCTCGCCCGGCTGCGGGATCGTATGGAAGGTCCACACCAGCTTGCCGGTGCGCGCGTCCCAGCCGCGCACGTCGCCGGCCGCGCCCTTCACGGGCATCTCCTGCACGCGCGAGCCGGTGATGATGAGGTCGCGGTAGATCGCCGGCGGGCTGCTCATGCCCAGCGGCCCGCGGGTGCCGTTCATCACCTCCGGCGTCTTCATATCGACCACGCCGGCCGTGCCGAAGCCGGCCGCCGGCTGCCCGGTGGCGGCATCGAGCGCGAACAATTTGCCGCTGCGGCCGCCGAAGACGATGCGCGCGCCCGCCCCCTTTCCGCCCGGCCAATAGGCGACGCCGCGCGTCGACGGCTGGTCGTTGCCCGGCAACTGGAACACCCACCGCTCCTTGCCGGTGGCGGCATCGAGCGCGACGACGCGGCGATAGGGCGTCGCCAGGTACATCACGCCCTTCACCACCAGCGGCGTCGCCTCGGATGCGGAGAAGCCGGACCGGAACTTGGCCGGCACGCTGTCGGGCATCGGGATCGTCTCGCCCGACGTGCCCGCGGGGCGCATGTGATAGCTCCAGACCTGCCGCAGCCGCGTCACGTTGGCGGGGGTGATCTCGGTCAGCGGCGAGTGGCGCGCGTGGCTTTCGTCGCGGCCATAGCCCTGCCAGTCGCCCTTGCCCTGCGCCAGCAACGGCGCGGCGGCCCCTGCCAGAAGCGATGCAGCCAGCATCGTCGTCGCATGCGCACTACGCCGCAAGCGGCGCCCGTTCTTGCTGGCCACGTTTTCTCTCCTGGGTTCCATACGACGAGTCTCACCAGGTGAGCCCGACGTTGTCCTGTCATTTCAACGGTGCTAGCAAGCCGCACGATCCTATACAATATGATCCGTGTCGATCGGGCCTGACCGTGGTCGGCAACAAGGGAGAGGAGAAGTCCAATGGCTGACTTGCCGCTGAAGGGGCTGCGGGTTCTTGATATCTCGCAGGTGATGGCGGGGCCATTCTGTTGCATGCTGCTGGGCGACATGGGCGCGGACGTCATCAAGATCGAGCCGCCACGCACCGGCGATTCGACGCGGCACTCCATGGGGTTCCGGCTCAAGGGGGAGGACAGTCCGGGGTTCCTGGCGCTCAACCGCAACAAGCGCAGCATTACGCTGGACCTCAAGGACGAGGCGGACCGCGCCGTGCTCTACGCGCTGGTGAAGACCGCCGACATTGTGGTCGAGAATGCGCGTCCCGGTGTCGCGGGGCGGCTCGGGATCGATTACGAGACGCTCGCTGCGCTCAACCCGCGGCTGATCTATGCCAGCATTTCGGGGTTCGGCCAGACCGGTCCGTGGGCGCAACGTCCCGGCTTCGACCTGATCGCGCAGGCGATGTCGGGCGTGCTCAGTTCGAACGGCTTCCCCGGCATGGAGCCCGCGAAGAATTCGATCGCGGTGGCCGATCTCGGCGCCGGCCTCTTCTCGGTCTACGGCATCCTCAGCGCAGTGATCGGCCGGCAGTCCTCGGGACGCGGCCAGTATATCGACGCCTCGCTGCTCGAGGCGGCGCTCGGGCTGTCGATCTGGGAGACGACCGAATATTGGGGCACCGGCCACGCCCCTGCCCCGATCGGTTCGGCCAATCGCATGTCCGCGCCCTATCAGGCGGTACGCGCCTCCGACGACTGGTTCGTGATCGGTGCCGCGAATCAGGGATTGTGGCTCACCTTCCTGAAGGTCGTCGCGCGTCCCGAACTGCAGGAGGACGCGCGTTACGCCACCAACGCGGCGCGGGTCGCGAACCGGCAGTCGCTGATCGACGATCTCGCTCCCACCTTCCTCGCGCGGACCAGCCAGGAGTGGATCGATGCGCTGCTCGCCGCCGGCGTACCGGCCGCACCGATCCTCGACTACGGCGAGGCGGTCGTCAGCGAACAGGCGGTCGCGCGCGAGATGGTGATGCAGGTGCCGCACCCTGTCGAGGGCGAGTTCAAGGCGCTCGGCTTCCCGGTCAAGATGCGCGGCACGCCGCAGGAGGTGCGGTTGCCGCCGCCGCTGCTGAACGAGCATGACGCGGAGATCCGCCGCGAACTGGTGGAGCGGGGGCTGCTGCCGTCGGCCACCGGGGCGCTGGCATGAGCGGCGTGGTCGTCACGCGCGACGGGCCCGCAGCGCACGTCCGCTTCGACAATCCGGCCGCGCACAATGCCCTGACCGGCGCGATGTGGAACGCCTTGCGTGACATTGCGCTCGAGCTGGCGGACGACACCTCCGTGCGCGTCGTCACGTTCCGCGGCACCGGCGGGAAGGCGTTCATCTCGGGCACCGACATCGCCAAGTTCGCCGACTTCACCACCGGCGCGCAGGGCGTCGCCTATGAACGCGACATCGACGCGTGCATGGCGGCGATCGACGCGATCCCCTGCGCCACCGTGGCAGTCGTCGAGGGTTGGGCGGTCGGCGGCGGGCTCAACATCAGTTCCGCGTGCGACTTCCGCCTGGCCACGCCCGACGCGCGGTTCGGCTCGCCGATCGGCCGTACGATCGGCAACTGCCTGTCGTCGGCAAGCGTCGCGCGGATCGGCGCGGCGATCGGCGCGGCGATGGCGCGGCGCATGGTGCTGCTCGGCGAGATCATCGGTGCGGAGGAATTGCGCGCGAGCGGGTTCCTGCTGGCGATCGTCGAGCGAGAAGCGCTGGACGCCGAGGTGGCGGCGCTGTGCGCGCGCGCAGCCGAGAACGCGCCGCTGACGACGCGCGCCACGAAGGAGACGCTGCGGCGCATGACCTTCGACGGCCTGCCCGACATCGAGCCGCTGATCGACCGCGTCTACGGCAGCGCGGACTTTCGCCGCGGGGTGGCCGATTTCCTCGCCAGGACCAGGCAGGTGCCGGACTGGTCGGGCGAGTGAGCCACGCGCCGTTCGGCGCGGCACCCGCGCACCCGGCGTAGAGCGCCCGGTGCCGGCCGTCAGGCGTCAGGCGTCAGGTAGAAGCGTATGTTCGTCATTGCGGGCGCAGCGAAGCAATCCAGTGCCGGACCAGAACGCCCCGGATTGCCTCGCTATGCTCGCAATGACAGGTCCTCGGACTACGGACGCATCACCCGCCGCACGGCCGGTGCCACGCCGGACGCCACGCGATTATCGCCGAGGCCTCCCGTCACCCCGGACTTGATCCGCGGTCCCGCTCCCGTCGATGTCAGGAAGGGACTCCGGATCAAGCCTCCCCTGCGCAAAGCGGAACGGCCCGGGGTGAAGGTCGATAGCGTCGCTTACCCCGCCGGCTTCGGCACGATCTTGATGCCGGCCGCCATCGGCTGGCTCGGCGGCAACGGCAGCGTGCCCGCGGGGAAGGCGTTGGCCTGGAATACATAGGCTTCGATATCCGCCACGGTGCGCCCGCTCAGGCTGCCGGGCGCGCTGAGCGGCATCGTCGTCTTGATGCGCGAGAACAGGTCGCCCGCCGACGTGTTGTTCCAGTTGTTCAGGAACCCGCCGCCGACCAGCGCCGGCGCCACATCGATGCCGGCCAGCGTATCGCCGTGGCACGCCGCGCAATTCTCGGCATAGGCCACCTTGCCGCGCTCGGCCTGCTCCGCGGTATAGACGCCGCTCCACACGCTGCGCTCGCTCGTCTGCGCGCGCACCACCACCGCGCCGCCGAGCGCGAGTGCCGCGGCGCCGAAGATCCACAGGCCGTGCCTGATCATACCGTCCATCATCATGCTGCTCCCGGAAGTCGATAGGCGACCAGTTCGGCGCTGGCGTTGCCGCCGCCGGTCGCCACCACGATGTATTGGCGCCCCTTCAATCGATAGGTCATCGGCGATCCGCTCTGCGGCGCGGTCATGTAGACCGCACCCTTCTCCTCGCCGGTGCCCTTGTCATAGGCACGAAGCATCGCGCCGCGGATACCGTATTCGTTGGTGTAGAAACCCGCCTCGCCGCAGATCACCAGCGTCTTGGTCACCAGCGGGCCGAGATTGCCGGCGCGGCCGGTCCGCGGGATCTTCTTTCCCTTCAACTGCGGATGATTGCGGATGTTGTCCGGCGTCTCGCCGTGCGCCACCTGCCAGGCGAGGTCGCCCTTGCTCAGGTCGATCGCCGTGATCCGCCCGTAAGGCGGCTTCAGCAGCGGCAGGCCGTCGATCGCCAGGAAGCCCGGCGGAGGTCCCTTCGCGCCGCGCGGTGCACCGCCCGGCGGTGGCGCGGCGGGCGGACCTTCCATGTTGCGCATACCCGGCCGCGAGGCGCCCATCGCCGGCATCGCTCTGGCCTCCGACCCGGCGACGCCGTGAACCTGCGGAAATTCGGAGACCGACTTGTCGGTGTTGGGGACGATTCCGATCAACGACGGCTGCGTCTTGGAATAGACATAGACGATGTGCGTCTCGGGATCGTAGCAGCCGCCGGGCCAGTTGGTGCCGCCCTGGATACCGGGGTTGGTGATCGTTCCCCACCGCCCTGGCTTGCTCACCACCGGCGGGGTGTAGAGCGGGCCGATCTTATAGGCTTTGACGAACTCGATCGCCTTCGCGCGCAATTCGGGCGTGAAGTCGATCAGGTCGTCGGTCGTCACGCCTTGCACGTCATAGGCCGGCGGTTTGCTCGGGAACGGCTGCGTCGGGCTGTACCATTCGCCCGGGACGTCGCCGCGCTCCACCTTGCGCTCGACGATCGGCCAGATCGGCTTGCCCGTCTCGCGGTCGAGCACGTAGAGGAACGCCTGCTTCGTCGGTTGCGCCAGCGCCTTGACGGTGCGGCCGCCGACCGGAATGTCGCACAGGATCGGCGCACAGGGGATGTCGCGGTCCCACAGTCCGTGATGGACCAGCTGGTAATGCCAGCGGCGCTGCCCGGTCTCCAGATCGAGCGCC
>Ga0265780_10010262_pt1 | contig 11175 bp, 10 predicted proteins | sample P1T30metagenome_FD_192432 | JGI IMG/M metagenome (GOLD analysis project Ga0265780, IMG submission 192432) | Plant litter microbial communities from East Loma Ridge, Irvine, California - P1 T30 | ecosystem: Environmental > Terrestrial > Plant litter > Unclassified | place: USA: California... | reverse complement strand
ACTTACATCTTTAGAAAACGACACTTTAAATTGCGGGCGCAGTACAAACTGCGGTTTGGTATTGCCGGCAAACTCCATATTCGTTTCCAGCCCTATAAAATTACCGTTGTTAAACACGTAGTGCAGGTTGGCGTTAACATCCATAGCAGTGTCCCGGTTTTTATCTTTAAAAGTTTGCTCTATAGCGGGGCCGGTGTACAGCAGGGCGTGAATGTTAGAAGTGATGCGTGTTGCAGCAATAAAAATAGGGTTGTACCGGATACCTTCAAAAAGAGGTGCATTATGATTTAAAGCCTGTAGCGGACTAAATATCATTTCCTGTATGTACCCCACGGCCATAGAGGTCTGGTATTTTTTAGACACCATAAGAGTATATTGTGTAGCCAGCTTGATTCCCTCAATACGATTACCCGGAAGGCTATAATCCTGTTTGTTTGGGTTGTGTGCATACATCTCAAAAGGTACTTCAATTTCCAATCCCAAGCGGTTGGCAACCGCAAATTCATACTCGGCAAAACCGGAGTAGCTTATGTAATCTTTCTCATCGCTAACACCAAAGCCTACGTTAAGTTCGCGTTCGCCCTTACGGGCACCTAAGTCGCGAATAAGATCGGTATACAAAGGCTCGGCATGATGAAGTTTTAACGGCTGTTTTGGCGCGGTATCGGTTAGCTGTGCATGGGTTGTAACAACTATAAAAAGTAAAGCGAGGGTAGTAAGTACATTTTTCATAATTCTTTCATTTGCAGTCAAAACTATGAGAGCAAATAGGAAACAATTAGGAAAAATAGGGCTTTAAGAAAACTTTGGGTTTAAGTAAAGTAAGCACTCTCTCTATTGTCAATACGTCCTCACCCCCAGCCCCTCTTCAAAGGAGAGGGGAGCCAGACACGGGTACGGTTCGATTTCGTAGGTGTGAAGTTACACCCCTCTCCTTTGGAGAGGGGCTGGGGGTGAGGACTACATTCCTCTATATTCTACTTAACCAGCACCAGCTCATTAAGAAGGGTGGTTATAAAGGCATTTTCTTCAGATGATAAAGAAAGGTTTACAGCCTTTGCATTTTGCACCGACTGCTCTGCATTACGGGCTCCTGCAAGGGCAATAGTAATAGCAGGCTGCTCTATTGTCCAGCGCAGTACAAGTTGCGATAGCGTAGCCTTTTTCTCGGCTGCCATAGGCCTTAGTTTATCTAAAAATGCGTTGGTACGGGCAAGGTTTTCATCGTTAAAAAAGTACACGTTAGCACGGTGGTCGCCTTCTTCAAATGTGTAGCCGGGCTTCATCTTGCCGGACAGCAATCCACGCTCAAGCGGACTGTAAGCCAATATCGATTTTCCGGCATCTAAAACGTAAGGGACAAGTTCGGCTTCAATATCGCGCTTAACCATGCTGTAGGGCACCTGGTCGCTAATAATATCTACGTATTTACTGGCTTCTTTAACCTGATCTGCACTGTAGTTGCACACCCCGGCATGGCGCACTTTACCCTGTTGAATAAGCTGTGCAACGGCCTCCATAGTTTCCTGTATAGGCGTGGTAACATCGGGCCAGTGAATTTGATACAGGTCAATATAATCTGTTTTAAGGCGGCGTAGGCTGTCCTCGCATTCTTTTATAATGCTCTCTTTGCCCGCATACTTGTACACATCTATATCGTTGCCATTATTGTCTTTACTTTTCATGGCCAGCGTGCCTTTAGCCAAATCCCAGCGCATGCCGTATTTGGTAATAAGCTGCACCTTATCGCGGCTGTAAACACTAACGGCTTCGGCAACAATCTCTTCGCTGTCGCCCTGCCCGTAAATAGGCGCGGTATCTATAGAGGTAACGCCCTCATCATACGATTTTCGTATGGCATCAACCGAGTCTTTACGCTCGGTGCCGCCCCACATCCATCCGCCTGCCGCCCATGCGCCAAACGTTATTACTGATAATTCTAAATCAGAATTTCCTATTTTTCTGTATTGCATTTTTTTTAATGTTTATTCGTTTAATGCGGTAATATGTTTATTTGTCCTCACCCCAGCCCTCTCCGAAGGAGAGGGAGGAGCTTCACTCATTGTCGAACTGCACCCGTTTTCCGCTCCCCTCTCCTTCGGAGAGGATTGGGGGCGAGGACTACTGCCAACTGCGACTGATAACCGCGCCTTTAAAAGCTACTCTATAGCCTTTACCCTGTTTACCAGGAATGCTATTCCTACCCCAAATATCCCTATAAGGGCAAACGACATTTTAAGCCCTACTGCATGGGCAATATACCCAATAACGGGTGGCCCAATTAAAAAGCCTAAAAAGCTAACGCTTGATACTGCCGTAAGTGCCTTGCTGGGCTCTATACCCGGAGTCTTACCGGCAATGCTGTATACGCCCGGTACTACGGTGCTAACACCCAGGCCAACCAGCATAAACCCAATGGCGGCAGGAATTATATAGGGTAAAAATACCGCAAGGTACATACCACCCGATATTAATACACCGCTAACTTGCAGTACTCTTTTTCGGCCAAAGCGGGCAGTAACTTTATCGCCTATAAAACGGCCCGATGCCATCATGATCATAAACGAGGTATAGCCCAGTACCACTAACGATTCCGGCGCTTTTACCACGTCTTTAAAATATACGCCGCTCCAGTCAAACATTATACCTTCGCTTACCATGCTGCAAAATCCTATAACACCCAACCATACTAATGCGGGGTTAAGTTTAGGCAGCAGGCTGCGTTTTTTATCTTCTTCAATAGCCTTTGGCTTAGCAGGCCTTGTTTTTACTAATTTACGATAATTAAATGCAATAACCACATACAAAAGCGCTGCTACGATGGCAAAATGGATGCGTGGCGGTAGGCCGATGGTCATCATCAGTAAGCCTATAAGCGCACCGGTAAAGCCGGCAAGGCTCCACGCGCCGTGAAACGACGACATGATAGGCTTGCGGAAAATACCCTCCGTTAATAAGCCCTGAGTGTTGACGGATATATTGGTGAAATTACTAAATATCCCAAAGAAGAACAGCGAAAGCATTAAATGCCAGCGCTCACTGCCCAACCCCAGCGATACCATTGCGGCTATGTAAAAAATAATGCCCATAACTACAGTTTTACTGCTGCCGTACTTTACCACGATCCGTGCCGAAAACGGCATCATAAGCAGCTGACCGCAGGGTATAGAGAACAGCACCGTGCCCAGGTCGGCTTCGCTGAGGTTCAGCGCCGACTTAATATCGGGAATCCTGCTGGCCCATGTGGCGAAGGTTAGCCCCATAGAAAAATAAAACAGCGATACGGCCAGGCGCATGCGGTTAAGGTAGCTTTGTTTAGCCTCCTTATAAAGCTTGAGTGGCTTGCGTACCTTTCGGGAGAGGTTTATTTCGGTATCCATAATTGTAGCGGGTAAAGCTATTGGTATTTCTTTATTTCCAAAAACAGGCGGTCTGTATATTCGATTGAAGGCATAAATCCGTTATGCCAGATAATCTTACCTTTTTCGACACTCTCTTGAAACCAGTCTATAAAAAAATCTGCATAGCCACCGGTTGTTATTTCGCCATTAGAGAGAGCAACCATAGGTAAATATGCTTCTACAAATTCTTCTTTAGAATTTATCTTTCTATTTAAGGTAAGCAGGTAAAACTGAATATCATATGCTAATGTAGAGAGTGGGTCGGCGTGCAGTGCGAAATACCCTTTTTGGATGGTTAGCTTTTCGAACAGGTTACGCAAAACAACATCAAAATTTACCGAGGTGTCCTGTTTAAAATATTCCTGCAATACCTTAGAAAAACTACCTGTTTTTAAGGTGATTAAAGTATCTTCAAGATCCTGTTCGGTCGTGTCAAATACATCTTCGCTTACCAGCCCGCGGATGAAGGTTTCAAAATCTTTGGCAAGAAATGTTTTTTTATAGTCCGATTCCTGGTCTACATGTACAACTTCGGGTTCGCCGTTTTCACCACATTTAGAATAATCCAGCATAACCATATCATGCCCTGCCGATGGGCAGTCGCAAATATAAATACCGGTATCAGGATAGCCCCACTCATCAATCATAAATTTGCTGCCAAGTGTTCCGCATAAAGAGTATGTTTTGGTGCTGCCAATGCCCATTATGCCTGTAATTGCTGCGTGGTCTTCTGCCCATGAGGTGCCCTGTGTAGTTGGGAAACAGGTTTTTAAAGGCATGCCGCCATTGTGGAGCTTCATAAGTTCTATGTAAGAGGCAGGGAGTTTATAACCCAATTCTTTTTCGGCAGACGCTATAATTTCATCGGTAGGAAAGCTTCCAACATAGTTATCTAATGCATACTCATCGTCATCCCAAAAATCTGAGAAATCCAAATCGGCAAAATATACGTTTTTCATATGTACAAATATACAAAGTCTTACTTTTTAAGAAACTCCTTAAGCGGTGCAATAAATTTATCATACGCCTCTATGTGCGGCAGGTGGCCCACATTATCTATTTCTACTAACGATGCATTCGGGATTTTCTTCGCAGTATCTTTACCCAACTGCGGATAGTTACCCAGCTTTTCCTGCGCTTCCTTTGGCGCTTTGGCTTTGCCCAATGCGGTGCGGTCACGCTGCCCGATTATTAATAGCGTAGGCATTTTAAGGTTTTGGAACTCGTATACCACCGGCTGCGTAAATATCATATCATAAGTAAGTGCCGCATTTTTGGCAATAACTTCATAATCTTTATTCAGCGTCCATCCGGCATTGATATTTAGCCAGCGGTCGTACTCCGGTTTCCATTTATTGTCGTAGTAAAATTTAAGCTGGTAGTTTTTCATTTTGGTATAATCCTGCTTAAGTTCGGCCTGGTACCAATCGTCTACACTTTGGTAGGGTACCACAGTTTTCCAGTCTTCCAGCCCAATAGGATTAGAAAGAGTAAGTTTTTCAACCACATCGGGGTACATCAGCGCAAAGCGGGTTGCCAGCATACCACCCATAGAGTGGCCCAACAGGGTTATTTTGGTTACCTTAAGTTCATCTAACATCGCTTTGGTATTTTGTGCCAACAGCTGAAAACTGTACTGAATGTTAGTTGGTTTGGAAGATTTGCCAAAACCTATCTGGTCGGGCATGATAATGCGATACCCATCTTTAGAAAGGTCTTTAGCAGTTTGCTCCCAATAAGCGGCGTTAAAATTTTTGCCATGCAGCAGCACAACGGTAGTGCCGTTGGGTTTGGCAGGCTGAACATCCATATACGCCATTGTAAGGTCCTGACCCTGAATTTTAAGGGCAATCTCCTTTACAGGGAAAGGATAGGTAACATTCTCGAGCATAAGGGCCGAGGCTTCTATTTTTTTATCCTGTGCCACTAACGTAACGGTTGTGAGCAGCAGTAGTAGTACAGATAATTTTTTCATGCTAATTAAATTATGGTTTTTACAACGCCACCATCGGCTCGTATGGCAGCTCCATTGGTTGCCGATGCAAGCGGACTGGCAATGTACACCACCGTGTTTGCAATTTCATCGGGCGATGTAAAGCGTTGCAGTATAGAAGTAGGCCTTGTATTGGTAAAGAAATCTTTTTCTACCTCCTGTTGCGATGCACCTTTGTTAAGTCCGGTCATTTCTTCAACACCCGCCGAAAGGGTAGGACCGGGCAGCACGCAGTTTACCGTAACCTTGGTGCCTTTGGTAAGCTCGGCAAGGCCGCGGCTAACCGAAAGCATTGCCGTTTTGGTAAACCCATAGTGTATCATATCCTCAGGGATATTGATGGCGCTTTCGCTTGAGATAAAAATAATACGCCCCTCATTTTTTGCCAGCATTTTGGGGAAGTAATGGCGCGATAAGCGCACCCCGCTCATAACATTTACCTCGAAGAAATTAAACCAGTCGGCATCAGTAATTTCGGCAAAGGGTTTTGGGCCAAAAATGCCTACATTATTAATTAAAATATCAACTTTGGGCAATGCTTTCAGTAAATTATCAATGTCTTCGGTCTTGCTAAAATCGGCAGCAATACCCTGCACCTTGGCACCGGGAACCTCTTTTTTAAGTCGATCGAGCACTTCATCTATAGTTTGCTGCTTGCGTCCGTTAATGTAAACCATTGCGCCTTCCTGCAACAACAATTTTGCTATAGCATAGCCAATGCCGGCAGTAGAACCCGTAACCAGGGCTGTCTTATCATTAAGTTGTAAGTTCATATCTGTATGTTTATTAGTTCCAATATTCTGCAATGCCGCCCTCTTTACCCAGTACCGGGTCGGTTTCCGGCAGGGGTACGGCAGCAATGCGCTCATCAGCGCGTGGGCGCTCGCCCTCTTTACCCGTTAGCAAGTCGTAATCTTTACCGTCGGGGTAAGCACCAATAGCACCAAAATCTGCCGATGCCGATATCTTTTTATGCCCCACACCTGCGGGTATCACGATAACATCTCCGGCTTCCACCTCAATCTTCTCGCCTTGCTCGCCGCCTAAATGCAGTTGTGCATGTCCGCTGTACACCCCAACCACCTCATGCGTTATGCTGTGGTAATGGTGGTACGGAAACACACCGTTACGCCAGCTGTTAGTCCAGTTGTGGCTTGCAAAAGTCTCTTCCATAACATCAGCCAGGCTTTCGCCGATGGGGAACGCGAATTTATAAACCAACAGCGGCAGGCTGTTGTTAGGGATGATACCATCATCCTTAAAATGATATTGTTGTATTTGCATAGTTCTACATTATTATAATGCTTGGTCATCGCGAGGAACGAAGCGATCCCATAATTAATGTTTGCCTCCCGAGTGAGATTACTTCGTCAGTTTGGGCAAAGCCCTCGAGTGCCGCGGTCGTGCCTCCCTCGCAATGACGGCGAGCCGTAGGCGCGTTACATTAACCATACACCTCCGGATTAACACAAGCCGGTAATTTCTTACCCTTTAAACCTGCGATGAGGTTCTTTGCCGCCAGTACCGCCATAGCATCCCTTGTTTCTTTGGTGGCCGACCCAATATGCGGCAGTACCGATACATTGGGCATATCCAGCAATGCATTGTTCTTATCCATAGGCTCAGGGTTGGTAACATCCAGCCCCGCACCCCAAATGGTACCTTCTTCAAGCGCCTGTTTTAAATCATCTTCATTGTGCATGCCACCGCGTGCGGTGTTTACAAATATTGCGTTAGTCTTCATTTTACTGAATGCGTCCGCATTGAAAATGCCTTTAAGTTCATCCGTTAAATTGGCATGTACCGATAGCACATCACTCTGAGCAAGCAGCTCTTCAAAGCTGACTTTTTTTGCATCCAGTTCTTTCTCGGCCTGTTCGTTGTTGCCGCGGTTGTGGTAAATAACATTCATACCATAGGCTCCATTGCAGTATTTTGCCATCTCGAAACCTATGTTACCCAGGCCTAAAATTCCTAATGTTTTGCCCTGTAGGTCCTGGCCCAGCCCGGCAGTAGGTTCAAAAAACTCCCACTCGCCCTTGGCTATCCTTTTATGATGATAAAATGCTTTGCGCGCCGTGGCTATCATGAGTAAAAAGGCAGTTTCGGCCGTGGCTTTGCTTAGTACATCCGGTGTATGCCCAACAGGTATCTTGTATTTTGTGGCAGCCTCTATATCTACATTATCATAGCCAACCGAGAACAATGATATCACCTTTAAGTGGCTGCATGCCTCTAAAAAAGCGATGTCAACATTCCTGCGGCCAGACAACAAAAGGCCGTCAGCTGCTTTACTGTGTGCTATAAGTTCCTCCTGCGTTAGCTCACGGTTTTCCTGCCATTGTGTAATGGTTATGCCTTCAGCTTCTAACAAGTCAATCCCTGCCTGAGGCATTTTACGTGTTGTGAATACTTTCATTTTGTTATTTTTGAGGCCTCATTCCAGCCCTGTTAGAGGAAACAGCTTTTATCCCTTATATCTAAGATAGGTCATTTTCGAGTTAGCTATTTAGGTTATGCGCTCCCCTCTCCCTTGGAGAGGGGCCGGGGGTGAGGACTTACTAAACTCTAAACCCGCAACCCTAAACTGCGTAGACTACCACGCACTTTCCTGTGTTAGCAGTTCTATTTCGTGGGCGGTGATTTCTAAATCAGGTGCTTTTATAATGGCATCTAACTGTTTTATGCTGGTAGCGCTTACAATAGGCGCTGTAACCGACGGACGATGGATTATCCATGCCAGTGCCACAGTAGCCGGGGTGGTATTTAGCGACTTGGAAACTTCATCTAACGCGGCAAGTATCTTAAAGCCACGCTCGTTAAAATGCTTGTCCATATCGCCCCCACGAGCACTTTTACCCAAATCATCTTTAGTGCGGTACTTGCCGGTAAGGAATCCGCTGGCAAGCGAAAAATAAGTAATCACCCCAAGGTTGTTGCCAAGGCACAGGGGCTCCAGCCCGTTTTCAAACTTTTCCCTTTCATACAAATTATACTCCGGCTGAAAAGTTTCGTAAAGCGGCAAGCCATTTTCCTGTGCAACCTGAAATGATTCCTTTAGCCGGTCGGGAGATAGGTTAGAGGCTCCAATATAGCGTACCTTACCATCTTTAATTAATTGCTGGTAGGCTTCAAGGGTTTCTTCAATTGGCGTGCTTTCGTCATCAAAATGCGTTTGGTACAGGTCTATATAATCCGTTTTTAAACGCTTAAGTGAGTCTTCGGCTGCCTTTAGGATGTATTCTTTTTTAAGCCCTTTTTTTCCGTTGCCCAAATCACTGCCAACTTTAGTGGCAATAATAAGACCTTCTCGGTTGTTGTTCTTTTTAAGCCAGTTGCCAATAATAGTTTCGCTCTCACCACCCTCATTACCGGGTTTCCAGCGGGAGTAAACATCGGCAGTGTCTATAAAGTTAAAACCTGCGCCGGCAAAGGCATCCAGTATCTCGAACGATTGTTTCTGGTCTATAGTCCATCCAAAAACATTACCGCCAAACGCTATGGGGTACACGTGTAAATCGGTAGTTCCTAATTGTCTCTTTTCCATAAAAACATTAAAATTTTAGCCCTGATAAAATAAGGGCAATGGTTATTAAAGCAGGCAGTGCCTGCACAATAAATATTTTTTTAGAGGCCGTTAATGCCCCGTAAATTCCTGCTATGGCAACGCACGCTAAAAAAAAGAGCGCAACGTTGGTACGCCACTTTTCATCGCTTATAAAAAACGTCCAGAAAAGCCCTGCGGCTAAAAAACCATTGTACAAACCCTGATTAGCGGCAAGCGCCTTGGTTTTGGGAAACAATTCACGTGGAAAGTTCCTGAATATCTTAGGGCCGCGCGTTTCCCACGCAAACATTTCAAACCACATAATGTATAAGTGCGTTAGCCCTATAAGGGTTATTAAAATGCTTATAAGAACCTCTATAAAGCTCAAATTAAATTCTATTTCCATACGTTGTACTATTACAGTTGTATAACTTGCTTTTTCGCGCTGCTGGCTATCGCCGCATCGATAATCTTCATGGTATTCACCCCGTCCTCACCAGTAACAGGCTCAACAGTATCTTGTGTGATCGATTTGTATATGCCATCAAACAAGTCATAATAATTACCTTTAAGGGTCGGGATATTTTTTCTAACCACCTCGCCGTTAACCTTGGTGTGCAAAGTGCCTTCCATGCCTTCGGCTTCGGTACCCCAGTCGGTGGTATTGGGTTTTGCACCTGTTTTAAGGGTATCTTCCTGCACATCGCCACGCATTTTAAAGAAACTCCCTTTGCGGCCCTGTAGAATATAGGCAGGCAGCATTTCGCGGTTAAAGAAACCCGCATGCAGGCGTACTCTTTTGTCAGGGTAGTAAAGCAGTATATCTATATTATCATCTACCTGCGAATTTTCACGCAGTGTACGGATATCGGCCCAAACAGCATCAGGATATCCAAAAAGGTATAGTGCCTGGTCTATAATGTGCGGGCCAAGGTCTTTTAAAACACCGGCACCGGCATTATTGCCCTCTTTCCAGGCTTTAGGACTAAGGTTAGGATTATAACGGTCAAACCTTATCTCTGCCTCTACAATCTCTCCTAAAAGGTTTTGATCAAGTACACTCTTAACAGTTTTAAGGTCGCTGTCCCAGCGGCGGTTTTGGTATACGGTGAGCTTAAGGTTTTTGGCTTTAGCAAGGTCACGGAGTTCCTGAGCCTCGGCAGCAGTGGTAGTAAAAGCTTTTTCTACCAGGGCATGCTTACCTGCCTCCAGCACTTTTTTGGCATATTCATAATGCGTATCTACAGGGGTGTTAACCACTATTAAGTCTGCATCATCGGCTAAAACCTCTTCTAAGCTTTTGTAGCTTTTAACGTTTGGATAATCTTCTTGAATAAGGTTTTTGCTGCGTTCCCAAGCGCCCAAAAGTTCAAAGCCGGGGTGCAGGGTTAAAAACGGAGCATGAAATACCTTGCCCGACATACCGTACGAAAGCAGCGCTGTTTTAATTTGTTGCATTATTGTAAATTTATTGGATCAAGGCTAATGAATAGATGAGGTTTTGTCCTCACCCCCGGCCCTCTCCAAAGGAGAGGGAGGAGCTTCACTCGATTGTTTTGAATATATAACTATTAAATACCAAAGCTGTAACTGTTTTCAGCTCCCCTCTCCTTTGGAGAGAGGTTGGGGGTGAGGACTATTATGAGATTCTTCCTTCTTCAGAATTACATATTATTCCTGAAACCTGTGACTGCGACTGGCAACTAAATTACCTCTTCCTCGGTATTGCCCTTTCATATTGTTTAGGCCATATAATTTTGGCATCAAGCTCGTTAGCAAACGTAAGGGCAAGGTTAGGGTCGCGTAACGATTCGCGGGCAAAGAGTACCAAATCGGCCTGGCCGTTCTTAATAATATCTTCTGCCTGTTGCGCCTCGGTAATAAGGCCAACGGCGCCTGTGCAGATACCCGCTTCTTTTTTAACGCGCTCTGCAATGGGCAGCTGGTAGCCGGGGCCAACGGGTATTTTTTGCCAGTACACATTACCTCCCGATGAACAGTCTATAATATCTACACCTTTATGCTTCAGGATCTTTGCCAGTTCTACCGATTCGTCTTCGGTCCATCCGCCGTCGGCCCAGTCAGTTCCGGAAATGCGCACAAACAACGGCAGGTCTACCGGCCATACGCTTTGCACCGCTTCTAAAATTTCAAGTAACAGGCGGATGCGGTTCTCAAAGCTTCCTCCATATTCATCAGTACGCTGGTTGGTAAGTGGCGACAGGAACTGATGG
>Ga0265780_10010261_pt1 | contig 11175 bp, 16 predicted proteins | sample P1T30metagenome_FD_192432 | JGI IMG/M metagenome (GOLD analysis project Ga0265780, IMG submission 192432) | Plant litter microbial communities from East Loma Ridge, Irvine, California - P1 T30 | ecosystem: Environmental > Terrestrial > Plant litter > Unclassified | place: USA: California... | reverse complement strand
TGAGTTTGCGGGCGGGAACAATGCGCAGTGTATTTCGGCGATGCAGGATGGATTGAAGTATATGGGTGAGAACAGCGATGTTTGGCTCGGAGGTATTTGGTGGGCGGCGGGACCGTGGTGGGCGGATTACATCTATAACATGGAGCCTACGACGGGAGTTGCTTGGACGGGGATCTTGCCCAAGATCAAGAGTTACTTTTTGTAGATGAGGAGAACTCGTGAGGAAGAGGTTGGGTGTATATACTTTACTCTTTTCTTCTTGTAGATATTCATATGAAGATGCCTTCATTCGCTACTGTCTCTGGTCACCTTGATGCACCCCGTGACGTATCCAACTATCCCCGTCTAAGGCAGCCCCTCCCAAGCCCTACTCAAATACTCCTCCGCACTCATAAACCTGTACTCAGGAAACCGTTGATTAAACTCATCACTAACATCCCAAGCGCCCCTCCTAATCGCCTCAAAGAACATGATAACAAACTGCTTGCTAAAACCCTCCCTCACATCATCCGTAACAGTAGGATGACTGATCAACGGCATCCAACTCGCTTTCAACTCCCCCTTGGCTAGATCCTCACTCTTGACATACTCGACGAGCCAGTCTCCGCCTCTGATCTTCTTGCCCAGAGCGAGGAGTTCGTTGATGGAAGTGCGACATCCCCTGATACCGCCGATCTTTGGCCATGGACGCGTGTCATCGAGGGCGCGAGCGAGGATCTCACAGTCGTCTTGGATGGCGGTGATGACAATGGGTTGGTTTCCATCGTCCAGAACCATGGCACGTCGGTTCTCAAAGTCGAGGAAGAAAGGCCAGGTGTAGAGGTCGCGTTCTAGTGGGTATGGATGTGCGAAGTAGTCCATGAAGATGGAGGGTTGGAAGAGACAGTATTGCATGTGCCCAAGTTGGCCCTTGGCGTCTAGGTCTTCGAGGTACTTCCGGATGTAGTCTTTGTTGTCGTAGCTGGGAACGCCGGCGTAGTTTGCGATACCCCATTCGCTGGGTGCGAAGCGGGAGATGCCTGCGGCGATGGCGGCGTGGATTAGATTCTTCTGGGCGATGTTGTCGGTATCGAGGTGGACGACGAAGAAGGAGAGAAGGGTGTGGAAGCCCTGGAGGGCATTGGTCAGGCCATTGAGGTCGGTGTAGTCGACTTGCTTGTAGGTGACTTTGGGGGATGGGTGGGGTTTAGTTGGGGCGGACCGCGTGAAGATGGTGATGTCGTGCTTGCCGGAGGCGATTGTGGATTTGAGCAAGTTGGTTGCAACATCTTTGGACAGCGTTAGTAGGGTACGATGTGTTTATATTTCTAGCAACGGAGGAGTGCCATCCGGTGTCTCGATAGAGGCGGGGTAAGCATATGTAGAAGGGGAGGAAGCATACTTCCGGTGCCGCCTGCGACTGCGATTTTGACCATGATTGCACGTGATTCTTTATCGCTCTTTTGATGTCGAAGGATTCAACTGTAAGCACTACGGATTACAAGCTCCCTCCTTTTGTATCTCCAACGGCCGCTATCTACTGCTCCGCTTCGAGGCCCCCGCATTTTTTTTCGCTGCGAAGGCGTGTCTTCGGCGGATGACGGCATGGTTCTGACTCGTGTCACAAAACCCCAAGTTCTGAAGCTACGATCTCGGCTATCGCGATATCATTGATGTTTGGGTATCCCTTGTGATGCTCGACGCATACGGATTACATAAGAAGTTGTGACGGGGCTGAGCGCTCTTTACCAATGTTGGCGGCGATCTCATATGAGCTGCCACCAGAGCGCGATGCTGTACGACCCAACGTATCGTGTTGCTTGGTAAACGTTGAATGTTGATCTTGGTTGACTTCATAATGCACAGTGCGGCGAATCGAAACGCCTTTGTGAAGTACTGCGAGACAATAGATTGGCCAACCAGGTTTGAGAATGAGAATGTAGAAAATATTGGAAAGACGGAAGAAGTGACAGGGACCGTAAATGGTGAATAGATGGATATCCGTAAATAAATGTCAAGTAAATGGAAGCGAAACATCAGAATCCTCAAGCATCGATCAACGGTACCGCCGGTAAAGGCTTCTCAGGCAGCGGTTTACTCGGCAACGGCTTCAACGCATCCTCATACGCAGGTGGTCTCGATGAGCTGCCTTCATCCGGATCATCGCGGTACGCGCCGTGAGCATTTAGCAGTGCGCCCTCCTCTTCAGCCACCCTATCCCTCCTCATGTTCTCCCAGACGTCTTCCATGCCGTCCCACTTCATGAGCTCGCGCTGCGCAACGATCCACCAATACATCTTCCATAAGAGAAAGATGGTAAATAGGCCGCCAACCACGCTGCTGAAAATGACCCAGAACAAGCCCCACCATTCCCAGTGAACAAATTCGCCGAACATGTCGCGAAGCGTTCCTTTCTTGCCATAGTATCCCCATTCTTCTTTGCGGTAGAGGAAGCGACTCCCCTCTAGTTCCCAGACGTCGCTGCCAAGGAAGTGACCTATCGTCCCCCAAATTGTCAAAGATTTCTTGAGAGGGAAGGTGTAGGCTCGAGCTACTAGGCGCATATCGACGATTTGGTACTCGTAGATCTGGTCGTCCGTGGTAGATTGACCGAACGGGTCGGCGACCTTGGCTGGCCCTCCTTTGTCTCCTCTTCTCAGAGGTGTTCCTTTGACGCGCATCCACAGCATCTTCTGCTCCGGGTTGTTGAACTTCCAAAGAGGGTCGTCAGGGTACCGCGACTTCCCAATGATGTCCAGCGCAACGCTCCAGTATTCTGCATCCGCGTCATCGCCTTCCTGGTTATCGCTCGGGTTCGTGATATATAAATAATCGATATACATTCGCGGGGCATGTGTCAAAGGTACTTCGTAGCACCATCGTCCTCTGTCACTCCAGCTTTCTCGACAATACGGGTCTTCGGAGTTTAGGCCCCAGTACAGTTCCACATGGGAAAGGTTTTGGCGATATCGTGTAACGAGGAAGGTGGAGGGTGTGGGTATTGTCGGTAAGGGATATAGCGGGCGATCGTTGAGGAGGACTGTGCGATTATCGTGCGTGAGGGTTACGTTGAGAAGCTATAGCGCTCAGGCTGGTTAGCACCGCTCTTTAGGCACATGCTGGACTCGGGCTGGACACTTATACATACAAGCACATTATCACCAGTTATGACCTCGTGATCTTCAGGGTCCTCATAAGGGCAGTCCTTGCATTCTATCTTCGCGATGTAGGACGATCCGGGTACCACGGCTGCGACCGGTGCGATGGGCGCCTCGCACTCTTCAGGCACTTTTCCTCTTCCGTCCAGGTTGCAGTCGAGTACTTCGGGAATATCTGCAGCATGGACCGAAGACAGAAGGCCGGCCAGCAGCGCGATATCGGACAGCAGCATGGTGGGCTGGTGGTGGAATGGTCGAGGGCAGGTGCCTGGCGCTCGTCGCGGCCGCCGCTGTCAGGGGCGTAGCGTGGCGGAGCCTTGCAGGGGTGCCGCGCGATTAGCCGGCGATCATGAGGCACGAACGGTCGTTCCCCCGCCAAACTTCTCTGCCACCTCCGACATGCCGCATCGGGGGATATTGATGTTGACACCGATGCCATCATCATGTTCCATGTCCCATGGAATGTGTGAATACCACTGAGGTCTGTCGCTGACGCGGTTATATCCTACCACAGAGAGCCAAGTCAAGCAGACCATTAACATCCTCCCTCTATAAAACGAACCTTTCGTCTACGTCCAGCGGTTGCCATCTTCTACTCACATCAAGCGTGATTACTATAAATGCTATCTTCTTCACAGCGATTCCTTTCTATTTGCTATCAAACCATGTCGAACGCATGTCTACTCAGTGGTATTCTGTCTGCTACTCCCTTCCTCTTTCACCGCGACCATGGCGCAGCTTTCCTGTGAGCGACGTAATGGGAATATCATCAGAGTCGACGATCACCTGGAGATCGAATTCCACCGGACATCTATCGATTCCGACCACAACCTGGCCGATCTACTTCCTGACGACGGTATATTTCCTCTGCATTTTCTGCAAAGAGATAGCAATCGGCAGCAGTTTGATGAGGCAAGATGTAGGGGACTGTATCTACACATGAGCCGTGAGTTGGATACCAGCGGATCTACTCAGATGTGCTAACCATGGAGCAACTGCAGAGAGTGAGGCAATGTGGATCAAGCTTGACGCAGACAGGCTATACGTGATCCGTATCTACGTTGACAACGTGAACGTGGTGACAGGCCAAACCTCGCAAGTACAAGGCCAGCAGGATTACTTTATCGTGCCCGATCAGGGCTTCGTCAATGGATACAAGTCCAACATCAATGCGCGAACGACACAATTTCGCCGTCCCCCGTATGCAGCCAGTTTTACACAGCAAGATGCCCAAACCATACGCTTCGAGGTAACGCCATCCACGAACACTGAAATACTAACAGTAATTGATGTGGGTGTTGAGGATGAAGAACCTTGCCAAGCTGTGGTGACGTTACCCGGCATGACTGTCAGGGACTTCACGAGGAAGTACGAGCTTCAATTCGAAGACGGTGCTATTATCTCGGCTATTCTTACCAGTCAAGGAGAACAGGTCAACGGTATGATGAGCGATCATGTGATGTATGTAATACAAGCTGACTTGATCGTAGACACTTTTTTATTTCCTGACTGTGAGAATCTTTCTGTAAGTCTTAACGTCTCTTCTCGACGAAGATCACGCTAAATGTCATTGATAGAATTACACAGTAGTACCGGATCACCGCGGCGGACGCCTACGCTCTCGCCTGCTCAAACTCGACACTTATCCATCTATCGGATGGGAGCCACATCGCACAACCATCTTCAATGTTCGCATGCTCAATTCGAAAGCAGCTTGCGACCTATTTGGTGCGCCCAGATTTGAAGAGACTGACAAAGAAGAAGAAGAATTGCATGGAATCAATGGCGTTCTCGTGAAATTCAACCCCGAATCAACATCAACAAGACCTTTGGTACCGTTTCGTAGAGTACCGCGACCCCTCGAGATTTATTGACGGGCACATGATACTATTCCCTAATATTACGAGGACGATCGAAGTGGTCGAATCACTATGGCAAACGCTAAAGGCTGGGGGCTGGAAATTGACGGAAGGCGCTTGTCTCATATGTGAATATCTGATGTGAGTTGGTAATGTCGCATCAATCGAGTAGCCTAAGATCTTTCCACACAACCTGCAAAGTGCGTTACGACTTCAGCGTGGCGATCGCGAATTCACGCATTAGACATCAGCCAGTCCTGCATCTCAATATCTTTCGTTTCCGCCCCTGGTGTATTTCACATTCGCGGTCCATACCGGCGTCGCTCGTGTAGTTATCGGCGTTGTTCCTGGGTTTCCTGTAGAGCCGGCGGCCCAGACGGTTGGCTACACTATGCTAGTCGAGATGATGGAACTTTAGGCGACGTTCCTTGATGCGAATGGCGCACGCGACAAATCAGTCGCGTCGAGTCGTGAAGTGGTTGGTTGTCGTTTCGAGTTGCTGGACCCTATGACGTCACTCATGAGATCACAACGCGTAACAAACGACCTCGGTCCATGAATAGGTTTGATAACCCAACAACCTCACAACTCAAACACCTACACCAACAACTTAAAACTACCTACCGTCTCGAATACATCAACTCATCAAACTATACAACCCACCAACCACCGCCACCATGCCCAGCTCAACCTTCCAATCCTTCAGCACCTCCTCATCCAGCACAACCATCAACGGCCAAACAACCTCAAAGTCCGAACATACCTTCACAGACCCCAGCGGCACTCGCGTCGAGCGTACACATCAAGCTCCAGGTGAAGCGCCGCGCGTTGAGCGATTCGAAACAGATGCTACAGGAAGACAGCTAGAAGATCACAGACATGCAGATGCGAAGCGGATTCAGGATGTGACGGAGGAGGAGGACGCTAGGACGAAAGAAAGGGCATATGAGGAAAGAATGCAAGATGAGTATGCTAAGAGGGAGGGGGGTGCGTAAATGAAAGCCATATTGTGGACATGGTCGGCTTGAGTAGAGATATATCACGCCAAATACACACATCACAAAATAGGTTTGCAGAACACAGTGTGAGCGGGAAGACGCCACCGGCAAAGAAGCAGGCAGCGAGGGGGATACATTGACGTTTATATGCGGCCAGAGCGCGCCGAACAGAGACCCAAGAGACCACAACCCCAGCCCAAACTCCCCAAACCCAACCCAAAAGAGACCCCAAGAGGCCACACCGCACCCGTCATGTCGTCGTCGTCGTCGTCGTCGTCCGCCGCCATGTCGCCCTCAGTTGTGTTGGAGGGCTTGCCAGCGGTACTGGTCGGCCAGCGAGAGGGAGGCGAAGAAGTTGTGGAGCGCCATGCCCCGGATCCCGTGCAACTCCCACTGGGTAAAGACCCGAGGGGGTGGAGGGGGCGGGGGAGGCGGTGGCGGAGGCGGCGGCGGCAGAGGAGGGAAGCCACCTGCTGGGCGAGGCGGCGCCGGCGGGACGTACCCATCCGGCAACGGTCCGTTGACCGCGAAGGCGGCGTTGGCGGGGGGAGGGACTTCCTCTCCATCGGCCTCAGGCCCAACTTGTGCAAAGCAACGCCACATGGTGACGTATTTGCCGGTGATGTTCCGGACTTGGTGGTGTAGGATGGTGGGAGGTTGCCGAAAGGTCTTGTTGTTGGTGGTGTTGTTGTTGTTGTTGAGGGAGGAGGGAAGAGACTTTTCAGAATTGTAAACAATTCTGTAACTGGGCAGAGTGATGTGGTTGCCAAAGAGCAGAAGAGGGATCCCAAAAGTCGCTTGTTTATATAGTCGGCGCCGTGAGGCCCCAGCTCCCGCGCCAAGACGAGAGCGACGGTGACCTGTACTCGACGACGACCCCCTATTGAGACCTAGGGAGGTGATACTATTGTTCAATGGCCATATAACAACCAGCTCAGGCAATTGCAAGCTTTTCCGGGGCGTGCAGTGCCTCTATCGTCTGCGTGAAGTACTGTTGACCATTTGGGTGACCCACTAGCGCCGGGATTTCGCTGGGGTTCTGTAACTCCTATTGACCGTGAGGGTAAGCGGAGTATGATGAGAGACCACCGAAGGTCATTGGTATTGTTGACGTAGCATCCCAAGAACGTATACTGATCAGTCCTGTCCGGGATATCTTTCACCGACATCAGTCTTATGAACCTCTGACGGCGACCTACTAGAACAACGTCCAATTCCAGACTCCCCAACCTACAGCCTGCATCAAACCGAAGCCAGCACAAGAAAGCCATGATGGATATGAGGCAAGGCGATATGGGAGCAGGAAGGAGGCCAGGGGGATACGCGGTTCCTGACATACGTAGACGGAGGCGGCAGGATAGGCGAGGACGCCTTGAGCAAGCATGGAAGTAGGGCAGCAGCGGCAGGACGATGAGCCAAGGGGATACCATGAGCCCACGTAGGAGGCTCTTGAGACAATGACCAGCATGTAGCAGCCGCAGGCAATCGGAGCGGCCAATCGCATGTCTTGAACACTTGGTGCTTGACCTCCATGCTTGACTTTCGTGCTTGACATCTTATGAGACGATCCTTAATGTCTATAGTGCAAGCTACTCAGGAGCGCGTTGCCTACAACTTTGCAGTGTTCGACAGCTGGGCGCAGGCATGCTAACACGATAGGCACTGTTTAGGCGTGGCCAAATCGTGGAAGTCTGCTTCTACTCGGTCCGCAGAAGGCCAGTAGGCTTTGGAATGCAGGCCTTCTTTGGCTGTGCAAGGCGCGACTCCCAGCTGTGCTTGGGTGCATGCTGAGATTTGGCCTCCTCGTCCTTAATGAGTCTTCCGCTTTCCTATGCTTGACGCGTCTCCTCAACTTTGATGATTGATGAAAGGCGGGCTGCATCGTGGTGGGGCTGATATCGTGCTTCGTCTCGCTCCGCCGACCGCCGCCTCAGCTTCACCACACACACGACCACAACGCCATCATAGGAGTGCGGCTATTCGCCAAACCTTGACCAGAGCCTTGTCAAGCGCGAAAACCTCTACTGGAACGGCTTTCTCGAAAGGCATCATGCCCCGCGACAGCAGGCTTGTCCAAAATTCTTTCACGGCAACGACCCACGACATCGCGCCACGAGCCCCTCGACGCCCAGGCCGACGATAAAGGCTTCCTGCGAGCTTCTCCGACATAGGGCATCGTCGATGATAGGCATGATCGCGCGACGTCGCTTCGAAGGCGTGGCTAGGATCCCCTCACCCCTGACGCGGAGCTCACTCACCCCAAGGCGAAGGCCTCCGATGGAACGGCAAGCTACTGCGCGACCTTTACTGATCCTCGACAGACAAGCGGCTTTCTAAGAGCCAGCAGTAGCGATACGATACGCCCATGTGCGGCTTGCTTACCCCCGGAGTGGTGGGCTCCTCCGCGGCGTTGAGAACAAGCTTGAAGACTTTTGCTGCCCCGAGACGGCGACTGAACACACCAGGTCTGGGGCCCATGTGGAGGATACAAGAGCGACCGACAAAGGATACAGTGGTCTAAGACAAACTTCGGGCACTCCCTACGATTATATCGACTCGCCGCCCTCCTCACGCACAACCTCCCACGAAGCCGCAGAGCGCCTCCGCTCCAACCGATACCGCCGATGTGCCTTGATCGCAGGCCAAATATAAGGCTTGGATGAGCTGCAGACCAAATGCGAGAGCGGCAACGGGCCAGACAACAGCGAGATAGAAGAGGCACCCCTTGGATAAAGGGCAGCTCGACGAAACGGCGGCGAAGGCTCCAAACGCGACAGATACCGGCGATGAGCCACAGCGACATTCGAGCGGCATATCTGCTTCTCCCGCATGCACACTGCAGCCAGGCAACGCGATCAACGAATCGCGACCGGTTTGCTTGAATGGCGCTTGGTACACCATCGACTGCGGACAGCCTCAAGCTTGAGACGCCCAGCAGCACACAACGAGGGCACGAGCCTCAGGACGTTGGAGTAGGAGAACGCGCACAAGACAGCGCGACCTGTCTCCCGTAAACCTCGCATGACGGAACAAGGCTATCCTCTCTGCGCATCCTCAGCGATCGAACATCCAGCCGACCGTGCTCCATATGCCGAACGCGCAGAACGATGAGTGCTGAGAGTCTTCGGCAAGGACCAGGAGCCGTAGAATCGACGCGACATCTGGAACGATGGACAGCGTCGAACGTGTTCATCATAACACGAGACAGCCAAGATAGGCGCGTTCGATGTCAGGCATAGCGAAGCCGGCCATACTCTCGTCAGGTGGTCAAGATCTGGCTTTCTGAAGCGATGTCTTAGGGCTCAATGTCCTCATGAGCTCGGAGCGGCGAAGGGCACAGCATCGAGGTTGCGCATATCCATGGCTAAAGTATGGATGAGCATGCCAGGATGAGATGCGAGCAGATTGCGCAGCGTCGCGCGGTTCCTAAGACGTCTTCCACGGCATTCGACGCCCTCACAACGGAAATCCGAAGACCATGGCGCACAGCTTTCCACGTTGCATGCCGCGACAGTATTTTCCTAGCTCTTTCTATCGCCAGCGAGATGAAAAGTGATACACCGGTATTACGGAACAATGGAAGATGAGTTGGCGAGCTTCTCGATGAAGTTTGCGAAGAAGGGGCGAAGACGTGCGGTCGGAAGTCCGGGAAGGATGACGCGCGGAAGCGAGTGTGGGTCGCCATCTTCCGCCCAGCCACCGTCGACGTGCAGCCGCAGACCATCCCTTGCCATCCTCACGGGCGATCTGGCATCTCCAGAATGCTTCGCCACTATCGCCATCGACAATGAGTATGTTCTGGTATGGGCCAGAGCAGGCAAACGTCAGCAAACATCCGATGATGAAGAGGGGGGTTTACATACCGCTGCGAGGGACGCAACACTCATTCGCTCACGACGCGATGCATCAGGCCCGCGGGCTAACGAAGACATGTGGTTTATTGGAGATTGGAGAACTTAATGCGCATTGATACATCAACTCGAAACCAAGACGTCGTTCATATCTCATCGCCAAATCCATTTCCACAAGCCGCCACAAACTTCCAACACACCGCGCCGGGGTCTCCGACGACTTCCGCCACCCTTTACCATTCATACACTGTGACCTTTCGCGTTCGGCCTCTTGCTATTTCCCACAAGTCGGACTGGTAATGGGGCTCTTCGATCCATCTCTTCCGCGCGGTTGATTTGGGAGTGTCTCTAGCATGATCGCCGCTGACCATCGCGTTGTAGATGCGCTCTACGTTGCGGTTGCGATCGCGTTCGAACCAGCTCGATAGTCGGGTCAGTGGCAGGATCCCTCCCGGTTCTGATCCTTACATCTGGAATATCCTTCCGCTTGGAATACGCCTTAGGTGCGTTGACGAACATGCGGATCTGCCACGCCGAGCACATGACGTTCTCGCAGATGCACTTCTCTTGTGCGAGGGCGGTGACGATGTCCTGTCGGCCAGGAAGCTGAGGTCTTTGTCCTTTTCCTGGATGGTGTCGACATGGACGACGTTGCAGGGTTCACCGATCCAACCCCCTAGAGATGAGGTCGACCTGGTTCTTGATATCCTCATAGTCGTCGTTGGTGAACTCCCACACAGCGTGCTCGGGGTTGGCATCGATGAACATGGCAAGGAACATCTGGCCTTCGAAAGGCTGGATGTCTCGGATGTCCTTGGCCATGGAGCGGGTGAGGTCGTCCATAGTCGCGTAGTGGGTGGCGAAACCGGGTCCTCGTCCTCGTCGGATCCTTCTTTCTTCCATGGCTGGCCAGCCTCACAACATACAACTACTTGCGCTGACGTTTGTTTGCTGCATTGTGAGGCTGGCCTTTTCGTTTCTTTTCGACACCGCGTTTGGAGCGGCGCCGCAGAGGTGCCATGCGAACCCAACACAGAACACTCCATACGGCGCTCAGTACCGAGCCCGACGACAGTATTCTGCATCAGGTCGCAGGCGACCTGAGGCGCCAGCCACCCACCGGGGGACCCGATGGGTGGAAGGCGGCTTACACCGGCCGAAGCCTAGCAAAGTTAGCTCATGCCTCATGTGCGGTTTGGATATGATGTTGCTTGGACGTACCGCTGCGGTGCCATGCTAAAACGTTCCGTGGATGGCATAGGCGCGAGCGATCCTCCCATAACGAACACATTCTTCCGACGAGTCTACGAACGCGAACTCGAGGTTCTTC
>Ga0265780_10010260_pt1 | contig 11176 bp, 9 predicted proteins | sample P1T30metagenome_FD_192432 | JGI IMG/M metagenome (GOLD analysis project Ga0265780, IMG submission 192432) | Plant litter microbial communities from East Loma Ridge, Irvine, California - P1 T30 | ecosystem: Environmental > Terrestrial > Plant litter > Unclassified | place: USA: California... | reverse complement strand
CTCGGCATCGTCACCAAGGATGGCCAGATCATCTTCCCGGACCGCCAGATGATGCTGTTCGCGGCCGACGTCCTGTCGCGCAATCCCGGCGGCGAGATCCTGTACGACGTCAAGTGCACGCGCCACCTGGCGCCGTATATCGAACAGCACGGCGGCAAGCCGCTGATGTGGAAGACCGGCCACTCGCTGGTCAAGGCCAAGCTGAAGGAAACCGGCGCGCCGCTGGGCGGCGAGATGAGCGGCCATATCTTCTTCAAGGACCGCTGGTACGGCTTCGACGACGGCCTGTACTCGGGTGCGCGCATGCTCGAGATCCTGACCAAAGAGAGCGATCCGTCGGCGCTGCTCAATGGCCTGCCGATCGCCAGCAGCACGCCGGAACTGCACCTGCAGCTGCAAGAGGGTGAAAACTTCGCCCTGATCGACGCGCTGCGCGCCAACGCCACCTTCCCGACCTCGGAAAAGATCAACGATATCGACGGCCTGCGGGTCGAGTACGCGGACGGTTTCGGCCTGGCCCGTTCGTCGAACACCACGCCGGTGGTGGTGCTGCGCTTCGAAGGCGAGAACCCGCAAGCGCTGGCGCGCATCCAGGGCGAATTCAAGAGCGTGATCCTGGCCGCCAAGCCCGACGCCGACCTGCCGTTCTGAGGTGTTCGTTTGAAAATCCTGCTGGTGCGCGTGTCGTCGCTGGGCGACGTGCTGCATAACCTGCCGATGGTGGCCGACCTGCTGCGCCACCATCCGGGCGCCACGGTCGACTGGGTGGTGGAAGAGGGCTATGTCAGCCTGGTGCGCCTGAACCCGCACGTGCGCAAGATCATTCCGTGGTCGCTGCGCCGCTGGCGCAAGAGCCTGGGCAAAAAGGAAACCCGGGCCGAGATCAAGGCTTTCTTCGCCAACCTGCGCGCGGAAGAATACGATTACGTGTTCGATACCCAGGGCCTGCTCAAGACCGGCATCATCATGGGCGCGGCGCGCGTGCGCAAGGGCGGCAGGAAGGTCGGTCTGGCCAACGGCAGCGAAGGCTCGGGCTATGAAGGCGTGTCGCGCATCTTCCATACCGACAGCATCCCCTTGAACCCCCGCACCCATGCGGTGGCGCGCGGCCGCATGGTGGCCGGAGCGGCGCTCGGCTACCCGGTCGATAGCGCGCCGGACTTCGGCTTGCCGGCGCCGACGGCGTCGCTGCGTCCGGACTTCCTGCCGCAGGAAGATTACGCCGTCTTCTTCCACGGCACCGCGCGCGCGGCCAAGAAGTGGGCCGACGCCAACTGGGTGGCACTGGCGGCGGCGCTGGCGCCGATGCCGGTGCTGCTGCCCTGGGGCTCGGCCGCCGAACGCCAGGACGCCGAGGCGCTGGCCGCCGCCATGCCGAACGCGCGCGTGCTGCCCAAGCTGTCGATGATGGACGCCGTGAGCGTGGCCCAGCATGCGGCGCTGGCGGTCGGCGTCGACACCGGCCTGACCCACATCGCCGCCGCCTTCGTGCGCCCGACGATCGAGATCTATTGCGACTCGCCGAAGTGGAAGACCGAGGGCAACTGGTCCGAACGCATCGTCAACCTGGGCGAGCTCGGTGCGCCGCCGTCGAGCATCGATGTGATCGCGGCCGCGCGCCGCCTGCTGGCAGCGCCATGAACCGTATGCTGTATTCGGGCCTGTGGTGGCTGGCCATGCCGGCCGTGCTGGCCCGCCTGTGGTGGCGCGGGCGCAAGGAGCCCGGCTACCGCCAGCACTGGGGCGAGCGGCTGTCGCTGGCCGGCCCTGCGCCGTCCGGGCGCCCGACCATCCTGGTCCACGCGGTGTCGGTCGGCGAAACGCGCGCCGCCGAACCGCTGGTCGACGCGCTGCTGGCGTTTGATCCCGATTGCCGCATCCTGCTGACCCATATGACGCCGACCGGGCGCGCCACCGGCAAGGCCCTGTTCGCGCATCACGGCGAGCGCGTGGTCCAGAGCTACCTGCCCTACGACACCGGCGCCATGACGCGGTGCTTCCTGCGCCGTTACCGCCCGCGCGCCTGCATCCTGATGGAGACCGAGGTCTGGCCCAACCTGATCGCCAGCTGCGCCGCGCTGCAGGTGCCCGTGGTGCTGGCCAATGCCCGCCTGTCGGAACGGTCGTTCAAGCGCGGTCTGAAAGCCGGCGCCGTGATGCAGGAGGCGGCGCGCTCCTTTGCACTGGTAGCGGCCCAGACCGAGGCCGACGCCGGCCGCATCCGCTCGCTGGGGGCGCCGAACGTGGTCGTCGCCGGCAGCGTCAAGTTCGACATCGTGCCGCCCGCGGCGGCGCTGGAGCTGGGCGACTGGCTGCGCGGGCGCATCCGCGCCGGCGGGGCCGAGCGGCCCGTGTTCCTGGCCGCCAGCACGCGCGAAGGCGAGGAAAGCCTGATCCTCGACGCCTGGCGGCGCCTGGCCCGCAAACCGGCGGGCGCATTGCTGCTGCTGGTGCCGCGCCATCCGCAGCGCTTCGACGAAGTCGCGGCGCTGGTGGCGGCGCGCGGGATGACGCTGGCGCGCCGCTCGCAACTCACGCTGGACGCGGGCGTCGGCGGCGCCGACGTTCTGCTGGGCGACTCGATGGGCGAGATGTTCGCCTACTACGCCGCCTGCGACTGCGCGTATATCGGCGGCAGCCTGCTGCCGCTGGGCGGGCAGAACCTGATCGAAGCCTGCGCGCTCGGCAAGCCGGTGCTGGTGGGCGAGCACACCTTCAACTTCCTGGACGCGACCAACGACGCGGTGCAGGGCGGCGCCGCGCTGCGCGTGGCGGACGCCGATGCGCTGGTGCGCGAAGCGGCGCGCCTGCTGCAGGATGACGCTGGCGCGCATGCGGCGCGGGTGGCGATGGGCGCCCGGGCGCTGGCCTTCGCCAATCTCCACCGTGGCGCGACCCTGCGCACTGTTGAACTCCTGCAACGGTACATTTGACGAGTTTTGTTACCATTCCACACTGAGCTCGGCAAAACAGAAGGGGATGTGCCATGTTGTCGTTAAATCACCCGAGGCCGGTCACTGGTGGAAAGCCTGCAGTTTTCCCTGAGCCTGCCATGGTTCAGGAGCAGGCAAGCGAGGTTCTGGAGACGATCATGACTGCTGCCCTACCCGACAAGGTCCAGGCCCCGCCGCGCATCGGCGGCCTGCTGCCGCTCGACGCGCTGCACTTCTTCGTACGTTATTCGCTGCGCGAATACACCAGCTTCATGTGGCAGCACGGCGGCTTTCTGATCCGCCGCCGCCGGGTGCGCTGGCCAGCCAGCCTGTTGCTGCGCCTGAAAAGCACCTTCAGTGCGGCGCTCCACTTCGTGCTGCTCGGCCGCGGCAAGCGCACTTATGAATTCACCATCGACGAACACGGCATCGTGCGCAGCAGTGGCGGCGTGACGCTGATCGACTGGGAAGACGTCGCCGCCGTGCGCACCTATTCGCGCGGCTTCATGATGGTGCTCAAGCGCGGCACCTTGCCCATTCCGTTCCGCTGCCTGTCCGAGCCGCAGGTCGCCGCGATGCGCGAGCTGGCCGCGGCGCGGCACGAACTGAGCCTGCGTTGAATCCGGCAGCACCTGGATTGCCGTAGCGCGATGCCAGGTGCCGCACAGCCGGCACCCCGTCAGTCCTCGAACAGCACCGGCATCTCGTGCGAGCGCTTGCGCAGCGCCAGGCGCGCGCCTTCGTAGTCCGGATACACCTCGCCCACCGTGGCCCAGAACGCCGGGCTGTGGTTCATCTCGCGCAAATGCGCCAGTTCGTGGGCGACCACGTAGTCGACCAGCGCCAGCGGGTAATGCACCAGCCGCCAGTTCAGACGGATGCTGCCGCCCACCGTGCATGAACCCCAGCGCGAGCCGGCCGAGGACAGCGTCAAGCTGCTGTAGGCGACGCCCAGCCGAGGCGCATAGTGGTCGAGCCGCTCGCGGAACAGGCGCTTGGCCTCGGCCTGGAACCAGAGCTTCACGCGCTCCTTGATCTGCCACTCAGACAGCCCCGGCGCCACGCCGATCCGTAATATATGACTGGCCGCATCGAACTGGCAGTGGCTGCGCGCCGCCGGTTCGAGCCGCAGGACGATCTCGCCGCCCAGGTACGGCAGGCGCGCGCCATCCTTCCATTCGACCGGGGTGCGCTGCTGGCGCTGGTCGCGCCGCTCGCCGCGTTCGAGCAGCTTGGTCACGATCCAGCGCTGCTTGGCGCGCAGCGCGTTGTCGATGTCTTCCAGGGTCACGCGGCGCGGCGCCGTCACGCGCAGGCCGTCGTCGTCGATGGTGAAGCCGATCGAGCGGCGCGACGAGCGGCGCAGGGCATACTCGATCGTGTGATGACCGAGGATGATGCGTTTCAGGGGAGGGTCTTGCGGGCCGACGGGCGGCGAGGGAAGCTTGGTGCGGGGCGGCGCCGGCGGCGCCTTGAACAGCGGCTGCGCAGGCGGCGCAGGCCGGTCAGAAGGCTTGAGCGCCGCGAAGAATTCTTGCGCGAACAGTTCGAGCTGGTCCCCATCGACCCGGGCGGACGCCATCGATTGCGGGCGCGACTCCCGGATCCGGGTGCTGACGTCGCTCAGCCACCTTTGTAGGCGTGGGGCGAAATGACGCGCATTTCGGACTCTATCCAATTTTCTACCTCTTGCATCAGGCTGTCGGGGGTATGGCCTTGTGGCGCGATCGGCTTGCCGATCGATACCGTGATCAGGCCGGGACGTTTGATGAATGAATTCTTGGGCCAGCACTCGCCCGAATTATGCGCGATCGGCACCACCACTGCTTGGGTTTCCACAGCCAGGCGCGTGCCGCCGCTCTTGTACTTGCCCTTCTGGCCGACCGGGATGCGGGTCCCTTCCGGGAACATGATGATCCACTGGCCGTCGGCCAGGCGCTGGCGGCCGCGCCGCACCACCTGGGAGAACGCGTTCTTGCCCTGCTTGCGGTCGATCGGGATCATGCGCAGCAAGCCCATGGCCCAGCCGAAGAAGGGGATGTACAGGATTTCCTTCTTGAAGACGAATACCAGCGGGCGCGTGAGGTTCGGCAGCAGGAAGATGGTCTCCCACGCCGACTGGTGCTTCGACAGCACGATGGCCGGCGCGTCGGGCAGGTTCTCGTAGCCCTTGAATTCGTAGCGGATACCGCAGATGACGCGTGCGCACCAGACGATGAAGACGTTCCAGCGCGAGGTGAACCAGAAGCGCTTGTTATACGGGAACGGTGCGGCCAGGAAGCACAGGCAGGCCCAGACGACGGTGGCGACGATCATGACGACCGTGAACAGCAGGGAACGCAGGAACAAACTGAAGTTACGCAAAGGGACTCCGGACAAAACGATCTGGTTCTGGGCAGTTGCTACTGCTTTTTATGCTTGTTAGTGCTTGTTATTACTTATCGCTGCTCATCGCTAATTATGCAGCCTGCGCGCCGGTTGTGCCAGAGGCCCCCGGTTTCAGGAAGGCCGTGACCATCGCCGCCAGGTCGGGAAAGACCTGGGTGCCGGGCGGCAGGCCGCCGACGGCCTCGGTCTTTTCGCCCTTGCCGGTCAGGACCAGGTAGGGCGTGCAGCCGCGGTTGAAGCCGGCCTGCAGGTCGCGCAGCGAGTCGCCCACCGTCGGCACGCCCTTGAGATTGACCTTGAAGCGCTTGCCGATCTCTTCGAACATGCCCGACTTTGGCTTGCGGCAGTCGCAGCCATCGACCGCCGCGTGCGGGCAGAAGAAAATGGCGTCGATGTCGGCGCCCACCAGCTGGGCCGCCGTGTGCATCTTGGTGTGGATGGCGTTCAGCGTCGTGATGTCGAACAGGCCGCGCGCGACGCCCGACTGGTTGGTCGCGACCACGACCCGGTAGCCCGCCTGGTTCAGGCGGGCGATGGCTTCGAGCGAGCCGGGGATCGGGATCCATTCGGCCGGCGACTTGATGAAGTCGGGCGAATCGTGGTTGATCACCCCGTCCCGGTCGAGAACGATGAGTTTCAAGGCCCGTTCTTCCTTGCCTCGCTCGTTGCCCCGCTCGTATCCCATGCTAGGCCGCCAGTTTCGAGATGTCGGCCACGCGGTTCATCATGCCGTGCAACACCGCCAGCAGGGCCAGGCGGTTGTTGCGCAGCCTGACGTCGTCGGCCATCACCATCACATCGTTGAAGAACGCGTCGACCTCGTCGCGCAGCTGGGCCAGCGTCTTGAGCGTGCCGCTGAAGTCGCCGCCGGCGAACGCCGCATCGACCTCGGGCTGCACGCGCGTGACCGCGGCGAACAGCTTCTTCTCGGCGTCGTCCTGCAGCAGGGCGGCATCGACCGAACCGGCCTGGCCCAGTGCTTCCTCGTTCTTCTTGAGGATGTTGGTGATGCGCTTGTTGGCGGCGGCCAGCGATGCCGATTCAGGCAGCGCCGCGAAGGCCTGCACCGCTTCCAGGCGCTGCACCACGTCGTCGACGCGGTCCGGGTCCTGGGCCAGCACGGCCTCGACTTCGTTCGGCGAGAAGCCGCGCTCGCGCAGCATGCCGCGCAGGCGCTCGAGCATGAAGGCCGTCACTTCCGCGCGCGGGTCCTTCAGTGTTCCAAAGCGGGCCGGCTCGTCGGCGAAGGTGGTGACCGCGTCGGCCAGCATGTCGGCGATCGACAGCGGCAGGCGCTTCTCGACCAGCATGCGCATGATGCCCAGCGCGTGGCGGCGCAGCGCGAACGGGTCCTTCTCGCCGGTCGGCTGCAGGCCGATGGCCCAGATGCCGACCAGGGTTTCCAGCTTGTCGGCCAGTGCGACGGCCAGGCCGGTATCGGTGGCCGGCAGCGCGTCGCCGGCAAAGCGCGGCTGATAGTGTTCCGAGGCCGCGCGCGCGACTTCGTCGTGCTCGCCGTCGTGGCGCGCATAGTACGTGCCCATGATGCCTTGCAGCTCGGGGAACTCGCCCACCATGTCGGTCAGCAGGTCGGCCTTCGACAGGCGCGCGCCGCGTTCGGCCAGGGCCGCGTCGAAACCGAGGCGGGTGGCGATATAGGTCGCCAGCTTGGTCACGCGCTCGCTGCGCTCGGCCTGCGAGCCCAGTTTGTTGTGGTACACCACGCTGGCGAGTTGCGGCAGGCGCGACTCGAGGGTCTTCTTCTTGTCCTGCTCGAAGAAGAACTTGGCGTCCGACAGGCGCGGGCGCACCACGCGCTCGTTGCCGCCGATGATGGACTCCGGCGAGTCGGTCGCGATGTTCGACACGATCAGGAAGCGCGAACGCAGCTTGCCGTCGCTGTCGGTCAGCGCGAAGTATTTTTGATTGGTCTGCATGGTGAGGATCAGGCATTCCTGCGGCACGGCCAGGAATTCTTCCTCGAAGCGGCATTCATAGACCACCGGCCATTCGACCAGTGCCGCCACTTCGTCGAGCAGCGATTCGGGCACCAGTATCTGGTCGGCGCCGGCTTTCTCGAGCAGCTGCGCGCGGATGCTTTCCTTGCGCGCCGCGGCCGACGAGAGGACCTTGCCTTCGGTTTCGAGCACGGTCGCGTAATGGTCGGCGTGGTCGATCGTGATCGGGCCGCCATGCGACAGGAAGCGGTGGCCCATCGTGGTGCGGCCGGCCGAAAGGCCCAGCAGGGTCAGTGGCAGCACCTGGTCGCCGTGCAGCGCGGTCAACAGGTGCACCGGGCGCACGAACTGCACGGTGTCACCGGTCGGGCGCTGGTAGCTCATGAGTTTCGGGATCGGCAGCTTGGCCACCGTCTCGGCCAGCACGTCCTGCAGGGCGCCAGCCAGCGCGCTGCCGGCGGCGGTATAGGTGTAGAAGAAGCTCTCGGCCTTGCCGTCCTGGGCGCGTTCGAGCTGGTCGAGCGTCAGGTCGGGAAAGCCCAGCGCGGCCAGCTTCTTGGCCAGCGGCGCGCTCGGCTTGCCTTCCTTGTCCAGGGCCACCGAGACGGGCAGCACCTTTTCGCGGATCGACTTGTCGGGCGAGGTGTCGCGCACATGGGTGATCGTGACGGCCAGGCGGCGCGGGGTGGCGTGGCTGGTGACGCTGCTGTCGGCTTCCAGGAAATCGCGGGCCTTCAGGCCGCCCGCGATGCCGGCGGCAAACGCCGCGCCCAGCTTGACGAGCGCCTTCGGCGGCAGTTCTTCGGTCTGCAGTTCGACGAGGAGTGTTTGGTTCATGGTCTGTTCTGTTCTTTTCAAGCCGCTGCTGGTTCGGTCTTGGGTGCCATCGGGAAGCCGAGCTTTTCGCGCGAATCGTAATACGCCTGCGCCACCAGGCGCGACAGCGTGCGCACGCGGCCGATATAGGCAGCGCGCTCGGTCACCGAGATCGCGCCGCGCGCGTCCAGCAGGTTGAAGCTGTGCGAGGCCTTCATGATCTGCTCGTAGGCCGGCAGCGTCAGTTGCAGCTCGACCAGGCGCTTGGCCTCGGATTCGTGGTTATTGAAAGCCTGGAACAGGATCTCGGTATTCGAATGCTCGAAGTTGTAGGTCGACTGCTCCACTTCGTTCTGGTGGAAGACGTCGCCATAGCTCAGCGTTTTTTTCTGGCCGTTTTCTTCCCACTCGGTCCAGACCAGGTCGTACACGTTCTCGACGCCCTGCAGGTACATCGCCAGGCGCTCGATACCGTAGGTGATCTCGCCCAGCACTGGCTTGCAGTCGAGGCCGCCAACTTGCTGGAAATAGGTGAATTGCGTCACTTCCATGCCGTTCAGCCAGACTTCCCAGCCCAGGCCCCAGGCGCCCAGCGTCGGGCTTTCCCAGTCGTCCTCGACGAAGCGCACGTCGTTCTTCTTCAGGTCCAGGCCCAGCGCCTCGAGCGAACCGAGGTAGAGGTCGAGGATATTCTCCGGCGCCGGCTTGAGGGCCACCTGGAACTGGTAGTAATGCTGCAGCCGGTTCGGGTTCTCGCCATAGCGGCCATCCTTCGGGCGGCGCGACGGCTGCACATAGGCGGCGCGCCATGGCTCGGGACCGATGGCGCGCAGGAAGGTGCCGGTGTGGAAGGTGCCGGCGCCGACTTCCATGTCATAGGGCTGGAGCAGTGCGCAGCCCTGCTTGTCCCAGTAGGACTGCAGGGTGAGGATGATTTGTTGGAATGTGAGCATCTCGAATGGGACGCGGCCTTGGTGCCGCGAACACGGTATGTTTGCCAAATGACTAATTCTACTGAATTTCTTCAACCATCTGGGCGGGAATTATGAATCGACGGGCCGTGCCGCCAAGCCGATGCGGCGCCGGCCCAGCAGCCAGGCGCCGGCCAGCATGAGCGCGCCCAGCAGCAAGAAGGCGCCGCTGCCCAGGCGAATGAACGGCGTCATGCCGGTCGCGCCCCGTACCGTCGCGCTCAGCACGCCGTCGGTATAGAACGGCAGCACCTGGGTGATCACGCCGCGGCGGTCGATCACGGCGGTGGCGCCGTCATTGGTGGCGCGCAGCATCGGGCGGCCGGTTTCCAGCGTGCGCATGCGCGAGATCTGCACGTGCTGCGGGATTGCAACCGATTGCCCGTACCACGACAGGTTCGATACGTTCAGCAGCACGGTGGCCGGCTGCGGCGCATTGCGCAGCTGGTAGGCGATCTCTTCGCCGAACACGTCCTCGTAGCAGATATTCGGCAGCACCCACTGGTCCTTCACCGCGAATGGCGCCTGCAGCGCGGCGCCGCGGGTCGCATCGTTCAGCGGAATGGCGAGCATGTCGGTGACCCAGCGGAAACCCGGCGGGATGAATTCGCCGAACGGCACCAGGTGCGCCTTGTCGTAGCGATACGGCGTCGGTTGCGGCGACATGGCAATCAGGCTATTGCCATACTGATTAGGGCCATCCAGCAGCGGCATGCCGATCGCGAGCGTGCTGCCGGTCGTGGTGGCGTAGCGCTGCAGGCCGTCCAGGTAGCCGTCCGGCAGATTGTGCGGAAACACGGGCAGGGCGGTTTCCGGGGTGGCGATCAGGTCGGCCGGACTGGCGGTGATCAACCCCTGGTAGCGCTCCACGATGCTGGCCAAAAAGGCCGCATCGAACTTTTGGTCTTGCGGGATATTGCCTTGTAGCAGACGGACGGAGATCGGCTGGCCGGTGTCCCGGGTCCATTCCACGCTGCGCAGGCCGGCGCCGGCCAGCATCAAGCCGGCCAGCAAGCCGAGCGCCGGCCAGCGCGCGCGCTGGGTCAGCATGGCGATGCAGCCGGCGCCCACGCCCACCAGGATGCCGATGCCATATACGCCGACCAGCGGGGCGTAGCCGGCCAGCGGCGCCAGGTCGTGGGCATACCCCGACGAGGCCCAGGGGAAGCCCGTGAACACCCAGCCGCGCAGCCATTCCGACACGCCCCAGGTGGTGGGCAAGACAAGCAGCAGGAAGGCCGCCACCGGCAGCGACCATTTCTTGCGCAGCCAGGTCGCCACGCCGGCGGCAAACGCGCCCCACAATCCCATGTACAGGCACAGCAGGCTCAGGCCCACGACGGCCAGGATGGCCGGCAGGTGGGCAAAGCGGGTCATGAAGACATACAGCCAGTGCACGCCAGCCAGCGTCCAGCCGAAACCGAACGCCCAGCCGACCAGCGTCGCGCGCTTGACCGAGGTGCTCATTCCGACCTGGTAGAACAGCCAGGCCAGCGACAGGAATTGCAGGGGCCACCAGCCGTAGGGCTGGAACGACAGCAGCGAAGAAGCGCCGGCCAGCGCCGCGGTGGCCAGCAGCAGCGCGGACGGACGCGCGCCGCGCTGCGCCGGCTCAGGCGCCGACGCTTGCGCCGAACCTCGCGCCGATGCCGTCTTTGTCCAGCGGCGCAGCATCAATCGCGGTCGTCTTCAGCCGATGGCAGCTTTTCGACCAGCAGGACGTGGATCTGGCGCGCATCGGCGCGCAGCACTTCGAAGCGCAGGCCATGCAGGTCGACGATCTCGCCCTTGTGCGGCATGTGGCCAAGGTGGCTGGCGATCAGGCCGCCGATGGTGTCGACTTCGTCGTCAGGCAGCTCGGTGCCGATTTCCTCGTTGAACTGCTCGATCTCGGTCAGCGCCTTGACGCGCCAGCGCGGGCCCAGGTGGCCTTCGCGGATCGAAATGATATTGTCTTCTTCTTCGTCGAAATCGTATTCGTCTTCGATGTCGCCGACGATCTGCTCGAGCACGTCCTCGATGGTGATCAGGCCGGCCACGCCGGAATACTCGTCGACCACGATCGCCATGTGGTTGTGGTTGGCGCGGAAGTCGCGCAGCAGCACGTTCA
>Ga0265780_10010258_pt1 | contig 11178 bp, 14 predicted proteins | sample P1T30metagenome_FD_192432 | JGI IMG/M metagenome (GOLD analysis project Ga0265780, IMG submission 192432) | Plant litter microbial communities from East Loma Ridge, Irvine, California - P1 T30 | ecosystem: Environmental > Terrestrial > Plant litter > Unclassified | place: USA: California... | reverse complement strand
TGCGCTGTGGCGCAAATAAAGTGCGCCACACAGGAATAAAGTGCGCTGCAAAAAACGCGGCCAACTCCGCCCATCAGCGGCTTGTCCGGCTAGCAATAAGTTCGTACACTGAGCCATACCGACTGTCCGCTATCGGCCAAAAGCAGACCTTCAATCAACATCGGTACTGTCGCCCATTTAAAAATCAAACATGCAAAACCTTCAGGAGCAGCAGCGTCTAATCGATGCTGGGCTAGTTCAAGCCATGATCGAAAGTACCCCTGAGTCCTGGAAGCAAATCGTACTGACGCTAACCAGGCTGCCATCAAGTGCGTCGAACGGGGCAGCTAAGCTCGCAGCTCTTGGAAATTTCCACCATGAGCTATCCAGTCCTCAGGGATATGCGCCTGTCGGGCCTGCCGACACTCTTTACGCGGCCACGTACAAACTTGATGAGCTGCTGCAAAGTGCTCAAGGTTTGCTTCTGAAAGCGGTCTACATTGCCAGACAAGAGGGTGATGACTGGACGTTTAACGCGGATTTCGAGTACGAATAAGTCGATTAAGCTATGTCCGCTTCGGGTCGATTCCGGTCGCAGCAGCCCACCTCCTTAAATGTTCCGTCTTTGCACGATGACGGCATAGCAGCCGATGCTCTATGGCCTAGGTTACAGAATGCCTACGGCGCGACTTGCTTGGTGAGCTGCCATCGGTTCTTCGTTCATGGTAGGGTGCGACTTCATCCTTAGGAACAAAAGATGCACGACCTATCCAAATATTCGCTGGCTCAACTTCGCGCTCTTGAAGTACAAGTGGTCGATGAGTTGAAAACTCAACACTTCCTCAGTATCAGCAAGGCACGCGAGCAAATTCTTCACATCGCTCGGAGCGCCGGCCTGTCTAAAAAGCAGCTTCGCGCCGTCAAAGTCGCTAGAACGCCAAAACAAGGGGTTGTGCAGATCAAATACCGTAACCCAGAAGATCCTAACCAGCAGTGGAGTGGGCGGGGGCGCCAACCGGCTTGGGTCAAGGCATGGGTCGCGTCTGGAAAATCCCTCGACGACGCTAAGGCGTAGTCAGGATTGCTGCGGCCGAGTTTGATAGTAAGCGAAGACTGTAACCGGCCAAAAGCGGGCATGCCCGCGCGACGCAGTTCCCGCTGGCCTACCTCTTCGGTGTCAGCATCAGGAGCCGGCCGCGCGAACCGTCCTCCAGCAGCCATAGCGCGCCGTCCGGCCCGGTGCGAACGGCGCGGATGCGTTCGCCCATGTCCCAATGGTCCACCTTGCTCGCGTTCTCGTCGTCGAGGGCGATGCGGTCTAGCGATTTGCCTGAGAGGCCGGTGATGAAGAGGGAATTTTTCCACTTCGGGAACAGGTCCGCATCGTAATACGCGAGGCCGCCTGGTGAAATGGCCGGATTCCAGGACACTTTCGGGGCCTCGAAGCCATCGCCAGGTGCGTGGTCGGGGATATCCCGGCCGTCATAGTGACTGCCATTTGATGCTCTTGGCCAGCCATAGTTGAGGCCTGGCTTGATCAAGTTGATCTCGTCGCCATGGCGCGGTCCCATCTCCATTTCCCACAGGCGCCCCTGCCTGTCGAAGGCGATGCCTAGCAGATTGCGGTGGCCATACGACCAGACGGCTGCATGGAAGCCCTTTGCCGCGAGCGGGTTGCCGGCAGCCGGCGTGCCGTCGAGGTTCAGGCGCAGCATCTTGCCGAGCGTCGACCTAGGGTCCTGCGCTGGGTCGAAAAGCTGGCGGTCGCCACTGGTGAAGAAGAGATACTTGCCATCCGGCGAGAAGCCAATACGGCCCGAATAGTGCCCGCCAGTCGAAGCATCATGGCTGCGGAAAATAACCTTTGTATCCTTCAGCATGCCGCCTGCCTGATCCAGTGTCGCAGTGGCGAGCACAACCCGGCTGTCGGCACCGGGACCCGCTTCGGAGTAGCTGAAGTAGAGCAGCTTGCTGGCCGCGAAATTGGGAGCGGGCACGATGTCCATGAGCGCACCCTGGCCCCTGCTGCTGACGGCGGGTGTGCCGGACACTGTCCGCTTGGTACCGGTTGCGGGATCGAACAGGATCATCGTCCCCTCCTTTTGCGTAACCAGCACGTTGCCGCCGGGCAGGAATGCCATGGCCCATGGGCTCTTGAATGTGCCGACCGGCTTGACCTCAAAAGGCAGGCCGCCGGTCGCGGCTGCACTTGCCCGCGCGTTTGCGGCCGCCGGGGCGGCGGCGAGCGCGAGCAGGGTGAGCGACAAAGTGGTGGCAAGGCCGAGCATGCTCAAATTCATGTTTTCCAAATCTCCATTCGCGGATTCATGCCAGGTTGTTGAGGCGGTGCGCACCCGCGCCCACGCGCCGCGAAGTATGCGCCGGCGCTGTTGGTCCAAAGGGACGGTAGGAAGTGTAGAGCAAAACACCCGTTGCAGACGCTGCGCTGGTCGCGGCCGGCTCGTTCTGCGCCTTGGGCGGGCGACCCGCAGTGGCACGCGACAGCGTCGCGACTCCTATTGATCCAGAACGTGGAACGTCAAAGTGTAATTATTCCCGGTTGAGAATGAAGCTAACGTGGACAAACGTCGCGCCGAAATCAGGCTTCCAACCATGGCTGAGTACATCGCACTCATCTCCGACATATGCGGGAAGCAGCGGTGCCGGCTGCACATCCGAGCAAATAACTGGAGACACACCGAAAGCCTCTTCATCTTGTCTGGTTTGGGTGAGTAGCGCCCGGTCGTAACAGTCTGCGATTTTTCCGCTTTGCTTACCTGCTATGCTGAGATGAACGGCCGCCTTCGGCCAAGAGTGGACCTCGCTTGAACAAATAAGGACGACATTGATTCCACCACCTGAACTGCCTCAATCACAGCGTGCTGCACTCCTGTCGTCGCCTGGACCTGCGAGATTCAAACACTTCATTGGCCGCGCCGCAGACTGCGAACGGCTATGGGGTCTTCGCGACGCGACTGGGTGGGTAAGCTTGGCAGACGACACAGGCGCGCCAGGGTTTCCTGTTTGGCCGCATCCGGACTACGCGCAAGCTTGCGCAACCGAAGCTTGGTCCGGATGTCTCCCTGTCGAGATTGATGTCCATGAGTTCGTTGAACGGTGGCTGCCCGATATGAGAGAACGGGCGGTTTCAGTGGCGGTATTTCCAACGCCTTCGATGAAGGGGATATGGATGAGGCCGGGTGAACTACAGCGATACCTTGCCGAAGAGTTGACGAAGTACGGGTAGTCTGGGGGCCGCTTCGGGTCGGCAGCAGACCAAACGCGATGTGAATCTACCACTGATCGTGTCCAATTGGCAACGGTCGCGCGAATGGTGATAAGCTGAGGCAATTGTCTGAGTGGTCACGTCGGGCCGCTTTTTTCTGCACGTCTTACGGTAGGTGTCGCGCTTGGGCCGTCTTATCTTTTTCTTTCTCGGCAGTGCCAGGCGCATCGCCATTGCCTTCCTACTCGCCCTCTCGGTGCTCACGTGCGGACCGTGGCTGTGGGCTGAGTGGCACGAGGTCCGCAGTGTCGGCGCTGAGCTGCCGCTCCTCCAAACGGCAATGGAACGTCTTCTCGCGCAACAGGAAATGATGGTCCGCACGGTCAAGCGGGAAACGGACCAGATGTCAACCGCGAGTTCGGAGGCGCTCGACGCCCGTATCCTGGCGGTCGAGAAGCGAACTGCCAGCCTGCTGGCAGCGCGGGCCGCCGCCTCGTCGTGGCCCGATGTCAGAGGAGGCACCGCTGCGATTTCGCGGCAACTGGTTGAGGTGGCCGAGCGAGATATCGAACTTGTGCTGCGACAAGAGGAGCGGACATACCTCGTCCGCCTGCGTGCCAAACTGATGGTCCTTCGAGATCGCAAGGCCGCGGAACGACAGCTGGAACAGCTCCGCCTCGCGTACCTGGCAAACGTTATGTCATACAACAATGCCGTGAGCGCCCAGGCGCGTGTTCGGGCCAGCCGAACCCGGACAGACAAGATCTTGCATTTCTGGGCCATTCGCGACCAAGAGCACGATTTCGATGATCAGATCAGACGAGCGCGCGCGCAAATGAACGCCTCTCTCGTCGCGTATCGATTCCAGCGCGGCGTGCTGGCGCAGCTGCCGACGGTGCCGACGCTCACCCAGCTACGAGTCGACGAGAAGCGCTTAGAGGCGGCAACAGCGCCCTTGCACGAGCGTCTGGCCAAGGTCAGCGAAATGGCGACGCACAACCTCGCTTGGCGCGTCTACCATGCGACTCAGCCCTTCGCGGGGGCGGCGTTTCTCCTCGTTGTCGGCTGGCTCTGCGTCCCGATCGCCATCCGAGCTTTCTTCTATTTCGTCCTGGCGCCACTGGCGTCTCGCGTCTCGCCCGTCGTGATTGACAGGCGTGCCTCGGCGGAGGCGCCCGAAGGCGCTTACCGCCGGCACCGCGAGCTCGACTCCGGCGTGTCGATTAGGCTGACGCTGGCCCCCAAGCAGGAAATGCTCATCCGTCCGGAGTACTGCCAGAGCCTACCGGAAGCGGTGACGGTCAGGACGAAAGTTCTGTTCGACTGGTCGTACCTATTGCCAAGCATCGCGTCGCACATGTGGATGCTGAACTGGATGCGCGTAAAGGAAAATACGGACATCGTCCTTTCATCTACGATCGATCCGCTCGAGGAAGTCGCCTTACTGGAAATACCGGCCGGCACGGCCTTTGTGATGCAGTCGCGCTGCCTGGCGGGCGTACTCTACGACGAAGGCAAGCGCAGTCGCATCCGCAGCCACTGGCGCCTCAACACCCTGCACGCATGGCTCACACTTCAGTTGCGCTACCTGTCGTTCGAGGGACCGGCAACTCTGGTCGTCAAGGGCTGCCGAGGCGTACGCCTAGAGCGTGCGTCGGCCGGGCGCACAGTCAGCCAGGACGCTACTCTGGGCTTCAGCGCCAACGCGATTTACTCGACGGTCCGAGGCAAGCCTTTCCTGCCCTACGCGATGGGCAGACAGGCGCTCCTGCACGACCGGTTCGTGGGAACGGAGGCGTACTACTTGTATGAGGAAATACCCCGCAACGCAAACCCCGGCTATCGGAAGAGTAACCCGCTCGAAGCATTGATCGACGCCGGGCTGAAAGCCCTGGGAATTTGATCACCTAAAAGCGACGCGATGATTGCAGGCACCACCGGGACGCAATCATTCGAGTGCTCCGTGTTGTGCCATCTGCGAATAATCGCATCGGCCAGTCGATTGTCCAGGTTGCGTTTCGCGTACCGCTTTAGTAAATATTGAGTGCGCAAACGACAGCAAGATGTTTCTCTAATCAACGTCCGGTATGGGTCGTAGCCGGACGCCACGATCGGCCCGCAACCGGCCAAGAGCAGACGTTCACTTCTAAGGAGAACTGATGGAATCTCAACTTACGATTCAAGCCCTTTGGGAAGACGATGGCTTGTTGACTATCGATAGTCATGCGGCAAGTTGGGGTTTCGTCGGGAAAACGCAGGTTTATACGACCTATGAAGCGTTGGAGAAATGGGCTAAAGAGCTTGCCGGTCTTCCACTCATTGCAGGGCAATCTGTCGGCTTCCAAGCAGGAGAGCGGAATGGCTATGCGTACCTTGGAGTCACAATTTCTGTTCTTGACTCGGTAGGGCACTGTCAATGTCGTGTGGCGTTTGAGTCGAACTCGGTCCACACATGGGAAAGCAAGAACAAGCTTGAAGTCGAAATACTTACCGAACCGAATGCCATAGATCGGTTCGTTGCCGGAATAATGGCTATCGTACGAACGAAAAATCAAGGCGAAGCATTCCTGCTCGGCGTTGACAGCCTACCCCCTACCTAGTCGAATGCGCCGTCCGGTTTGGGTCGGTTGCGGCCCTTTGTGACAGTCAGCGACTTTTCGCACCAGGCAATCTGCTACGTTGAGTTCAACTGCCGCCTTTGGCCAAAAGCGGACGTACGTCCAGAGAAAATCTAGAACACCCCTCAGGAGAACAAAGTGAATATTCCGCCTATCGGAGATTTGGAACCCCACGCTGATGTTAGCGAATGGCTCATATCACCACCACATCCGATCAAATCTCTCTTGGGGCACGTTGTTCAATTTGTCTTCGAAGGTTACCTTGATGACCCACGTAAGAGCGACTTTCACCGAGCAATACAAAATTTTCTCGAACTAGACAGTTCCGCTTTAACTGCTGTGGCCCCATACGTGGCTCAGTATTGCAATGAGATCTCGTACCTTTGCGGTGATGAGGAGCTACCACAAGTCAGCATTGAACAACCTTCCGATGTCTGGAACTACGTCCAATTTGGCTCAGAGCTGCACGTTTCGCGCCGAACGGAAGGTGATGACGAGGATGGAATATATTTTTCGCTTGAATGCAACTGTGACTGGGAGCCTGAACACGGCCTTGTCTTAGTCGTCCGCGACGGACGGGCTTTCACGAAGGTAGGGCCATATGACGGACACCTGACAAATTCAGACGCATACGCAGATTCAAGGTTGAAGCACATGATATTCAAGAGCTTTCGTGTGTGAGTGAACGTCTGCTTCGGGTCGGCTCCGGTCCTTCGTGACAGTCTGCGATTTTTCAGCCGTGGCGACCTGCTAAGCTCAGCTCAAGGGCCGAGATCGGCCAGAAGCGGACATTACGAAAGCGGGAGGAACAAGATGACTTGGGTCACACTGGCGCTCTTGACCTTAGGTACAGCCATCGTTTGCTTTGATGCCTACGCCATACGCAAGGCTTACTTGTCAGAACTGTATGAGCCAATACAGTTCTGGGCGCAGACGCTATTCATCCTGCTCGTCCCGCTTCTTGGCGCTCTGCTTGCAATATACCTTTGCCGCGACCGTATTCCACTGTTTCAAAAGCCACCTGAAGACGGTGTCAGAGACATAGACGGAACCTGCAGTAATATCGATTACCACGGATGAGTGCGGCAATGTCCGCTTTGGGTCGAAACCGAAAGTTCGAGCACTCTACGGCTCGGGGCGGCCGGCTTGGCAGACGGGCACGAAACAGATAGGAAAACTCATGGATAACAGAACTCTCTGCGAGAAGCACGGCATCACGATTGAAGTAGTTGGCGACGTCTATACGCATAAGCAAGACGGCACGCCGATTCCAGCAGACGAGGTGGACATGCTTTTCGTAGCGACGCCGGCAGAAGCGTTTGACGCAACGATCGTTGAATCGATTCCCCTGGCCGAGACGCGAGAGGAAGCCGAAGCATTGGCAGTTAAGTACCTCAACCTTCAATAGACCGGAAAAGGCCCTAATTCCCTCTACTGAACCTTACGCAATATCGAACAAATAACTGATAAGAAGCAGAAATTAGTCTTTTCTTTACTTAGCCTCCTGAGCATCACGGCCCATGCTGAATGCTCTATTAACACCTATGTTGCAGCAAACGTTAACAAACCCTTTTTGGCCCACGGCACTCTAAACGTTCCTGGCACCAGCCTTACCAACCAACGATACGAAGCGATCTGCGAAAAACTGCGGAAGGCTAATGCGCGGGTGCACATACAGGGAATGGCAACAGTATTGTCGAATCGCTCCATTGGATGGGCCATTCTAGGTTTGAAAGACCGCGACACAGAAATCGGCACCAGCGACTATGGCAACGCGTACACGGCTGTACACGAGCACGCCAGCCAAGACGTGGCCGATCAGCGTATGGTATTCGCAATTAACGAGGCTCTGGGCACATGGACTGAACTTAACCAGGCAATTGCAAGGCTCGACGAGGTACGTAATATTGCCAAGGCACGGCCAGTCAATCGCACGGGTCGGCCCAGCCTTTCTACAGGTGCTCGACCTGCCCCGTAATCCGAAGCACTAATGTCACGGAAAACATGAAGATCGACGTTGACGATATCCAAGGCATGCTGGAGATATATCGAAGCGCCCTGGAAAACAAGATTCCGGTTCCGCCGGGAATCCGTGACCATTTTGTGCAGAACCGGAAGCTACTGCTCGAGGGCTTTAAAAAGATGGCCAGCGCGCAAAGCATGATCCTTCGAAGCCTGACCCCTGAGAACGAAACAGAAGCGGCGCAGCTTGAGGAAGCTAAACGAATCGCGGACGAATTCGGCGAATGGGCGAAGACGAGCTAACGGAAAAGTCGATGACTACGAAAGCACAGCTACTGGCCCTGGTTGAGCAGTACGGAAGCAAGGTCGGTGCGCACGCCGCGGTCGAAGCAACGCGCGTGGCTACGGATCGAAAGGACCGTGGACCACGGCCCAGCGAGCTGCGCATGCGGGACGAAGCGCGGGAACTGAAGACGACGATCCAGGCCGCTATTGGAGCGCTGCCAATCGAATGTGAAAACGCACAGCAGTATCCACGCCGCGCTCGACGCGGCAGCGGCATTGAAAAGGGTAGGTACGGCGCAGGCCCAACAACGTGAGAACTCGATGACCAAGACCGGAAAAAGCGCCGCAAGTGCAGGGGCACCACTCTCTGAAACTTGTTCTATTGCAACATAAGTTTGCATGTGAGACTATCGTTTTGGAATAATTGGCCAAGCCGATCTATCTCCGATGACGACGCGATAAAACAAGTTCTGAATATCTAACTTTTCTGAAATTTCCATGACCAATCCATCTTTTTCTTTAATTCGTAGCACTACGGTTGCTTTGATTATTGGATTTTCCGCACTCGGCTGTGCGACGACAGATGCTCCTTTGCCGAAACAAACATCGTTTGAGGATCTGCATAAACGTATCTTGTCAAGTTATCCACAGGCCGCCGCTTGGCACGAAGTTGGACACATTACACCGCTTGCACTGAAGTTTGCGGCCACAGATCCCAGTGTTGAGGTCCGTGTGCAGAAAGACTTCAGCGCTTGGTGTGAAAATCGACACGGTACTTTCTATTCAAAAAAGAATCTCGAATCGGCGCCCAGTAACGTGGAAAAGGCCTTTCGCATCAGTTTAGTGGTGTTGAAAGGGACTAAAGGATTGACCCCGGCGCCTCTTGCATGTCAGGCAGACGGTGATATTCACGTTCTCCGCCGTGCAGCAAGTGACGAACAAGCTTCTCGTATCGCGTGGCTTGCGCCGACTCACTTGGCCGCCGCGCAAGCGGTAATCAGGAAGATGGAGGCCGATCGGAAGGAAGCAGATAAGAAGCGTGAAGAGACGGAAAACGGGTATCGAGACAAGCAGTATGCGAAAGCCAATGCCGCGAAAGCCGAAATGCTCAAGAACGCTAAGCGCGGCGATACCCTTGCATGCACCGGTTCCGTACTTGCGCAGGGCATGAGTGCGCCGCTTACACGTGCTCCCTTGGAATGCCGAGGGTTGACAGTGTACATGCAGGAGTTGCTGAGTAGCGGTTGGACCATCGCGCACCAGAGTCAAACCCCTGACGGCGACTTCGGTGGAGTAGCTCGCACGCTCTTTAACCTGATGTTCGTCAGGAAATAGTCAACGCAGCCTGGCGAGGGCAACTACCAGCGCCAGGGCAGCGAATACCGCGCTTTACTTTACTCGGACGTCACCACACGCCAATTGCAGCGATGATGCCTACTTCAACGGTCGGTCGGCGCGAGCAGAAAGCAGCGGGTGGTGCGATCAACTTGGCCCACTCGCCGAGATGGCAGAGCGACTGCGAACGCCAGCACCTGGACGCCAGCCATGCGCGCGAAATAGCCGAGGTACTGCTTGCACGCCTGGCCGGGTCCTCAACCCTCTAACCATCGGAAAACGATGATTGATATCGACATCGACAGTTATGAGTTTGGCGGGTTCGCCGGCGTTAAGTCGGGCGCGCCATCAAAGTCGCGTTTTACGGTCCAGATGTGTTCAGTGCCCCGAGAGGGTGAAACGCTGCACGTAGCGCGGTCCTTGATGCCTGATATTTGCTTCACAGGTTCTTATGCGCCTGCTGTGGAAGCTGAAGGAGAGCACGCCGGATACGTCGCGTTAGAGGTGACCGTGGTGAGTCACAGGATTGATGAGCACGGTCACCGCCCATACGTCTTTTGCAAACGAGTGCGCGCCCCGTTCAGCGGCACCTGATCAGATAGGAAAAGGACGCTATGCGACTCACGCTTGACCAAGCCATGCTGATCTACCAGCGCGCGATCGACAAGACGGCCGATGCCGGCGAAGGCGCGGCCTGGTGGGCGGAAGTCCAAGCAGAGTTGGAGGCTGTTATTGCGGCGCCGACCACGGCAGCGGCCGCAGGCGTGATCGCCTGGTGGCATCAGGTTTGGAGCGACGTAGGCGACACACCGGCACGCGCCGCCAGTCGCATTCGCCGGCACGCAGCGAGCGTGCTCGGAAGGTAGAGGAAGAGAGCGATGTCGGATACATGCACCCTGACCACTCTCACAAAGCCGTGTCCTTCGTGCCCATGGCGGCTGGAGGCAACGGCGCAGGACATCCCACACTTCGACCTGGAGCTGGCCGAGGACTTAGCCGGAACCTGTCCGGATGAGCGCGGGATGGGACCGGACTTCGGCGCAAGCATGTTCGCTTGCCACCAGTCCAAGGAAGGGCAGGAGATTGCCTGCGCTGGCTGGATGGCGACAGTCGGCCATCGTCATCCCGCTGTGCGCCTGGCCGTAGCGATGAAGCGGCCGGACCCGTCAGCGCTGCGCCCTGGTGCACACTGGCCGGCGTTGCATCCGAACTACCAGCAGGTGCTGGAAAAGCTCCGGGCGACGACCCTGTCCAACGAACTGAACTAGACCGGAAAAAGATGAGCTTACTGCCGTTAGACTGGGTCGTTCGACGCACCTTCCAATCGCATCGAACACCAGATCAACGGATCGTTCGGCCGTGTCATGTGGGTTGCAGATGGGGAGGCGGTCACCGGCTTGTCGCTGAGGGCGAGGCCCCTGGTGACGCATGGCAGATCCCGCCGACGTATCTTCACATCGTATGCCCTTGGCCACCTGAGCGGTTCGACTAGGAAAAACAGCGTCTGCGACAATCCGTGGATTTATCCAGTTTGCAAGCTGCTAACCTAGTGCGACAGGCCGCATTCGGCCAGAAGCAGACATCGTCCACTGACTCGCAAAGGTGTTGGAATGACAGAGATAGAGCCGCCGAATTATCTGTTGAGTGTCACCTCGCCAAGTGGTGGCGATACGGTGACAATTCATGCGGATAAAGAAGGATTGCTGGCACTTCGTTCTCGGTTAGACGGGCTGCTCGCCAAACTCGACCGTGACGATTCGGATCACGAGCACC
>Ga0265780_10010255_pt1 | contig 11182 bp, 11 predicted proteins | sample P1T30metagenome_FD_192432 | JGI IMG/M metagenome (GOLD analysis project Ga0265780, IMG submission 192432) | Plant litter microbial communities from East Loma Ridge, Irvine, California - P1 T30 | ecosystem: Environmental > Terrestrial > Plant litter > Unclassified | place: USA: California... | reverse complement strand
GAAGGAGCAGTCATTGCTTAGCCTTTGAGCTTATCCACTAGAAGCGGGGTTGCTCTGACTCCCTTATGACTCCCACGATGACTCCGCCTCACATACAGTCCCAATGCGAACCTTCAATCGCGGGTATCACTCAAGATGCACAGTCTGGCACCCGCTTCACGAATCGTGTGATGCAAGTATGACTCTCGCTGGACGGGACCGTCTGAATGCGGCCTGTCATGATTGTGGATCGAACGCCGGTACGCAAGATGCTAGTACAGCGGGGTATCTGTAAGCAGAAAGGCCGTCAACACTACAGGTTTCTGCTTTCCGAGTTCCAATCGTGGAATCGCGCAGAGGAGAAAGCTGTATAAGTAGGATCAGGTTTCCAGATATCAATTCGATATTTCATCACCCTCACACTCCTCTTTCCAATACTCAACCTCTACTACCATGTCTTCTTCATCAGCCCCCTCATCTTCATCAGAGCGCAAGCGCTTGCGAGAGGTCCTTCCAACCGTCTATCTCGGCCGCTACAAGACAGGACCAAAGAACAGCTTAACTGATGTTCCTGGTGTCCTGGTCTCAACACAATCAATACACTCCTCCCCAGCCTACCCCAACGCGAAAGAAGGCGATATCAACACTGGCGTAACCACCATCCTCCCTCGCAAAGACTGGTTCAACACCGGCTCCTTCGCCGGGCTCTTCAGTTTCAACGGCTCTGGCGAAATGACGGGCTCCCACTGGATCAACGAAACAGGCCTTCTCAACAGCCCCATCATCATCACCGGCAGCTTCGGCGTCGGATCCGCCTACAACGGCATCTACGAGAGCGCCATCCGTGACCACTGTGCCCCGGACGGCAAAGCAAACTGGTTCCTGCTCCCCGTCGTCGCAGAGACATTCGACGGCTTCCTGCACGACGTGACCAAATTCGCCGTCACGCCCCAACACATCGTCGACGGCATCGATACCGCGTCCTCCGCCCCCGTGCCCGAGGGCAACACCGGCGGCGGCACGGGCATGATCTGCTCGTGGTTCAAAGGCGGCACGGGCTCTTCTTCACGCCTAATCCCCACTTCCACTGGGAAGGAATACACAATCGCTGCCCTCGTGCAGGCCAACTACGGCAAAATGGACTGCTTCAGAATTGCAGACGCGCCCATCGGCCGCCTGATTTTCGAAGAACAGTGGGCGAAGTACCAAGCTAATCCGCAGGTCCCCGTCGTTCAAGCGCAATGGCAACGCATGTTCAAGATCCGCGAAGCCAAGGATAAGAAAGACGGCAGCATCATCGTGGTGCTCGCTACTGACGCGCCCTTACTCCCCTCGCAACTCCAGCGCCTCGCCAAGCGCGCGACAAACGGACTTAGTCGCGTGGGAGGCTGGGGGAGTAATTCATCTGGCGACATCTTTCTGGCGTTTTCGACGGGGAATGGGGTCAGTGTGCCGGAGGATGCGGACACGTTTGTCCCCGTGACGCAGAGCGTGGAACATGTGCTTGACGAGACACTAAATGGGCTGCTTGAGGCGGCGGGGGATTGTGTCGAGGAGGCGATTTTGAATGCGGTTTGTATGGCGCAAACGATGAGTGGGAACGGAAATACGGTTGATGCGATTGATTTAGAGAGGGTGCAGGGATTGATGGAGAAGTATTTGTAGAGCATTGGTGTTGTGAGAAAAAGGCGAATCCAACCATAGCTCACCTGGACTTCTTCTTTACCGTGATGCTCAGCATTGTAGGCATGTCTTGAGTTGAACCATGTCAGCGGCGAAAGGCCCGTCTTCGTCTTATGGTAGGTAGGCCATGTCAGCGGGGTTGTGTACAAGAATGGTAGGGACGAACTTATTTGACGTTTGGCTGTCTGTCCCTTCTTGATCTGACAGCTCTCGCTACCAAGTTTTACTGCGACCCCGACAAACCTCACACTCGACGTCTTCTTCACGTACCTGGACCTTCGCATATTTAGTCTTGTCTGTCAGCTGCACACAGGATGTCTGACATGTTTCCTCTCACCGATCAGGACGGAACCTTTGCAGCATTGTCGCCATGACTGCACAGAAATGGAATTCACGGCGCAATACTCCCTACCGTTGGATCGGAAGATGTCCACCTCCGCGTCAAGCTTCGTCGACGCGAGGATAAGCCTTTGCCTCACCAGCCGAGCATCCTCGCAAAGCGCTGCTGCCTACGTTCATTGGGCGCGTCCTGCATCGATCGAGAGCCGTCGGGTCTTCCTCTACTCCGACCCCCGACCGGGCCTTGCGCTGCACCACCAACTCGGATTTTACAAGTTCGGGCACTCGTATCCCGCATGCAGTCTCACATCGCAAACTAGATTGGAGGGAAATGTTGGGGTCGGGCCAGAGTAGCGCATATCCAGCTTCAGGCAGACACAGAATGTCGCGGTCTGACGATTTACTTAAGACGACGGGCATTCACTCTGCTGGCCATGATTCATTACCAGGTGGAGGACTTCATTTCGCCCTCGCTTGCACCCGCGGAGCTCACTTTGGCTGTCGCACATTTCTCTGGATACGGCGACGCCACAAGGGTAAAGGGCAACTGATCCTGTGACACGTCCACAAGTAAACATCCCACTTGGACGCCTTACTTCGATTACACTACCATTTGCCACCATTGGCCATCGTATACACGTATTCAGAAACACGTCTCCCTACTCCGACCCACCCGTGGAAGCGGCACTGAGAAGCTTGACGGTCTTTGATCCCGCCTTTGGTCTAGCGAGCGCTTCGCTTGCCCACCGGACTCGAATACGCCGACACGGCATCCCTGACGCATCTAGCCAGCTTCCCGACGTGGTGGCGCCGAGGCACGCGCATCCTCTAGAGACTGCGAGATTAATCGTCTGAACTCCTGTGCTTCGACATCCCTTCTCAGGTTCAACGTCGTCCTTTTCGAATACCGCGCGAGAAGACCCCTGACAAGACATGCCCTGCACCTGAGCTGGAGAGAACTTCTGCGACAATGACGACACCATCGCCTGCTTCGTCGTCGAATGTGGCGATCGATGAGAAACATGGAGTCCAGGGCGAAGAGGTCAAGCCTCCTATGGCGGGTCTGAACGAGCAAGAGAGGGAAATTATTGAGAGGCAGATTGAGGCGCCGAAGTTGACCGTTGGGTACTTTGCGCTGTTTCGATATGCGACTAGGAACGAGTTTATTATTATGGTTATTGCGGTCATTGCATCCATTGCGGCGGGAGCTGTGATGCCTCTAATGACGGTATGTTCCCCTTTTCTTGCTGTACTCAATTCGATGGTTTCACAGGATGAACATTTGCATGTGTTCCAATTCTGTTCTCCAGATATTTATCAGAGATCGATCACATCCTTGGCATCCGAAACTTTAAATCTACTAGGCATAACTAACTACCCAACAGGTTGTGTATGGAAACTTTGCAGGTAGCTTCACAAGCTTCTCTGTCGACGCTGTCGCTATTAATGAATTCCAAAAGCGAATCAACGAGCTCACGCTATATTTCGTTTATCTTGGTATGCTTCCTTTCATCCACAAATGATCTCAACTAATGGAAATCAGGCATCGCTTCCTTCTTCACATCATGGATCAGTATTGTTGCCTTTTCGTACACGGGAGAGCGCATCACGCAGCAGATCCGTGAGCTATATTTACGCGCCATTTTCCGCCAAAACATCGCATTCTTCGACTTTCTTGGATCTGGAGAAGTTACTACCCGCATTAGCTCCGATATGAACTTGGTCCAGGACGGCATTGGCCAGAAAATTGGTCTCTTCATCGCTGGAGTGTCAGGTTTCATCACCGCTATCATCGTTGGTTTCGTCCGCTCGCCCAAGCTCGCCGGGATCATGATTTCCATTACAATCGCCCTGTTTATGATCATGGGTGTGTGCGGAGCTTTCATGAAGAAGAGTCAGACAGTATCGATCGATCAATATGCTACCGCCGCGTCACTGGCTGAAGAAGTACTCGCATCCGCACGTAACGTGGCTGCGTACGGTACTCAGAACCGTTTGGAGCAAAAGTACAAGGTTCTTTTGGGCTCTGCTTCGCGCTTCGACTTTAAGGCGAAGTTTTGGCTCTCGATGATGATTGCAGGCTTGATGGGTATATTGAACCTGCAGTATGCGCTGGCTTTCTGGCAAGGAAAGCAATTCTTGGATAACGGCGAGTTGGGCGTTTCGCAAATTCTTACAGTAATCATGGCGACTATGATCGCTGGATTCTCACTCGGAAACATCATGCCGCACGTCCAGGCTTTCGGGGCTGCGACCGCAGCAGCAACCAAGGTCTTCAACACCATCCAGCGCAAGTCACCGATTGACCCCGAGACGGACGAAGGCGAGATTCCCGAGTCTCTGGTCGGCAACATCGAATTCAAGAATATCAAGCACATCTATCCCTCCCGACCGGACACTACCGTGCTCACGGACTTCAACCTGCAAGTGCCAGCCGGCAAGATGATCGCATTGGTCGGCGCCTCTGGTAGTGGAAAATCGACCGTAGTAGGACTTCTGGAACGCTTCTACTTGCCGATGGAGGGTCAGGTCTTTCTGGACGGCAGGGACATCACAACCCTGAATTTACGATGGCTGAGACAACACATGGCCATTGTGAGTCAAGAGCCTGTTTTGTTTAGTGTCACTATCTTCGAGTGTATTGCGCACGGTCTGGTCAACACGGAATATGCCAATGCTTCGGACGAGAAGAAGTTGGAAATGATCAAGGAGGCTGCACGCATCGCGAATGCGCACGACTTCATCAGCGAATTGCCAGAGGGATACCATACTAAGGTTGGAGAGCGTGGTAATCTGATGTCTGGTGGACAGAAGCAGCGTATAGCCATCGCTCGCGCGATCGTATCCGACCCGAAGATTCTACTTCTGGACGAGGCCACCGCTGCCCTAGACACCAAATCCGAGAGCGCTGTTCAGGAGGCGCTTGACCGCGCATCAGAGGGCCGAACCACCATCGTCATCGCCCATCGACTGTCAACCATCAAGAAGGCCGATAACATTGTCGTGATGGCAATGGGACGAATCGTTGAACAAGGTACGCACGGAGAACTTATCAAGCAAAACGGCGTCTATTCTAGCTTGGTACAAGCGCAAGAACTCACTTCAAAGCTCAACAACGGCAACCGCGAGTCGATCCTCGGCGACCCCGAGAAGGGCGCTGGTATCACAGATCCTGAGAAACCTAACCTTCTTCGAACCATCACTTCTGCGCCGTCTGATGTTGCGAGGAAGCTGGACACTGAAAAAGATAGGGAGTACGGCACGTGGGAGCTTATAAAGTTCAGCTGGGAGATGAACGCTGGCGAACACTTGACCATGACACTTGGTCTGATTTTCAGCTTCCTCGCTGGCTGCAATCCTGCCATCCAAGCCATCTTCTTGGGTAACTCAGTCAACTCGCTCCTTTCTCCAGGCACGTCTCTGGGTGGTTATGGCATCCGATTCTGGTGCTGGATGTTCTTTATGCTTGCTCTGGTCATCTTTGGTTGTTACTTTGGGCAGGGCTTGACGCTGTCCAGGGGCTCGGCTCGTTTGATTGGAAACATCCGCCAGCGCGCTTTCGCTGCTATGCTTCGCCAGGATATGGAATTCTACGATGGCGACATGGTCACGTCCGGAGCCCTTGCCAACTTCCTCTCATCGGAAGCGAACCGCCTTGCAGGCCTCAGTGGATCTACTCTCGGTACGATCGTCAGCGCCATGTCCTCTATCATCGTTGCCATCATTGTGGGTTGTGCTTTTGGCTGGAAGCTCGCCTTGGTTTGCACAGCAACCATTCCTCTTATGCTGGCTTGTGGATACTTCCGTTTCTACGCCCTTACTCGTATGGAGAAGCGTACCAAGGGTAGCAACGAAGCCGCCTCTTTTGCCTGCGAGGCTGCTTCCTCTATCCGCACTGTCGCGACATTATCCCTCGAGAAGCATCTTCTCACAGCATACCATGGTAAGCTGGGTGACCAGGCGAGAGACAACTTCAAGTTCCAGAACGTCTCTGGTGTTTTGTATGCGACATCTCAAGGCCTGAGCATGCTTATCTTTGCCCTTGTCTTCTGGTATGGTGGTCGATTGCTCTTCTCTGGACAGTACACTGTGTTGCAGTTTTTCGTCATCTACTCGGCTATCATCAACGGAGCTCAGTCTGCTGGAGCTATCTTCTCGTTCGCACCCGACATGGGCGAGGCACGCGATGCTGCCAAGGTTCTGAAATCTTTCGTCAATCGCGTCCCGAAGATCGATCATTGGTCCACCGACGGCAGGAAGGTTGAGACCTTGGAGGGCAAGGTAGAGCTGCAAGACGTTCGCTTCACATACCCTGGACGACCTGACCACCGCGTTTTGCGTGGTGTCAGCATCCGCGCTGAGCCCGGACAGTTCATTGCCCTTGTTGGTGCTAGTGGAAGTGGCAAGTCTACTGTCATGCAGATGCTTGAGCGCTTCTACGACCCTACAAGTGGTCAAGTCCTAGTCGACGAAGTCCCACTCACAGATTACAACCTCCAAGATTACCGCGCGCAACTAGCGATCGTCAGTCAGGAGACTACACTGTACACGGGCACAATCCGCGACAACATCCTCGCCGATAGAGACGACGTACCCGAGGAAGCCGTCGTCCAAGCGACCAAGGACGCCAACATCTATGAATTCATTGTAAGTATTTCCCGTTTTTCAATCACGAGTTCCATCCACTGACACACCCCAGATGTCCCTCCCCGACGGCTTCAACACCCTCGTCGGCGCAAAAGGCGCCCTGCTCTCCGGTGGTCAACGCCAACGCATCGCCATCGCCCGCGCCCTTCTGCGCAACCCCAAAATCCTACTCCTCGACGAAGCCACATCTGCCCTCGACTCAACTTCCGAGCGCGTCGTGCAAGCCGCGCTCGACATCGCCGCCAAGGGCCGCACGACGATTGCGATCGCGCATCGTCTGAGCACGATCCAACACGCGGATCTAATCTACGTATTTGACCAAGGCAAGATAGTCGAAATGGGGCGGCACGAAGATCTTGTAGAGAAGAGGGGTGTGTACTGGGAGTTAGCCAAGCTGCAGGCCATGGGAGCGCCGCAATAATGAGTTAATTTTTTCTTTCTTAATCTGGCTTTTGCAACATAGAGATGGACGTAGCGCACGTCGCATTGGTTTACCACACTCATGACTAGAGGTTATTTAATTCGTTCGTTCGTTTGCTTTTGCAGTGGTGTTTCGTTGCATGGAAGTTGCATCGCCCAAGAAGACGCGTGGGGAAGGTGGATGGGCCTGAATTGGCTTTCCATTAGGGATTACAAGCTGTATCTCTTTCGAGGGCACGGTTGTGGCAATCATCTTGGACGTGATCGTGTATCCGGCGAATCACCTACTCACTTCCTCAACCTCAACGTCATATTTAATCGGATCATCTGCGAGAAACTCCTTAGCACACGATACCAACGAATGCCCAAGTCCGTGTCAGTCACCTGGATCCCAAACCCCAAGACCACAACAAACGTTAACATCCTCCTCCTCCGGCTTCTTGTTCTTCGATGTGTTGTAGGTCCTTGAACAGTGGTGAGTTGTTGCGACCGAGGAATGCGTAGGAGAACAGAACAGAACAGAGCGCCGTAAACCCGAAACATCAATGTATCGAAGAAAACATATTAGACACTCGTTCTCATTATATTATTGACATCCAGCCCCTAAATCCCCTGACTTTTTCCAAACACAACACATGTGAAAGAGGTGACGAAAGCCACACGCCCTAGATCTCAGAAACTGGCACCAGGAGACTGACTCCGACTCAGTCAAAGTTGAAGGCGTTCTTATACGCCTTCTTCTCCTTTTCCTTGCGCGCCGCAACCCGCTTCTTTGCGCCGTCTAGCTCCTTTACAATCGCTGCATCGCCGGGTGCGTACTTGAGCGCCTCTTTTAGATCTTCAACTGCACCCTCGTCGCTCTTCTTGCCAACCTTCGCCTGGCCTGACCTGAAGTACGCCTTCGCCTTGTCCTTGTCACTAATACCCTCAATCTCCAACGCCTTCGACGCGCTATCCAGCGCATCGCCGAACTGGTTGGTTTTGTTCTGGAGGAGGGCGCAGTTGAGGTATACGGAGATTTTGAGAGTCTGCAGCTTGGGGAACAGGTCTGCAGGGTCGTTATCGAGCGGTGCAGGATACTCGTGTAGGTATCGCAGCGCCTTTTGGTACTTCTTGATGCCGAGGCCGAGGTTCTGCTGCTTGAAGGCCGCGTTGCCCATGTCTTTGAGCTCGGTTGCGATTTTGAGGATCTCGTCGCCTTTCCACTCCTCATCGCCGCTGGGCTTTTGGTCTTCGGGGAAGTCTTCATATGGATCTCCAGTTGCGTCGGGCGTCTTTTCTGTGGCCCTCTCGTACTCGTCGCCCGTGAGCTCACCGCAGTCTGCCAAAGGTCAGCGCTTGCTAGACGCATCGCAAAACAGTCATATATACCTATTATGGTGGCATCATGGTACGGCTTGTCACCACTCTGCACCTTGAGATTCTCGATAGTCCGTACGATGCTCTTGCCGTTGATTACTTCGCCAAATACAACGTGCTTCTTGTCCAAGTGTGGTGTAGGAACTGTGGTAACGAAGAATTGCGAGCCGTTGGTTCCTGATCTCGTCAGTCGTGATTCCACAAACTTGTTTGTCTCCCAAGATACCACTACGATAATGCGGTGCGCCTATCCCGTGTCTCATGTCAAAGTACGTACCGGGGCCAGCATTTGCCATGCTCAGCAGGAACGGCTTCTCATGTACTTTCTCAAAGTTCTCGTCTTCGAACTTCTCTCCGTAGATGCTCTCTCCACCTGTGCCGTTGCCCATTGTGAAGTCACTGCTTCCGTCAGCCATACATATCCAATATTCAAGGCCGTGGCTATCCTACCCTCCCTGGATCATGAAGCCCTTGATCACGCGATGGAAGCTTGATCCCTTGTAGTGTAGCGGCTTGCCGGCACTACCGACACCCTTCTCTCCGGTACATAATGCGCGGAAGTTCTCGGCAGTCTTGGGAACGATATCGTTGTACTACTCTAGTGTTAGAGAAGTGTCGTCGCAGTGAGTTTGACGACGTACGAGTTGGAAAGCAACGCGGCCAGCCTTGACACCACCGATTGCGATGTCGAAGAAGCAGCGGCTACGCTCTGGAGACTGTCAGTAAGCTTCGTTCAATCTTCTTGGTTTGATATGAGCTTTGAGGGCTCGAAAAACGTACTGGTATCGGCCATGATCGCTCGATTGAAGCTTGTGTGGGTGCGGTAGGGTTGCGAAGGACTATTACGAATTACAGAAGAATAAGGTAGTAGTATCACTAGCTTTAACTAGGTTTCGACTGTGGGGTGAGGCTGAAAGAAATAGCCTCAGTCGGGCATCGTAAGCTGCCAGAAGTTTCCACGAAGCTATAGCTTCCCGCGCCAAGCCCGCCCTGCAGAAGCCGCGACCGCTCAATCATCGCGTTGAGAAGCTACGTTACAGTTGGCGTTTGCATTGACCCGATTGGCAGAAGACAGAGGCTCCATAGTAGCAATGTGAGGCTAGAAGAGCTTAAAATGCGAGCGTAGTGAACATGTACATGGCAATGTCAACCATGACGGTGAGGGGCATGCGGGGCACAATGTTGGTATCCGTGCACTCATGAGTTTGAGGAATTGATGCGAAGATCAAACATCATTATTGTCTAGTCGACTAAAAGAATAATTGAAGTAATAACCAAGTCCTGCTTTCTGCTCGCACCATTTTGTTGACCCCAGTATGGAAGATCTAGTGACGCTACCGAAAATTCGTCTACCACATCTTCATCTATATCTTGCGTCTAGGATTCAATAGAGCCAATCTAGTCCCGCAGTGCATGGCTGACCATCGAGTTTTGACTGTAGTGCTCTGACAAGCCTCCTTGCAGTACTCTCCGCAGCACATTCAGCCTGAGCAGCTTCCACCACCGGTCAATTGTCACGTCCTCGGAGTCGAGCTTCATTTTTCCGCGGTTTCCATAGACACGACCTGTTTCCTGATCGATTGCGGTAGAATAGCCTGGTCCGCGCGTTGGCTTCTCGACAGTGTTTCTGATCTCCGCAAACGACGAGTGTAGCGATCGCTTGTCCCTCTTTGACACGCGGCGACTCGAGGTCTTCGCAAGCTCTTCCAGTGTCCGTCGTAGCTGATCTGGTCTCCTGTAGACATTGTAGCGCTTGACCATCCTTATAGCGCTCGGGTTGTATTCCGGGTCCTCGGAAGGATCCTCAGAATCGTCCTTCTCCGATCCCGCCTCGTCCTCTTCCTGGGGCGTATATGACTTCTCATACAAGAACGCAATGTTCTCACCGGCAGCGATCTGCACCTTAGAATCGGCGCTGTCTAGCTGGTCGACAAAAGCCTCCATGGCAGCCTCAGTCTCGTCCTGTAAGTCCTCAATCTCGGTCGCAAGTAGACCCCATTGCTGGAGAGCTGCTGTGACGACGCCACCATCATCTTGTGCTTCCACCGATCCACCATCGGACTCGATGATCTCGAGGAAGAGGGCCATGATGTCGAGTTTCTCATCCTCACCTGCACCGCCGAAGAAGGCAGCAGTGCCAAGGGCATGGATTGCGCTGGTTTTGATTTCGATGGACTCGGAAGACTGGATGGAACGCTTGAGTTGGTTGGCGACATCATCGTAGATATCAACCGATTCGAGAGTGACGATAGTGACGCAGAGAGCTACAAATTATTAGCCGAGTCCAAAGATGAGCACGTTAGTTGGTTTACCTGTTAGAGCTATGAGAGCTTCACGCTCACTAGTATCCTGCCTGATACTCTTAATCAGAGAGGGAACGAGTTCGGTCAAATGGCTCTCTACATCGCGCCGAGCATATCTACTCATGAGGATGTGCGCGTAGACACTTAAGCTTTGTATGCGGCCATCGGTACTGCTGCGCTTGGTATTGCTGATCTGTTCTATGCGCGTGTAGAGCTCGGCTCTCCAAGCCTCTTCGGACATCTCTATTTCCTCGCTGTTCAATACACCGTCGATGGAGTTGGTACTACACGTATCGCAGTTAGCGCACGGTTAAAAAAAGACGTGCCACTCGTCGCGCAGTACGCCCAGAAGCAAAGCGATCTCGACTTACCTCCATGCTGTGCTGTCGCTAAAATACTCTTCTTCGTCCTCTTCATCGGATGTCGGTTTACCACGCGTGCGGCTGGTAGCT
>Ga0265780_10010253_pt1 | contig 11183 bp, 3 predicted proteins | sample P1T30metagenome_FD_192432 | JGI IMG/M metagenome (GOLD analysis project Ga0265780, IMG submission 192432) | Plant litter microbial communities from East Loma Ridge, Irvine, California - P1 T30 | ecosystem: Environmental > Terrestrial > Plant litter > Unclassified | place: USA: California... | reverse complement strand
TTTACTCAAACGGGTTTAGAAAAATTATTTTAGGTTACTACCATATCATTTCCTTCTCGCGTAAGAGCCAGTTTGAAAATGATGATGATGTAGCTGATTAAATATCATAAATTGGTTTCAGTTCTTTGTCTGATGTGCTGCAAATATATACATAAATGTTATTCAACCTAAAAATTTTAATAAAATATTAATTATCCTGTCGGTTCACGTAGATCCATCCGGTCTTGGTTTCGCCATTGGTACGCTCAAAAGTATAAAAATAGGTACCCGTTGGCAGCTCATCTCCACTGCCGGTTTGCCCGTGCCACTCGTTAGTATAATTAGCTTTGTGATACACCTCTTTGCCATAGCGGTTGAAGATGCTTATCTTTCTAACACTTAGCGCTGTAAGTTCGAAATTATCGTTAAGGCCGTCATTATTAGGCGATATACCTTTCTGAACTTCGCACATCGTATCATCTACCTCAATTCTCTTTTCAATCGGGCAATTGCCATTTAATGGCGTAATGGTAACAGTATACGTTCCGGGCTTAGTAATGATAAGCGTATTGCCGTTGCCTGTTTCAGGGCCGGTCCATGCAAAAGTTGCATTGTCCTGGTTGTAGTTGTCATTAAGAAAAACAACACTCAATTCATACTCGTTATTGTCGTTGCAGTTTTGAGCAAGGTCAATTTCCGGAAACGGCGTAACCGTTACTGTAAAGCTGGTTTCGGCTGTACAATTGGCATTGCTGGCCGATTGCGCAAACACATAAATCAGCTGGGTATCTATAATAACATCCCCTGCATTTAACTGTGTACCTGTACCGTTAGAACCGGTATAGTAAGCATTTCCTGCACTTAGTGGAAGCAACGTATAACTGTCGCAAACCGCTGCATCAGCTACAACATCAGCAACCGGGCTCGGGGAGACAGTTACAGTAACTTGCTTAGTAGTTATACACCCTGATTTGTTTACAGTTACCGTATAGGTGCCGGCATCTGTTACGGTAATTGCGGTTGTAGTGTTAGGTAAAGTACCTCCATTAAACGCCCATGTAATAATAACATCGGCATCGGCAGGGTTAAAGTTTATTGGTGTAACGTTTAACGAAATGTTAGATCCTGCACATATAGCCACATCGCCGGTAAGTGTAAAATCAGGTGTAAGGTTTTGAACGATCAATTTAAATGTTAGGATGCCATAGCACTGTGTAACGTTATTGTAAACCCTCACATAAATAGTCTGCTCAAACTGTGTTGCATTTTGATACGATAAGTCTAAAGCACCTGTATTTGCAACAGCTTCCGCCTCAGTAGTATGGTAGCTCACAGCATAATCTGCGGCGTTAAGTCCTGCCAAGATAGTCGCCGTGTTTTGAGCAAGGTTAAACGTTGCAAAACCGTCGGCATCACAACCCGTAAGGTCTGTAGGGTTAGCCACAACATCCTCAACCGCAGGGTAAAACTCAACCACGATCTCGTCAGTTGTTTCACAATCTGTACCTGTAAAGGTTACGGTTACACCATAAGTTCCGGGTTCTGTAACTACAAAGCTAGGAGCGGTTTCATTAGCTATAACATCGCCGCCTTTTGTCCATTCAAAATCATATATAGCATTGCTAAGGCCGGTTGAAAGTGTAACCTCTCCGTTAGCACAAATTGCATTATTGGCAGATACAAGCAGGTCGGTACCAAGGTCAAGGTCAGCAATAGCGCTCACACCGCCCTGAATGAATACCCCTGAATCAAGGTTATTATCGGTTTCTGCTATAGCAATTTTTAGGTGGTACTGCTGGTTAACCTGCAATTGCGCTGTTGCCGTCATAACTACGGTTTGCCCTGCAAATGAGGTAGGCGAATAATCCTGCTGATCAAACACGTTATATTGGGCAAAATAAGGCAGGTTATAACCGGGGCAGTAGCCGGGATAGCCCGCACCGCTAATATTAAATACAGATATGGCATCGTCTGTCTCTGGAATCACCGCAATGTTTTGCGTAACTCCGTCTGGGCCTGTTAAAAGTATCGCAAAAGTATCATAGCTGTAACACTGTATAAGGTCGCCATATTCTTCGGATGCAAATATAAAGTCGAGGCTTAATGTAGGTGTGCCTGGAATAAAGTCAAATTCTATTACCGAAGCATTTGTAGATGGCTGAAATGGCGGTGCGCCCAGCATGTTTTCCATAACCGCATCAATATCGGTATCACCCAGCCAAACTGCCGATCCCTGTTCCATACCTGTGTAATTAGGGCCGGGAACCCTGGTTACATCTCCTGTGGTCATGACAATGCCTTCAGTAAGTGGAAAAACGGAACCGTTTTGGTTAAAATACCCTATTCCATTGGGGTTATCCCCAAAAATATTATCAGGGTCCGGGTAGTTAGTACCGGTAGACCATGTTACGTTGCTTACCTGTGTACAGCTTTCGCCAAAAAGCACATCGGTTACCAGTTGCTGTACCGTATATTCTGTAGTACTTACCGATATAGGCTGAACCGGAACCTTAACGCATATTTTAAATGTAGAGTTTTGGTTAGTATCTTCCAATGGGCTAAATACCCTAATGGTGTACGTATTGCCAACGGTTAAATTGTTTAACAGGGCGGTGTTAGAATCTAAACCAAATTCATGGTAAGCGGTGTAGCAATCGCCTAACTGGGTAAGGTTGCCGCAACCGTCACCTTCATAAATAATGTACATAAGGAAGGTATTGCTACCCGGAAAGTTAGAGCCATTGCTGCTGATGTCTATAAAAGATAAGGTATGTAGTGAATTAGTGGCCGTGAACTGAAACCAAACATCGTCATCTGCAAAAGTCCAGTCACCACAAGGATTTTCCTGTGCCGATGCTGTAGCGCCATTTAGTGTACCCGATGCATAAACATCACATTCAGGGCCTACGTTTACAGGTATAACCACAGCGGTATCGCAATCGTCGTTAGAAATTAATGTTACAAAATTTGCAACATCGCTTGGGCTGCTGCTTACACCCTCGCCACATATTGCTTTAACAACTACATGATAAATGGTGCCCGATTGTATTGGAGTACCATCGGCAAGTGTGGTTACGGTAGCCGAGTTGGTTGCAGCTGCCTGGCCGGTTGTAGGTACGTCCTGCCCATCGGCATATACTATAACTTCCCATGCTGTCTCAGTGCCGCCTGCTGTCCAGGTGATATCAGCAGAGTTTTCCGTTATATCGCTTACTATAATATCAAGTGGTTCAGCACAGGCCGGTATGGGCTCAATTATTACGTTGTCTATAAATAATTCTTCTCCGTACTCATCAGCCGGCGGAACCTGCCAAGCAATGTAAACCGTACCGGTATAACCTGCTAACGATACTACCTTCTTTTTATAATCAGTGTTGTCATATGCCGTTTCCGGAACCAGTACCTCAGTAAAATCGGCAATATCAGTTTGTGATGTAGAAAGCAGTACCTTAAACGTAGTATTACCTTCAACTTTGTAATGATAGGTAAGCCTTTGGTTTGCCGTTAAGGTAATTGCGGGAGAGATAAGCCAATCGTTATTAGGTGCGTTGCCGGTATATATATTGGCCGCTTCATCACCCTCAAAAGCGGAGTTATTATCCATGTCCCAGGCAGCCCAGTCGCCATTGGCATTCCTCACTGTCCAGCACTGTTGCGTTTCCGAAGCGGAGTTAAATCCTTCGGAGAACGGTACTGCTACTGCATTACAGCCTGTAGTAAAAAATATTGGGCCGGTCCATGTGCTGTTGCCATCTGTACCGCACATAGAGCGTACATAAATGGTATAAAATGTGCCCGGCTCTAAACCTGAAGCAGGGTAGGGGTTAGTTGCAGGGAGTCCTGATGTAGCATCATCCGGAATTACACCTGTACCTGGATCGGCAATAAATACCTCCCACGCAGTTTCATCATTGCCGGGTGTCCATGAAATGGTAGCTGTTGTACCAGTAATATTACTTGCTGTAAGCTCTGTAGGTTCTGCACAGGCAGGCAGGTCTTCTACAAATATATCATCAAGCAATAGCTGATAACCTGCATTTAAACCACCCGGTACCTGCCATGCTATGTAAACAGGGCCCGTAGGTATGTTAGCAAGGCTTATAGCTTTCTCCATAAAGCTGGAGTTGGCATAGCTTGTTAGCGGAAATAACTCTGTGGTAAAATCTTCAGGGTCAGTACCTGTGGTAGAAAGTACCACTTTGTAAGCTACGGCACCAAAATCATCGGTCTTAAATCTAAATTTAAGACGCTGGTTGCCTGTAAGCTGTATAGCAGGAGAAATAAGCATATCGTTATTATCGACGCCGTTCATACCGGCATCAAACTGTGCCGCCTCGTCGCCTTCAAAAACATCATCGGCAAAATCAAGGTTCCAAGTATTTTCAGGACCTTCTAAATTGGCTACCGTCCAACAAAATTGCGAGCTCGACCCGCTGTTAAAGCCCTCGATAAATGGCGTTGGGAAAACATCGCAAAGTGTGTTAAAGATATACGGGCCTGTCCAACTGCTAAATGTACCATTGCCACAGTTAGCACGCACATAAAATTCATATTGTGACGCCGCAGGCAGTGTTAATACTGCCGATGGCGATGTTACCGGTAAACCCGCGCCCATAGGCAGGCCAGTGCCAACAGCCTGGTAAACGTACTGCCACGAGGTGGCTGTACCACTTTCGGTCCAGTTTAGGGATACTCCGGTTGTAGAAGCGCCACTTGTAGTAATATTGATTGGGGCAGCGCAGTTTTCCTGCTGTATGTTTAGCGTATATCCTGTAGAAAATGCAAACCACGTAGAAATTACTATGTAGTAGGTTGTACCGGCCGTAACAGCCATTTGGCTGATGTTCAGGTCGGTTGTCTGCATGAACTCGTTAACCGCTCCCTGATAGCAGTTGGTGCCAATATTAGTGCAAGAGGTATATACAAACATACCGGTATAATCATTGGTAATATTGGTAAGGTTAAGGCTAACCACACCTGTAGTGGCAGGGGTATAGGTATAAATAACATCGTTACCGTTAAGGTAATCTCCCGATGCACATGCACCGGCACTGCCATCTATGTTATCCTGAAAAGTTAAAGTATTGTCTGATGATGTAAATGGTAATGTTGTTACCGTTATAGGCAGCGCGCAACTGTCGCCATACTTTGCTGTCCTGAACATAACAGGTCCGGCCCATTCACTCTCATTGTCAGAGCAAATGGCACGTACAACGTATTTGTATTCGGTATCTTGTAATAAACCGCTTGCAATATAAGGCAGAGTGCCGCTGTAGGGTACCCCGGTTCCTGTAAAGGAAACATTTTCCTGCTGTATTTCTATCTCCCACGACGTTACGCCCGGATTATCCCAGCTTAGTTGGGCTTCGTCCACATCGGTTACAACAGCCGAAAGATTGGTAGGGTTGGGACATTGAGATAGCACACTTACATTATCTATAACCCAGCGTTCGCCGGCGTTACCCATCATTACAAAAGCAATATGAACCTGTGTTCCCGGAGGGAACAACGTGTTATCTATAGTAACGGTTTTTTTAACCCACTGCGTTTGCTGTGGGTTAAGTTCCAGCTCGGTCCAGCTTTGCAGCTCATCATAGGCATCCATGTTTAGCTGTTGGGTTAATGTACCGGTCTCGTCGGTAATCATTACTTTAAACTGGGTACCCTGGTCCTGGTTAAAGAAAAGGCGCGATCTGAACGTTAGCTGGCCGTTCTCGGGCATGGGGAAGGCTGGGGTAATAAGCCAGTCATCGCTTAGATTGCCAGGGCCTACATTCTCGTTATTTAAGAAGGCCGAATGTGCACTCTCATAGGCCGGTTGTGCGTTACCGCCATTACCCTGAGCCCAGGTAACAGTAGTACCTGCGTTGTTAATAATAGCCCACCCTGCGGGGCCGGCAAGGCCTGAAGTTCCCGTAAGGGGTGTCCAGGTGTTTTCAAAACCCTCATTGGGCAACTGGGCATAGCCTGTTGCAAAGAGTAGAGAAAATAAAAGCATTAACGTAAAATTTTTCATAGTAATCTTTCCCATTTTTAATTAGTAATTGGGGGGTTAAATCAATAGCAAAAGCTTCGCGGAGTAAAAGTTTATTTACAGCTTTTTGGGGACAGCTCTTCATTTATCGCGAAGCTGTGCAACAACGTTAACACAAATTTTACGCAATAATATGATTCGGATTAAAAATGAGATGGGAAACAATAGGACAACAACCGGAAAAAAGCGGACAATAACATCTTATATTGTTGATATGTAATCATATAACGCCATATTTTCGGGCAGGTTCATTTTAGCCGACATACGGTCTTTTCGCTTACGGCAGGCTTCTATTGTTATGTTTAAAATGGACGCGATTTCCTTAACGGAAAGGTTCATATAAATGTAGGCAAGGAAACGTATATCGTTTGGAGTAAGGGTAGGATGAAGTGTTTTTAAGCTGACTAAAAAGCCGTGGTTAACCTCCTCAAAGTGGGTTATGAAATTATCCCACTCGCCATCGTTGCGCAAATGTTCTTTAAGGTTTTTTATCTGGCCAGCAAGGGTAAGGTCTTTTGAGAGCTTGGGTTTTTTAGCTAATGATGTTATAATGTCTTCAATAAGCTGGTTCCTGTCCGATAAATACAACGCCCTTGCCGATAGCTTGCGGTTGCGTGATTCGATCTCGTTCTTAAGGCGTTCCTGTTCCTGTAACGACAGGCTTTCATTTTCTTTATAACGTTTTTCCAGCAGCAGGTTGTCTTTCTTTTCCTGTTCCAGTTCCAGTGCTGTAATGCGTTGATTGCGCTCGGCAATAAGCTTTTTCTGCCTATATATAAAAACAGCTACGGTGATCAGCGCAATGATGATAGCAAAGATCGAATATACTACCTTGCGCTCCATTGCTATTTTTTCTTCTTCAGATGCTATTTGGTTCTTATAATTTTGCATTTCAAACTTTACGCGGTTGTTTTCAAACAGCCTGCCGTTCTTAATCTCGTTAAGTTTGTTGTCTATGCTGATTATAGAATCCTTAAACCTTATCGTATTAGGATAAGCGCCGCTTTTAAAGTTGATATCTGCCAACAGCTCATAAAGCCTCCTGCGGGTTTCAAGGTTCGTATTTTTAGTAACTACACTGCCGACAGTTTGGGCAGCCATGGCATAATTATCCTCTTTAAAATAGCTTTTAGCAATAATTTCATTTAGCGGGACACTGATATCATTAAACGCTACGTCGGCTGTTTGTTTTAGCAACTCCTGAGCCTTCTCACGGGCAAGCAGCGTTTTCCCTTGCAATAAGTCGGCCTCAGCAATGATCATCTCTGCAGCTACTATAGATTGTTTCCAGTGTTGCCTAAGGTTAGGCATCGCTTCCTCAATATATTGCCTTGCTTTTGCCGGATTGTTGAGTATGTTCTCTACATTGGCGAGATTTATAAGGTAAATACCCAGGCTTTTATATTTTTCCTCTTTAGCTGTATCATATGCTTTTTGGTAATATTCCCGTGCCTTTTTATAGTTTTTATCAGCATTGTAAATAACAGCAATGTTGTTAAGCATTATCATTTCAAACTCAGGGCTCAACTCTTTAACCGACAGGTTATAGGCCTCGAGGCAGTAGTTAAGCGCCTCGCCGTAATCCATCATATGTATATAGTTGGATCCCGTATAATTAATGGCCCAAAAAAGCTGCTTATGCCAATTGCGCTTCTCTGCAAGGGTTCGCGCTGTGGCAAGCAACTCCAGTGATTTTACGTAATCCTTAGCCGCCGTGGCTTCTTTTGCCTTTTGAATAACAGAATCGCAATAGGCCTGCGTTTGCGCCTTTACTCCCGTGCACATTAGCACAAACAGCAGTACGAGAAACACCGGCTTGCAATAGCATTTAAATTTAAACATGGTTACAGGCAAATGGAGGAAATAGCGGTTATGCAAAAATTAAAATTTATGTAAATATACATCTAAATACTAAGCAGATGCATTGGTTATAAACAGTGCCTAATGCATAACAACCGCATCGCCTTCCGGTGCATCAGCAAGGGTGGTAATATTACGCCTGCCTATAATCAGCACGAGCAACGCTAATAGCGTACCTGCCGCCATAATGGCTACCATAGGTACCATAGAATCTTTTACCAGTATGCCTACAGCCATAGAGGCAAGTGCCCCTAAACCAAGCTGCATGGCACCAAGCAAAGCTGATGCACTGCCTGCATTACTTGAGAATGGCGCAAGCGATAATCCAGCCGTGTTAGGATTAGTTAATCCCAGGCAGCCTAAGTATAGAAACAGCATAACAATGGTTCCGTACAGGTTTAGCCAGTTGTTCATGGCGGCTATAAGGAATGCAATGCTTATCAGGCTTTGTAGTGCAAGCCCAACAAAAACCAGTTGCTCACTTTTGTATTTTTTGAGCAGTACTGAGTTCAGTTGGCTTGTGCCAATAAAACTAACCGACATTAAGGCAAATATCCATCCGTAAATTTCGCCCGATACTTTAAAGATTTCCATAAATAGTAGCGGAGAGCCTGCAACATAGGTAAATAAACCAGAGAATGCTATGGCTCCTGAAAGTGCATACGTATAAAACTGCGGATTTTTAAGCACCGTTGCAAAGCCCTGTAAGATAGGTTTTGGTTTTAAGGATATAGACGGATCGGGCTTATGGGTTTGAGGTAATCCAAACCGTGAAGCTAATAAAACTGCAAACCCCATTACGGCAAGGATGATAAAGATGCTGTGCCAGCCAAATCCTTTAATTACATAGCCGCCTATAGTGGGTGCCAACATGGGAGAGAGGCCTACTACAAGCATTAGCAGGGAAAACACTTTAGGACTGTCCTTAACAGGGAAGAGATCGCGCACCATAGCCATAGAGGCTACGGCAGCAGCACAACTGCCCACGGCCTGTATGAATCGTAGTGCTATAAAAATATTAATATCGCTTGCTACGGCACAGCCTACAGACGCGAGTATATACACAGAAAGGCCAATGTAAAGTGGTTTTTTACGGCCAAAACGGTCTAATAGTGGACCGTAAAGCAATTGTCCCGCAGAAATCCCTATAAAATAACTTGAGAGCGATAATGATACTTTATTAGCTGTTGTATGTAAATCAATTGCAATGGCGTTAAAGCCGGGAAGGTACATATCTATAGAGAAAGGGCCGAGGGCAGTAAGCGAACCCAAAATAAGTATGAGTGAGATGTATGTTTGTTTGGTCACGGTGGAGGATATCAAAAATTATTGTGCAAAGGTAACAGCATTAGCTGTTGTAAACGTTGACCTGAGTCAATTTTATCTAAAAGTTAATTGTGTACACAAAAAACAAGAACGCCTGGAAATTTCCGGGCGTCTTATATTGTTGGCATCTGTTTATTTTGCAGCAACTTCTTTAATGCTGATGGCAAAACCACCTCCAGGAGCCACAAATTGCTTTAATGTTGTTTTGCTGTCTACCTTTATGGTGCTTACAACATAACTTTGTTGTTTGCCGTTCCAGCTGGCATCTTTGCCATCAGCATAAATGATAGCAATGTATTTTTTGCCCTTTGGCAGGTAATCAAATTTTAAGCTTGCAGTCCTGCTGTTCTCATCGGTAACGCTCCCCACAAACCATTCGTTTTTACCTTTTGCTTTGCGGGCTATGGTAACATAGTCGCCCGGTTCTGCTTCAAGCACATAAGTATTATCCCAATCTACAGCCACATCTTTTATAAATTGAAATGCATCCGGAAAACGGTCGTAATTTTCAGGTATATCAGCCGCCATTTGTAGTGGGCTGTACATGGTAACATAATATGCAAGCTGCTTAGCAAGCGTAGTATTTACGCGCTGGTTACCGCCGGTATTATAGTAGCTAAGGTCGGTTTGGAAAATACCCGGAGTAAAATCCATTGGGCCTCCCATAAGGCGCGTAAACGGTAAGATAGTAGTATGGTCAGGATTTAGGCCACCCATAGCTTCAAACTCAGTACCGCGGGCAGATTCCTGTGCTATCCAGTTAGGGTAGGTGCGGTGCAGGCCTGTAGGACGAACCGCTTCGTGGCTGTTTACCATAATATTATAATCAGCGGCCCTTTCGGCAACGTTTATGTAGTGGTTAACCATCCACTGGCCATCGTGGTGCTCTCCACGCGGAATGATCTGGCCTACATAGCCCGTTTTTACAGCACTATAGTTATTATCCTTCATAAATTGAAAAGCCCTGTCCAGCCTGCGCTCATAATTAGTGGCTGAAGCCGAAGTTTCGTGGTGCATTATTATCTTAACGCCTTTAGAGGCTGCGTAATCGCGCAGTTTTGCCACATCAAAATCAGGGTAAGGCGTAACAAAGTCAAACACTTCCTCTTTCCAGTTGCCTATCCAGTCTTCCCAGCCTACGTTCCACCCTTCAACAAGTACGGCATCAAAGCCATTTTTGGCAGCAAAGTCTATGTAATGCATAACCCTCTCGCTGGTAGCGCCGTGTTTGCCGTTTGGTGTAAGCTTACTAAAATCCTGGCCCAGTTTTACGTTATTTTCTTTACCGTAAGCCCAGGTGCTTTTACCGGCAACAAAATACTCCCACCATACGCCTATGTATTTTACAGGCTTAATCCAGGAAACATCTTTGTATTTGGTAGGCTCGTTAAGATTCAGGATAAGTTTAGATGCTAAAATATCGGTAGCCTTGTCGCTTACCACAATCGTACGCCAAGGGGTTTGGGTATCAGTTTGCATGTAGCCTTTATTGCCTACAGCATCGGGTACAAGGTGGCTTTTAAAAGCAAAGCGTGCCGCATCAACTTCTAACTGCATAGCAGGATAATTAATCAGGGCAGCTTCGTGAATATTAATGTAAAGGCCGTTATCCGATTTCATCATGCTTGGTGTCTGCACAGATGGCTTGCCGATAGGCTGCTGCGCATTAATGTTTATAGTTGCCTTAGACATCAAGCCAGGTATCTCGGCAATTTTAGATGTCGTATAAGCATACTCATTGGTATCATAATCGCCAGGTATCCAGAATATTTTGTGGTTGCCCGCAAGGTTAAACTCGGTATGTTCTTCTTTAACTACAAAATAGTTGAGATCGGTTTGTTTAGGGAATTCATACCTAAAACCCAGTCCGTCATTAAAAAGGCGAAAACGCAGTTTGATGTAGCGGTTGTTGTTCTTGGCTTGGGTAAGCGTAACTTCAAGCTGGTTGTAATGGTTACGGATCATTTTCTCTTCGCCCATTATA
>Ga0265780_10010251_pt1 | contig 11184 bp, 9 predicted proteins | sample P1T30metagenome_FD_192432 | JGI IMG/M metagenome (GOLD analysis project Ga0265780, IMG submission 192432) | Plant litter microbial communities from East Loma Ridge, Irvine, California - P1 T30 | ecosystem: Environmental > Terrestrial > Plant litter > Unclassified | place: USA: California... | reverse complement strand
GCGGACGTGCGGAATCAGTGGGAGCACCCGCCGGAGGACGAGAGGCGCCTGCCGCCTTCCGGGCGGCGGCAGACTTCGGAGCCGAAATCATCGACTCCCGCTCATCGCGGGTGCGGGCTTCTTCGCGGGGATTCTTGGGATTTGCCATCCCTGCAAGTCTCCCACGCGCCGGATGAAGGTGCACTACCTCTCCGAGACTCATCGAAGAGGAAGTGCACCTCTGTCACTCCAAGCGAGGTTCAGACGCTGCTTGCCTCTCGCTCAACCGCCGTGCTGTCCTGCAGCGGCGGGGCCGCCTTGGTAGCCAATGAAACGGCGACGAGTGCAACCATCGCCACAGGGAAGGCGACGACGACAGAGTTGATTCCTTCACCGAAGAGCTCCCACAGCACCGTCACGAGGCCACCCGTGAGCATGGAAGCGGCGGCACCTGCTGCACTGACCCTCTTCCAGAACAATGCTGCGAGCACAGCCGGAGTCACCGCCGCGCCATACATGGTGTAGGCGTACATCTGTAGATCCAGCAGCGTCGGGAAGAACTGGACGAGGATATAGGCGCAGACCGCGATGACGATCACGGCCAGGCGAGCCGTGAGAACTTGGGCGCCGGGGGCAGACGCCTTCCTCCGCGCGTTGTTTCGGAAGATCAGGTCGTAGACGATATTGCCTGAGCACGTCAGCAGGTAGGAAGATCCGGTCGTCACGATCAAGGCCAAGGCGGTGACCAGGATGACGGCACCGACCAGTTCGGGGGTGAATCCGCCCGCGGCAAGCCCAAGCACGGCCATGTCGGGCTCGGAATCTGGATTGACGATCGTCGCAGAGGAGGCAAGCAGGATGATCGGGATGATCATCATGAGACCCCCGATGAAGAACAAGAAGGCCGCACGCTGAGCGGTCCGCGGGCTCTTTGCCGCAGAGAGTCGCTGGTGCATGTTCTGGTCTCCCAGACACAGCAGAAACAGCGGCAGGAAGTAACCCAGAATCTGAAGCGGAGTCAGCGGGCCGGTGAAGCTGCTCAAGGCTGGATCGAGTCGATCAACATAGCTCCCGAACCCACCGATATCTTGGACGAAGACGTAGCCGACAGCAATGACCAGACCGATGATGATCACGATTGCGGAGAGGAAATCCGTCCAGGCCACCGATTTCAGTCCTCCCGCGAGCGCCAGGAATGTGATCAGCAAGACCGCGACGATGGCGCCCTGGGTCTGGCTGAGCGGTGTGATGAGGCTGAAGATGTAACCGGCCCCGGTGAACTGAGTGGCGGCGATGCCCATGAACGCGATCAGCACGATCACCGTACCGATGGTGCCCGTATTGTTGCCGAAGCGCGTCCGCAGCAGCTGGGGAACCGTGTGAAAGGACTTGCGGCGAATCTTCTGCGCGAGAAAACCCAGCGTCAGTGCCCCGAGAAGTGTTCCCAGGAAGAAGAAGATGCCCGGGAGCGGACCGTTCTGAAAGACGAAGCTGGCACCACCGATGATCGAACCCGATCCGACGAACGTGGTGAGCATGGTCCCCGCGAGGACCCATGCCGGCAGTGATTGTCCAGCGAGGACGAAGTCAGTGCCGGTCTTGATCTTGGCGCGCTTCCCCAGCCACGCGGCGAAGGCCACCATGAGCAGCAGATAACAGATGAGAACGACGATGTTGGTCACGGTGCAGTACTCCATCTAGAGGCGAGTGTGACGTGGAACTCACCTATCTTGGCGTCCCACAGACAGCATTGCAACATTTATTGCATTACCGTCGTGTTTCCGCCCTGAGATTGTTCCTCCACACTGCTCCCACTCTGGTCACTCCACGACGACACCGACCCGCTTCCACATCTGGTCGGCTTCGCGCAGATTGGCCTCGGAGCCTGCCCGGTCTCGCTCGGCGACTCCCATCAGCAGCGCCTGGATGACCGAAGTGGCAGGAATAGTAGATGGCAGGTACCTCGAGGACTCGCTGGGAACCGTGATCGCAACCTCGGCGCGCTGGGCCACCGGCGTGGAGCGATCCACGATCGCCAACAGTGGAACCCCGCGCTCCACGGCCAGCAACGAAAGCTGGTTCACGGCTTCGGTCGTCTTCCAGATGTTGAACGTGATCACGAGATCTTTGGCCCCGAGCTGACGGACCGCCGTCATCTGTGTGGACACGGCCCCGGTCTGCAGGGAGAGGTCGCAGCCCAGCAGCTGGGCGCCATGCACCAGCTGCGCGGCTGGCCCGGCAAAGATTCCGGTGGCCAGCACGACAACTCTGTGCGACCTAGCGATCAGCTCCGCACCTGCTTCGATCACCCGCTCGTCGAGGGTCTCCCCCAAAGACTCCAAAGCACGCACGTCCTCCATGATCGAAGCCAGTCCTTGAACCCCCGAGGGAGCGTCACTCAGAATTCTGTCGGCAGTCAATGTGGCGAGGTAGCGTCCGCGGTAATCCAGGACCAGGGCAGGCCACCCGGAGAATCCGAGGAACTGCGCCGTCCTTGTCACTGTCCCGATATTCACTCCCGCCACGGAGGCAAGCTGCCCCGTCGTTGCGAAGGCACACAGTTCAGGGTCAGCTCGGAGCACGGCCACCACCCGGCCGAGCGCGGGGGACGGCTTGCGCCCGTCGACCAGCTTGTCGATCCAGGCCGAGACACTGTGGCTCATGCGTTGCAAAGTCCTTTGCATATCGTTATGTTGACGTCACCGGGCTTTCAATTTCAGCAGCGCCGGAACCTAGAAAGGCTGCCCCATGCAACTCGACCATTCTCATCGCGCGATCACCAACGTGCGTCTGCTTGACCCTGAGACCGAAACGATCTCTGAGCCAACCACGATTCGGATTGCTCATGATCGTATCGTTTCGATCGGCGGGACCGCTGAGGGCGATGCGCAAGCACTGGACGCTGGCGGACGGATTGCGATGCCGGGTCTGATCGACTGCCATGTGCATGTTCTGGCCAATACTGCTGATCTGGGCCGTCTCGGTGAGGAGTCACCTTCATATCTGGCAATCACTGCAATGAACTCCATGCAGGACGCTCTTGCCCGAGGATTCACCACGCTGCGCGACGCGGGCGGCGCAGACTTTGGACTCGCACGAGCCGCTGAAGAGGGCCTCTTCCCGGCACCACGGCTCTTCTACGGCGGGAAAGCGATCTCTCAGACCGGCGGACACGCCGATATGCGCGCACCGGGGAGTTCGGTGATGGACTCCCACCAGTGCTGTCCACATATGGGCGTCGTCTGCGACGGCGTCTCGGAAGTGCGCCGCGCAGCGCGTCACCAGCTGCGCACCGGTGCAGACCACATCAAGCTCATGCTCTCAGGCGGAGTTGCATCACCCACGGATCGCGTCGACTCCACCCAGTTCTCCGACGAAGAGATTCGCGCGGCAGTTGAAGAGGCTGAGGCCGCCAACCGTTACGCACTCGGCCACGCCTACACCGCGAAGGCGATAAACCGAGGCCTGAAGCTGGGCGTGCGCTCTATCGAGCACGGGAACCTTCTTGACGAGGAGAGCGTCCGACTCTTCCGTGAATTCGATGCGTTCTTGGTCACTACGCTGGTCACGTACGAACGACTGCAGCAGGACGGAGCTGCCAACGGACTCCCGCAGGAGAGCCAGGACAAGGTTGAGAACGTCCTGCATGCCGGTATGGACGCATTGCGGCTTGCCGACGAGGGCGGGGTGAATATCGCCTACGGGTCAGATCTGTTGGGCGGCATGCGAGGCTGGCAGAGCCACGAGTTCGCGATCCGCGCCCGCGTCCAGTCTCCAGGCGCGATTCTTCGTTCAGCCACCACCACCGCGGCAAGACTCCTCCGTCGCGAGGGTGAACTCGGAACCCTTGCCGAAGGCGCCCTGGCGGACATCATTCTCTTGGAGAGCAATCCACTCGAAGATGTCAACGTGCTGAGCACGCCAGAGACGTCAATCAGTCACGTCTTCAGCAGGGGCGGGCTCGTCACCGGACGCTGACAGTTCCTCAGGCCCCGGCGCGGCCCTGTTTCCAGTAGCCCATAAAGGAGACCTGCTTGCGGCTGAGGCCGATGTCCTTGACAAGATGACGGCGGAGCCCGGTGATGACACCGGCCTCTCCGGCGAGCCAGGCGTACTCACGGAAGCCATCGGCGTCGGCGACCTCCCAGAGCAGATCACCTTCGTTGAGCTCGGTGAAGTTCTCCGCACCCGAGGGGGCACCCACCGGTTCACGGGAGGGCTGCCAGGATGAGCGTCGCTGCGCGAAGATCTCCGCGCGGCGCCGGCCCCAGTTCTGCACCGCCTTGGTCAGCGGTTCGCCGCGCTCGGCCCCATCGCGAGGCAGCCAGTAGATCTCCACTCCCGAGCGGTTGACCACGTCCAGGGCATCGGCTCGGGTGGGAATCTCCAGATAGGCCTCGCCGTGGATTCGCTCGGGCAGCATCTCAAGGATCGCGCAGATGGCAGGCACCGCTGTCTCATCTCCCGCGAGCAGGATGTCCCGGGCAGTGCCAGGATTGAATTCAATCCCGCCGCCAGCCTTCGCTGAGCGGCCGTCGGGACCGATGATGACGAGCTCATCGCCCACCTCGGCACGCATGGCCCAGGCAGAGGCCGGGCCCTCGGTGCCGTGCACGACGAAGTCCACGTCGATCTGGTCCTCGCGCGGCCGGATGGAGCGAACCGTATAGGTCCGCAGCGGGTTGCGCTCAGCATCAGGCAGCTGCCGCCAGGCGTTGTACCAGACCATCGTGTCCGGGGCCGGTTCATCAAAGAGCCCCAGCTCCGGCAGGGTCCCGTCGGGACGCGGGAGCAGAAGCTTGATGCGCTGGTCCAGCCCGCCGGTGTAGAAGTGCCGCAGCGCCTCATCCTGAAGCGTGAAGCGCAGGAAATTCGGACTCAGCCGTTGAACCCGCGCGACTATCGTGCGGTAGGCACGCTGAGGCTTATATTCGACGGGCTCGACCTGCTGAGCGGAGATGCTGCGCTGGGCGGAAACTACCTCGGCGAGGCTGGAATGCGGACTCATTGACCCAATGTCTCCTCGATCTCGGTGCTGAGTTCCTCAATGGCGAAGATCTGCGCTTCTGGGGTGCCCAGCGAGAACGCGTTGGCGAGATCATCGGTGATCACCATCGACCGTCCGTCCTCCACTGCAGGGATGCTGTTCCAACCCTCATCCTCAGAGATCTCGGCGGGTTCGATGAAGATCGGGAAGCCGACCAGGAGGTCGGCATCGAGGAGCTCCAGCTGCTCGTCCGAGATGCTGACGCTGAACTCGCCCTCGCCGGTCAGCTCGGTGACCTCGGGGTTCTGCTCGAATCCGAGATCCTGCATGAAGCCCACGCGGCCGTCGGCCTCGGTATAGGCACCCCAGCCCTCTGCGGTACGGGACGCCACAGTCACGCTCTGACCGGCCCAGTCAGGGTTCTCCTCAGTGGCGGCAGCGAAAGCCTCTTCCTGCTCCGCAAGCATCTCCTCGCCGGCCTCGGTCTGTCCGAGCGCGGCAGCGATCATCTGGACCTGCTGGTCAGATTCGGTGAGGTAATTGGCCCCACCCGGGGCAACACCCACGGTGGGAGCGATGGAGGTCAGGCGGTCGTAGCGCTCCTGGTCACCGGAGCTGCGCACATCCAGGATGAGATCGGGTTCAAGCGCGGCCACTGCCTCATAGGAGAGCTCCAGCGTGCCGAGGATCTCCGGGGACTCGCTGTAGGTGTTCTCCACCCAGGGTCCGATCCCGTCTGAATCTTCGAAGCCGATCCAGTCAGAGGCCCCCACGGGCTCCACACCCAGGTCCAGGGCAACTTCAGCGTCACCCCAACCCAGTGCGACGACGCGCTGTGGCTCCTCCTCGATCGTGACCTCGCCGAACTCGGTCTCGACAGTGGCGGGGAATCCTTCTGCGGATGCCTCTGCCGTCTCGCCGGATTCGGACTCTGCGGAGCTGTCCTCATCGGCTGAATCGGAGCAGCCGGTGAGAGCCAGCAGCGCTGCCGCAGCGATGGCGATGCCACCTGTGCTCGATCGAGTGACGGAGGGTGAGAGGTGGCGTGATCCGCGCAAGCTGGTGCTCCTAGTGGTGAAAGGATGTCGAGGTTGGTCAGAGACCAAGAACTAAGAATAGAACAAATTAGAGAACGACACAGTATCTATTTTCTACTAAGGCTAGACTAATCCAGGCATGACGGCAGAATCTTCCACCCTCAGACGCTCCGGGCGCCCCGGAATGCATCCGCATGCCCTCGGACGAAGCTCCACCCCGCGCACCAAGTTCGCGCTCATCCTCGGCCTGCTCACCCTGCTGCTGCTGTGTCTGGCAAGCATCAGCATCGGCAGCCGCGGGATCGGGCTGGACACCATCTTCTCGGTGCTCAGCGCCGGAGATGCCAGTCCCGCCGATGAGCACGCGATTCTCGGGCTGCGAGTGCCGCGCACGCTGGCCGCCGTCGTCGTGGGTGCTGCTCTTGCCGTGGCCGGGGCCCTGATGCAGTCGTTGACCCGCAATCCGCTGGCCGAACCGGGACTCCTCGGGGTCTCCGCGGGCTCGGCGTTCGCAGTTGCCATCGCGATCGTCGGCTTCGGCATCACCTCCCCGCTGGGCTATATCTGGTTCGCTCTCGCCGGCGCCTTCTTCGCCACCGTGGCGGTGGCATTCATCGGCGGAATGTCCTCCGGGCGGGTAGATCCCATGCGCCTGGTGCTCGCCGGCGTCGCGCTCTCCGCAGTGCTCTCAGGGATCATCGGTGCGCTGCGCGTCTCGGACCCGCGGACCTTCAACGCCCTGCAGGTCTGGGAAGCCGGAATCCTGGCAGGCCGGGGACTCGATGTCACCCTCACCGTGGCTCCGCTGGTGCTGCTGGCACTGTTGGTCGCGCTCCCACTCGGCAAGGGGCTCAACACCCTCGCTCTGGGAGATGAACTTGCCGCCGCGCTCGGCGTCTCCCTCTGGAAGACCCGGGTGCTGAGCATCCTGGCGATCACCGTCCTCGCTGGCGGAGCGGCCGCCATCGCGGGACCCATCGCCTTCATCGGGCTGATGGTGCCTCATGCTGCGCGCTTCTTCGCCGGGGCCGATCAGCGCTGGGTGCTGCTGCTCTCCATGGTCTTCGGTCCGATCCTGATGCTCACCGCCGATATCATCGCTCGGCTGATCGTCTGGCCGGGAGAGATGCCGGTGGGACTGGTCTCCGCCTTGATCGGAGCACCCGTTCTGGTGCTGCTCATCCGTCGACGAAAGACGCTGAAACTATGACGGCGCTCGAGACCCGGGAAGCGGAGCCAGCGCGATCCTCCCGGAGCGCCCGCCTTCCTCGACTGACCCACCGCCCAGTCCGGGCCATCCTGGTCGGGCTCGGACTCTGCGCGGTGATCGTGGCCCTGACCATCACCGCACTGGGCATGGGGGACTACCCGCTGAACCCTTCCGAGGTGCTCGCGGCGCTGACCGGGGCAGGCGGATTCGACTCCACTGTGGTGCTTGAGTGGCGGCTTCCGCGGATCACCGCGGCGCTGGTCTTTGGCGCTGCGCTTGCAGTCTCAGGCGCGCTCTTCCAGACGCTCACCCGCAACCCGCTGGGCTCCCCTGACATCATCGGCTTCTCCACCGGGGCATACACCGGCGTGCTCCTGGCAACTGTGGGGATCGGGGGCGTGACCGTGGCCGGAGGCCTGATCGGCACCTCACTCGGCGCGCTGATCGGCGGGCTCGGCACCGCGCTCATCGTCTATTTCCTGGCCTATCGCCAGGGCATCCAGGGTTTCCGACTGATCGTGGTGGGCATCGCTGTCACCGCGGCCCTGCATGCGGTGAACTCCTGGATCCTGCTGCGCGCGCAGACCGAGACCGCGATAAGCGCCGCCATCTGGGGCGCCGGTTCGCTGAGCCTGACCAGCTGGTCCGATGTGCTTCCCGCCATCGGGATCGTGCTCGCAGTGCTGCCGCTGCTGCTCATGACGGTGCGACCGCTGCGCCAGCTTGAACTCGGCGACGACGTCGCGGCATCCCATGGGGTCCGGGTGGAACCCACCCGACTTCTCATTCTCGGGGTCGGAGTGGCGCTGACCGCGCTGGTCACAGCTGCCACCGGACCGATCGCCTTCGTGGCTCTCGCCGCTCCGCAGATCGCACGACTTCTCACCCGCTCAGCCGGAATCCCCCTGCTGCACTCGGCACTCATGGGCGCTCTGGTGCTGCTCGGTTCGGACATGCTCGCGCAGCAGGTCCTTGCCCAGCCCATCCCTGTGGGGATGGTGACAGTGGTCCTCGGCGGTGCCTACCTCGCAGCGCTGCTGGCCTACCAGGCCCGCAAAGACTGACCTTCGCCCTAGCCGAGGCACAGACTCAGGTCAGGCCGTCATAGGTCAGTCGACCGGCGAGCAGCGTGGCCGCAACTCCCATAGTCCGCAGCCCGTCACCTGCACGCCCGGCGCTGGTGGTGGCAAGTGGATCAGCCTCTACCAGGACCAGGTCGGCCACGTCACCAGTCCTGACGGAGATCTTCGACCTCATCTCGCCTGCCGTGCTTCCTCCAGCGGTCCTTCCGGCTATCCCACCTGAGGTTCCGCCACGGGTCGCCGCCGCGAGCGCCGTGACGGGATCCAGCCTCTGTTCCGGATGCCAGGGATCGCGTCCATCCCGACTCCTGTTCACGGCGGCGTCGATCGCAACCCAGGGGTCGAGCGGCGCCACCGGTGCATCCGAACCCAGTCGCAGTGGAACACCAGCGCGGCGCAGCGCGGCCAGCGGGAATGCCCGCTCGGTGCGCCCAGCCCAGTAGGCATCGGCCACATCACGATCATCCATCGCATGTTCGGGCTGCACGCTGGCGGTGAGTCCCAGCTGGGCGAAGCGCGGAATATCAGACCAGCGCAGCAGCTGCGCGTGCTCGATCACACCCGGGAATTCCAGAGCCTCGAAGGCATCGAGCACCGCAGTGTTCGCGCGATCTCCAATGGCATGAATGGCCGCTGAGATCTGCGCATCCCGGGCCCGACCCATCACCTCCCGGAGCTGATCCATAGGCACTGTCTGCATCCCGCAGCTGTGCGGATGCACCAGGTCCAGATCCGGATACGGGTCCCAGCACCAGGCGGTGCGGGTATTTAGCGACCCGTCGGAGATGACCTTCAGTGGGCCCATCGTGACCAGCCCGCGCTCATCGAGCACATCCCCGGTTCTGATCCCCGCCTGGATCGCGGTATCCAGATACTCCGGCCAGACCGAGACCTCCACACGCAGGGAGTCCACACCTGCCGCGGTCCGCAGCGGCCACTCCGAGATATTGTCTGCGTTCTCAAACTCCACGATCCCGACCACTCCCCGGCGTGCTGCCGCCTCAGCGGTCTGGCGGTAGATCGAGGTGGTGAGCGTGGCGGGATCCTGCAGCTGATCCATCACCGCGAAGGAATCGGACTCACGCAGCAGGCCACTTCCATCGGTGGTGGCTCCCAAGCGGGACTGCATCGCGGAATTGAGCCAGATGCAGTGCAGATCTGCGCTGATCAGCCCCACCGGCACGGAACCCGTCGCTTCATCCAGGCTGGCAAGGGAGGGAAGGTCAGGCCAGAGCCCGTCTCGAAACCCATAGCCGACGACGCCGGAGCCCGAGGTCGCCGAACCATCCGACAACGCAGAATCAGCTGCGATCGCACCGTGCACCAGCTGAAGCACCTCGGCGGCGCTATTGGTCTCGGCAAGGTCAAGTCGCTGACGCTGAATGACCCACTGCGTGAAATGCACATGGTGGTCCCAGAGTCCTGGGATCAGGAAACGGCCATCGGCGTCGAGAGACTCGGTCCGGACCATTGGTGCCCCGGATCCAGCGGCCTGTCCGGCCTCGAGGATCCCGGCGATGTGTCCACCGGAGAGGTAGACGTCATACAGCTCAGCCGCGCCGCTGGTTCCCTCAGTCCCGGGGAGCCTGACATTGCGAAGTGTCAGCGACTCGGGGTTCATACGGCCTCTCCTGCAGGAGCCGGGTCATCCAGGACCACTTCGTCATCCAGCATTCCCGCGTTGACCGCTGACATCCTCTCGGCGAGCGCCGGATTCGCATACGGCCCCGTGCCTCGCAGTTCTTCAATGATGCTGCGCACGGACTCCGCAGGTTTGTCCTGGTTCATCTTCTCCTTGGCTTCTATCCGGGTGACCCGCATACGGAACCCGACGGTACCGCGCACGATCCGCTGGGCGTACTCGCTGTTCTCCGGCGTTGAATCCAGCAGATGCGGGTCTGGAAGCTCACGCTCGAAGTGCTCGACCAACCGGTGAAGCACCTCCAGGTTCTCGGCATCCGAGAGCACCTCCGGGACTCCATGGAGATGGGCCACGGCGAAGTTCCAGGTGGGAACGTTGGGACGGTAGCCGTACCAGCCCGGAGAGATATACCCATGCGGTCCCTGGATGATGGCTAGCAGTTCGGCCCCGCCCAGTTCGAGCTTGATCTCATCCGGGCGACCCACATGGCTGAGCAGCACGAGCTCATCCTCATCTGACTCTGGATCAAGCAGGACCGGATAGTGCGAGGCGACGAGGCCTTCATCGGTCTGCGCCACGAAGGTGCACCACGGGTACGCAGCAATCAAGTCCTTGATGCTCGCGAGGTCCTCGAGGGAGTAATCCGGATTGTGGCGCATCCACCTAGAATAGGGAGCTGCCCTGGCCCGCTCCAATCTGAAGGACTTCTTTGATGCACACCCGAGAAGTCGGTGCGGACCCTACGGCAATCAGCAACAGCGAGATCTTCAGCAACATTGAGATCCTGCGCCGGGCCACCGAACTGCCCGAGCTCCAGCACTACCCCACAGTGGATGAGCTCAACGAGGCCTTTGCTGCGCTGGCCCACGCCCATCCTGATCGTGTCGCAGTCACCGATCTTGGCCACTCCCGAGACGGGGAGACCATCCTGCTGTACTCCATCACGGAAGCCGATGACGTGCTCTCAGGCCTGCTGGCCGGTGGGGTGCACCCCAATGAGCCGATCGGTTCCTGGACCATGCTGCATCTGGCCCAAGAGCTGCTCAGCGATCCCGAGCTGCACAGATCGCTGGCCACCAGCTGGCATTTCCTGCCCTGCGCCGACCCTGACTCCATGCGGCTCAACGAGGGATGGTTCCACGACCCGCATGACCGAACGCGCTATTTCGAGAACTTCTACCGCCCCGCGGGACGCGAACAGGTCGAGTGGACCTTCCCGTTCCGCTATAAGAACGCCCATTTCGACG